>Ga0265780_10003604_pt1 | contig 20270 bp, 22 predicted proteins | sample P1T30metagenome_FD_192432 | JGI IMG/M metagenome (GOLD analysis project Ga0265780, IMG submission 192432) | Plant litter microbial communities from East Loma Ridge, Irvine, California - P1 T30 | ecosystem: Environmental > Terrestrial > Plant litter > Unclassified | place: USA: California...
TCTTCACGCTGAAATCCGGACGATCAGCCGAGAGCGGCAAGAGCGTCTGACGGCCCTGGGTCGGAGCCTTTGACCCCAGCCCACTGCCGGATTTCGCCAGATCGCGATGCATATACGGATGGCGCGATCCCCACTGGATCGGTCGTAACCGTCCGATGGTCACACGATGCGTTGCTTTCAAAGCGGGCGGGGGCTTCCGGGCCGTTGAAAAAGTGGCTGAGGAACTGGTGCCGAGTCTTGGTCGTGAAACGCGCTTCGCTGAGCATGTCCGTTAGCTCGCCGTTGTGACCGGTTAACGGGTCGATAGCCTTTTCGGGTCCATGTAGGTGCTGAAGACTGCGCGGAGGCCGGCTTCTCATCGTTCGAGACGACTGCCAGCAACTCCAGGTCTTCGGTGACCATCCTAGCGACCTGGTCGTTACGATGATGAAGAGATGGCTTCCGACGTCAACGCCGGTCGGGAAAGTCCTGATCGTTCGGGAAACGTATCTGCCGAGCATTTTCGAGGCATTAGCGCGTCGCTCGTCGTCCGCATGAGTCCTTCTGAAACGGACAGCCGAACAATGCCAACGTCGAAACGATAGCTCGCCTTGCCGGATGCGGTACTGTTGGTTGCCATCCGCCTGCTCCTGGCCGCCTCGCCTACAGAAGGCTTTCGAAGGCGAGCGTTTCACCTCAAAGATCGAGATCAATGAAAAGCGACGGCGTCGTCGAGCGATTAGCCACCGGAGATGCGCCCGCGAGCCAAGCGAGTCGCCCGACGTTGCCAATTGGTATGCGAAGGAAAGGGCCCTTGTGTCCGGGCGTGACGGCATCACCTGGCATGAGCAGACACCGCGTTACCTTAGCATCGGGCTTCTCCAAGATGACATGGCATCCCAGTTCCGGTGGTTCGAGGACGGCTTCTTCCGGTACGGTCCCGACAGGTGGCGTGATCGAGCCTCCTGCGGTCTCAACGGCAATGAAGCGTATCGGGGGCGCTCCGGTGTTAGTCTGGCGATGCGCCGGACCAGCGGCCACGTAGACCACTGTTCTACTTGGCCCGGTCGGCCGGTCGACCGCCTGACGCCCGATCACTTCGTTGCGTAGGGGGCCAGCGTCGATCACAATCGCCAAGTGGTTTGTCGGGTGAGCATGATAACGCATCTTCGCGTGTGGGGGGAGGACCACATCATAGACGGCGGTCTCACGGCTCGACAGGATCTTGTGATGAAACTTCTCGCGCTCCATTGGAACGATCGCAGAAGTATTCGCAGCAAGCAAAAGGAGATAGGCCGATCATACTTTCTCCACATATTGCGCATGTCAGCGTTATATATCGAAGCTGCACCTGTAAATTCGATTGTTGCTCGACATCGTTGCCAGCCTTGGTCCTAATGCGTCTGTCAACTTGCCTGTGCAGGCGTCGAACTCGTCGCGGTTTGCCAGTAACCTAGTGCCTGCTCGCGATTCCATTATACCTAAGGATGCACCGACAGGCGCGCTGCCGTTCACCGCATCGGATGGCAGGCGCAACACTCTGCAGGGCGGCTTCAAGCTCTACCATCAGGCCGCGATAGGATCCCATACCCACGTACAGTGCGTATCGTTGAACAAGGTCGTCGGAAGAGAACCGAGATGACCTGCAAAACAAACCCGAGCTTCGAGGCCATGATCTACATCGCCGCTGCCGTCATAAACATGTAATGGTACCCCACAGATCGGGGAGGAGCGAGCTGAACGTGGCCACGAAGCGTCTAGCTCTCTACGCGAACTCGCGGAAAATGAACGCTGCAGCTCGTCAGAAACGTTCTCATCGGCAGCACCAGCACCAGCACCAGCACCAGCGCCCGACGCACCGGCTCCGCAACGCCGGCAACCGATAGGCTCTGATGGGTGCTTGCTTCCATTCGGCGAACAGCTGCATGAGGCCAGGCGTCGCCGCTCGACCGCGCCGGCTCGACGATCCTCAACGACGCCAAAGACATCTGGCACTCGATCGACGATTACGTTCCGGAGGCGGTTGGCGGCGATCCGAACGGCGAGACGCACGCATCGATGCGTGCGGTCCGGAACACCGTCGAGACCGCTGGCTATGCGACTTCGCTGCCTCTCGGCCAAGTTGCGCCTGCCGTGCAGTTCCTCACCGACTGGGCGAACGGCAACGCGCATCCGGAGACTATTCAGGAGTGGTCGCGGGGCCTGACTACCGGGAAAGCGAAGGCGAAGGGTGATCAGCATTAACGGGCAGCGGTATCTTCCGCCTGCCAGAGCGCCATCTGGCTTGATGTCGCCTGTGCCTTGACTCTCGGCTCAATCCATCAGGCTGCACCATCGGCCTGGGGAGGCTGAGTTGAACGGGGTTGTCATGAGCAAGTTGTTGTTCGCGCTTTCGAGCGCATTGGTTTTCGCGTGCGCGCCGTGCGCCGCGCAGGTTACTCCGGCGCCCGCAGCGACACCGGTTCTTCAGGCCGGAATTGCTGCGACAACACGCTGCGCACCGGCACCGAGGTGCAGCTTAAGCTAGCCGAGCCACTATCCACGAAGAAGGCCCTCCGCGTCGGATACCATTTCCAGATGGATTTGGCCGAAGCCGTCACGGTGAACAATCAGGTTGTTATCCCGGTCGGCAGCCCGGCGACGGGCGAAATCACCGAAGTCCGGAACAAGGGCATGTGGGGCAAGTCTGGTCACGTGACGGCGAGCATCCTTTACGTGCGTGTAAATGGTCGTCAGATCCGGCTTAGCGGCACGTTCGACGACAAGGGCGTGACGGGAACAGCTGGCGTCGTAGCAGCAATCGCCTTCGTGCCAGTTGCGGGGCTCTTCACGGCCGGCACAAGCGCCAACATCCCGACCGGCTCGCAGGTGAAGGGATTCATTGCGGAAGACGTGCCACTCGTTTTCGCTCAGACCGCGCCCGCGCCTATGACGGTGCAAGCGGCCTCAGCGACGCTGCCAACCACCGGCATTGTTCCGGCGGCAGCGGTAGTAGTGCCGAAATAACGGGGGACTCATGATCGACACCGCCCAGGCGCGAACGATGCTCCTGACCAAGGGACCGGCGGTAGCCGCTGACATCGGCGTCAACTTCGTCCTGCCATACCTGATCTACAGCTACGCCGCGCCAGCGGTGGGCGACGTGAAGGCGCTGCTGGCCTCCTCGATCCCGCCGATACTCTGGAGCCTCATCGAGTTCATCCGCCATCGCCGGATCGACGCGGTGTCGGTGTTCGTCCTTGCCGGCATCCTCCTGTCGCTACTGGCGTTCTTTGGCGGGGGTGGACCCCGCATGCTCCAGCTGCGCGAGAAGCTGGTGAGCGGGGTGATCGGCCTGGCCTTCCTGATCTCGGCGGCGATCGGTCGACCACTCATATATGAGTTGGCGCGTGCCAGCATGGCGCGGAACGGATCTGCGGAGGCGGACCGGCTACACGGCCTAAGGAACGACCGACGCTTCCGGCGTTCCATGACGATTATGACGGTGGTGTGGGGTTTCGGCTTCATCCTCGATGTCGCGATCGGCGCGGCTCTCGTCTTCAGCCTGACGATCAAGCAGTACATGATCGTCAATTCGATCGAGGGCTATGCGTTGTTCGGCTGCCTAGGTGGGTGGACCTTCTGGTATAGTCGACGGTCAAAGGCGCGGAATGAAGCTCTACGTGCGGCGAAGGCGGAGCAAGTTCTAGGCCCTGCACACCGAGCGCGCTAGCCCGTGACAAAGCCCGGGGTCTACTTGGCCGACTGCCGTCAGTCATCTCCCAGCAAGGAAGCAGGAGTATGAAGCCGGCTCTGCAACAGCGCGACTCTCGTACCATGTATCACAATCGGCTCGGCGTAACGGCTGACGTTAGTTCCGAATTCGCCATGACCCTCGATCGTCACGCGAGCTCTCTCAGATCCTACGCACGGCGTTTGGCCGGGAACGCTGCCGACGCGGACGATCTTCTTCAGGAAACGATGCTACGATGCTGGTCGGCCCGGCAAGGCTTTCAGCCTGGAACCAACTTTGGTGCCTGGAGCCGGGTGGTCATGCGTAACAGCTTCCTATCGAGCCATCGACATGACCGTTTTCGTGCCGATCTGCCAGAGGAGGCGCTGGATCGTCTCCCGGCTGTTGGAAGCGATCAGGATTTGGCCGTTGAACTCCAAGATGTTGGGTCAGCTTTAAAGCGGTTAAACCCAGATCAGCGCGATGCGGTTATGCTTGCAGCCAAAGGCGTATCGACCGACGAAGCCGCAACGCAGCTCGCGATCTCTGAAGGGGCGTTTAAAAGCCGTGTCGCTCGCGGGCGAGCCCGTCTCCGCGCGCTGATGGAGGACCCCAGTGCGCGATCGTACAGTGTGCCAGCGGCAACGCCGCCACCCAGACGCAAGCTGAGAAACTGGAAGGGCGTGATGATTGGATAGCGCGCGGTTACAGCCTATCTTGCATTCTCCTCACTTGAGGCCGGGCGTGTTGGCGTCGCGCCTGTTCGCGGCGTGGCGCCTCCGCGTGTAGAGCGGCGACGGACTGACGAGGGCGGAGCGGCATGAGAGGACCGATCGAAGGACGTTGGCTGATCGACTTCGGCAATGACGGCGTAGCTGATGCGGGCGGCAATGAGATCGTCCTGGGCGGCGGCGTAGTTGCACTAGCCCACGTTGGTAAGCCGATCGGGCGCTATGAGGTGAAAACCGGCGAACTGACGCTGACACTACCCATGCCGGCGATTGACGGCGAGGGCGAGTGACAGATGATCGCTCGTTTCGCGCTGCCGAACGATCTCGGCGGGGAGGCTAACCTTATCGGTGTGATGCAAGGCACCATTCCGAACGGCCCGTCAGACTCTTATTCTTGCACCCTGAGGCGTAGATCGCAGGCGTGAGGTGCCGACTTCCTCGCGGCCGTGGTAGCAGCAACGCACAAATCAGCGAGGGCTGGAGTGCCGGGAGGAGGGGATAAGCTCCCTCCCGGCTAGCTGTTTTTTAGCGGCAGATGCGGACTTGGCGGTGATGACGCCATTCGGTCCGGCAATGATCGCGACCGTGGCCCCAACCGCGTCGATCGTCACGGGCATAGCTGCGGCGGTTATAACCGTGATCGCGCATATCACCGCGGTTCTCGTAGCCTCCATTCCGGCCGTGATCGTCATGACCGCGCACTTCGCCGCGACCGTTTCGCGTATCACCGCTGCGTTGATCGATTTGCTGCTGCCCGCGCGGCGAGTACGAACCGTTGTTCATCTGCGCCGATGCTGCGCCGGACATGCCGACGCCAGCGATTATGAGGCTGGCGGCAAGAATATGGGTGATCTTCATAGAATTCCTCTCAGCCCGGACGGGCCTGCGAGTGTGTTACGATTCGAGCACGAGATGGTTGCTAAACCGCGCCCACTGCCTCGGCAATCGGCGCGAGATCAAAGCCGCCAACCGCTCGCACGCGGGTGCTATGACACTCGACGCATGAGCCATCGCTCGCCTGCTTTTGCCGCTCGATCTCAGCAATCATGATGGGTACCAGTTTCGCCACGGCATATCTAGCTCGGTCGAGAACTGCCAAGTTCCGCAGGATCGATGCGAAAGAAGTTAGCGAGCAGATCGCGGTCCTTTCCGGCGAGGGTTCTAGGAACACCGTCGCGCACGAACGTTCCGAGAAATCCGTCCCGCCGGCCGATCATCCGCGACAGCGCCGTCAGACTACTGCCCTTTGCCTTGGCGAGAGCCTGAAGGCGGAACCGTGCCTGCTCAGACGATGCTACAGCCATGGGCCTGCTATCGACGCTGACGATTGCGACGGCCGCTCGTTTCGCGGCGGCAGTCACGGATTGCTCAGCACGGCGCATTTGCCGAACAATCTCCGGCATCTGCTTGCCCGAGCGCGCGAGGTTCTGGAGCTGTTGATAGTCAGCCTGGGTCCATCCGTAACCGTCGATGCTCATCAGCGTTTTCCGATTTCCGCGCCCTGTCCCGCCAGAATGCAGAACATCGCTAGGCTTACCTATTTCTTTGCTGCCGCATCTGAAGCGGTTGGTGGCCGCCGGAGGTTCACCGCATCGTACTGGTCCAGTAGGCGGGTGACCTCTGTAACCACGCGCTCGTACTCGCCGCGGTAACGCTCAGTTGCATCTTCGGTCGGAACCCCGTCTCGGCCGTCGTGAACGGTGAAACCATTGTCAATCAACCAAACCGCATCCGCCGCTAGGGAGCGCTGCCGCCTCAGATGCATGGCCCATTGTTCAATAAGTCCCGACGGGATCAGACGCTCTATTTCACCCATTTTCGGGCCGTAGCGTCATTAGGATCGTTGAAGCTATCGAAAATCGCTGATCGAGCTCATTAGGCTATATCGGTGGTGGGATAATATGCGCCATGTGCAACCTTTATAGCCTCCGCCTGTCTGCGGCCGAACTCGCGGCCCATTTCGAGGCCGACAACCCGACGGCCTCGAACGCAGGCGAAGAAGTCTACCCCGGCGCGCCTGGTCTCGTCGTGCGCGAGGCTGATGGGCAGCGCGTCATGCAGTCGATGACGTGGGGCTTTCCACTGCGCCTGAAGACCATGAGCCCCAACGCCAAGCTGAAGCCGGTCAACAACATCGCGGACCTCGCCAAGCCCATGTGGAAGGGGCTGGCAGCCAAGCCGCAGTGGCGGTGCCTGATCCCGCTCACCGCCTTCGCCGAAGCCGAAGGGCAAAAGGGTAGCAAGACGCGCACGTGGTTCTCGGTGGTTGATCAGCCGGTGTTCGCCTGGGCTGGTCTATGGCGACACAGCGCGGAATGGGGGCCGGTCTATTCTGGCGTCATGACCGACTGCAACGAGGCGATCCGGCCGGTGCACGATCGCATGCCGGTCCTGCTGCATGCGGGCGAATGGAACCCAGTGGATGCACGGCAGCTTCGACGACGCGCTGACGTTCCAGGCGCGGTGCTTTCCTGATCGGCTGATCTCGATGGAGCGGACGAGCGAACTTTGGGTGAAGCGGAAGGGCTCTATTGAAGAGCCAAGCCTGATCTGAATGTCTGAAGGTGGTGGACAGCCGTCAGACGGCTTTTAGGAACGGCTCAGCTGAAAGCCGACCCTCCGCAAGTGCGAATGTCAGCGCTGAATGGCGTGCAGCGCTTCGCTCATTATCAAGGTGAATCTATATTAATGCCAACAGGTGGCTGACGCGCCCGCACACTGCTCGCAGAGCCGTTCTCAGACGCGACGGGTGGGGGACGTTGCCTAAAACGGGCGGGATAGCGCGACTTCGACCTTGGTCCGCGCCGTGTCGTACAGAATAGCGCTCGAGTCATTCACGATGCGCGTAACGCGGATCACAGGAGATGCGTTCCAGAGGCGGATTCGGCGCAGCGAAATGCCGGCGCCGAGATCGAGCCGGTTGTCTTCGCGCTGGACCCCGAGGAACAGGCCGTCTGCGCGAAGATGCGAATAGCTTGTCCGTGCGTAGATCGATAGCGGTCCGAAATCCTTGGCCAACAGCATCGCCGTTTCGATCGAGCTTGTGGAATAGACCGGCGCCCGCGCCTGATAGCGGCTCCCCGAGACCGAGACTCGTGCAAACAGCGATGGTCGCAGCGCGCGTTCGAGCGCGATCGATGCCGTGTAGGCATCACCGTCGAGCGCCTCCGAGCGCGGCACCATCAGGTGTTCGGCCCGAGCGCTGAAATCGAGCGTGGCGCGGCGGGAGACCGGCTTGAGCCACTGCGCCGTACCGCCGTACGACCACGAATAGCCTTGCCCAAGATACCACCTGCGGCTGCCGAACACCGACAGGCGAAGCCGGTTGCCGAACTCCGGCCCGACGCCGAGTTGAACGACGCCCTCGTCTAGGCCTGCGTCGCGATACACCGTGCCGCGACCAAGCGCTTCGACGACCAGCTGCGTTTTGCCGTTGATCGGGTAGCGCGCATAGAGCTGCGCCGCACCCTCGAGGCCGAGACCGGAGCGGCGGCGCGCATCAGGATCGAGCAGGAACGGCAGGCCGTTGATCAGCACCGTCGTGGCAGCGGTGGCACCGTTGACGTTGCTGTCAGGCGCGATGCCGATCTCGACGCTGCCGCCGAACTTGCGTCGCGAACGCAGCGTAGACACCACCTGATCGATCTCACGTGCGAGATTGGCCGGCAGCGCGCCCGCCCGCAGGCGCGAGAATTCCCGCAGCGAGCGGGCATGATCGCCCGACAGTTCCAGTGCCTTGGCCAGTTCCAGCCGCACCGGCGCGGCCGAAGGTCGTTCGACGAGAATCCTGTCGAACTGTTCGATAGCTTCGGCGAAGTGTCCTCGCGCGCTCAGCGAGCGCGCGAAGCGAAAGCGGGCCTCCAGTCGGATGTCACGATCGGGATTGTCGAACAGCGCGCGCAGGACGGAGTCCGCCGCCGCCTGGCGTCCCCGCGCACGCAGGTCTTCGGCGAGCCGCAACATTTCTGCCGGCTTCACGTCAGAAACGCAGTCGGGTCCGCATTCCCGAACCACCGCCGGGGGCGGCGAAGACGATGCGATCATGCGCTACTTTGCGCCGACCGCGCCACCATCGACCGTGCCGATGCTCGATTGCACCCGGAAGGTGTAGCCCACTTCTGCAGCCTGCGGCCCGAAGAAACTGCCGCTGAACGTGCCCTGCGTCGCGCCATTGGCGGTAAGGTCGCCCTTAAAATGCGACGTGGCGGATTCGATCGGCGCGGTGCCGCTGAAGTCCCCGATCGACTGGGCGTTGGCGGTAAGCGACAAGGCGGTGCTAAGGGACCCGTTACCGAAATCGGCGGTGATCTTGGCCGTTCCGCTCACCGGCGTGTCACGCCAGAAGGCTTGCCCGGCGGTGCCGCCGACCGAGGTTCCGGTTACATAGGACGTGTAGGAAGCCGTTCCCGTTTTCGGCAAATCGGATCGCACGGTTTCGAACCCGCCGATCGCGTAGACGACACGGGTATCGATGGTCGCTTGCGAAATCCCGCTAGTCACGTGTTGGTTATCGGTGGTGACAATTGCGAACGTCGCGTAGCTTAGCTGCGGAAATTGCGTGTTTGCTGCACCCGCACGATACAACATCAGGGTGTTTCGGATCCCGTCCTGCGCTCCGGTCGACGTGAACTTGCTGAAGGTGTCAAACGGGGTCGCAGAGGCACTCAATGCGGGGGTAATCTTGTCCGCGGGTGCGTAGCTGCTGCCCGACGTTCCATCACCCACGGTGTAGTTCTTGGACGCCGCATCGTAGCTGATCGAGATGCCACCTTCCCCAAAGCCGCCCTTCGCATCGCGCGAGATCGAACTCGTAAGAACGCCGTTATGAGTATCCAACTGGTATTTGATGGCAGTGGACGTCGTTTGCACCGTCACGTTTTTGTTCAAGCCGACGAAGCTGTCATAGCTCGGCGTCGCCGCAACCGGGGGCGCAGGAGTGCTGGCGACGCCGCTGTTACTGCCGCCACAGCCGCACGTCATCAGGAGCGGGCTGAGAACCACCGCCTGTGTATACCAAAGCCTGTTCGTCATTTCCGTCCCCCAATCGCTTATCGCATGAGTTGCGAAAGCATTTCGCATTTAAAACATTTGCTGCGGCACACTAGACTCTCGCAACATTTGTAGCCTTTTTAGATAAAGACCCGTGAATGTCCGCCCTTAGGCCCGCTAAATGCAATTCGAGCGGCGAGGATTGGGCGGCAGCGGTCATTACCGCGACAGCCAAGCGAACATGAGACATATGAGGGCGGCAAAACCGACGAGCGTAAGCAACGCTGCTGTCCGTCCCGCCCACGAGCCGTATTCCTCGTTGATCCATGCAACGACATTGATCATCGCTTCGAAAACTAGCTTCATCGGTCGATGTTAGATCAGATCGTGTGCGTCTGCTATCGGGCGGGAGCCGTCTGGCTGCTTTTCTTCCCGATAGCAGCCGGTCGGCTTTCGGGCGGTTCGCGCAGGCTGGGCGCCCCGAAACGGCTTGAGGTGGTGGAGAGCGGTCTGTCTGCTTCAGACGCAGCCGTTAGGTTAAAAGCCGTCGAATGCCAGCAACGTTAGCTGTGTTGTATACCTAAAACGGAGACGATTTTGGTCGGAAACTGTGTGTCGTTAGCGTAGATCGTCAGCGCCGTTGTGACATCGAGACTTTCGACTTCAACGGCAGTCTCGCAGTCGGACATGTTGATCGCCAGCTTTCTACCGCTCGTCTCTACCATGCCTTGAAAGATCAGCGAACAATCGACGTCCTCAAAGTAGGAGGACATCACCAACTGAACCATTCCATCGTCTTCGTGTCGCGCCCAAATCGATACACAATTTGGGGTCGATAATATCGGCGCAGCGCCCGTGTCTGGCGGCACGTCAATAAGCATCGTTGGATCGCAAACAAAGACGATGCCGTTTGGAACGGTTCTGATTGCTTCGATCCTAAAGCTCATCACGTCCTTGTAAGGGATATACGAGCGTCCACAATCGCATACGGCACACGAGCCACTGAACGGCAACAATTGGGCGACTGCGGAAGGGCCGCTTTCGCGCCCGATAGCTGCCGGTCGGCTTTCAGGCTGAGCCACTGCACGCTCCCGACCTGAACGCGGAAAACTGGTGGTTAGCGGAAGGACCGCGTTTTGTTACGCCGGAGCTGAACGATCGCTACCCAGCCAGTCACAAAGATCACCTGCAAACCGATACCTATTGGAAGTGAATGCATCGCTGAAGCGAAGCCGTCGTTGTGCCAGTCTGACAAGAAGACCCCGAGCAAAACCGGGATCGCGATTTTCGTCGGTCGGTGCCAAGCGGGTCGCTCCATTGGCTGATCATACACATGGGCTCAATGTCGGCTAGTGGGCGCTTTCAGCTTGTCGGCTTGTCAGACTGCGAATGTCGCGATCTGGCGGAGAGCAGACGTTGCACCGGATGCTCACTGATCCTCCACATGACATTGCTACTGGCGCATGCGAAAAGCGCTTATGACCAAAGGACGCATCTTGGCCATCGCGGGCTACATTGCATTTACGGTTGCATGCATGGCGCTGCTCGGCATGCTTTGAGTATCCGTTAATCTGCTCACTTTCCCATGTGACAGCCCCGAAGACCCTAGGCCTTGTGCGGAAGTCGTACCGTGGTTTTTTTGTGACGCGAGGCCTCCTCCCTGTCGGTGGGCTTTGGGCCTTGGTGACATGGGCAACTTTCCGACGTCGGAGCAGGTAGGGAGCGGACTCCTAACGTCGGCAACTGGGCGGGAACCGCCTGACCGCTTTCCCGCTTAGAAGTGGTCACGATCGAAACCGGCTCACCGCCCGCTTCCACTCGCGCTCATCCGGCATCGGCAAGCTCGTGACCGTCGGCGCATCCCGCCCCGTCGCGATCTGAACGCCACGCCGCTCGCAGCCGGTGCACCGCAGACGTTCGGGGACATAAACGAGGTGAGCCGGCCACCGCTTCTGCTGGAAGAGCCACCACAGCGCAGCGGCGTGGAAGACGGCTTCGCGCCCGCATGACGGACAGCGAGCCTTGATCGTCCTGTGAAATGCCGCCGCTTCGAACGGCGTGGTCGGCACCTGCCCGCCGTCGGCGTCGTAGCGGCCCACGTCACGCGACCGCGCGCAGTTTCGGCCCGCGCGCATCGGGCGCGGCAATGAGCCCTAGATTTGGCAACGTGTCTTCGCGAACCACGCGGATCAGCGCGTTCGGCCATGCCGGGAAGACGGCGCGGGCCTTCGCAGACAGCAGCGTCACCGCCGGCAAATCTAGTAGGTGCATCACGTCATACCCGCACCACAGCTCAGGCGGGATGCGGCCAAGCCGATAGGTATCCGCAACCACCAGCACGAGGACAGGGCGAAGCCATCGCTCACCGGCGATCAACCGCGCCAGACAGACCGGGCGCAATACCCGCAGCTTCTCGGAATAGTCGTCGGCACTGGTGGCCTGCACGACGCGATTGCTCTCAATCTCGCCAGCATGGATTGTCCAGCTGCCGTACGGTTGGGTACGTTTCTTGACAGGCCAGCGCTGCGCTAGCCAGTTGATCTTCTCGATCGCGTCCACGGTGCCGGTCAGACGTGTCTCGGCGCAGTGGCGAACAACGGCGGCTGGACCGCGCTATCGCTCAGCACCGCACGTGCCTCCTGCGCCGCGCCGACGGCCTGACGGTAGTGCACGGTCTTGAAGCGTTCGGCGTCATCGAACCCCACCGGTGCCCATTCCTCGCTTGGATAGCAGGCGTCGTATATGGCGCGCGCAGCCGCACGCAGTTGCAGATCATGCTGCATCCCAAGCTTCCTCGATGTCGAGTCGTCGCTGTGCTGACGGGCCGATAGCTACGCGCATCGCGGATCGATTCGCAAGAACATTGCAGGAACAAACATGATCGGCATCGCGGCGTGACTGAGTCGTAGGAGCCATGAATGACCGATTACGAAGACGAGCAGCCAGCGCTAGCAGTGCCATTCGGGCGGTGGCTGCTGACGCAGCGAGATCGCGGCGATTGGGTCGACGGCATCGCCGACGCCGCCCGTGCAGATCGCACCTTCCCGAAGAACGGCGACCCAGAGGCTGTTCGTGCGCACCTGCGCGGCCAGCAGGCTGACGGCGACGCGTTCGCCGCGATCGACGACGCGGAGAGCGACTGGATGGCGATCTAATCGAAAACTGATCGATTAGGCTTATCGGTCCGTGGCAACATTTTGCGGCTGAAGAGGAGGCGTGTTTGCGCGCTTACAGGCGTTTCATTGCTTTCATCATTGCGCCTAAATTTTTGGAGAATACGTATTTGACAAACCCGCCCCGAGTTAGTCAGCCTCCTTCAGGTGGCCAATAAGTTTTGAGCCAATTCCTGTTGGACTCGGTCAGGCTGCTACCCGCCCACGTCGTTGGCTGCCCTTCGACGACCATAACGAGCGCTGTAGGTGCAATAACTCTTATGCCGTCCCTAACGGAAGCGGCGCTCATAGTGTCGGCATCGCGAAGAGCCAGAACAGTTTCAGTTGCTCAGCGGTGAGTAGCTTGTCCATTGATCAACACCCACACGCTTCCAACGAGCAACGTTTATCAATGGCGGAGATGTTCGCGCAACCGTCTCATGCTGTTCCCGATCGGTTCAGAACGTTTCAGCACGTCTATTTGCCAACCGTTACCCAAGCTGCCCCGACTGCACCGGTAGCCGACTGCTAAGTATCTGAAATCGCTGGTGACCCCTACGAGAATCGAACTCGTGCTTACGCCGTGAGAGGGCGTCGTCCTAACCGCTAGACGAAGGGGCCGTGTAGCGAGAGGCGCGGGCATTAGGATGCTCGCGCTTTCGCGTCAAGGTTATATTGCGTTCAGGCGGCGGCGCGGCGGCGTTCGGACATTTCATCGTTGAGCATTTCCGCCAGCAGGAACGCCAGTTCCAGGCTTTGCCCGGCGTTAAGGCGCGGGTCGCAATGCGTGTGGTAGCGATCGGCCAGCGACTGTTCGGTCACGGCGACGGCCCCGCCGGTGCATTCCGTGACGTTCTGACCGGTCATCTCGGCGTGGATACCGCCGGCGATCGAACCTTCCGCGCGGTGGACGGCGAAGAAGCCGCGCACCTCGGCGAGGATGCGCTCGAACGGGCGCGTCTTGTAGCCGTTGGCGGCCTTGACGACGTTGCCGTGCATCGGGTCGCAACTCCACACCACCGGATGGCCTTCGCGCATCACCGCGCGCACCAGCTTGGGCAGCCCCGCCTCGATCGTGTCGTGGCCGTAGCGGGTGATGAGCGTCATGCGGCCGGGCACGCGGCCGGGGTTGAGCGTGTCGAGCAGACGCAGCAGCGCGTCCGGCTCGAGGCTCGGCCCGCACTTCATGCCGATCGGGTTGCCGATGCCGCGCAGATATTCGACGTGGGCGCTGCCCTCGAAACGGGTGCGGTCGCCGATCCACAGCATGTGCGCGGAGGTGTCGTACCAGTCTCCGGTTAGCGAATCCTGCCGGGTCAGCGCCTGTTCGTAGCGCAGCAGCAGCGCCTCGTGGCTGGTGTAGAACCGCGTCTCGGCAAGCTGCGGCACCGTCTCGGGATTGATGCCGCACGCTTCCATGAAGTCGAGCGCCTCGCCGATCCGGTCGGCGACGTCGGCGTACTTCTGCGACCACGGGCTGCGGCCCATGAAGTCGTGCGTCCAGCGATGGACCTGATGCAGGTTCGCGTACCCGCCGCCGGCAAAGGCGCGCAGCAGGTTGAGCGTCGCCGCCGACTGGCTGTAGGCGCGCACCATTCGCTGCGGATCGGGGATACGGCTTTCCGGTGTGAAGGCGATGTCGTTGACGATATCGCCGCGATAGCTTGGCAGCTCGACCCCGTTGAGCGTCTCCATGTCGGTCGATCGCGGCTTGGCGAACTGGCCCGCCATGCGGCCGACCTTCACCACCGGCAACTTCGACGCGTAGGTGAGCACCACCGCCATCTGGAGGATGACGCGGAACGTGTCGCGGATGTTGTTGGCGCTGTGCTCGGCGAAGCTTTCCGCGCAGTCGCCGCCTTGCAGCAGGAACGCTTTCCCTTCCGCGACCTTGGCGAGATCGGCGGTGAGGTTGCGCGCCTCACCCGCGAAGACGAGCGGCGGGAAGCTGGCGAGCTGATCGGTCGCCGCATCGAGCGCGTCGGCGTCGGGATAGGTCGGCATCTGGCGGGCCTCGGCCGTCGTCCAGCTATCGGGCGCCCAAGTGCTCATGTCGTTCTCCGTTCGAATTTGGATGTACCAGTCGGCGTGGGCAGCGATGCCGTTGGCGGCAATCTGATTGACGGCCTGACTGCCGGCGCGTTTGCCGTTTTCTTCCCAGCCTTGCACGGTGCTGCCGGGCGCGCCGTACCACGCGCCGAACGCAGCACGGCTGAGGCTGCGATCTTCGCGAAAGCGTTTGATCTTGATGCCGGCGAGCGTCGTCATCGCGTAGAGTTACGCCGTCGGGGTAAACGACGCAAGCGCGGTTTACTCGATCAGGGTAAGTATGTGAACGGCCTACTCGAGCGAGGGCTTCCAATCCCAACCAAGCGGATCGCCATCCATCACCTCGATGCCCGCAGCGGTAAGTTCGTCGCGCAAAGCGTCGGAGCGGCCAAAATCCTTCGTAGCGCGCGCTTCCTTGCGTTCGGCAAGACGTGCCTCGACCGCCGCCAGCGCGATCGTCGCCCCTGCCGGCTTCACCCGCAGATCGGCGCGGGCGAGGGTCAGCAGCGGAAGGCCGAGCACGTCGACGAAGTCCGCCAGCGCCGCCAGCCGCACCGCTGGCGACAGTTTTTTGTCGGCAAGCAATTCGTCCAGTATCGGCAGCGCACGCGGCGTGGCCAGATCGTCCGACACTGCCTCGTCGAGCCGCGTGCGGTAGGGCGCAGCGTCGCCCTTCTGCGTGCCGTCGTCACGTGCCTTGAGCGCCTCCACCGCCATTACCAACCTCTTAAGACGGGTGAACGCAGCGGCCAAATTCTCCCACGAAAACTCCAACTCACTGCGATAATGCGCGGACAGGCACATCAGCCGATAGGCAAGCGGGTGAAAACCACGATCGATCAGCGTCTGAAGCGTGGTGAAATCGCCCGACGACTTGCTCATCTTGCCCGCGCGCTCGACGAGGAAGTTGTTGTGCATCCACACCCGCGCGCCGGTGTCCGCGCAGTCGCAATATGCCTGGTTCTGCGCGATCTCGTTGGGATGGTGGATCTCGCGGTGGTCGATGCCGCCGGTGTGGATGTCGAAACCATCGCCGAGGTATTTGCGGCTCATCACCGAACATTCGAGGTGCCAGCCCGGCGCGCCGCGACCCCAGGGCGAATCCCACTCCATCTGACGGTTCTCGTGCGCGTCGGATGTGCGCCAGATCGCGAAATCCTGCGGCTGGCGCTTGCCGGCGACCGGGTCGATCCGGCCCTCGCGCTCGTCGTCGCTCACCCGGGCGAGGCGGCCGTAATCGGGCACGGTCGACACGTCGAAATACAGGCCGCTGTCGAGCTGGTAGCAATGCGCAGGCGCGATCTTCTCGCCGAATGCGATCATCTCGGCAATGTGGTCGGTAGCGCGTGGGAAGTGCCGCGGATCGCGGATGTTGAGATCGTGCAGGTTCTGCTTGAACGCAGCGGTGTAATGCGCGGCCACGTCCCAGATGCTCATCGCACGGGCACGGGCGGCGGCTTCCATCTTGTCGTCGCCGGCATCCGCGTCAGAGGTGAGATGGCCGACGTCGGTGATGTTGATGACGTGGGTGAGCGGATAGCCTTTCCACGTCAGCACGCGGCTCAGCGTATCAGTGAAGACATAAGCACGCAGATTGCCGATATGCGCGTAATTGTAGACGGTCGGTCCGCACGAATAAACCCGCACGTTGTCGGGATCTAGCGCCACGAACGCCTCGGTTGTGCGTGTGAGGCTGTTGTAAAAGGTGAGGGGGGTGCCGGTCATCGCGCAGCCCTTAGCGGTGCGCGCGCCGGCCCGCAAATCAGCCGCAATCAGCCGGCGCGAGTGGCAAGGCCGCGCAACGTCTCCAGCGTGTCGCGGATCGATTCCTGTCGCTCGTGCCGCGTCGGCGCGGGATGTACCGCAACCTCGCGCTGCGCGACGCTGCGTTCGAGCCGGTCGAGCAGTGCGCGGATCGACGCGGGCGAGTCCGCCTCCACCGGCTGCGCGGGGGGATGTTGCATCGACGCGGCGATCAGGTCGATCGCGCGTCCTGTGTCGAGCCGGACCGGCATGGCGGGCTCGGCCGATTTCGCCCGGTCCTCGCGCGGCGGCGGCGGGATATCGTGTTGCATCGACGTGGCGATCAGATCCATCGCTGGCCGGGTATCGCGCCGAATCAAAAACGGCGCGTTGACGGAAACGGTAGAAATCATCGGCGCGCTCTCGGGCGCTTCAACGCGCGTGGCCGGCAGCGCGACGAAGGGGGCATGTTGCATCGAGGCCACGATCCGGTCGAGCGCGGGCGCGGCATCGAGCCTGATCGGCAACGGCATCTCGCCCGGCTCGGCCCGGATCGGCGTGTGCTCCGCAGGCGCGAGTGCTTGCGGCGCGAGGGGGCTGGCGAAGGATTGCGGGTCGAACACGGCGAGCGGCATGTCGAGATCGGCGGGCAGGGCGCGTTAGGCCATCGTTTCCTCTGGTGCGGCGGCGGCCGGCGCTGCTTCGGCGCGGACCTGGAGGAATGGTGTGCCGAGATCGCGGTTGGCGAACACCGGCTGTCGCGGCGGGGCGTCGGGATGCACGTCGGCGCGGCGCAGAGCTGGACCCGCTCCGGTCGCACGCGGGTTTTGCAAGATTACCGATCGCGTGCCGACCGCGACGAACAGCGCTACCCAGGCGAGCACCGACACCACCCCGCCGCCGATCAACGCCAGCAGCGCGCGCGCGGTGAGGCCGAGCGGCGGTTGCGCGGCGTTGAACAGCGAGGCGATGCCGCTGTCGACGACGATCGATTCGAGCGTGCCCGATGGCACGATGGCGAAAAGGAGGGCGGTAAGCACGCCGACCACTCCCGCACCGGTTGGCGCGAGTGGGAGGATCAGACGCTGACGGGGGGACGCGACCATGTTCGTGGAGATGCCACAGCATCGGTAAGTTTTTGGTAAACCGGTTCGTAACGACCGACATTCACCGCCCAGTTGCGCTCCGCCTCGACAAAGGCGCGCCCACGCGCGCGGCGAGCGTCCCAGCCGTCGCGGTGATCGAGCAGATCGGCCAGCGCGGTGGCGATGCCGGCGGGCTCGCCGGGCGGAAATAGCGTGCCGGTCACGCCGTCGCGGATCAGCTCGCGGTGGCCGCCGACGTTCGACGCGGCGACGAGGCGGCGCTGCGCCATCGCTTCCAGCGGCTTCAGTGGCGTGACAAGATCGGTCAGCCGCATGTGCTTGCGCGGATAGGCGAGAATGTCGACAAGGCTGTAATAGCGCTCGACCTGCTGGTGCGGCACGCGGCCGGCGAAGTGGATGTGCGCCGCGACCGGTGACGCCGCTGCCTGCGCGCGCAGGGCAGCATCCATCGGCCCGCCCCCGACGAGAAGCAGGTGCGCGGCCGGGCGCGCCGCGACGAGCATGGGCATCGCCGCGATCAGATCGTCGAGCCCTTCATAATCGTAGAAGCTGCCGATGAAGCCGATCACCTCGGCGCCGGCGATGTCATATTGCGCGGCCAGTGCGTGGTCGTACGCGGCGGGCTCGCCGAACAGCGCGAGATCGACGCCGTTGGGCGAGACGAGGATCTTCTTCGCCGCGATGCCACGCGATATCAGGTCGCCACGCAAACCTTCGCAGATCACCGAGACGGCATCGGCTCGGCGCACCGCCCATGTCTCCAGCGCGCGCGTCGCGCGGTAGCGGAGCGAACCCTCGCTGCCGGTGCCGTTGCCGACCGCTGCATCCTCCCAGAACGCACGGATTTCATAGACCAGCGGCAGCTTCCGCGCACGTGCGACCCGCAAGGCGGCCAGCGCGCCCAGCACCGGCGAATGCGCGTGGATGATGTCGGGGCGGAACGTCTCCGCCACATCGGCGAGGCGGCGTGACAGTGCGTGGATCTCGGCGAGTTCGCCCAGCACCGGTGGCAGCTTGGCCACCGGGGAGGTGCGGTGGAAGTCGATCCCGTCGACCGTCTCATGCGTTGCCGTGGCTGCGCCCTGGCGGACGCCGGTCACGGCCGCGACCTGCCAACCGCGCGCCTGCTGCGCCTTCAGGATGGCGCGCGTGCGGAAGGTGTAGCCGCTTTGCAGCGGCAAACCGTGATCGAGAACGTGCAGGATCTTCATGGCGTTCATCTGCCACGCTACTGCTTAACGGAGCCTCAACTTCGCGCGGCTATCCAAGAGGCAACCGAGGCTACGCAGCGCAAGGACGATGCTATGATCGACAACTTCGCGCTCGCGATCAGCCATGGCCTGATGATGCTGGCGATCTGGGCGTTGCTCAAGCGCCCCGATCTCGACCACGAACCCGGCCCGCGCGATCGGCCGCCCCGGCCCAAGCGCGCGAAGGAGGATCGCCCCGGTGCGTGACCTCATCTTCGTTGCGTTCCTTGGCGGGTTTTTCCTGGCGGGCTTGCGCAAGCCGTTCATCTTCATTCTCGCCTACATCTATATCGACATCGTCAGCCCGCAGCGGCTGACCTATCTGCTGCTCAACTCGCTGCCGATCTCGCTGATCGCCTTTTGCGCGGCGGTGCTGAGCTGGGCGCTGATCGACGACAAGCGTGACGTACGGGTCGGGCCACGCCAGATCATCATCCTCGCGCTGCTCGCCTATTGTGGCATCACCACGCGCACGGCCGATTTCCCCGCCGCCGCGCTCGACAAATGGGATTGGGTCTGGAAGGCGCTGGTGTTCGCCGCCTTCCTGCCGCTGACGCTACGCACCAAGCTGCGCGTCGAATCTCTGCTGCTGTTCATGGTGCTGTCGGCCTCGTCGATCATCATCGTCGGTGGCATCAAGACGGTGGTGTCGGGCGGCGGCTACGGCGAGCTCAACCTGATGGTGTCCAACAACAGCGGCCTCTACGAAGGGTCGATCATCTCGACCGTGGCGGTGGCGATCGTGCCGCTGGTGCTGTGGTTCTCCAACCACGGCACGATCTTCAAGCCCGACTGGAAGGTGAAGCTGTTCTGCTACGCCTTGGTGTTCGCGTGCTGCATGATCCCGGTCGGCACGTCGGCGCGCACCGGGCTGTTATGCATCGTGCTGGCGGCGGTGCTGCTGCTGCGCGATGCCAAGCGCAAGATGCTCTACATCGGCATGATCGCGGCGATCGGCGTGGTGGCGGTGCCGTTCCTCCCGTCCGCGTTCGTGTCGCGGATGGGGACGATCAAGACCTACAAGGCCGACGAATCCGCCTCGACCCGGCTCGCGGTGTGGCAATGGACGTGGAACTACGCGAAAACGCATCCGTTCGGCGGCGGCTTCGACATGTACCGGCAGGACGTGCTCAATTACGACCTGATCGTGGCCGAGGGCACCGGCAGCAACATGACGCTGAAGCACATCCCGACCTCGGACCGGGCGCGTGCCTATCACAGTTCGTATTTCGAGATGCTCGGCGAACAGGGCTGGCCGGGAATTTTGCTGTGGGGCGGGCTCAACATCATCGGCATCATCCGCATGGAGATGTTGCGGAGGCGCTACCGCAAGGCGGGGCCGGAGGACGCATGGATCGCGCCGCTGGCGGGGGCGCTGCAATCGGCTCTGCTGATCTACCTGCTCGGCGCGTCATTCGTCGGGATCGCGTTCCAGCCGTTCATCTACCAGTTGATCGGCGCGCAGATCGGGCTGGATACCTATCTCGCGCGCAAACGATCGGAGGGCGCGTGGCGACCTTTCCGCAAGGCGAAGCGCGACGCGGAGCCGGGCGAACCGG
>Ga0265780_10003607_pt1 | contig 20265 bp, 16 predicted proteins | sample P1T30metagenome_FD_192432 | JGI IMG/M metagenome (GOLD analysis project Ga0265780, IMG submission 192432) | Plant litter microbial communities from East Loma Ridge, Irvine, California - P1 T30 | ecosystem: Environmental > Terrestrial > Plant litter > Unclassified | place: USA: California...
ATCCAGGAACTGTGCGAAATCATCCACAGCCACGGCGGCCAGGTCTACATCGACGGCGCCAACATGAACGCGCTGGTCGGCGTGGCGGCGCCGGGTTCGTTTGGCGGCGACGTCAGCCACCTGAACCTGCACAAAACCTTCTGCATCCCGCACGGCGGCGGCGGCCCTGGCGTCGGCCCGATCGGCGTGGGCGCGCACCTGGCCAAGTTCCTGCCGAACCAGCGCTCCACCGGCTACACCCGCGACGAAGCCGGCATCGGCGCCGTCAGCTCGGCGGCCTTCGGCTCGGCCTCGATCCTGCCGATTTCGTGGATGTACATCGCGATGATGGGCGGCGAAGGCCTGACCGCCGCGACCGAAGTGGCGATCCTCAATGCCAACTACATCGCGCGCCGCCTGGCGCCGCACTACCCGGTGCTGTACACGGGCCACGACGGTCTCGTGGCGCACGAGTGCATCATCGATCTGCGCCCGCTGCAGGACGCCACCGGCATCAGCAATGAAGACGTGGCCAAGCGCCTGATGGACTTCGGCTTCCATGCGCCCACCATGAGCTTCCCGGTACCGGGCACGCTGATGATCGAGCCGACCGAGAGCGAGTCGAAGGTCGAGATCGACCGTTTCATCGAAGCGATGATCACCATCCACGCCGAGATCGTCAAGGTCGAGCGCGGCGAGTACGACAAGATGGACAACCCGCTCAAGGGTGCGCCGCACACGGCCGAAGTGGTCACCGCCGACGACTGGCAGCACAGCTATAGCCGTGAAGTGGCTGCCTTCCCGGTCGCCGCGCTGCGCAAGAAGAAGTACTGGCCACCGGTGGGCCGTGCCGACAATGTCTACGGCGACCGCAACCTGTTCTGCGGCTGCGCGCCGATCGAAGACTACGAGTAAGCGCCCCCGCCGGCCTCAGCGCCGGTTGGCGGCGAGCCGTAAATAGGGATGCCCGGGCCGTAATGGCTCCGGCGTCCCTTTTCTTTTGCGGCCCCACCGGGACGGCGCCGCCTGCGGCAGCGCATCGTCGAGGCGAAACCCCATCACGCTGCGTGCCACGGCCAGCGCTTCGGCCGATACCACCGGGACGGTGCCATCGCATGCGCGCGCCTGCACGCCGAGGGCGCGCACGCCATCGAGCACGCCTTGCACCCGGTCGTGCAGATTCTGCGTGGCCGCGCCGAGCGCGCGCGCGGCGCGGCAGATTTCATCGCGTCCGCGCGGGCGCGGCATCGTGCGCAGGTCGCCTTCGCCGAGCGCGGCCGCGGCAGCAGCCAGGCCATCGAGTTCGTCGAGCAACGCCCGCCGCACGGCCATCGTCACGGCCAGCGCGAGTGCCAGCGCCGCCATCAGCGCTGCCGGCATCAGCGTGGCGATGGTATTGCACTCGTCGGCAGCCTGGGCCGCCGCGCGTTCGCCCATCAGCTGCTCGAGCCGCGTCAGGGCGTCCAGGCGCAACAACACGGTGTCGAAGGCGCGCTCGGACCTGGTCATGGCGTTCGCGCTGATCGACTGGTCGTTGCGTGCCAGTGCGATCACATCGAGCACGCTGGCGAGATAGGTACGATAGGCGCGGTCGGCCTGGCGCACCAGCCGTCCTTCCGCGCCGACGCCGGCGGTCAGGCGCGTCAGCGCGGCGAAGCTGCGTTCGATGCCGGCGTGGCGACGATGGATGCCGCGCACCAGGGCATCGGTGCGGGCCTGCGAAAAACTGGCGCTGATCCAGGTAATGAGCTGGTACACCTCGGCGTGGGCTTGGCGGGCGCCCGAGGCCAGTTCGGCGGCGCTGCGGGTTTGCGCCGCGCGCTGCTGGACGATCGTCTCGAGCGCCGCGCCCTGGCGCGCAATGGCCCGGTAGGCCACGCAGGACACGAAAAACATCAGGACCAGCACCAGCATGGGCGCGATCAGCAGCTTCGAACCGAGGCGCAGGCGCGAGAGCATCTCAAGCCACCTTGCGGCGTGGGCACTTCGTCATGGCAGTTCCTTCCGAGGATCGCTGAGCGCGCGGGCACACTTTGCAGGTAGCCGGCGTATGATGTGGCGGCGCGCCGGAACGGAAAAGTTTCCTAAGCGCATTGAGCAAATCTACGCTGTCCGGCACAATGCTGTTTGTCCGTGCTCAAGCAGTCACAGCTTGTATTTTTCAAGGAATGTATGTCTCGCTCGACGATCGCACTGCTCCTGTCCGCCCTGGTCTTTCCGGGCGCCGGGCATCTCTATTTGAAGCGCAAGACACGCGCGCTGGTCTTCGGCGTGCCCACCCTTGTCGCCGCGGGCTACTTCCTGGTCGACGCGACCAGACGCGCCACCGAACTGGCGGACCAGGTGCTGTCCGGCTCCCTCGGCACCGACCCCGTCGCGATTGCCGCGCGCCTGGAACAGGCCGGCCCTACTTCCTTCCTGGTGGACCTGTCGATCTGGGTGATGCTGGCGTGCTGGATAGCCGCGGCGGTCGATGCCTGGTTGCTGGGGCGCAGCCAGACGGGCCGATGAGGCAATACCGGCGCCTGCTCGCGATGGCTGCGCTGTCGCTGATGCTGCACCTGCTGGCCATGGGCCTGATCGCGCGCCACCGGGTTTTCACGCCTGGTGCCGCATCCGAGGCGCCCCCGCCGCCCCTCGCGCTGCGCTTGCAGCCCCTGCAGAAAGAGGCGGCTGCGCCACCTCCCGTTGTGAATGCCCCTGCGGCGCGCCCTTCCGCGCCACCGTTGCCAGCCGCCGTGATCAGGGCGCACGCGTCAGCACGTGCGCTTGCGCCGGCAGCGCCGGTGGCAAGCGCGGCGCGCGAGGCCATGCCGGCCGTGCCGGCGACACCGGACCCGGGCCAGCAGGCTCCCGTGCAAATGCCCGGCCATTACCGCGTGCGCATGCCCGCCCCGATGTCCCTGCGTTATATCATGACGCGCCCCGGCCAGGCTCCCGTGCAGGCCAGCCTGGAATGGCAGTTCGATGGCGATATCTACACGGTCGACAGCACCGGCGTGAGCGGCATTCTGTCGGCGCGGGGCGGCAACGGCGATGCCGGCGTCGCGCCGCAGTCCGCGAGCGAACAGCGCTCCGATGGCAGCACGCTTGTCACCACCTTCGACGGAAATACCATGGCGATCGACGGGCGCGACTATCCAAACAGCGCGGGGAGCCAGGACCGCGCGTCGCTGCTTCTGCAATTGATGGGAATCGGCCTGGCCGATCCCGACCAGCTGCGCGGCAATGTCGAAATCTACGTGGCCGGGCCGCGCGAGCCGGAGATCGTGAAATTCCAGGTACGAGACGACGAAGACGTGGAAACGCCGCTGGGCACGATCGCGACGCGCCACCTCGTGCAGCTGGTGCGGGCCGGCGAAGCCCGCCTGGAAATCTGGATGGCGCCGGACCGGCAGTGGATCCCGGTGCAAATGCGCCTAAGCGCGCCGGACGGCACGGCCAGTACGCAGACCATCGCGGGCACCGGCGACGCGGTGAAATGACGCCTAGTTCAGCTTGACCGCGTGCTCGCGCGTGGCGTGGAAGGTCAGCTTCGGCCAGCGCTCTTCGGTCAGGCGCAAATTCACGTTCGACGTGGCCAGGTAAGCCATATTGCCGGCGGCATCGTAGGCGACGTTGTGGCCAAGTTGCGATTCGAAGTCGGACAGCGCCTTCTTGTCGTCGGACGAAACCCAGCGCGCGCTGCTGATGCTGGCGCCTTCGAATACGGCATCGACACCGTACTCGTTGAGCAGGCGGCTGGCCACGACCTCGAACTGCAGGACGCCGACCGCGCCGAGAATCAATTCCCCGCCCAGCACCGGCTTGAAGACCTGTACCGCCCCCTCCTCGCCCAGCTGCTGCAGCCCCTTGTGCAGCTGCTTGATTTTCAGCGGATTTCGAATCCGCACCGCGCGGAACAGGTCCGGCGCGAAGTACGGGATACCGGTGTACTGCAGCATTTCGCCTTCGGAAAAACTGTCGCCGATCTGCATGTTGCCATGGTTCGGCAAACCGATGATGTCCCCTGCAAATGCCTCCTCGACCTGCTCGCGCGAGGATGCCATGAACGTGACGACAGAGGACAGCTTGACATCGCGCCCCAGGCGCAGATGCTTGACCTTCATGCCCTTGTCGAAACGGCCCGAACACACTCGCAGGAACGCGATGCGGTCGCGGTGGGCCGGGTCCATGTTCGCCTGGATTTTAAATACGAAGCCGGAGAATTTGGGCTCGTCGGGCGAGACGGTGCGCAAGGTTGCATCGCGCTCGCGCGGACCCGGCGCCCAGTCGATCAGCGCCGACAGGATTTCACGCACGCCGAAGTTATTGATGGCCGAGCCGAAAAATACCGGCGTCTGTACGCCGGCCAGGAACTGCGCCAGGTCGAATGGGTGCGACGCGCCATGGACCAGTTCCACTTCCATTTTCAGCTGCTCGATCTCAAGCGGGAACATCGCCGAGAGGCGCGGGTTGTCGATCCCCTTGATGATTTCATAGGCGCCATCGGCCTTTTCTTCGCCAGCCTTGAACAGCATGATTTCATCGCGCAGCAGGTGGTACACGCCGCGGAAGTTCTTGCCCATGCCGATCGGCCAGGTCACGGGAGCGCACTGGATTTTCAGCACCGACTCCAGTTCGTCGAGCAGCTCGAGCGGATCGCGGGTTTCGCGGTCCATCTTGTTCATGAAGGTGACGATCGGCGTGCTGCGCATGCGGCAGACATTGAGCAGTTTGATCGTCTGCGCTTCCACGCCCTTGGCCGCATCGATCACCATCAGCGCCGAGTCGACGGCCGTCAGCACACGATAGGTATCTTCCGAAAAGTCCTGGTGGCCGGGCGTGTCGAGCAGGTTGATGACGTGATCGCGATACTCGAACTGCATCACCGACGACGCCACCGAAATGCCGCGCTGCTTCTCGATTTCCATCCAGTCGGAGGTGGCGTGGCGCCCGCTTTTCCTGGCTTTGACCGTACCGGCCATCTGGATCGCACCCGAGAACAGCAGCAACTTCTCAGTCAGCGTGGTTTTACCCGCATCGGGGTGCGAAATGATGCCGAAGGTGCGGCGGCGGGCCACTTCGGCGGCGACCATGCGCGCGCTGGCATCGGGATTGGGATTGGGTGCGACCGCGCCGTCGGCGCTGTCGGAAATAGTGAGATCGGTATCGTTGGCCATGGTGAGCGCTTGCGGCCCTGGTAGAAAACCCTCGATTTTACCGGCTCCGGCGCACCCCGTGTGAATAGATTGCGGGATAAAAAATAGAGCCGCTTGCAGCGTCTGCAAGCGGCCCGTTCAGAAGGCTGCGATGTCCTTGCATCGTGGCCTGGATATCACCCGCGCATCAATTCAGGATCCGGCGCCAGCCGGAGCGGCGCGACGAGGGATCTTTCAGGTCATCGAGTGGATCCTTGTGGTCCTCGCCCTTGGGGTCCTTGAGCACGGCCTCCTTGGTGCCATCGGGCAGGCTGATGATCACGAAACCCACCGTCGCCGATCCACCGGGTACCTGTTTGCCAACGATGCCGCCATTATTATTGCCGCCACCGCTGCCGCCACCGCCACCGCTGCCACCATCACTGCCGCCAGGCGTTGAGCCGTCGCCCGAACCCGAGCCGGAGGTGTCGCCAACCGACTTGCAGACATCGAAGGCGTAGATATTACTGGTGCCGCCGATCGAGCATGCCGTCGACGCGGATGGTATGTTGGTCACCACGTTCAGGGCGCCCGAGACGATCTTGACGTCGAGGTTGACGCGTTCACCATTATTCTGGTCGAAATCGGCAAACCAGCCTTGATGGGCCGACAAATTCACCGTTGGCCCGCTGATGCTGTACAAGTTCTTCCCGTCCACGACCACCTTGTGCAGGTTCTGCTTGTCCATCGTGGCGCGCCAGTCCACAGGAGTCATGCTGGCACTGATACCGAGCGGATTGTCGCGCACCACATACACGCCCTGGGTGTCCACGTTCGTCACATCGCCGACGCCCAGCAGGCGGCCGGTACCGTAGGCGACCACCGTCTTGTAGCTGGTTGTCGTGATGCCATTCGCGGTGGTGTCGACGGCACACAGCGTCACGTCGGGACGGGTCGTGATCGGCTGCAGCGCGCCGGCATTGCCCATTTTAACGACCGACGGGTTGCCGCCGGCGGTCAGGTCGAAACGCCACATCTGGCCAAGATTGTCGCCACCGTAGATATACGTAATCAGCGGATCGGTGACCGGATTGGCGGTAATGCCGGTAATGCGCGTAAAGCCGGATGGCGTGGTGGTATCGCCGGAGCCGGTCGACACCTTCGAGAGCACCTGGCCGGTAGCGATATCGAGGATCATCAGCCAGCCTTTGCCGGTGCCGCCGGCCACGCCATCGGTACCCGGGATATTGTTGTAGCCGGATGTGACGAACACCACCCATTTTGGATCGGACGTCGGGGTCGCTTTCCAGGTGCCCATCTGCGGATTGCCGAAGGTCAGGCCAAGTTCCGGCTCGTTGTTGATACCAGTGCAAATGTCGGCATCGGCGCAGGTTTCCCACAGCGCGACCGGATTGAGCGGATCGGTCACGTCGACCGCATAGTAACCGCGTCCGCCGGCATTCAGGCCGGCAACGAGCACGGTCTTCCAGGCAGTGCCGATCTTCACATCGGAGACTTCCGGCGAGCCGTCAGTGGTGTACTGGTGGTTCTGGCCGTACGTCGTGCTGGCTTGCACCGGCAGCTTTTTCATGGTGATGCGCGGCACATAAGCCCAACGTTCCTGGCCATTCAAGGCGTTGATGGCATGCAGCATGCCGTCATTGGCGGCAACGTAGACCGTAGCCGGACGGGTTGCCTTGAGTGTTTTGAACTCGCTGTACCCTGCGGTGGTGTAGAAGCGGCGGGGATCACGGACATAGGCCGGCTTCGATGAGGCGATATCGCCCAGCACAATCGGGACTGTCGTCGACATGCCGGGTGGCGGCGCCGCCGTCTGGGTGTAGGCGCGCAGCATGACATCGTTGGCGTACTGCTGCTGGCCGCGCAGCCAGTTCACGATCGTGGCGCCGCTGTTGATGATGGCGCGGTTCTCGAGCGTCAAGGTATTGCACTGAGCAAGGATCGTGCATTTGTTGTTGAACCAGGCCTGCTCGGCCGGCGTCATCGCATCGTAGCTGAAGTTCTTCAGCGTCTTGTTCGCCGGGTTGAGCATCTTGATGACCCGGGTGTCGGTGGTCAGGTCGACCATGCGGCCAATGGTATCCGACGTACTCCAGATGATGGCCGGGAGCACGTCGCCGGTGACGGTATTGATCTTCTGGTCGGTCAGCACGCCGTTCCATTTCACCGTCGTGAAGGAAACCGAGAAGATATCGTTGTCCTGGGCCGAAATGTTCGGCGACGACGTGGCCGACGCCGCTGCAGCGCCCACCCGGGAGGAAATGTTCGACAGCGCCGATTGCAGGCCGGTCACCACCTGGGTCGGATCCGACGCGCTGAAATACTTGCCGTGACCATTGATGGCGGTATGCCACAGGTCATCGACGCGCGCCTGGACGGTATTGCTGTTGGTATCGCTGGTTGCGGGATCGGGCCAGACATACGCGCCACCGCTATTCCATGGGCAGCCGGTGGTGACGCCATTGATCAGCTTGGAGAAATCGCCACCGGGCGTCGGGGCGGTATCGTAATTCTGCTCATAATTCATGATGCCGTCGACGCCCAGTCCAAGCGTGTAGGTACTCATATGCAGATGGGAGTTTTCCCCTGCCGGCGCCGGCACGATACCGGCCTTGGTCATGTCTTCAATCCCCGGACGCAGCGAGCCGCCGATCGTGTTCGAGCCCCCGTTGTACCAGTACAGCGATACGTCGGCCAGCGAATTGAACGATTGCACGGCTGGATCGACGCAGCCCTTGGCACGGCTGCAGAAACGTGCGGTGCTCTCGACGTTGTCGTTGTTGGCGACATCGGCCGCGGCCCCGCCGTTCCAGTAGCCGTCCGTGGTCAGGAAGGTAAAATTCTGCTGGCATGGAAACTGGACGATTTCATCGCCGGCATTCTGCACTGGGGAAATATTGGCATACATTTTTCCGATGGCGTGCAGCGCCTGGCGCAGTGGCGTGCCGCTGGTGCCCTCCATGGCGTACAGGGAGGCATACCAGGAAGCGCGGCTGGTGTCGGTAAAGGGACGCGGCCGGGTCATCCCGCCCCCGGAGGCCGCCGAGGACAAGGAAGCCAGGCCGACATTGTAGTTCGCATTCAACGGATTGAAAGCTTGTCCGACAGACGTCTTCATCATCTGGTTGCGCGATTTGTAATACGCATACCAGTTGGCGAAATTGGTCATCTCTTCGTCATAGGTACAGGTGGTACCGGCGCAATCGGTGCGGCCGGCGGCCTTGGGATAGCTGGTCCGCGTCGGGATGATGTCGACGCGGGCGAATACTTCGGAACCGGCACCGATCGGCGCGAACGCCATCGGCACCGTGTCGCTCACCTGCGCTGCGCCGGCCGTGGTTGGCTTTGGCGTGAAGGTCAATGTCCCATTATTGCCGATGGCACCGACTGCCAGCACCTGGCCGGATCCGAGGTTGGCGGTGGTGCTGATGCACACCGTGGACGTATTGGTACTGCATGCACCGCTGCTGCCACCGAGCACTGCGCTAACGCCCGTGGCGGAAATGGCATTAACGATCGCGTTGGCGACAGCCGTGCTGCTGGCGTTGGCGGCAAAGCTGAGCGAGCCCATGATCGGCGTGCCATCCAAGGTCAGGCCGGCCAGGGTCGTGCGCTGGGTCGTGCTGTTTTTGGCAGTGCCGGCGACTACCAGCGTCGCCACGGCAGCCTTCACCGGCGTCACGACGGTAACCGGCGACTGGGCGGTGACGGCCCAGCCGTTGCGGGCACCATTGAGCACCAGGGAGCAGGGGCCGACCCCCTTGCTGGTATTACCTGCAGGACAAGTAATCGGGATGACCGCCACAACGCCGGCGCCCACGGTAATGCCGAACGTCGAACAAGCCGGCACTGACGAATTGGTGCTCGGCGTCTTGACGCAGGCGGTGTACTTGTTGACGAGGCCGGTCTTGGCGATGATCGATGCCGCGAGGTCGTTGGCCAGCGCGGCGATCCGGCTGGTGCTGTTCCCGCCAGCCGGAGCTGCGACACTGCCGTTACTGATCACCACGGTGCCACCCGACTCGGTGACCGAGATGCTGGAGACACTCACGTTGGCCGATCCGCCCCAGGCGTTGACGGTGATGGTGCCGTATGCGCCGACCACGCCGCTGTTCGAATTCGAATAGCGCGGATATTTGTAGGTGCCGACATATTTTGCCTGGCAAGTGGTGAGCGCGGTGGAGTTGCACCACCGCACTTTGGCAGGGACAGGATAGCCATCCGGGGCATTCGCGCCCACTGCGGTGTTCACGCAGGTGGTCAACGTGGCGTCGGTGCAATATTCCGCCGCCATGATGTTGTAGTAATACGGATTGGTCGTGAAGTTCTGCGCCGTGAAGAGCGTATCGGTCGGGTAGGTATAGGTGGCCGTGTTGAAGGCGCAATTCGCGTTCAGGTTGGCGCTGTCGCACCACTTGACATCCGGGAAACCTGTGGCGAGGTTGGTCGTGTCGGCGTTGCCGCCCAGCAGAGTCTGTTTGTTCTTGCCGAAACCATCGGTCGTCACGGCCGTCCACGCGGTAGTAACGGTGCGGGTCTGGCTAGGGTAATAGGTCCCATCGGCGTACACCGGAGGCAGGTATCGCGTTTTGGGGTTGTAATATTGGCGGTTGAAGTCAGGGCTGTTGAACGGCGGATGGCCCACCGCGCAGGCGCGCGTGCCACCGCTCGACATCAGCAATTTCGCGCGGCACGTCGACGTATCATCGACATAATCGGGCGTAAAGGTGTAAGCCATCGATCCGGAGTTATCGTACAGCAGCATCAGGTTCGGTTTGACTGTGCCGGTGCCGTCCATGTTCAGGATCGGCAGTGCTGCAATATTGGTGGCGTCGGCGTTGGCGCTGCCGGATGACAATACCATTGCCAGTCCGAACAGCCCCGCGCCCACGGCGCGCAGCGCCAGGAGAAATGATTTCATGCGTAATTCCCGTCTAATAAAACGTCAGGCATCGATCAGGACAACCATCTGGTTGACCACATTGCCGCCACGCGGCCCGAAAATACGTGCTGTGATGATGTAATGGAGTTGCGGAGAGCTGGTATAAACCACCCCGCCCGCATCTTGGCTCTCGCCCGGCGTCACCGCGCTGCCGGTCGACAACGGATTGGCGGTCGTCTCGACGCAGGCATTGTTGGCGACGTTGTAGCTTCCGACGAGGGAACAGGCGCGGTGGACCACGTACTGCACCTGGTAGACAAAATTGCCCGTGCCAGCCTGAATCGTTGGGGCATCGCCCCAGAAGCCACTATCGTTGACCGACTGGCCAGGGTCGTAGCTGGCAAAATAGCCGGACGGAATATCGTTATCCTGCAACTGCTTCTTGTTGGCCTTGGTGGCGCGCGACTGGAGATAGCGGAAACCGGCATGCAGACCGAGGTCGGCGGCCATCGACAAGTTCGTTTCGTAGGCCATGTTCGACGCCGTCAAGGTCGAGGAGTTACTCGACTTCAACAAATAGACACTGCTGATCAGCATCACGACCAGGATGATCAGGACTACCGGCAAGGCAACGCCTTGCTGGCGCCGCGCGATTATTTTGTCCATGCAGTTGGCCTCCACGCAGAATTGCGAATTGGAATAATGGTTTCGAACACCCGGTAGTGGTAACACTTCCAGTCGACGGCATCGCCAGCGATAACGACGTTGGGCGTGATCGACACATCAGCCCCCCCGGCAGGCTCGATGGCGGCAAATACCACCGGCCTCTTTGCGTCGGGTGTCGCGTTGCAGGCCTGCCCCGGCAATGGGCGTTCTGGCGCTTTGCTGCGCGCCACCACGGCCAGGCGCAGTGCCACGACGCGCTGGTAATCGCCCGAGCCGCCGACGACACCATCGCCGTCGAGGTCTTCATTCATCCTTGCGGACCATTTGCCGACCTTGGTGCCTTTTTCAGGATCGAACGCGATACCGGCACGCGTATCCAGGCCGTACATGGCCTTGATCGAGACGATGTTGTCAGCGACCGCGGCGGCGTTCGCGCCGGTGCCAGGGATGTCGGTGGCGCGCAGCTTCAGGTAGCCGTTTTCGACCGACCAGGTGTGGAAGGACAATTTAGCCGCGGGTCCCAGGTTGAACACGCGGGCGCCGCCACCGTCGTAACTGGCCGGCATGTCACCGCTGTTGTAACGGAAACCCGTGCCGCTGGCAAAATTCAGGCTCTTTGCCGCCGCCCCGAACGGTGGCTTGACCGACAACTGGCGCAGAGTGCACAGGGCGCTGGCCGGATTCGGCTTTTCCGGAGCGACCACGATCACATCGCCGGCATCGAAGCCGAACGGCTCGCGATCGACTTCCAGCGCCGTGCCGCCGGTGTAGTTGCCCGTCAAGCGGACCGTCGCGGTGCCGGCCAGCGCACCGCCGGAGTTTATGGAAATCACGTCGGAATTGAGACCGCCGTCGACAATCACGGCAGGCGCCAGAGGCGTGACAGCCGTGCCGTTGCGGGATGCCGCAGCAAGCGCGTAGCCGCCGCTGTCGGTCAGGCTGGTATTGCAGCCGGCCAGAATCGGGTCGTTCAGACCGAACCCTGCCTGGTTTGCATCATTGCTGATTGAGAACATCGCCATCATGCCGTTTTGCATGGAATCGGAACCGCCCAGCGCAGCCTGGCGGCCCTGTTCGCTGCTGGTAATCATGCGGGTGGCAAACAGCAGCGCCATCATGCCAATAACCACGCTGATCATCAATTCGACGATGGAAAAACCGCGCTGAAGGCGCAGTGCCGGGAACGATGTGAGGCGGCTCATTTGGACGCCGCCAGGTAGGCTGTCATGACGCTGCGGTTCGCATCGCCGGTGCTGCCGGCCTTGCGTTGCCAGCCGATGGTAACCGTCACAGCAGTATTGTTACCATCGGCAGCAGGCGCTACCGCCACGTTGACCGCGGCGCCGGGAATTGCATCGATGGTCGCCGCGCACCACTGTACCAGCGGTGCGGCCGGGCTGGCACAGGTACTCATCGCGTAAGTGCCCAGGTTGACCACGTCCGTGCTCATCAGGCCAATGGCCTTTTGCGAAGCGATGGTCGCTTCGGCGCGCAGGCTGGCGTCATTCATGGCAGAGTAGGCGCGCGCCTGCAGGCCGATGGTACCCAGCAGCCCAACAGCGAGAATGATGACGGCGATCATCGCTTCAAGCAGGGCGATACCGCGTTGTTGGCGTTTCAAAATCATTGGCAAGCCCTCGAGTCGGCAGCTGTAGCGGAGATGGTGGGATCACACTTGAAGACGGCGCCGGCCAGGGTAAGCTTCACCGCTGTGGTCGGAAAGTCGCCCTCCCGGCCTGAGCCAGGTGCGATCGTGATTTGATTCAGGCTTGGCGCGATCGTGGCATCGACCCAGCCCACTGGCGTGAAATAGACTTCGTCGGCGCCGGCCGGCGCCAGGGTCAGGGCGACCAGGTTCGTGCGCGGCAAGGAACTGGCGCTACGCAATACCGAACGGAAGTCGGCGACGCCGTCGCCCGCTGCGGCGCTGGTCGCCGTCGACCAGCTGCCGGAATCGCTGCGGCACTGGACGGCCGGGGTGGGCACGCAGATATCGACCTGCCAGTCATATTGGCCGTTGGTGGCATTCGCGGTCAGCGACAGGCGGCTGACGGCGTTGCGCTTGACCGCTTCGGAACGCGCCATTTTCAGGCCATCGGCATAAAACTCGGCGGCGGACAGGGCCCGGCTCGAGCTCATCCATTTAGCCATGGTGGGAATACCGGCCGCCATCAGCATCGCCATGATCGCAACGCAGACCAGCAGCTCGACCAGCGTGAAACCGGCGGCGCTGCGGCGGGGGTGGTTTATTGGGTGCACAGGCCGCCCTTTCGATCCACCCAGCAGGTGTCATTGGTGACCCAGCCGCTGAAGTTCGAACCGCTCGGAACGGCCGTGGTGGCCTTGGTACCGGACTGGTTGACTGTATAGACCATCCCGAGCATCTTGCCGGTGCCGTTCGCACGCAGCGTATAGGAAGACGCTGTCGCGTCGACGACCTCATACGTGAAATTACTGGTCAGGCCTGGGGCCGGTGTGCCCACGTACGTGCGATTGTTCGACCAGAACTGTTCGGCCGCTGGCTGGAAGCTCCCCATCACGGCAAATGCTTCGGTCGCGCGCGCCCGCAGCACGTAAGCGCTGTAAGCCGGAATCGCCACGGCCATCAGGATACCGACGATGGCCACCGTGACCATCAACTCGATCAGTGAAAAACCGCCCGCCTTTTGTCCAAACTGCTTTGCCATCATGTTCCCCTTTTGCCGAACGCAAGTAATCTTGCCGTGGGAGAATATTAACGCAGCAGTCTTGCATTACCCTGAGGAAATGCTGACAAAGTCCTGACAATCGAACGATTCTAGAAAGCAATTACATTAATTTGTGTCAAATCTTGAATTTGACGGTGAATAACGCCCCCGACGGGCCATCGGCATCGCTGACCGCAGCCACGCCGCCATGCACCTTGGCGATGTCGCGGACGATCGCCAGTCCAAGGCCGCTGCCGCTGCTTTGCTGGTCGAGGCGCACGTGGCGCTGGAATACCCGGGCCCGCTTGGCCGCTGGAATGCCGGGCCCGGAATCCTCCACCTCGAGCACCGCGCCGTCCGGACCCATGCGCGTGCGCACGGTCACGCTGCCGCCCTGGGGCGTGTAGCGCAGCGCGTTGTCGACCAGGTTGTCGACCAGGTCGCGCAGCATGAAGCGCTCGCCGCGCAGCGGCGCCGGATCCAGTTCGAAACCGAGGTCGATGCCCCTGCCGGCGGCCTGGGTGACGAACAGCTGTACCGATTCGGCCACCAGCGCGGCCAGGTCGAGCGGCTTGAAGCGCGCGCGGATGGAGCGGCTGGGCTCGGCCCGGGCCAGGGCCAGCAACTGGCTGGTCTGGCGGATCATGCGGTCGTTCGCCTGCTTCATCAGCGCCAATGCGTGCACGGAATCGGGGTCGGCCTGGTGCCGTGCAGCCAGCCATTCAAGCTGCAGCTTGGCGCCGGCGAGCGGGTTGCGCAACTGGTGCGCCACATCGGCGAGGAAAGCATCCTGCGAGCGCGCGGACGCGGCCAGGCGTTCGAGCAGGCTATTGAAGGCAACGACCACGGACGCGAGCTCGCGTGGCGTGGCGGCGGGGTCGAGCGGGGCCAGGTCGGCCCGCTCGCGCCGGTTCAGTGCGCTGCGCAGGCGCGCCAGCGGCGCCAGGCCGTTGCTGATCGAAAACCAGGCCAGGCCGCCAAGCGCCAGTGTGAACGCCACTTCAAGCAGTATCAGCGCGCGCACGATGGTGGCGCGGACCTGCTGGCGCTGCCGCACCGTCGTGGCCAGCGTCAACGTCAGCGTGCTGCCGCCCTCCACCACCACCGTCTGGGTGGTCAGGCGCACGGGCGCGCCATCGAAAGCGGCATCGCGCACGGCGCCGTCAGCCTGGCCGGAAAGTACCGGCAGGTCTGGGCGCCCGGCGACAAAACGCTGGCCGTTGTCGGCGCGCACCGCAAACCAGACCGTATCGAGATCGCCCGGGGAGGCTGGCGGCGCCAGGGCCGACATGGCGATTCCGGCGCGGATATCCTGGACCAGCGCGGTGGCGCGCACCTGCAGGCTGTCGTCGAAGGCACGCTGGGCGGGCGTCCAGGCCAGCAGGTATGCCAGGGCTGCGACAGCGAAGTTGAACAGCAGGATCGGGCCGACCAGCCACGCTAGCAGGCGCAGCCGAATGCTGTTCACGCGTTCGCTTCCAGCAGGTAGCCGAACCCGCGGATGGTACGGATTTCAATCCCGGCGTCGAGCAGTTTCAGGCGCAGGCGCGAAACGTACACTTCCACGGCGTTGGTGGTGAGGTCGTCGCCCCAGGGCAGGATCGCCTCGATGATTTGCTGCTTCGATACGACGCGGCCGAGTTGTTGCAGCAGGTATTCCAGCACCGCCCACTCGCGCACGGACAGGTCGAGTGCGCGCGTGCCGATGCGGGCGCGGCGGGCGTCGGGATCGAGCGTCAGCTGGCCGGCGGTGATGATCGACGAGGGGGCGGCGTTGCGCCGGGCCAGCGCGCGGATGCGTGCCACCAGCTCGGCGGTGGCAAAGGGTTTGACGAGGTAATCGTCGGCACCGAGTTCGAGGCCGCGTACACGGTCTTCCACCGCATCGCGCGCGGTCAGCAGCAGCACCGGCAGCTGGCTGCCACGCGCGCGCAGGCGCCGCACGACTTCGAAACCATCGATTCCCGGCAGACCGATATCGAGCACTGCAACGCTGCAGCGCGGATTGAGCAGGAGTTTGTCGGCCACCAGGCCATCGGCCGCGACATCGACCTGCATGCCATGCGACTGCAGGACACGGGTCAGGCCATCGGACAGCACGACGTCATCTTCGACCAATAGGACTTGCATGCGGATTGCATTCGGAAGGAAAGGAGAGCCTATTATCAGCGAATTCCTTGCCGAGACCCAAGAAAATCGGTGTTTTGGCCCGTTTCTCCCAGTAGGACTAGGATGACAAACTATTATGCACGCAGCCTACACCAGTGCGACTGCTAATCTTATGTTCGCCAACAGACGGAAGCCTTACTGTGTACACATCGCGATGAGGTTGTTGCTTCCCCTGGAAGCGACCCCGACAAATCGCTCCCGATGCAATCTGAAAGAACAAGGAAATAACATGAACAACACGCAATTTGTTGGTGCCGCCCAAAAACAACCGTCGGTGAACGCGACGTCGACTCCCAAAGTAGCCGGCAAGCCAGTCATCAGCATCAGCGGTACCCAACAAAACGAGTTGCTCGCCGCGATGCCGCGTGCAGACCTCGAAGCCCTGTTCGAACACCTTGAACTCGTTGCCATGCCCTTCGGCAAAGAACTTTTCGAGTATGGCAGCAAACTCGAATACGTGTATTTTCCAACGACTTCAATCGTGTCGCTGCTGTATGTGATGGAAGACGGTGCCACGACCGAAATCGCGGTGATCGGCCATGAAGGCGTGGTGGGCGTGTCGCTGTTCATGGGCGAGAGCGCCATGTGCAGCGCGGTCGTGCAGAGCGCCGGTTATGGCTACCGCCTGAAAACCCAGTTCCTGCGTGAAGCGTTCGCTAAGGGCGGCGCCCTGCCCCAGCTGCTGATGCGTTATACGAACGCGCTGTTCGCCCAGATGGCGCAGAACGCCGTCGGTGGCCGCCACAGCTCGATCGAACAAAAACTGTGCCGCTGGCTGCTCGATCGCCTCGATCGCTCGCCATCGAACGAACTCAAAGTCACGCAAGAGCTGATCTCCATCATGCTGGGCGTGCGGCGCGAGAGCATCACTGCCGCCGCCGGCAAACTGCAGGATGACGGCCTGATTCAATACCGCCGCGGCAATATCACGGTACTCGACCGTGCTGGCCTGGAAGCGTACGCCGGCGAGTGCTACAAGGTTGCCAAGACCGAATACAAGCGCCTGCTGGAAAACGTCAGCTGATCGACCGGCAATCGAACGACACCATCAACGGCACCCGCGGGTGCCGTTTTTATTGGGCACGCACTTTCGTTAAAGCTTAATTCAGCCCCGAATGCGGGCGAAAAAAAAGCGCCCCCCCCTGGGCGCTTCCTTGTCACTTCACCGATCAATCCAGCAAATTATTTTTCATCGCGTAATAGGTCAGGTCGCTGTTCGACTGCAGTCCCATTTTTTCCATGATGCGGGTGCGGTAGGTCGACACGGTTTTGATCGACAGCGACAGCGCCGTACCAATATCCGAGACGGTCGCGCCCTTGGCCAGGCGCAGGAAGACCTGGAATTCGCGGTCGGACAGTTCCGTGTGCAACGCCGTGTTCGGATCGCGGTCGAAACTCTGGGCCAGCAATTCGCCGACGGTGGAGCTGACATAACGGCGCCCCTGGTGCACGGTACGCACGGCGGTTTTCAGTTCGTCGGCTTCGCATTCCTTGTTCAGGTAGCCGTTGGCGCCCATCTTGAACAAGTTCAGCGCGTATTGCTGCGCCGGATAGCCGGACAGGATCAGCACCGGCAGGTTCGGCTGCCCCTGGCGGATGGTGCGCAGGATGTCGATGCCGGACTGGTCGGGCATGGCGATGTCGAGCAGCAGCACGTCGCAGATTTCACGGCGCGCGATATCGAGGGCTTCGCGCCCGGTGGCGCCTTCGGCAACCACCTCGAAATCTGGCGACGACGAAAAAATCTGCTTGAATCCTGCTCTTACTATCTGGTGATCGTCACAAATGGCAACGCGTATCATTGTCTTCCTTATATTTTCCTGAGGCAGGAAGAGCCGAGGCAGTCCCCGTGCCCGTCGGTGTCTTGCGTGTAGTCAGCAACACCGCAGGTGACATTCTATCATCCCGGTGGCGCGCTACAAGGGCAGCACGACGGCTGAGTCAAGGATGGGACGTACCATGCCTGAGCAGTTCAAGGATGGCCAGCAGCTCGTCGCGCAGCGCCAGCGGATCGACCGGTGGCACCACAGGCGGGGCATCGGTCTCTGCAGCATTGTCCAACACCTCGCCATCGTGCTCGAAGGCGACGCCGTCGACACCACGCAACTCGCCGGCGCGGTGTTCGCCACCACGGTTGTCGAGCTTGTTGCGCGCACCACTGATCGTGAAACCCTGTTCGTACAGCAATTCGCGGATCCGGCGAATCAGCAGCACTTCATGGTGCTGGTAATAGCGCCGGTTGCCGCGACGTTTGACCGGTTTCAACTGCGTGAATTCCTGCTCCCAGTAGCGCAGGACGTGCGGCTTGACGCCGCACAGTTCACTGACTTCACCGATCGTGAAATAGCGCTTGGCCGGAATCGGCGGCAGTGCGGCCAGTTCGACTTTGTTGGCGCGGTCGTTCATGGGTCAATCAGGCGGCGCGCGCCATGGATGGGTTGCTGCCGGAACTAGGACCGGGACTGGCCTCCTCCACCATGCCCTTGAGTTTCTGGCTTGCGTGGAATGTGACGACACGGCGCGCCGTGATCGGGATTTCCTCGCCGGTTTTCGGATTGCGCCCCGGCCGCTGTGGCTTGTCGCGCAACTGGAAGTTACCGAAGCCCGACAGCTTCACGGCATTGCCACGCTCGAGCGCATTGCGAATCTCGTCGAAAAAGGTTTCGACCATGTCCTTCGCCTCGCGCTTGTTCAACCCGACCTGTTCGAACAGCAACTCGGCCAATTCCGCTTTGGTCAGCGTCGGCAGCGCCTTCTCGGCTTCCTGGCGGCTGCGCGCGAGCAGCATCGCACGATGCAGGTCGGCGGTGAGCGCCGACTGGAGAACCGCCGAATCTACGTCATTGTTATTAATTTTCAGCCCTGCCTCTAAATCAGCCGATCTGGGATCGAGTGGAATGCGCGGTGTGTCAACGATGCGATCAAGCACGCAAGCTCGCGCCGTGTTTTCCTTTGGCAGCCTGGACCACAGCGGCCATCACGGCATCGACAGCTTCGTCCTGCAACGTCGATTGAGTATCTTGCAAGCTAAAGCGGAAAGCAAGGCTTTTTTCGTCCGTCTCCAGCCCTTTTCCACGATATTCATCAAACAAAACAATGGCTTGCACGATCTTTCCTGCAGGATTTGTGGCTATCTCGGCAGCAAAAGCGTCGAGCAAATCCTGCGCCGCGATATCCTGCTTCACCACCAGTGCCAGGTCGCGCGTTGCGCCAGGAAACTTAGAAATCTCTGTATAAGCAGGCAATGGACGCTGCTGCAAGGCTGCTACGTCGAGTTCGAAAATCACTGGAGCCTGTGCCAGATCATACTTCTGCAACCAGCGCGGATGCAATTCGCCCACCACGCCGACCACTTTACCTTCCAGTTCCACCTGGGCGCTGCGGCCCGGATGCAGTGCGGGATGGGCTGCCTTGAGGAAACGCAGCGCGCGCGGCGCGAACATGGCCTCCACGTCCGCCTTGACATCGAAGTAATCGACCACGCGGGATGGCGCGCCCCACTGCTCCTCAATGGCCTGGCCATAGGCGATGGCTGCGAGCTTTTTCGGCTGGTCGTAGCCGGCGACCGTCAGCGCACCGTCAGTTACTTTTCCGTCACGCAGGAATACGGCGCCAATCTCGAACGCGCGCACGCGGCTGGTCTTGCGGTTCAGGTTGTAGCGAACATTCGCGACCAGGCTGCCGATCAGCGACGAGCGCATCACCGACAACTGGCTGGCGATCGGGTTTTGCAGCTTGATCGGATCGGCATTGCCGGCAAAATCCGTTTCCCACGCCGCTTCGACAAAGCTCATGTTGACCACTTCCTGGTAGCCCAGGTCGGCCATCTGGTGGCGCAGCGTGAACAGCGAACGGGTGTCCTCCGGTGCGATCAGCATGGCGGATGGCGCCACCGGCGGGTTCGCCGGAATGTTTTCGAAGCCATAAACGCGCGCCACTTCTTCGATCAGGTCTTCCTCGATTTCGATATCGAAACGGTAGGAAGGCGACGTCACTTCAAAGCGGCCTTCGCTTTGCGTGAACGGCAGGTGCAGGCGCGTGAAAATGTCGGCAACCATGGCATCGGTGATCGGCACGCCGATGACCTTTTGCGCGCGGGCGGTGCGCAGCACGACCGGCTTGCGCTGCGGGAGGTTGACGGACTGGTCATCGACCGGGCCGACCTTCGTCTCCGGCGTGCCGCAGATTTCCAGGATCAGGCCGGTGATGCGCTCGATATGCTCGACCGTGGTGGCGTAATCGACGCCGCGCTCGAAGCGGTGCGCTGCATCCGTCGAGAAGTTCAGGCGCCGCGCGCGGCCCTGGATGGCGTTCGGCCACCAGAAGGCAGCTTCCAGGTAGATGTCGGTGGTGTCGAGCGAGACGGCAGTGGCATCGCCGCCCATGATGCCGGCCAGCGATTCGATTTCCTGCTCATCAGCAATGACGCCCATCCAGTCATCGACGGCAATCGTCGTGCCGTTCAGCAGCTTCAGGCTTTCGCCCTTGCGGCCCCAGCGAATATCCAGGCCACCGTGGATCTTGTTCAAGTCGAACACATGCGAAGGACGGCCGAGTTCAAGCATGACGTAGTTCGAAATATCGACCAATGCCGACACCGAACGCTGGCCGCTGCGCTCGAGGCGCTGCACCATCCACGATGGGGTGGTGGCGCGCGCGTTCAGGCCGCGGATCACGCGTCCGGTAAAACGGCCGCACAGGTCCGGAGCGCTGATTTTTGCCGGCAGGATTTCACTTGAGG
>Ga0265780_10003610_pt1 | contig 20254 bp, 17 predicted proteins | sample P1T30metagenome_FD_192432 | JGI IMG/M metagenome (GOLD analysis project Ga0265780, IMG submission 192432) | Plant litter microbial communities from East Loma Ridge, Irvine, California - P1 T30 | ecosystem: Environmental > Terrestrial > Plant litter > Unclassified | place: USA: California...
GACGCATGTGAAGTCAGGACTAGTAGGCGAGATGTTCGGAGGCCTTGCCCGTCACAGCCGTAGTGCAGCTTAGCGAGGCCTAAACAAAGCTCACCCCGTGGTATCCCCCGCTCTGCACAACTCACCCGTATCGTCGATCTGGTGGTATATCCCTCAAGGCAAACAACCTTCACCATGCGCTGCCGGTCGCGCTTACCCCAGGCGGCGAAGGCAATGTGGCCTTGCGCGCCCCTCCATCCCCCGTAGAAGTTGCAACGACCAACTCAGCAACCCTCGCGACCAAACACGAATCCCAACGCATACGATGCAGCAGGAGAATGAGCGCATGAAGCTCAAAGATGGCCGGACCCTCTCCTACGCCATCTACGGCAGCCCGATGCCACAGAAGACGATAGTCTTCATGCATGGCTGCCAATCCTCGCGCTACGAAGGCAAGCTATGGCACTCGGCCTGCGCCCTACACAGCGTCCGCATCATCGCGCCCGACCGTCCTGGCAGCGGCCAGTCGACCTTCCAGATCAATCGTCGCATCCTCGATTGGCCTACCGACGTGCTCGCCCTGGTAGACCACCTTAAGATCCACAACTTCTACGTACTGGGCGTATCGGGAGGCGCGCCCTATGCACTGGCTTGTGTCAAGGAGGTGTCAAGGGACCGTCTACTAGGAGCCAGCATCGTCAGCGGTCTCTATCCAATCAAGTTCGGCACAGCTGGCATGTTGCTACCTTCGCGCATCGTCCTCTGGGCAGCGCCGTGGGTCAACGGGCTGACCACCACGCTGTTCGAGAGCACCATCGGTAAGCCAAGTCGCGATGACGACCCGAAAGTCCTCGAGGACATCATTGCCAAGGAGATCCGGAGCCGTCACCCCGCCGACCAAGAAGCTATCCACGATACCACCAATTGGCCCATCTATGTAGCCATGACCAGAGAATCGTTCCACCAGGGAAGCGAAGGCGCAAGCTGGGAAGCCAAATTGAGCGGCAGCGACTGGGGCTTTGAGCTTGGACATCTATACGTTGGAGACAATGGAGTACCGCTTACCTTGTGGCATGGTCAGGACGACCAGAACTGTCCCGTCGCCATGGCTCATAAGGCCAGGGACCTGTTGCCCGGAAGCGTATTGCACTTGAAGGGTGGCGAAGGTCCCATGAGCTATATACACCGGAATGCTGACAACATCCTGGACGATCTCATGGACGAGACGGAGAGCGAGGAGTACATGATGGTCGGTGCCGCGTAACTGTGTCGGTAGATGATATGCTGGTGTTGGACTTGGTTTCTTCTTCTTAAGTTCGTCCAACCAGGCTTTGGTCCGCATGTCAGAACCACCATTAAACCCATAGTCAACTAATCACCATTTCAAATTTGATTTTCAATGACCAGCTCAAGTAAATGAGATTGCGTGGTAATCGTGAAATTAAGGTACTATGCGCCACGCGTTGCAGCGCGGTCTAAATGGTATCCAGCGAATGTAGTAAGAATGGTATCATGCAGTAAGAAAAAGATCCAAAACCCATCAGTCGTAAGAAACAGCCCGCCCTTCTGCCGACGCCCTATAATTTGCTGAAATTCCGCGTGATCATGACGACTACACCCGCAACAATCTTGAACGCTATCTTCAGTATGAACACCACGGCCTTGAACGCAAACGTCAACACAGTTATGACTGTACGTGCGACGAGCGGTAGTTTGCTTTCGTCATCAGCATTCGCTTTCTTCGCCTTCTTCTCCGATTTTGTGGCTTTCGATTTCGTATGCTTGTCTTGTCCGTACCACTCGCCCAACTCAATGTCCTTGTCGAAACTTCCCATCGCACTATCGCTACGAGTTGTTGTACTCTTCAGGCTAGAAGCAAACTTCTTCAGTCCTTTACCCGAGAGTGGCGGGCGCGACTTCCCACCGATGCCCTGGAAGCCCTCGACAAAAGAGTCTTTGAAGGCTTTTGCTGTGTCTTCCTTCTGGTGGTTCAGGGTGAAGCTTGGTGGTGGTGGCTCGAAGTTTTCTTGGCTTCGATTGCGTGTTTTGCGGCCGCGTGTAGCTTCCGCTACTGCGACTGCCAGAAGCGTTGATGTAAGAACATCAACCAAGAAGGGATTGCCAAAACGTGTCAGGGCACCAAGGTGGAGAATGAGAGCGTCGTTTGCGAAGTCAAGACGTGCGAGCATGGCATCATCGGCAGTAGCGTCGGTGGTCGTAGGAAGTTGGCCAACAGACATCTCAGAAGGTGTCATAGATACTGGTCTGGTGCCATCGAATCGCGGAGGTGGTGGTAGCGGAGAGAACGCGTTTGTCCGGGGGGTCGTTGGAGAGAGAACGTATGGGTTTAGCACAGTGATGCAGGCTGGCTTGCGTCCGGTACTTTGTGGTGTCATGGGCATGTTATGCCCGTAAAACGCCGTGATGGGTCTCGTCGAAGGAGCATTGATGACAGAACAGTCACCTTCCAGGGAGATGGGGAAGGTGCCCAATGTTGGATGATGGAGCTGATATGAACCCTCCGATGGCATATGTTGCGCCCAAGGATTTGCTTGTTGTTGAGGGTTGTCCCTCGTCCAGGCAAGAGCGCAGCACTCACGTTGCGCAGTACCAGCTAGAACATCTTCGGCCAGACGCTGTGCGGCGGGCGACTGGGCACCCGGGTCTGAAAGCGCAATACGCGATGCAGCAGGAGAGTTAGCAGCAGCATCAAGCGCCTGAAGAGCGGCCAGCTTTGGGTATATGCTAGTAAGAAGGGTGGTATCCTCTTGCTGTTGTGGGCTAAACGCTCCATTGTCTAGTGACGGAGGCGCGATAAGATCGAGATGAGCAATAGGTAAGACTCGCGGCTGGGTGGGGTGATGTCGTTGAATGAGCAGCTCGTTCATGATGCTGGGTACTTCGTGGTTACCTGCAAGGTTTGACTGTGCTACAGAGTAGAACGGTAACGATGGCGTTGTACCAAAGGTGACCGTCGGGTTTGAGGCTGTTGCGCGATGCATTCGCAGGGTATACATCTGCACACTGGGCTGTTCTTGTCCATTAGTGGCTAGCCAGAGATTGTCAAGAAGGTTGGATGGCGTGAAGAAGGGCTTTGGTGGTGGAGGAGCTGTCGAGCCGCTTGAGCGAACGTTGTTGTGAGGAATATACGACTCGGAAGAGTAGGGTGAACGACTGATCTGGGTTCGAGGTATCTGTGTGGGCGACGCTTGGGTTGGCTGATATGGTTGACGTCCAAGAGGGACTGTGGGATCATAGACTGGGAACATTGACCGCATCGGAATCTCTTCTTGCGGTGACATGCATCTTGTAGCAGAGCTATTTGCTCGGACCAGAGTCTGAGCCTCGGAGAAAGCTGGTGAAATCGCGCGAGCAGGATCTGGGCTGGCGGTGCGTTGCTGGTCGTCGATTTGATCATGGCCATGACGTTCTTGTACACGGTAAAAGCTTTCTTGCCGTCCAAGTTGTGGGGACGCAGTTTGCTGAGGCGGTGGTTCAAAGTATGGCCGACTCGTTGTATTTGACATTGGCGTTGTCGTAGCCTGTGGACTGGGGATATGTGCTCTTGGCGGGGCCGCGATGGCCGGCGGGGGCGCCATTGGGTTGGAGGGTGATACTGGCACAGAGTTGACTTGGATGAGAAGTCCGTGGAGATCAACAGGTGTTTTGGCGCTTACGGCACTCTCTGTTGCTAATGGTTCTTGACTGGCTGGCTTTGGGTGAGGAGATGGTCGTGGACTGGGACTCGTCTGTCTTGGAGCACGAGGAGGAGGAAATAATTGGAATGCTGGTCCAGCCATAATGAGTGCTTGCTATCCTACTCTCTTGATAAATGGTACCCCGAAATAACTGGCGGGACCAAACAACAGATACCGGCTGTGTAGAGAAGGGAACAAAGACTGAGAACAGCAACACCGGGAGTACGACGTCTCGGGTAATCTGGGGATAACGACTATAAGACGAGCATTCTGCGAGGCACTCCGAGCCATCGGAAGAGCCGTGGCATGCAGCCAGGGCAATAGCGGTACAAAGACGACTTCCCATGCAGGAAAACCCTCTTCTCAGCCAGGTGGTGGTCAGATGGGCCCAATCAAGCCGTGTGTAAGGCTCGGCGCTACTCAGAGTTGATGAGCGGCGGTTATATTTTGGGTGGTTGGCTGCTGGTTGCTGTAAGCGCCAACGCTGTTCACTCGCTACACTCCCCGCCGCACTAGCTTGGGATGTGAGAAAGCCTGCATCTGGCGATGATTGGTAGACGGTATGTGCCTGCCCTGCGTCGGGGTAGCATATGCATGTGACAAGTGGCCAGTCCGGCGGCCCGCTGCGAGTCGTCGATCTATTTCGAGCGCTCAAAACCTTTGCCAACATGCCACTTTCGGTGTGCATCATGAATGCTATGGGAGGGATGCCTGTTGTCGTACCTGCCCTGTGACAGCACGAAAGTCAGGACGTGGTTCTTCATTATTTTTGTAGCCGGAATTGAACTCATGAATATGTTTTCATAGTTCCACGGGCTTTGATCATGCAGCGCTGGCGGATGAAGGTCTGTTCTGGCGAAACAGCGTTTGGTGGGGTTGGGGCTTGAAGCCACCAAGCTTTCGGCGGTAAAGAGGGCTCGCACGCTGCAGAGTCGCGGTGCACGCAGCCGCCCTAACACCAAGACAACTCTGGCTCAGGCATCGCACTGGCAGCTTATCGCACAATTTACCAGGACGCAAACTGTGCAACATGGCCTGATTACAAAACTTGGTCGCTGGGTAATGTGCTGAGTTACCCGGACTAAGGCCGAGCTTCCAACGGAGCTGTTGCTGGGCGGCTGTGGTGGTAAGCGTCCAAGGGCTTGGTGGTCAAAAGACGATGACGGGGTCAGGTCATTCTTGTTAAGAATAGGCAGGGCAATATGCATTAGATGAAGCAATCAGCGGGTATCACGTCGCTGCAGTGGCCGGGCATGCAGCTCGCGACAACGCGCGGCGAAGATGCGGGATGCGCGCTAGGCTTATCGATAAGCGAGATGTGCAGCCGAGAAAAAGTTGGGCCTTCGTCATCGCGCACGACAGTCACGCGAAGCCAGCCATAGCCACGATGCCATCAGAATTAGAAGAGGTAAGAAGCCAAGTACTCGAGACTTTGGGGTTCATCGCCAGCTAATACTCCGCTTCCAGCTTGTGGAATTCCTGCACCACGGCAACACGCAGATCAGGCAGACTGGTCAGACGAACCCCTCCACCCCACCACCGAACACAGCTCACACTATGCAGCGGCCGACCACCTTGTCGGATACTCACAGGCGAACGTCTCCCTATGGAAGCGCAACCAACTAGAGCCTATTAGGGACCTGAAGCTACTCGTCAAGGACTATGCGCCCATAGCGAAGAACGCCCTGACCATCCTCATCAATGTCTCCGCCGACGCCGAGGTCCAGAAGGCGCTGGCAAAGGACGACGACTTCCTCGAAACGCTCTTATCGCGGATAACCGTATGTCAGTTCCCCCTCTATACAAATGAGGACTGTCAAGGGCTGACTTGCTGCAGAACTCAAAAGAGCCCAACGCCAACGAGATCGCAATGCTCCTCGCCAACATGGCAAAGGACGACTCGCTACAGCGCGTTTTAGAGTTGAAGCGCGACATACCAAAAGAACTGTCCAAGTCAACGTGGGCTATGGATCAGCTCATGGACTGCTTCGTCAAGGGCGCAGAGGGCGCGTATAACAAGAACGCAGATTTCGACTACCTTTCGTACTTCTTCGCCGATCTAGCCAAGTTTCCCAAGGGTCGCGAATACCTCACCACACCGCAAGAGCACGACGATAACGTAATCCCCATCACCAAGATCCAGGTCTTCACCGACCATGCCTCGCACATCCGCCGCCTTGGCGTAGCTTCGGCGATTAAGAACGTCGCTTTCCACGTCCCTTCGCATCCCGTGCTACTATCGAATCTATCGCCCGACCCGAATCTCCCACCTCCATCTATCGGTGCAAACCTACTTCCATACATCCTTCTACCCCTCATGGGCCCAGAAGAGTACGCAGATGACGACACAGAGGGCATGCTGGATGAGCTACAACTCCTTGAGCCGGACAAGGAGCGCGAGAAGGATCACGAGATCATCAAGACTCATCTTGAGACGCTGCTTTTACTGAGTACAACGCAAGAAAGCAGAGAGGTGCTGAGGCGCGTCAAAGTCTACCCGATTGTCAGAGAGTGCCACATGCATGTCGATGACGAATCAGTCCAAGAAGCATGTGACCGTGTGGTCCAGGTCATCATGCGCAAAGAAGAAGGCGAAGAGGAGGATATACCAGACATGGCTAGTGCAGGTGGTAGCGGGAAGCTGATGGAATTGGAAAATGCCGAAGACGATGAAGACGAGAAGATTGTTGACATTGTCTAGACGGGAGATGCATATGCGACGCAATACCAACAATATTCTCAAGTCGCAAAACCGTAGTCATGCCCTACATCCAGATAGCGTGGTAGATCTGATTGGCGGTGATACCGGGGATAACAGCCTCGCTCAAAACTGTTCTCGGCTCCTCAATTATGGATCTTTGCCAAACTTGGTCGAAATAGGAAGGATCCCGTCATCGATTCTCAGTACCTCGATTCTTCTGCATCTCATCTGCTTTACTTCTACATTCTTATTTCTGTACCACGCTTCGCGCCGCTACTGTTTGTACCGTCATTCCTTGTTGGATAGCTTATTTGAAGTACATTATGTGTGTGACGTAAGTCGAATTATGTCAACGGTCGACTTAAAAGATGGCGGGGGCCGAGATATGGTACCAGCCACCGACGAAAGTGCAGTGCAGACAGCAGCCTCATCACCAACGGGTCGTCCACCACGAAAAGGAATAGAGCGGAATACAGGCATAATAGAGCAGGAAGAAGAGAAGCAGTCAATATGGAGAAGAATTTACACAATCTTGACGTGGACGCCGCCGAACTGTCGCTGGGATCCGGATAAACCACCGCAATTCTCTATGAGCAGTACGTCTTTATGCGAGATTTCATGTCATAGTTCGGTTTGAACAAAGCCTACCTCACGATGCAGCTCCTCAGAGCTCTCCTCGATGAACACCATGCAGGATTCCAGCTGATTACCATCATCCCAGTGAACGTTCTATTCGCCTTTGCCGCCGGCTTTACAGTCGCAAACCTTTACTACAACCACCCCATTCTCAATCTACTAGCTGCAGACTTCGGCGTGCGCTATGAGCAAGTCGCACAGATTCCCACTGTGATGCAAGCTGGCTATGCCGCTGGACTACTCTTTCTGTGTCCGTTGGGAGATTTGTTACCTCGACGGCCGTTCGTATGTGGCTTAGTAGGGTTCACTGCGACATTGTGGTATGTCACGTTGAAATCCGAGGCATGCTGAAAGGAGATTACTGACGATAGGACAGGCTAGGACTATGTCTGACGTCCGACCTCGGAACTTTCACAGCCATATCCTTCATCGTAGCGGTGACAACAGTAACCCCACAACTCATGCTCCCACTCGTGGGGGATCTAGCTCCTCCGTCACGTCGCGCAGCAGCCCTGTCCATCGTTGTCTCCGGCCTCATGCTCGGCGTGCTCGTTGCCCGCGTCCTTTCCGGAACGATATCGAACTTTGTTACCTGGCGCGCAGTATACTGGATGGCATTTGCCCTCCAGTACATCATTTTCGTTCTCCTCTGGCTCTTCATGCCAGATTACCCAGCGACCAACCCCGGCATGAATTACTTTCGAATCCTACTCGACATTGTCAAGATGCTGTTCCGCCACCCCGTCCTCGTCCAAGCATGTCTAGCAGGTCTCTTCTGCTCAGCGCCTTTTACATCGTTCTGGACAACGCTGACGTTCCTCCTCGCCGGCGATCCCTACAACTATTCTTCCCTGACAATCGGTCTTTTCGGTTTGATAGGAATAGCGGGCATGCTCATCTCCCCAATCTACGCACGTACAGTTACCGACCGCTTCGTACCACATTTCTCCGTACTTTTTGGCCTCACATGCTCTCTCATTGGGATATGTCTCGGCACCTACACTGGAACCTTTACGGTCGCAGGCCCTGTCCTTCAAGCTCTATTGATGGATTTCGGCAACCAGACAGCGCAGATCGCTAATCGTTCGAGCATTTATTCCGTGGAGCCTAAGCGGCGCAACGGAGTGAATACTGCCTTCATGGTCGCTACGTTCTGTGGGCAACTTATTGGTACGGCGGCTGGGAACCATATTTACGCTGCTGCGGGTTGGATTGGGAGTGGAAGTGCTAGCGTGGGCTTTATTTCCGCGGCGCTTCTCGTCATCATTGCCAGAGGACCGTGGGAGGAGAGATGGGTTGGGTGGAGGGGTGGCTGGAGCATGATCAAGAAGGACAAGGACAGTGCTGATGGTAAGACGGCGGATAAAGAGATGCATGGGAGAAATGTAATAAGAGATGAAGAAATGGGCGTTGATGCTAACGAGAAGGTATTGGAGGAAGTTGCTGCGGAAGAGGGGCACGAGAGTCCGTTGAAGGACGGCGATGGCAGTGAGAAGTGTATTGAAGAAGGCGGGGTTAGAGAGCCAAAAGCATGAGGAGTGTTAGACGATTTGAGTATAGGCAGAATAATAGTATAGCCTCAACGGCGTATCACAAAACGCCACATGCATAGAGTGATCCATGTTCTGCGATTCATATATTATATACTGATAGACCCGAGCAAGTAGTGCCCGCACGTCTCCTCATTACCAGCCTTTGCCCTCGTCCCCTACGCTAATGCAATTTACCAAGGGACCGGCTGGATATCGCATTCGCTCTCGTGCTGACCACATGCGGTCTCAGACTACGCAGGTTTCGGTGCGTTTGACGCATTCATGAACGCATTAATGTGCTCTTCGGAGGGCATCTTCTCCAGAGGGGTAAGCCAGCTCTTGGCCTTGTCGAAGCTAGACACCGCCTTGACGAGCTTGATGAAGACCTGCGTGTTGGTCTTGTCAACACGACCCTTGAACTTGACAATGAGATTCTGAATGTTCATGCCTTGGGGTGGCAACGATTCGTAGATCTCCTTGGCAGATGGTAGGGAAGGCCGTGATGGGGCTGCAGAGGGACTACCTGCGCGGCTGCCGCTGGCTGTAGGACTGCCTGCACGGCTAGCACCAGGAGTGCCGCTCGGAGAAGCGCCAATCATGATGCGGTTTTTGTCCTTCTTGTCCTTCTTCCGCTTCTTGCCGGCGTCAGTCATCTCGCTGTCGCTACCAGACCCTGCGCCCTTAAGATTAGCAAGGGACGACTTCCGGGATCCATCAGCCAGCTTGTCATGCTTCTTCTTATGCTTCTTGCGCGAGGACTCGTTGCCGCTAGCTTCTGAGAGGTTGGGTGAGCCTGGCCTCTTCTTGCTCTTGCTCTCGCCAGACTTGTGGTTCCCCGAGGGGGTATTGGTGCCCTTGGTAGATGCACCAGAGGGGACGTTACCAGCTTCCGGTGCCTTGCCGTTCTGCTCGGCTGCCTTCTTCTCTGCCTCTTCCTTGGCTTGTTGACGCTCCGTCTCGGAGTCGGTGTCGGACTCACTTTCGGTGATGTACGGGTTCTCTGGATCGCTGTCAAGGTAGTCATATTGCTTTTCGCGTTTGACTAGGGCTTTTCGGGTGCCCTTTTCCTGGATCCTCCTCTCCTCAGCCTCCTTCCGCTCTTGTTCTTCCTTGATCGCAATGGCCAATTCATCGGGGCGATCCCACAGAGCAGCCTGCAGTTGGTCTCGCTTGAGCTTTTCTGCGGCTTCTTTGACATCCTGCTCTTCACCTTCAAAGAGACCATTCAGACCCTCTTCGTCGTCGGCAAAGTCTTCCTCAAGGTTAAAGTCGATATCGTCCGCGTCAGCTTCGCGCTTAACAAATCCGGTTGCGTCGTCGTCGGGGCGCTCGCGCTTGATCCTGCCTTCGTCGTCTGCGCCGCCGCCGACACGGGTACGGACTCCGCTCCACATCTTCGCATTGTTCTCTGCGTTGACGCGCTGCTTCTGACGCTCTTCGAGTTCGGCGAAAAACTTGGGTCCGCCGCCTCTCTCAACTTTGGCCAAAATCTTATCGAGATCATCGCCGCCAGTCTTGACCTTGCCCTTGACGTTGAACCGATACCAGCGCTCCATAGGGGCCATCTGGATTGCTGTATTGGGGTCGCCGGGGCGGGTGGTCGACAGCATGACATGTGTTTCTGACAGCTCCGACTCGTAGGTGCCGACCCACGTCTGTTTGTTCTCGAAGTCCTCCAAATGCCATGGCAGCGTCTCCTCGTATCGCAGAAGTTGTCGCTTCTTTGCCTCTGGAGTATCATCGGGCCGGTACTTCTGCTCCGTCTTCTTGTGGAAGGCAGGAGGCTTCTTCATGCCAGTAGGGGCGATCTTGGCTTGGTTCTCCTCGCGAACCTTGCGACGCTCCTCCTTCTGCAGCTCGATGCGCTCCCGCTCCTTCATTTCTTCCATGTCCTCCTTCGTGTCTTCTTCTTCGTACGTGGAGCCCATACCGCTTGGAGGCGCGCGGGGATCTCGGCGGTGGAGCTTGATGGGCGTCTTGAACTGGTTGTCGTCGGTGATGTCCACGTGCGTCTTGCTCTGCAGACGCATGACATGGTGTCGCAGCTCTTTCAAGTCCTTGCGGCTCACGATAAGTGGGAAGCTGCTGGCGCCTTGAGCAATGAACTCATGTCGCAACGCGTCTTTGGACTGCGTGCCATCGCTTGCGGGCCCGGCGACGGGCTTCTTGGCCTCGTTCATTTGCGACAACGAGACCATGGGCCTCGTGATGTTCTGTAGTGGGCGGCGGGGCTTGCGCAGGACATCGGCCTGCGGACGTGGGCGACGGCGACGAACAGGCGGCTGCTGGCCATTGGCGGCGACGGGCGCAGCGGGCGCGCTGGCGGGCGGCGGGTTCCCGTTCATGTTGCCGTTCATGTCGGAGGCAGCGGTGGGATGGTAACACGAGCGAGAGGCGATGGGCAGAGGATAGTGAGGGTGGGGAGACGCAGTCACCTTTGTCCCAAGGAGTTCCTTCAACTTCGGCCTGTGTCGCGCGCGAACGTCACAGCTCCACGCTAGTGCCTTAGCGCGCCAAGCCCGTTTCCAGCGAAGGCCGTCTCCGCCTTCCCAAACAGTGCCACCACTCAGCGACTGCCCGATCCAGTTCGTCATCGCTTCCACGGTTGCTGCGCCAGGAATGAGCCACCATAGGAATCGCGCACTTCCAGCAATACATTGCGCAAGAGCCACCGTGGACGTTTAATTCAAATCCTTCCGAGGCCTGATCGCTTTGGCTAGACAAGACATTCACCCATGGTTGCCTGGTGTGAATAGTCTCCCAATAAGATCCACCAACTGGGCCCTCCAATCACTTTACTCCCATAGTCGTCGCCAGAACCACCACGCGCCACACCAACCAAAGTCCTAGGAAACATCCACAACTTAAGACGCCAGAATCACTTCCTCTGAATACGAGTTTGGCCTAATAAGATCTCTTCCCTACTGCCCCTCTTTCACTGCCGGACTTCGTCCATTCGGATACACACCCCACTACTTGCTTACATCGCCAACGAGTTCAGACTAATCCGACATCATGGAACAGGAGAATGCATCACAGCCCACTGGGCTCGAGAATCAATTGCGCAACATGATTCTCGGCAACGTTAGCATAGCCGGTGGACAGTCTGGCCAAGACGCCCCGTCACCACACCGTGGACGCGGACGAGGCCAAGGAAGAGGACGTGGCCGCGGTCGTGGAGGTTTCCACGATACCGTCAACAATTTCAACAGCAACGGTCAGAGCCACACAACTCCAGGTCCTACTCCAGATCAAGCTCAAGGATGGCGCGCCCACGCTTCCGCCAACACGGCGCCAGCCCGAGGGGGTGGAAGAGGCTTTGCTCCCAGTCAGCGATATCAGCAACCTCCGCGAACCTTCCCAGACCAGCAAGGCCCAAATATCTCTCAAAACGGCCCACAGGTAGACAATCGACAGTATCATTCACGGGGGCGAGGGCGGCCCCATCAACAACAAAATCTGAACGCTGATGGTACACCACGTACACAGCCCCCTAGAATCCTACAACGGCCTCATGATAAGTTCGCACTGCCAGGCCAAATCCCGGTAGGTCCAGCATCGACACAGCGTCCCCGTCCACAAGGTCAATATCCTCCCCGACCACCGATGAATCAACCACGAGAGAACTCCATGGCCCAAGTCGAACACTTGGACGCAATTGCAGCAGCCGAGATTCCGAAGGTGGAGATGTCCAGATCCGAGTCGGAGGCCAAAGAAGACTTCCGAAAGCACCTGGAAACCATCATGCAAGAAGCTTTTGCCAGCGGCTACTCTGGTGATATCTCGACTATCTCCTTGGTAGGCTTTGGCAGCTTAGCTTCCGGCTTTGGTATGCCCGGCTCAGACATGGATCTGGCAGTAGTGCCAATATGGAAAGATCCAGCGAGGGCTAGTGATATTGCCATTGATCGTGGCATCCCGCGTTTGCTGGAACGGGCAGTTCTCGACGCCAAGCTGGGTGGCCGTCTACTCACAAGGACAAGAGTACCAATTCTAAAGATATGCCAGACGCCAACCGAGACCTTGTATAATGCTCTCGCCGAGGAACGCCAGAAGTGGGAAGAGCTTCCGGAAGAGGAGAAGTACCCTTCAGACAAGCCACAAGAGGCCACCCCACCGCCAAAGCCGCTGGTAGATGTTGATGGAGCAAAAGCTTCAGAGCTTACTGCGCAGTCAGACAGCCCTAACTTTGGTGACGACTTTCCTATACTAGGTGCTGCGGCAACTACTAAGAAACCGCAAAAAGCTCCTGCAAAAGTTGAGACCGCCCAGGAAACCTCCATTACGTCGGCCACCAAGTCAGAAGACAGTGTCAGGAACGGAACCGATGAAAAGGCTAAGAAAGATCAGCATCACCGCCCTGAGAAACAGTGGATGCGAGAGAAGGTAGTCGGTCCCCTCGACTTTCCAAAGACGGGCTGCGGTATTCAATGTGACATCAACTTCGAAAACCCACTCGGTATCCATAACACTCATATGCTTCGATGCTACTCCCTAACTGACCCTCGTGTACGGCCAATGGTTCTCTTCGTTAAGTCATGGGCCAAGCGACGAAAAGTCAACAGCGCATACTCTGGCACTCTCTCTTCATACGGATGGGTACTTATGGTACTGCATTATCTGGTCAATGTCGCCCAACCACCGGTGTGTCCAAATCTCCAACTCGCCGTCCCGCTCCCGAGCGACACAGTAGCTCTAGAGCAGTTCTTCAAGAACACAACTATAACAGGTTATCAGGTCCGCTTTTGGCGCAACGAGCCGGAGATCATCCAGGCCGCGCAAGCTGGTCGCCTTTCACAGAACACACAGTCTGTCGGCGAATTGCTACGCGGATTCTTCCAGTACTACGCTTCTCTATCTGGGTACGGCTATGGACCCAAGCCCCCGCAATTCTACTGGACCAACGAAGTCCTGTCCCTTCGGACGCCTGGCGGAATCTTGTCGAAGCAAAGCAAGGGCTGGGTCAGCGCGACAACCAAGATCACGGCGGAGAAAAAGGTCACGAATCGGTATCTGTTCGCAATTGAAGATCCGTTTGAGATTGATCACAATGTCGCAAGGACCGTCACTCACCGTGGTATCGTTGCTATCAGAGACGAGTTCAGGAGAGCATGGAGGATACTAAAGGCCATTGGCCAGAGCACAGAGCCCGAAGGTGGAATCTTTGACGAAGTCGTAGAGCAGCCACCCGCCCAGTCTGAGCCAAAACCTGAAGATGCTCCAAAAGGCACCATGGAAAGTCTTGGCGTTGATGAAGAATCGAAGACTGAACAAGGCAGCCAAGCGATTGCAGTGTAAGATTAGGTGTACATCGATTCGACAGATATGATGTAAGGGTCTCGAAAAGCTTGAAAAGACTATACTATATTACCGAAGTTATGAGATAGACGATGACCGACTTTGTAATATAGCAACCTCATCTCAAACCTGAAGCCATCCGTCTAATTCTTGATCCATCACAAAGAATTCGTCAAAAGCTGTGCCAAGAAATTCATCCGGTATGTTGTAGGAAAGCTGCGTTTGCGAGGCATCCTGAAATGCCAGCGGATTAGAGCCAGAAGTGATGTCTGCCGAGAATGAAGAGAAAGACTCTCCATGTTCTCCACCTGTCAGATTACCTTCTTGGCTGTCTGGTTTTGGATCCCTCCCCAATTTCCCCAGAACAGCATTCACCGCTCTCACGGCCGTTTGTGCTTCTTTCGAGAACCCCTGTTGCTGTTCCCACACACTCTTCGAAGTCTTGAGTGCTTCCACGCTTTTCTGTGCGACCTCTTCCCCGATCAGCCCTTTCTTCATGTCGTCGTTCAGATTGAGACACAGGACTGTTGTGGCGAGCAGGAACTCGGATTGGATCAAGGAGAGGATCTTCCATCGATCACTATGTAGCATGCGGCCCGGTTGATTCTGCTCGAACAACTCAGCTTGTAGCTGCAACATTGCCAGTGCTGCGCTTACGCATGTCGAATGAGACAGCTGGTATTTGCTATTCGTCTTTGCAAGGATGATGAACTTGCGGTGGAGGGTAATCTGCGCGTGGTGGAACGACATCGCTATATATAGACGACGGGTGATGAGTTCTGCGCCGTCTAAGATGGATTGCTGCATAGGCTTCAACTTTAGTATGGAAGGCTTCTGGGCATATGCTCTGCTGAGTAGTGTATCTAATCGCATTGCTTCGTCGTAATCTCGCTGCTTCGATGACGTCGTGAAGTCGCAGATCATTCCGTAGACGGAGACTATCCTGCTCTTGTATACTAGGAATTGGGACAGCGTGTGCTCGCTTTGTGGTCTAGCAGGCGGTAAGACGGTGGACGTATCGTCAAAGTCATCATCCAGGAGATTGCGCGGCTCAGCGGTGTCGCATTGAGTTTCCTTTATGATTCGCGGAAGACCGACCTCAGAAGCTGAGGCGATGTCAAATTGGGTGAGGATATACCAGGTACGCCTGCGCATTTCGGCCTCATAGACACTCATCTGCGGGAAATGCGAGCCATCGCGGTGGTAGCCCATCTTGAGCGCTACGCGTATTATGACGCCCGTCAATTGCCAACAGCCCTGTTGTGTGTCTTCGCCTTGAACGTATTCGGTCTGAAGGAAAGCCAGTAAGGCCTCGATGGTATGCGGTACGCCCTTCATGTAGTTACCTAGCCTAAGACATTGTATCATCTTCTCTCGTGAGATGATGATCAGGCTGTGATATTCGGCTGCTGTCGTCTCGTCCAATGAGGCCGCACCGCCGTTCATGAATAGCGTACAATAGGCTACTGTATACATCATGCCGTATAATATAGTCAGCCACATGGTTGACGTCGAAAGCGGATCTTCCCAAAACGCTTCGTATTGTTTGATAAAGACCTTGCGGTGAATGACAAGTGAGACGGGCATGTCCGCCCATTTGAAGTATTTCGAGATCATGCTATCGACAATTATGCGGGGCGGAATCGCAGCGACGATATCCATTTTTGTAACTGGGTATGTTTGGAGAAGAAACAGGTCGTTTCCAGGGAGTGTTGGCTCAGTATGTTGTGGTTCTTCAACTTGTTCCTGTACCATGTCTTTCAGGTCACTAATCTCATCCAGGATGGCTTTCCAGTGGTCACTCTCGACGTATGAAGACTGATGGTCGTTGAGGTTTATCCGACCAGCTTCATATACGAGAGGATCCACCGCGGCGACGGTTTCTGTAGTCTCGTGGGTCGCCAGATTCCCCGGCATCCGAGCATCAGGGAGTTTTTCTTGTTTGTCAAGCAAAGACCGGACGAGCGACTCCAGCTGATCAATTCGTTCCTCGAACGCCTTTCGCGTGGCGCTCTCTATCGGTCTGTCTTTTTGTGGAGCTCGCGGAAGTTGGGGTAGAGGGAAGCTGCACCCTGCCACTTGCCCTAGTCGAATGCAGCTCCCGCAAGGCTTGTTTCGATCACATCGAAGTCTAGACATTTCTTGTTAGGTGTCTTGGTGATAAGGTAAATCACTTCCTTACTTTCTCTTCCTGCAGAAATCACAGGATAGCTGGGCCTTCTCCCGACCTCTCATTCTCTCTAGCAGTCGTTCCGAGGAAATAGGCGAATTTGTCATCTCTCTGGTTTGCTTCAGGCGTACTTAGGAGATGATGAAGTGTTTAGGACATGCTGACCATAGGTAGTGATCTTGGTGGCAACATAAGCACGATACGCACGGAGGAACTTAGGTCGGCGGCTATATACATGGGCCGTATCTTACCAGAGCTTTTACACTAAATCGCACATTCTTCCTATTGGGGTCGTATGCGTCAGAGTAATCGAAGTAAGCCTACGGACGGCAGGTAGCTTAAATGTGGGCCCAAACGGACGTCCGCTGGCCTCTGATTGGTGCAATGCTCCGCGTCCACGAGATTGCATTGCAAGCAGGCATCAAGTCCAGGAGCTTGTAGAAGTATAAGATGGAAAGGAATCTAGGTGTTGAGCATGCTGCAAAGAAAGATACTTCAAACTTTATCATTATTCAATATCTTGAAAACGCACATCTAATCACTTCTCCGAGTCCTCATCTTCTACACGATGCCTACCAATCTCGCAGCATGGATGCCAGCACCGAAGCAACGCATGGAAGTCTCGGAAGCGCCATTTCCTACTCCTGGGCCCGATGAAGTTATCGTCAAGAATCGTGCAGTGGCGATCAATCCAGTTGATTGGGTTTTGCAAGACCAGGGCACCAGTATGGCGTTCGGTTGGATCAAATATCCTTTTGTTTTCGGCTTTGATGTCGCTGGCGAAGTGGTTCAGATCGGCAGCAAAGTGGTACGGTTCAAAGTAGGAGACCGTGTTCTAGGTCAGGCGCACAGTACAGACAAGAAGATCAACAGCGCGGCATACGGAGCATTCCAGCTGTTTCCCGTTCTCCTGGAAAGGAACACATCGTCTATTCCAGACAGCTTGTCATTTGAATCTGCTGCAGTGATACCTCTGGCTTTCACTACCGCTGCAGCAGGGCTGTTCGAGAAGGATCAGCTCGGTCTGCAATATCCTCAACTTCACCCGAAACCGACCGGAAAGACGGTCCTTGTCTGGGGAGGCTCGACTAGCGTAGGCTGCAACGCTATCCAACTCGCTGTTTCCGCTGGATACGAAGTCATATTGACATCTTCACCAAAGAACTTCGATCTCATGAGATCCCTCGGTGCTAGCAAAGTCTTCGACTACAACGACCCCTCTACAGTCGACAAGATCGTCGGGGTCATGGAAGGGAAAGAATGCGCGGGAGCCTTGTCTATTGGAGAGAACGCAGTTTTCCATTGTCTAGACGTCTTGGGCAGATGTAAAGGCAATAAGCGTATTGCAATGGCGACATATCCAATCCCTGCTCAACCGAAGCGATTTGTCGCACTGCAGATTATCTGGAGCTTCGCCACTTCGATGATCTCCATCATCATCAAGTCACAGCTGAGAGGTATCAAGACAAGTTTCGTGTACGGATCGGTGGCGCATTCCCCTGTCGGTAAAGCCGTGTACGCCGACTTCCTGCCTGAAGCACTCGCGACTGAGAGGTTCCGAGCAGCTCCCGAGCCCATTATCGCTGGAGAGGGCCTGGAAGCCATTCAAGAAGCTTTGCATATTCAGAAGAAGGGAGTTTCGGCAAGAAAGGTGGTTGTAAGCCTGAAGTGATACCGGAAGTTGTGATCTGGATTTGCAAGTTTGCTGCTCTGGTACTTTCTTAGTGGACGAGCTCATGGGTCTAGTACAATTACTCAGTCTTTAGAGGTTTCTTGACATGTGCGTACCTCTCCGCGGGCAAATAAAGAACCTGTTCAATGCCAACTTTGGAATGTGTGAAATAGGCGCGACGGTCTGGATGCGTTCTTTACGGTGATGTAGCTGACTGACTGCTTTAGCGCACGCCGCCTGCATGCAGGTGCAACCTGCCCCACGCATCACCTCAGCCCCAGCATTCAGCTTTAGCACGGCCTGATCGCAATTCATCTCGTTCATCGCGCAACGCTGCATGATCTTCTCCAACATGCCTTCGAGATGTCTGCCACTTATTACGACAACTCAACATCATGCGAAGACCGCCGCGTTGTTCGCCGCCGGCTAGTCAATTGGTTACACTGGCCCGAAACGACAGGTCAGCCGCAATTCACTAACCAGAAACTTGACTTGAGCGAACGTTCCCGTCCGGATATCGAAGACGATGCGCTTATCTCGTGGGGTCTGAAGCAAGCCGAGGGGTCGAAGGGCGGCAATACGACGATTAACGTGTTGTATGGAGAAGGACGGCACCTTCGTGGGTGTCACAAGAAAATGAAGCCGTGATGAGGTTAACGAAGCCCAAGAATGGCGAGACAACATTGATGACGACGATTTGGAGCATATATTGCAGGTGTGTGTCAGCCATAGCAATACTAATGAGTAATCCTGACTCTTCAGACTCAACCGACAAGTACAGGAGAGCACTCGTTGCGAATGTGGTACGTGGAATGTTTGTAAATCTCAGCAGAGCGCTGAAGAACACGACTTCGGCCAAAACAAGACCAAGAAAGTTATGGAGATATCACAAGCTAGGGTAGCAAGCTGACAAGGTTCTCAAAGCTTCCTGAATACATTGGAACCAAGCAGCGGTTGGCTACCAGGAAACTTCGAGATTCGGTCCCGGACCTTCCGCATTCTGAGGGATTCTGGTTTGTCGAAAACGCTACTGAAGAACATATACTCCAAAGATACTTATTGGGCTAAGATGGGAAACCAGCTGTTCTTGCGTCGCAATGAAAAGGGCGATCTGCTCTCGTTCGGTACGATACATGTCTACCCTCTTGTACACACATTGATTTATCTTATGAACAGATACTTGCTACCAATACGTATGCGGTTGGGATACTGGTGTCAGTTTCATCAACTGCATACGCACTCCGAACCAGACTACCTACTTCTGCATCAACTGTCCTACTCCTACCGTTTCTCGCTTGAGAGACATTGTAGAAATCAAGCCACTCCTGGCTCACCGCGACTTCCTGCTCGATTCGCTAGTTGCAGACGACTGTCTGAAGCAGTGGCAGCTAGATATCGGAAGCCGTCGTGACAAGCTCATTCATTATGTCCGCATTGCTTCCCTTCATAAGATAAGCAAATCTAACGACCCTTACAGGAGCGAGTCTACGACGAAAACCTTGATACGTTTCGAGAGGCTACGATTGAGCTTCATCAACTTGCAAGATCATGGCTTACCCTCAGACAAGATAGCCAGGATCTTTACGCACAACTGCACTTTCTACGTGAATCTTACGTAAAGTACAAAGAAGCTGTGGGAACTTTCGCGAAGCTGTGGAGTTTGGACCAAACAGACATGTGCGAGTCGTTCGATATGCTCATATCGGCCTGCGATACTTGTAGCAGATGGACAAGTGTATACCATGAAAGGACAAGCCTCAGAATCAACCTAGTCAGTATAAGTCTCCATCTGAACGAAAAGATCTTAATTCAGTATACCAGCTCTTCCAGCTGTCGAATCAGAGGGATTCGAAAACTAACATCAAAATCGCGGACGCTACTGCAGATGTCGCACTACTGACACAGCGTGACTCTGCGTCCATGATCACTATTGCCGCCGTTACGATGCTTTTTTTACCCGGCACTTTCATCTCCGCGATTCTAAGCACAACTTTCTTTGACTACGGAGACGACGGCTTGCGCATTTCACGAAGATGGTGGATACTTCCTGCTACCACGATACCGCTGACGGTCATCGTATTTGCCATCTGGCTGGGTTGGCGATACATGAGGCTGAAGAAAGTGGGCAACGAGAAGAAGAGAAGACAGATAGTGCCTATCTGAGTAGCTATCGTCAAATCCGAAGAGTGGTGCTGCATACAGGGCTGTGAACCTTCACCTTGAGAGCGACCACTCTGAATGGCTGAAAGAAACTCGAGACGGTTCGATTCCTCAATTTGTACGAAGGATGTTGGCGGCATGGAGAGCGTGCAGAGGGTGCTCAAGATAGGCTGCCTATGGAGATGCAGGGTTACTCTATGTATATTACGAGGCCAATTCCAGCTAAAGCACCGACCTGTGTAAACTTAAATGTCTGGGTATAATCTACATCTTAATATCAAAGCTTGTCCCACACCCACAACTACTCGTCGCCCCTGGTATGCCGGTGATCTTGAACTGGCTCCCGATCAACTCCATGGTATAGTCCACCGTGCTTCCATTCAACAGCTCCAAACTCGACTCATCGAT
>Ga0265780_10003612_pt1 | contig 20251 bp, 15 predicted proteins | sample P1T30metagenome_FD_192432 | JGI IMG/M metagenome (GOLD analysis project Ga0265780, IMG submission 192432) | Plant litter microbial communities from East Loma Ridge, Irvine, California - P1 T30 | ecosystem: Environmental > Terrestrial > Plant litter > Unclassified | place: USA: California...
GCCGCCGTAGTTGCCGCCGTAGTTGCCACGATAGTCACCCCGGTAGTCGCCGCGTGGTGCCCAGCGTGCCGGTTCCATAAACCAGCCGCCGTTGCGGGCGGCCCAGACCGGAGCGCTGTAGACGTAGCCCGGGCGTTCGGCGACCCAGTAGCCGGGTGCCCACACGTGGCGCTGGCCGCCCCATTCCCAGTGGCCCGGCGCCCAGATGTAGCCGTGGCGCGGCGGGGGCATGCGTTCGACCAGCGGGGCCGGCGGTGCGGTACCGATGAAGAGGCTGACGTTCGAGGCTGCCATCGAGGACAGCGGGGCGCTGGCGGCGCCAAGGGCGAAGAGGGCGGCAAGGGCAAGGCGTTTCATGTTCTGTCTCCAGTCCGGAAATCGGATGGAGGAACTATAGCGCGCACTGCCGTGGCTGTGGAGCTGCGGAAAACTGTGCTTACATTTGATACAGAAACTGGGCAGTCGGTGCTGCTTGAACGCGACAAAGCCTGTTGCCAAAGGCGAAACGGAAAGCGGGCAGCAATGAGCGGCCGGCAATGAGCGAGGAGCGACGGGCGGACCCGGACATGCAGCCGGATCCGCCGGCTCGCCGCCATCATCATGCGCCGCGCTGGGCGCGCTCGAGGGCCAGCGATTGCTGCTTCTCGGCGGCGGTCATGCGCTTGGCGCTGACCTTGACCACGGCCATCCTGGTCGGGGTCGCGATGCTGTTCTCGGCGCGGACCGGAACGCTGGCCTGGGCCGGCGGAATCATGTCGATGGCGACGGTGGCGACGCCTGCCACGCTCAGCGAAAAGATGAAGGCGGCTTCCATGTGCTTGATGAGGTTCATTTGAGGCTCCTTGTGTGAATCGGGTTTCGATGTAAGCACTGTATCCAAGGGCGCTATGCGTCGCCACCGGCTTGCGACAGGCGGTCAAAAACGCGGGACGAAATGCAGAAAAGCGGGCCGAAAGCGGTGCGCCGGCAGCGCTCGCCCGGCCGTGTTTTCCGGTGCCCTCCGCTACAGGGCCGGGACAGCTCGAGGGGAGGGGAGAACACGATGATCGCTGCGGTATTCGAGGTGCTGGCGCTGAACCGGACGCGCTGGCGGCGCGCGCGCAACCTGCGTGCGGGCGCACGCACTGCAGTGGCCGCGGCGCCGGCGCAGGGCACGGCATCGAACGCTGCCGCGGCCCGCCACGCCTGGCTGCGCATGCCCGGCCCGCATGCCTGGCTGGCCGCCGCCGCGCTGCTGGTCGCCGCCGGCGGCGCCTGGGTCATCGCCACCCATGCGCGCTGGCTGGCCGAGGCCGGCGTCGACGCACCCGCGAGCCGCCTGGCCGTGCTGCAGCCGTTGCTGCCGGGCGCCTCCTTCGAGATCCCCGCTGCCCCCGGTGCCTACCTGGAAGCCCATGGCGCGACGACGCTGCTGATCTTGTCCGGCATGCGCGCCGAACCCGCGCGCCGCATCGACCTGTGCGCGCAGATGGCCGACCCGGCCAGCGGCCGGCTGCTGCCGATCCGCGCCGGCTGGCGTTTCGACGAGCTGGCCGGCGGCGCGGCCGGCCGCAGCCTGATGCTGGCCAGCGCCCCGATGCCGCATCTCGAGATCGGCGGCGCAGCCGGCGCACCCTTGAGCCTGCGCTGGCAGGGCGATGCGCAATGGATCGGCGACGCCGGCGGCGGCCGTCCAGTCTCCGGTGCGGACGGCCGCACGCTGCTCTACCGCCAGGGCTGGATGCTCTGGCAGGACGGCGCGCTGCGCGTGCTGAGGCGCGACAGCGCGGCCTGCCCGCGGGCGGGCGAGCTGGTGCTGCAGCTGTACCGTCCCGGCCCCGCCGCTGCCCCGGCCGCCGCGCTGGTCGCCGCCTATCCGGCCATCGGCGAGCCGGCCGAGCTGCGCCTGGCCGCCGGCCGCTACCAGGTGCCGGCCGTGGCGCCGGTGCGGCTGGAAGACCAGCAGCTGTTCGAGCAGTTGCGCGAGCACGGCCTGGTGCGCCTTGGCCGCAGCGGGCTGGCCGAGCTGGCCCCGCCCGACCTGGCCGGCTGGCGCGCGGCCGGCCCCACGCCCTGGGACGCGGCTCGCCTGGACGAGGCCGGCCAGCACCTGCTGCAGCGCCTGTACACCCACGCCGACGGCGAGTTCGTGCGCGAACAGCTGCGCATCTTCAATGGCGAGCGCCGGCTGCTGGCCTGGCGCGTGCGCGCCGCCGACCTGCGCCCGGGCCTGGATGCGCCCTGGGAGGCCGAGGCCGGCGGCGTGCCGGCCCCGCTGGCGGACGATGTACCCGCTGCCGCCGTGCGCCTGTTCGCGCGCCTGCCGCAGGGCTGGGCGCCGTGGCACCGCGTGGCCGCCTGGCCGGCGGGCGGGGCGGCCGCTGTACCGGTCGCTGTACCGGCCGATGCGCAGGCCGCTGTACAGGCCGATCTGCAGGCCGGGGCGCGCGGCGCAGCGCAGGGGGCCGACGCCGCGCGCCTGCGCCTGCCGCTGGCCACCCCGGCACGGGCCGGCGATTCGCTCCAGCTGATGCTGGCCGGGCGCCTGCTGGGCGTGCGCGGCGCGCGCCTGGCCGGGCCGCCGCTGCCATCGTGTGCCGGCCGCGCCTGCGCCACGGCGGACCAGGTGCAGGTGATCGACCTGCAGCTGGAGCCCGGCGCGCGCGAACTGGCCATCGAGGCGGCGCCGCTGGGCATGGATGCATTGGTCACGCCGGGCGACGCGCGCTACCGCCACCTGACGGTCAGGAGCGGCCAGCTGGCCTGGCAAGCCTTGCCGGCGAACGCGGCGCATGCCGCCGCGCCGGCCCTGGCCGAGGTCCGCCTGAGCGACCGCAAGGGCGCGCTGCTGTGGCACGACGGCGCCCCCACCGAGGCGGCGCGCGCCGCCGGCCTGGCCACGATGCTGGGCGTGCATGCGGACCAGGCGTCCGGTGTGGCCGGCATGCTCGGGCGCCTGCCGGGCGGACGCCATGATGCCCGGCTGACCCTGGACCTGGGCCTGCAAGCGGCGGCCCAGGGCGCGCTCGACTGCATCGGCATGCGCCGTGGGCAGTGGGATGGCCGGGCCTGCAGCGGCGGCGCCGGCGCGCCGGAAGGCCGCCAGGCCGGGCTGGTGCTGCTCGACCTCGAGACCGGGGACATCCTGGCCGCGGCCGGCGCCGGCACCGGCAAGATCGACGGCGCGGCCTGGCGGGAAGTGCGCGATTTCGACCGCATCGACCCGGCCGCCAGCCCCCTGCGCCTGCCGACCTTCCAGCACGACGGCGGCGCGCAAAGGAGTCCCGGCTCGACGTTTAAAATCGTCAGCGCGCTCGGCCTGGAACTGGCGGCGCAGCGTGACCCGCGCCTGAATGCGCTGCTGGACGGCATGCCGCTCCCCGCCATCAACGGCCTGGCGCGCGAACGCGGCTTCGATTTCCGCACCGAGGCGCCGGCCTACCCGGCGAACGGCCGCGCGCGCATCACCAACTTCCGCGACCAGGGCCTGGACCGGCGCGCCCAGGATGGCCGCCTGGGCCTGGCGCAGGCGCTGACCTACAGCCTGAACACCTGGTTCGCCTGGACCGGCGAGCTGTCCGACCGCAGCCTGTTCGGCGCGGCCGAGGGCGGCCTGCCCGACGTGCAGCCGCTCGCCGCCGATGGCCTGGATGCCGTGCGTCCGATCGTCGCCATGGCGCGCCGGCTCGGCTTCGGCCAGGCGCTGCGGCTGGACGGCGGCCTGCTGCCGGCGGACTACGCCTGGTCCGCCTGGGACGCGCTGCAGGCGACGCCGGCCGGCATCGACCCGGTCCATACCCGCCACGAACTGCGCCAGATGGCGATCGGCCTGCGCATGCAGGCGACGCCGCTGCAGATGGCGCTGGCGGCGGGTGCGGTCGGGCAGGGCGGGACGGTCACGCCGCGCCTGCTGTCGCGCCTGGACAACAGGGCGGCCGCCGACGTGGCGCCGCGGCCGCTGGGCGTGCGCCTGGACCGTATCCGCGCCGGCATGAAGGGCGTGGTCGATAGCGGTACCGCGGCCGGCGCCTTCCGCGACCCCGCGCTGCTCGCTGCGCGCCGTGGCCTGTTCGGCAAGACCGGCACCGCGCCCACAGGGGACGGCGAGCGCGCCACGGTCTGGTTCACCGGCTGGCTGGAGCCGGGCAGCCTGCCCGGCCAGGCGCACCGGCTGGCGATCGCCGTCTTCGTCAGCCAGTCCGGGGAGACCGGCGGCGGCCATGCGGCCCCGGTCGCGGCGGCCGTGCTGCGCCACTTGGTTGTTGAAAGTGTGGAAATGAAGGTGAAATAAGTCGTTATTGGGCGCCTGTTTTCTGTGTTTGTATGGCATTATTTGCTACGGCCCGGCATCAGCGGGCACGTCAATATGGTCAGGTACGTCGAAAGGTAGGTATGCGTTTGCCGGGAACCCGGTACCAGGAGCCGGGTTGGGAAGAAGTGCGCAAGTTGCTGGGCCAATGCTCGCTGCAGGTGCTGCGCGCCTGCGCGCACCCCGGTGACCGCTTGGCGCACTATATCGACGCCATGGCCGACGCCCTGCGCGCCCAGCGCCGCAGCCCGCGCGCCCAGGCGGCCGGCAACAGCTACGGCGACACCGTCTTCGAACTGGCCCTGAGCCTGGTCTACGAACTGCAGGCCCGGCCCGCCGACTGGGACGCCTTCCGCGCGGCGGTGGACGGCGAAGGCCAGGACATCGGCGACGCCCTGCTGCGCAAGAAGGTCAACGACATGTATGCCGTCCTGCGCGACAAGGTCGACGCCGACAACTACCAGGCCGCCTGCGGCCGCCCCTGCAGCCCGAACCGCATCTATGCCTACCGCATGCTCGATACCGGCTACGGCGAGATCGCGCGCCTGTTCGCCGGCTGGGAACAGCACCGTGCCCAGGTCGGCGCCATCCTCGGGCGCGAGCTGGAAGGCGGCGTGCCGATCGAGGTGCGCCAGCTGCGTTCCATCGCCGACTGCCGTCCCGAGTGGCTGCTGCGCTGGAGCGCCACGCTGGCCGGTTTCAGCGGCAGCCCCGGCCCCCTGCACACGCGCTCCAAGCGTTTCGCCAGCCTGAAGGACAATCCGGACAAGATCGGCGCGATGCTGCGCGAGATCGGCGACTACGAGGCGCTGTCGGCCAACCGCGACCGGGACTGGCTGCAGGACCTGGACGATGCCGGCGCCTGGATCGAGGATTACTGGCGCGTGCTGCAGGAGTCCGAGCAGGCCGCGACGCCGGGGCCGGACCGCATCCTGGAAGCGCGCCAGGACGAACTCGATGCGGCCGAAGCGGAAGCGGCGCTCGATGCGGCGCCTGAAGCGGTGTTCGATCCCGCCTGGGAAAGCGCGGCCACAGCGGTTTCCCTGCCCCCCGGCTACATGCTGGCAGCGCACCAGGCCGAGGACCTGAACGGCTATGTGGCGCGTGAACTGGCGGCGGATGGCTTGCCGGTGCGGCTCGCGGTGTACGCGCGCCTGCTGGGCCCCGCCGACGACACTTATCCGGACGCCTGGCGCGATCCGGCCAGCGGCGAACTGCCGACCATGCAGCAGCTGGCGGCCCTGGCCCGGGTGTCGCTGCCGACGCTGCGCAAGCGGCGCGACGCGGCCATCGCGCGCCTGGGTGCACGGATGCCTTGAAAGGAAAGCTGGGATGACGAAGAGCGCGAACGAGATGCAGATGCGGGAACAGCGGCGGCTGCAGGAACATCTTCTGCTGGGAAGGCGGGTGGAGGATGACCGGCTGATGCTGGACGATGCCACGCTGGGCGCGGCGCTGGACGGCAGCCGTCCCTTGAGCGCCGGCGAGCGCGCCGCGCTGCAGGCCTCGCCGCTGACGGCACGGCGCCTGCGCCAGCTGGCCCTGGAGCGGCGCGCGCAGGCAGCCCAACCCGCCCAGGGCTGGCGCGCCAGCCGCGGCATGCTGCGCGCCGCCAGCAGCGGCGGACTCGAACCCGTGATGACCGAAGACGGCTGCTGGTCGCTGCACTTCACTGGCGCCGGCGCTGGCAGCGGCTGGCGCGTCATCCTGCAGTTGATGCCGCAGGCGCCCTTCGCGGCCGGGCTGCTGGCCGCGCGCGCGCCGCTGGTGGTGCGCGACGGCGCCGGCGCCACCATCCTGGCGGGCCGGCTCGACGCGGACGGCGAATGCGAGGCCGCCTGGCCCTTCGCCGCCGCGCCGGCCGGGCACCTGCAGGCGCACGGCGCTTCATTTACTGTCACTGTCAACGTCGAACCCTCCTGACCATGAGGACACCATGCTAGGTCTGTTCAAGCGCGCCACACCGGTCGCCGATGCCTGCGAACTGGGACGCACCGCGGTCGCGCTGCCGCTCTACAGCGGATGCGGGATGCCGCCGGGCTGCCCGGTGGTCGTCGTCGATGCGCGCGGCTGCACGCGCCGCCCCGCGCCCGCCAAGCGCATCGAGCTGCGCGAGGGCGAACTGGCCTTCGCCTTCCATCCGGGCCCGTACACGGTCGACCTCCAGCCCTTCGCGCAGGCGCCGGAGATCGGCCTGCGCACCAGCTTCGCCATCGATTGCGCCGACCCGAACGCGGCGCATCACCGCTTCGACCTCTACCTGGCCAGCGAAGTCGCGGGCCGGCTCGGGCTGGATGCGCTGGCCGGCGCGGTGGAGGCGGCCCTGCAGCGCGAATTGCGCGAGGGCGGCCTGGCGCTGCCGCCCTGCGCCACGATCGAGGAGTGGAACGCCTTCCGCCTGGGCCTGAACCAGCTGCTCTACATGCGCTTCGGTTTGACGGTCGACGATTGCGTGCCGGTCGACCTGGGCGCCAGCCGCGACTACGCCGCCATGCTGGCCGCGCGCGTCCAGGCCTGTCCGACGCAAGCCGCGGCGGCGCCGGCCCGGGTCTGCGCGTTCGACGCCGCCGAGCCGACGCTGGTCGACGCGCGCGCGCTGCGCCGCCTGTTCCTCGAGCTGCCGGGCGTGATGTGCGGCCTGCGCCTGGCGGCGCTGCCGTCCAGTCCCGAGCAGTTCCGCCAGCAGCAGGCCTTGCTGCAGCGGCTCGACCTGCTGTGCGTGGGCGCGTCGACGATGCCGGCCCTGGGCCTGGCGGCGCCGGGCCAGCCGCTGCACATCGACGAGCAGTTGCGCCGCGCGCGCCACAGCCGCCGCGCCACGGCCTCGCTGGACGAAGCCTGGGCGCTGCTGGCGCGCCTGAAGGGGGCGAATCCCGAGTTGCTGGCGCCGCTGTACGACGACTGCGACCGCATCGTGGCCAACCTGGAAACCGACTGCGAAGGGCGCCGCTGCGCGCGCGTCGAGGAGGCGGCATGAGCGCCGAATGCCGCAGCATATTGGCGGACGGCAGCCTGCTCACGGTGACGGCCACGCGCCGCCCGCGCGCCGGCCGCGCCGACGTCAAGTGCCAGGCCCCCGGCGACGCCCGGCTGCTCGAGCGCATGCAGGAAGTGGTGCGCCTGGCGCGCCATACCGAAACCCGGTTCGACAGCCGCGACCAGGTCGTGATCTCGATCGACCGCGTGCCCGGTGCTCTCGAACGCGACTGGGAGCTGGCCGTGGTGCTGGCCGACCGCCTGGCGCGTGGCCTGTGGCAGGGCCCGCACGGCCCGGTGGTCGCCAACGGCTGGTCCGACGCCTGGCACCTGGGCCGCATCGAGGGCCACGCCGTGCGGGATGCGCCCGTGGGCACGCTGCTGGGCGGCGCGGATGGCCTGGCCCATCTCGGGCAGCTGTCCGGCCACCCGGACCGGGCGGCCTCGGTGTCCAGCGCGCGCGCCTGGTTCCCGCTGCATGCGGGCGGGGCGGCGGACAGCCTGTGCTGGGTCGAGGTGAGCGTGCATCCCTTGCCCCAAGAGAGGAATGACTGCGCCGCCGACGAAGAGCAGACCATCACGGTGCCGGGCCAGGACGCCGCGCGCCAGCTGGCCGTGCGCCAGGCGCTGGCCGGCGCGCGTGAATTCGACGGCCGCGGCGCCGGCCGCTGGCGCACCACGGTGCGCTTCGGCGACACCGGTTTCCAGGGCCGCTCCTTCGAGCTGGCGCTGGTGCTGGCCGACCGCATGGCGCGCGGCCGCGAATTCCTGCCGCGCGCGCGCCTGATCGCGACCGGCCAGTCGCAGGCCTGGCATGCGGGCCGGGTCGACACGGTCGAGGGCCTCGAAGCGAAATGCGCGCTGCTGCTGCGCGAAGCGGCGCCGGGCGACCGCATCCTGCTGCCGCAGGCCTGGCAGGCAGCGCTGCCCGAAGGGTTTGCCGAGGGGCTGCGCGCGCTGGGCGCGAGTGTCGCCTGCGTGGAACGCATCGGCATGATTTGACGCGAAGCGCGCGCACGCTTGTCGCATCAGGAACGGGATTTGGCCCCGGCTGCTAGAATCCGCCAGTCACACAGGAGCGAATGATGAAGATGTTCGGTTTCGGCGGCGCTGGCCGCCACTCACCGGTGCTGGTCGATAACCGCTGGATGCCGGGACCGGACGACCTGGCCGTGTTCTTCGGCGTCGACGCCTTGTCCGGCATCTTCGTGAAGACCCTGCGTGTGCCGCCCACCGCGCGCGCCTACATCCTGCAGGGCAGCGACGCCACCGAAGTGCCGCAGGGCGAATACGAGATCGAAGGCTTCTTCACACGCCTGAACCACCTGCTGCGCGACCAGCACGCCGAGATCCTGGTCACGCGCAGCAGCGCGCTGCCGGTCGACTTCGCATTCGACGATCTGGCCACCAGCGAGCACTTGATGGTGGCGGCGCGCCTGGCGCTGTCGGTGCGCATCGAGAACGTGCCGGCGTTTGCCCGCCATTTCATGACCACGCCCGGCATCATCGGCACGGCCCAGCTGCGCGAGCTCTTGGGGGCGCCGGTGCGCCAGCTGGCGGCGGAATTCGCGGCGGCGCGTTCGCTGCGCGACATGACGGGTTCCGCGTCCCTGCGGCCGGAACTCGACCAGCAACTGCAGGGCGGCCTGAACCTGCTGCTGGCCCAGTACGGGCTGGCGGTGGCGCGCGTCGATACGGTCGAGCTGCGCCACGACAAGTTCGACGCTAACCGCGAACGCATCGCGAGCCTGTGGCTGGCCGCCGACGACAAGCACGTCCAGCTGGCGCATGCCAAGCACCTTGACGAACTGTACACCGATGAGGAATGGCAGCGCATCCGGCGCGCCGAGCAGCAAAGCCGCCTGGATTACCGCCGCGCCGAACTGCGCCAGGACGCCAGTTTGGAACGCGCCGAGCTGACGCTGAAGAATGCCGAACGCGCGCATGCGGTGCGCGTGCGCGAGATCGAGCTGTACGGGCGCATCGTCGAATCGCGCACGCGCAAGCAGGCCATCGAGCGCGGCGCCATCGACGCGGTCAAGGAACTCGAGCACGAGCTGGCCGCCAAGCGCGGCGAGCGTCTGGGCGAGGAGGCCGATTGGGCGCACCTGCGCGAACTGGCGGGAATCCGCATGCGCACCGAGCTCGAAGTCGCGCGCCAGGATGCGGCGGAGGCGCGCACCGTCGCGCAGCAGCGCTTCACGCACCAGCTGCTGCAGCAGCAGATCCGCAACAAGATCGAGCAGGCGCAGGGCATCGAGGATGCCGCGCGCCGCCGTGCCGAGCTGGCGCGCCTGCGCGAGGCCGAAGCGGTGGCGGACGGGCGCGCGCGCGCGATCGATGCGGAAGAACACGCGTCGCAACTGAAGCTCCTGCAGCTGGCGCACCAGGCGCGCCGGCGCGAGGCCGAACGCGTGCAGGAGTGGGAAGAAGCGCAGTTCGGCGCGCGCCTGCGCACGGCCGAGCGGGGCGAATCGATCGACGCCGAAGAGGTGCGGCAGAAGCTGGACGCGCTGCGCCGCGCGGGCGGCCAGGCCGAGGCCATCGCCCAGCACGAAAAACTGCTGCGCACGATCGAGGCCGACACCCGCCACGCGCGCGGCGAACAGGACGTGCAACTCGAGGGCGAGGCGCGCCGCGCCGCGATCCGAGCGGCCGAACGCGAGGCCGAGTGGCAGCAGGAATTGCGCCGCCTCGACCATGAACGCGAGCGCGCCGCGGCCCTGGGCGCGATGGACGACACGGCCAAGCTGGCGCTGGCCCCCGTTGCCAACGCCGCGCTGCTGGCCGACTACATGAAGACGCGCGTCCATGCCGGCATGAGCGCCGAGCAGCTGGCGGCGCTGGCGGGCGTGGTCGGGGCAGCGAATGCGCCGGCCTTTGACGCCGTGCGCCTGGCGGAGCAGCGCGTGCAGGACGAGCGCGAGCGCCGCGAACGCGAAGTCGACAAGGACCGGCGCCACCAGCTCGACCTGCTGGCGCTGCAGAACGAGGTCAACAAGGAAGCGCTGGCATCGCAGGCGCGCCTGGGTGCGGCCATGGTGCAAGGCGCCGCGTGCTCCCACGCGCAAGCTAGCCCGGGCGACCGCTTCTGCGGCGCCTGCGGCGCGCCGCTGACGCCCCGGGGATGATGCAGACGGCGATCGACAAGCTGCGCGAACTGCGCGCGCTGCACGAGGACGGCCTGCTCAGCCGCGAGGAATTCGACAGCCGCAAGAACGCGATCCTGGACGCCGCCTACGCCCCGGAAGCGGCGCCGGACGCCATCGAGGTCCTGCCCGCCGGCACCGAGATCGGCCTGATGGCGGGCCAGGAAGTCGGCCCCTTCGAGCGCCGCTACCGCCTCGAGCGCCCCATCGGGCAGGGCGGCATGGGCCAGGTGTGGCAGGCGCTGGATCTTGCCACCCAAGCCGAACTGGGGCACAGCGCCCAAGTCGCGCTGAAGATCCTGGCGCCCCAGCTGACCGAGAACAGCGTCCACGCGCGCCTGCTGGTCGAGGAGGCGGCGCGGGCGCGCCAGCTGGCGCACCAGCACATCGTGCGTGTGTATGACTGGGCCCAGGACCCGGCCACCGGCAGTTATTTCATCATCATGGAATGCCTGGACGGCGAAGACCTCGACAGCCTCCTGCTGCGCGAGGGGCCGCTGGACCTGGCGCGCATCCTGACCTTGTTGGCGCCGGTGGCCGACGCCCTCGATTACGCCTGGGAGCGCCACCGCCTGGTCCACCGCGACATCAAGCCGGCCAACCTGTTCCTGGGCGCCGACGGCCAGGTCAAGCTGCTCGACTTCGGCATCGCGGCCAGCGCCCGCGCGGGCAGCATGGAAGCCCCGGGCCGCTCCGGCACCGCCGGCTATCGCGCGCCGGAAGCGGGGCGCCAGGATGGGGCGCCGGGGCGGGCGCTGGACGTGTACGCGGTCGCGGTGATGGTCTACCGGATGCTCGCCGGCCGCCTGCCGTTCGGCGCGCTGCGCGATCCGCAGGCCCCGGCCGAGCGTCCGCCGCTGATGGGCGAGGCGGCGTGGGCGGCGCTGCAGGCCGGCTTCACGCTGGATCCTGGAGCGCGTCCGCCCAGCGTGCGCGCGTTGCTGGAAGGCCTGGCGCAAGCCGATGCCGCGCCGGCGCCCAAAGCTGAACCCGAAGCTGAACCCGAAACCGCACCCGAGCCCGAGCCCGCAGCCGATCCCGCGCAGGCGGCGCGCGAGGCCGAGCGCAAGGCGCAGGAGGCGGCGCTGCAGGCGGCGAAGGAAGCGGCCCGGGAAGCGGCCAGGAAGGCTGCGATCGCCGCGGCCCGCGCCGTGGTCGAACAGCAGCGCCGCGAGCAGGAAAAGCTGGCGCGCCAGGCCGAGGAAGCGGCGCGGCTGGCGCGCAAGGAAGCGCTGCGCCGCCAGCTGGCCGAACGGCGCGCGGCCGAGGCCGAGCAGGCCAAAAAAGCGCGCCTGGCGCAGGAAGAAGCGCAGCGCAAGCAGGCGCAGGCCAGGGCGGCCGCGGCCTACCTGGAGCAGCAGAAGCGCGCCCGCGCCGGGCAGGCGGCGCGCAGCCAGCTCGAGCCCGCCGCCGCGCCGGCGCCCGCGCCTTCGCCTTCGCCAGCGCCTTCGCCAGCGCCTTCGCCAGCGTCCACGCCGGCCAGCCCCACAGCCGATGCCGCCGGCGACAAGCTGTTGCGTGACAAATTCCTGGAGGGAGACCTGGAAGGCCCCGAACTGGTGCGGCTGCCGACCGGCCGCTTCCAGATGGGCTCACCCGAGCACGAGCGCAAGATCGCGATGGCGGCCGGCTCGCAGCCGGGCTGGCTGGCGCGCGAGCTGCCGCAGCACTGGGTCGGCATCGAGCGTCCGATCGCGATGGGACGCTATCCGGTGCTGGTCGGCGAATGGCGCGCCTTCGTGCGCGCCACCGGCTGGCGCCAGGGCGGGGAAGTCGACTGGGACGCGCCCGGCTTCCCTCAGAGCGAGCGCCACCCGGTGGTCGGCGTCAACTGGTTCGACGCCATCGAGTACACGCGCTGGCTGTCCGGGATGACCGGTTGCCGCTACCGCCTGCCGAGCGAGGCCGAGTGGGAATACGCCTGCCGCGCCGGCACGAAGACGGCCTTCAGCTTTGGCGACACCATCGGCCCCGACCAGGCCAACTACGACGGCAACTTCACCTATAACGGCGGCCCGCGCGGCGAGTACCGGCGCGGCACCAGCGCGGCCGGCACCTTCGCGCCCAACCCCTGGGGGCTGTGCGACATGCACGGGAATGTGTGGGAATGGGTGCAGGACGTGGTGCACGAGAACTACGAGGGGGCGCCGCTCGACGGCAGCGCCTGGGAGCTCGGGGGCGACCAGGCGCGCCGCGTGCTGCGCGGGGGATCCTGGCTGTACAACCCGCGCTACCTGCGTTCGGCGCTCAGGAACGGCTTCTCGGCCGTGCTGTCGAACGATATCGTCGGGTTCAGGGTCGTGCGCGAGTTGATGTAGCCGGCGTCCGCGTCAAGCCAGCGCCAGGCGCCCGCTTTGCACCGGCAGCGCACGGCCATGCGCCACGCCACCGTCGTGATCGAGGCGGAAGGTGCCGACCATCTCGGTCAGCGACTGCGCCTGCTCCTGCAGCGAGGCCGTCGCGGCCGCCGCTTCCTCGACCAGCGCCGCGTTCTGCTGGGTCGCCTGGTCCATCTGCACCACGGCCTGGTTGATCTGCTCGATGCCCGCGCTCTGCTCGGCGCCGGCGGCCATGATCTCGGCCATGATGTCGGTCACGCGCGCCACGCTGCTCACGATCTCGTCCATCGTGCTGCCGGCCTTGTCGACCAGTTCGGCGCCGGCGTCGACGTTGGTCACCGAGGCGGTGATCAGTTCCTTGATTTCCTTGGCGGCGGCGGCCGAGCGCTGCGCCAGGTTGCGCACTTCGCCCGCGACCACCGCGAAACCGCGGCCCTGTTCGCCGGCGCGGGCGGCTTCTACCGCCGCGTTCAGCGCCAGGATGTTGGTCTGGAAGGCGATGCCGTCGATGACGCTGATGATGTCGACGATGCGCTTGGACGATTCGTTGATCGAGCCCATGGTGTCGACCACCTGCGACACCAGCTGGCCGCCGCGCACCGCGACTTCCGAAGCCGATACCGCCAGCTGGTTGGCCTGGCGCGCGTTGTCGGCGTTGTGGCGCACGGTCGAGGTCAGTTCCTCGAGCGAGGAAGCGGTTTCTTCCAGGCTGCCGGCCTGCTGTTCGGTGCGGTTCGACAAATTCATGTTGCCGGCCGCGATTTCGCTGCTGGCGCTGGCGATCGAGGCGCTGCTGGTGCGCACGCTGCGCACGGTGGCGGCGAGCTGGCGCTGCATGTCGGCCAGGCCTTGCAGCAGCTTGCCCATCTCGTCGTGGCGTTCGATCGCGACCGGGGTCGACAAATCGCCCTTGGCCATGGCGTCGAAGTGGCCGAGGGCCTGGTCGAGCGGGCGCATGATGGCGCGCAGCAGCGACACCGAGGACACCAGGATCAGGATGGCGCCCAGGATGATGGCGCCGATGGCGATGCGCATTCGATGCGTGCCCATGTTCACGCTGTCTTCGAAGGCGCTCTTGGCGGTGCTGACCTGGTAATCGTCCAGTTTGGTCGAGGCGGTGTTGTAGTCCCCGAAGGTGGCCGTCAGCTTTTTCATGAACAGGGTTTCCAGCGCTTCCGCGTCACGCTGGCGCACGGCGCGGGTGACCGCGTCGATGGTCGCGATGTAGTTCTTGCGCTGCGTATCGAGTTCCTTCGCCAGCACGCTCTCCTCCGGCTCCTGCGGCAGCGCCTGGTAGGCCTGCCAGGCCTTGTCCGAGTCGGCGAGGAAGCCCTGCATGCGTTCCAGCGTCTTGTCGACGTCGCCCGCGTCCGGGTGCAGCACGGCACGGTCCAGCACGAAGCGCGCACGCGCAAGGAAATTTTTCGAATTGCCCAGGGCAATGCTCGACATCATCTGGTTCGAATAGACCTGCTCGAGCGAATCCTGGGTCGAGCGCATGCCGTTGATGCCGACCAGGCCCACGGCCACGATGATCAGGCCGAGCAGGCTCATGGTCGCAATGAGACGCAGGCGGAGAGTGAGTTTGGTTGTCATGATAAGTGCGTTTGTCACGCCGATACGACGAAGGGAACTGCGCACTTTACCGATTGTCTTTCCGTAGATCAATAAATGTGAAACCGTGGCGTTGCTTTAGGGATACATTGTGTGAGTTTTCCCCGCATATGAAAGTCGTAGTTCAACCCCGGCTCGCCCGGACACGGGAAACGAATGTATTGACGATCGTGGCATAATCAGGCGCACCACTTTGGACGGCACGAGGTGCTCATTCATCGAGGAGGCATGCCATGCGGATACCGAAAGACATCCAGATTCCCGTGATCGTGTTCGCGCTGCAGGCGGCGCTGCTGATCGGGACTGGACTGGTGTTCCTTATGCTGGTGCCGGACTGACGCCGGCAGGCATCAAGCGTCCAGCAACTGGGACGGTTCGCCGCGGCGGCGATCGGCGCGGCGCTGGTCGGTGCGCGCCGCGTCCTCGGGACGGGGACGGGCGGCGAAGCGCACGCGCCCATGGAAGCCCGCGAGGCGATCGAGCCGGGTGGCCGGGCCGAGCGGCGTGCTCGCGCCGCTTTTCGGATCGAGGTGCCAGATGCCGCCGTCGCGGTGGAACAGCAGCGGCAGCGCGGCCGCGCGCGGCAGCGCATGCGGGGACCTGGCGGCCAGGGCCGGGTCGGGCCGGGTCTCGGGCGCCAGCAGCATGAAGCATTCGGCCGCGCCCCCGCCGTCGACCCGGTGCAGCACCAGCGCATGCGGATGCAGGGCAGTCACCACCAGGGTGACGACGTCGCGGAAGCTCGCCGTGAATTCGATGCGCATGCCCAGGCGCAGCGGGACCGGCTTGTGCTTGCCCGGCCAGGCGCCGTCCAGCAGCAGGCCATAGCGCGACACGTCCTCGATCTCGAAGCCGTGCCGGCCCGGGCGGATCAGCGCGTGGCGGCCGGACAGGCGGCGCGTCAGGCCGCCGTCGACCGGCCCGTCGCCGCCGTGGTGGCGCAGCAGCAGGTCGGCTTCGCTACCCGCGATGTCGTAGCGTCCCAGCACGCATTCTTCCAGCGCGAACAGGCGCAGGTGGCGCGGGAAACCGGCGTCCGGCTCGGCATACACCAGGCAGGCGCTGGAGGCCGGGCAGGGGTGGGCGATGGCCGCCGCTCCGGCGGGCGTGGCGGCCGGCAGGTCGATCTCGATCAGGTCTTCGTCCCAGGCCAGGGTCGGCAAGCCGAGGTCGATCCTGCCGCCCGCGGCCGGCTTGCCGAAGTCGAGCCGGGCGATGCCGGCGTTGCGCGCGTGGACGTCGATGTCCATCGGGCCGGCGGCCTCCAGCCCGTAGATGCGCGCGATCGAGGCATCGTCGGCGTGGATGCGCACGTTCTTGTGGGTCGAGAGGAAGGTCTGGTGGATCTCGCCCAGCGAGGCGTCCGGACGCGGCACCAGCAGCAGCAGGGTCGCGACCCAGGTGCGCCGGGCTTCGCGCGCATGCAGTTCGACGTCGATGCGGTACTGGCCGTGCTCGCGGCCGCGCGACGAGAACTCGATGAATACCGGACGCCAGTCGCCGCGCAAACCGCGCGTGAACGCCAGCGGCGTTGCGGCGCCGCCGTCCGGCAGCAGGTCCGATTGCAGCAGCAGCTCGAGCCGGTTCGGCGCAGCGGGCGGCATGCCGCGCAGTTCGAGCTTGACCGCCTGGCGTCCGCCGGCGGCGCGCGGGTCGAAGCCGCTGACGTGCAGGTAGGGACGCTCTGCGGGCGGCTGTGGCGGCACGGCCTTGGTTGCAGAGCCGGTTGCAGCCCCGCTTGTACACCTGACTGCGGCGTCGGGCGCGGGCCGGATCGCATCGGCGTCGTCGCGGCCGGCGCGCAGGCGGCTGATCATGTCGAAACTGTCGCCCAGCGCGCCATCCGCCGGCTGCGCGTGGCCGTGCGCGCAGGCGCGCTCACCGGGCATGACCCAGTGGGTGCAGTGCGGATGATCCGGGCTGGCGCAGCGTTTCATGGCGTGGTGGCGTGGGTCTGGAAGAGTTGGAGGCCGGGCTGAAGCTTACGCGATTCTACCCGCCGGCGGCGCGCGCCATTCATCTTAAGACAATACTTTTTTCCAAAATACATCTTTTTGCAACATGGATCAGGCTGGCAAGGCGGTTTCCTCGCGCGCGTCGCCGTCCGGCGTGCGCAGCAGGATGGCGCTGACGTTGTCCGGATAGAAGAAGGCGGCCGGATGGGCGTCGTAGGCGTCCAGCAGCGCGCCCAGCATGGTCGCGGCGGGGGCGCCGCCCGCCAGCAGTTGCGGCCACTGCGCCACCCAGCCGTAAGGATCCGAACACGACCACAGGCCGTCGGTGGCCAGCAGGTAGCTGGCGCCCGGCTGCAGCGCCAGCGCGCGCCGGTCCGGCAGGTGGGCCAGCCAGCCAGGTAGATTGTGCGGCGTGAGTTCGAACAGCGGGTCGCTCAGCTGGACCGGGTCGGCGAAGGCGTTCCCGAGCAGGAAGGCTTGCGACACCTGCGGGCGGTGCTCGCCGTGCACCTGGTCCCACCACTGGGCTTCCGGCAGCTGGCCGCCCATCGCCAGCGCGGTGGCCGGCACGTGGTCGACGCTGAGCGGCGCCACCCGCGCGCGCGTGATCTCGTACAGGCGCGAATCGCCGACGTGGTAGAGCAGGGGCGCGCTAGCGGCCGGCAGTTCCAGCATGGTCAGGGTGGTGCCGGGGCGCGGTCCGCTGGCGCCGGCGAAATGCCGCTGCAGCTCGGCGTGCAGGGCGTCGAGGCGCTGCGTCAGTTCATCCGTGCTGGCGCAGGGCGGCAGCGCCAGCAGGCCGGCGGCGACCGCCTCGGCCGCCTCGCGTCCGTGGCCGTGGCCGCCCATCCCGTCCAGCACCGCCAGGCGCGCGTGGCCGCGGCGCCAGCTCGCCAGGCGCCGGCGCTGGACAGCCTGGCCGTGCAGGAAGACGGCGTCGCCTTCAGTGTCGATCAGGACCAGGTTGTCCTGGTTTTCCTCACGCAGGCGCGGACCGGCGCCGGTGCGCGAACAGGCGGCGACGTCGAGCGCGCCGAAGCGCAGGCCGGTGATGAGCTGGGATGGTGAGATTGGCATGCCAATACTGTAACCGCAAACGCCGGCAGTGGCATGCTAACATCGGCGCCATGCTGATCCGTCCGATCGAACCCGCCGATATCCCGGCCGCCGCCACGCTGCTGCGCCGCGCCGCCGAGGCCTTCATCCTGCACGCGGCTGCGCCCGAGGACGGCGCCGCCTTCCTGGCCGACCAGGCCGAGGACAAGCTGCGCGGGCGCATTGCGGAAGGCTATGTCTACCACGTGGCGCTGGTCGACGGCGCACTGGCGGGCTTCATCGGCGTGCGCGGGCGTACCCATTTGTACGGCCTGTACGTGGACGCGGCCTGGCACCGGCGCGGCACCGCGCGCCGCCTGTGGCAGAGCGCGCGCGATGCGGCGCTGGCAGGCGGTCCCGCGCATCCGGGTGTGTTCACCGTGAACGCGTCCGACTACGCCGTCCCGCTTTACGAGGCGCTCGGCTTCGTGTCCAGCGGGCCGCGCCAGGTGCGGCTGCTGCCTTACCAGCCGATGGCGCTCACTGTCTGACGCGGCCGCGCCCTTCGTCGGCGCGGCGCAGCCACAGGCTGCTGGCCCAGCCTTCGAGCGCGCGCCCGTCCACGCGTGCGCGCACGCGCCACCAGTCGCCGTCGGCCTCGCCCAGCGTCACCACCGCCGTCCCGGCCGGCAGCACCGCCAGGCGCCGGGCGCGCACGCCCATGCCGTCGCGCAGGTTGAGTTCGTCCGCGGCCAGGTAGCGGGAGCCCGGCGCGGGATGCCTGGGTTCCGCACGCGTTATCGGCAGCGCAGGCGCAGCCGCGGTCGCAGCCGGTGCGCCGGCGGGACTGCCCCACAGCGCCGCGAACAGCAGGCCGAAGGCAAGCGTGCCGCCGCCCAGCACGGCCAGGGCGCGCAGGTTGGGGCGGCGCCACCAGGCGCGCGGCGTCAGCCAGGCCGCCAGCAGCAGCGTCAGTGCCAGCGCGGCGCCGTAGGCTCCAATCGTGGCCATCTCAGGCATCGAAGCGCAGCACGTAATGGCCCGCGACCAGGTGGTGGCCGGCCGGCAGCAGGTAGGGCGCGTCCGGCGTCGCCTCGCCGATGGCGGCCACGAAATGCAAGCCTTCGTCGAGGTGGTACAGGGCCTGGGTCGGGCTGAGGCGGGCGATGCGCCAGCCGTCGTTCCCGGCTTCGAAGCTGAAGGCGCTGCGCGACAGGCCGAGGCGGTCGGCACTGGACGCCGCGGCGCCGTCCGCCTGGCGCAGGAAGCGCGGCGAATCGAGCACGCGCAGCGCAGCCAGCGCCGCGGCGCCGCGGCCGAAGGCCTGGCGCACCCCGGACGCGGCCGGCAGGGCTGGCGCCTGCGGCAGACGCAGCAGGGCGAGGTAGCGGTCGGCCATCTCCGGGCTCGGCGCCAGCAGGTCGACCGCGGTGCTGTCGATGGGACGGAAGCTGGCCGGGACGGCGATGGCTTCGCGGCCGGCGGCGGTGATCGCGTGCAGGCCGTCGGCCTCGTCGACGGCGAAGCTGATCACGGCGTCAGCGCCGCTGCCTGCGGGGACCAGCGCGCGGTTCAGGCCGATCTCCAGCGTGCGGGCGCCGGTCTCGCGGTAGCGCGACAGGCGCGGCAGGGCCAGCGCGGCCAGGGCCACGCGCTGGCGTGCGACCGGGGCGTAGGTGGCTTCGAGGTCGGCCGGCGCGGCGTTGGCGGCGTTGGCGGCTCGAGCGGCGGGCAGCGCCGTCAGTTCGCTGTCCGCGGCCATGCGCGGCTTCCATACGGCGGGGCGGGCCGGGAGCGCGGCGGCTTGCGCGGCCGGCGGCATCACGATCGGCCGCGCGGCGGGTGCCGGTGCCGGCGCCGGTGCCGATCCTCGAGCCGAGGCAGGGGCCAACCCGGTGGCCGACCCGGCAGCCGATGCCGGGGCGAGCCTGGTGGCCGGATCGGAGACCGGCTGCGGCGCGGGCTTGACCACGGCCGCGCGCTGCGCCACCGCCGGCGTCACGCGCAGCAGCAGGCGCAAGGGCGCGCCGGCCGCATCGACGCCGCCGCGGCGCGAACGGATCACGTAATAACCCTGCGACGCATCAAACGTGCAGTCGAAGGCATCCTTCGGGCGCACCTGCACTTCGAGCGGCGTGCCGGGGCCGTCGTTGACCAGGAGGACCGCGCCTTCCGCGCCGAAGGGCCAGCCGGGCGCGGCGTAGGTGGCGTCGACGTCGTCGTGGCCGACCAGCGTCAGGCGCTGGTTCGGGTAGATCGGGCAGACCGTCTTCCACACCGCGCTGTCGCGCGAGACGGCCACCGTGTACTGGATGGTCTCGCCCGGCGCCGGCAGGTACACGGCGTGGCCGAAGCGCACTTCGATCCCGCCCGGCGGCAGGTGCTCGGCGCCGACCACCTGGTAGCGCACCTCGTCGCCCCCCAGCAGGTCGCCGAAATCCTTCTGGTGCAGCGCCGCCAGGCCTTGGGTCAGGTCGCGCACGCGGGCGCCGCGGGTCAGGTGGCGGTCGTCGTCGACCTCGTCCTGCGGCAGCGCCAGCGTCACGTGCGAGAAGCAGCGCGTGGCGGCGCGCCCGCGCTGCTCGCGCGGCGAGCGTTCCAGCAAATCGCGCAGCAGCGGCCGGCGCGAGAACAGCGCCAGGCCCGGCGCCTGCCACAGGGCATCGGCGTCGAAGACATCGGGGATGTCGGCTAGGACTTCGCGTTGGACGTAGTTCGGTACGATGCGCGGCATGGTTCGTTCTCCTCGAAAGATTGGGCACTGGCGGCGCCAAACGCTAGCAGGGGGCAGATGAAAAACAGCAGGTGCGAGCCGCCAGCGGAGAGGAAGCTCATGGGCTGGCCCATCACCGGGAAGATCGCCAGGTTGGTGCCCCAGGACAGCAGGAAGTGGGC
>Ga0265780_10003613_pt1 | contig 20251 bp, 15 predicted proteins | sample P1T30metagenome_FD_192432 | JGI IMG/M metagenome (GOLD analysis project Ga0265780, IMG submission 192432) | Plant litter microbial communities from East Loma Ridge, Irvine, California - P1 T30 | ecosystem: Environmental > Terrestrial > Plant litter > Unclassified | place: USA: California...
CAAAAGAATCGCCCTTCTGCGGCATTTCTATACTGTAACCTGGTTCCAGGTCCTGGCGCAGAGCATTCATTCCCTGCGGTTCTCCATGTACCAGGAAGACTTTCCGAAGTTTATCCTTATCCTGCTGTTTTATGAAATTTAATATATCGTTATGGTCGGCATGCCCGCTGAAAAGGTCAGTTTGTTTGATAGTTGCATAAACAGATAGCTTCCTGTCGCGTATATGCACAAAAGGCTCTCCGTTGAGAAGCCGGTAACCGAGGGTTCCCTTTGCACTATAGCCTATAAAAAGAATTGTACAGTAATAGTTCTGAATATTGTAAAACAAGTGGTCCTGTATACGCCCGCCCTCCAGCATGCCTGCTGATGAAACGATAATACAGGGCTCCAGATAATTGGAGATTTCCCTGCTTTCTTTGATGTCCTGTACATAGGTCAGATTCTCAAATTCAAACTCGTCGCCATATGACTTGTAAAACTCGCGGGCATTTTCATTAAGATGGGCCTGATACTTTCTGAAGATGTCTGTGGCAAAATTTGCCATCGGACTATCGACAAAGATCTTCACCCTCGGCAGTAATCCTTCTGTGAAAATGCGGTTCAGAGAATAAATCAGAGCCTGCGTTCTACCAATACTGAACGCCGGTATGATCAGTCTTCCCGGAGTTTTTATACAGGTATTTTCGATCGTTTCCACAAGAACTTCATCTATAGTCTTGTCGCTCGAATGATGCCGGCCGCCATAGGTCGATTCGCAGACGAGATAATCCACCTGCGGTATTTCCTGTGGATCTACCAGAACCGGATAATTCTTGCGGCCCAGATCTCCTGTAAATGCTATCTTCTTTTTCTCCCCCTGTTCTGTTACGGTAAAAACAGCCACACCGGCGCCGAGCAGGTGTCCCACAGGGAAAAATTCAAGTTCAATATCGCCATTGAGCCGGAAAGGGGTATTAAAACCTATGGTAATAAACCGGTCGGAAGTTTCCATTACATGTTTCTGCAGGTAAATGGGCTTTGGCCCGCCCGATGAACGCTTCTTTCGCCTGTTTCTGGAAAACTTGCGTTCCTTTTTGAGAAAAATATTCACGGAGTCCAGCAGCAGCAGTTCTGTAAGTTCGGCAGTAGGAGAGGTGCATATTATCTGCCCCCCGAACCCCATCCTGATCAGTGTAGGAAGATTTCCTGAATGATCTATATGGGCATGTGTAAGCACAACAATATCTATCCCTGCCGGATCAAAAGGAAAATGTTCGTTTTCTTCCACAAACGTTCCTTTTTCATAATCCAGTCCGCAGTCAATAAGGATCCTGTATTTATTTATTTCTAAAAGATGCATACTGCCAGTTACCTGCCTGGCAGCTCCCCAGATTGTTAGTTTCATATATCGGTTGTATAATTAGAAAAAAGCAGGCCAGGCTGCTTTTGATAATGGAATACCAGTCTAAGCTTCAAACTGAAGCTGGCTCAGGTACCGGTATAAACCTTCCTCGTTTCGTATTAGTTCTTCATGTGTGCCGCATTCTGCAACCTGCCCTTTTTCAAGGACGATGATCTTGTCGGCTTCCCTGATAGTAGAAAGCCTGTGTGCTATGATTATAGAGGTGCGATCTTTCATCAATACTTCAAGTGCTTCCTGTACCAGTCGTTCCGATTCGGAATCCAGCGAGGACGTTGCTTCATCAAGGATCAGGATTGCAGGGTCTTTCAACAGCGCCCGGGCTATGGCAATACGCTGCCGCTGTCCTCCGGAAAGTTTTATGCCCCTCTCACCAACCAGTGTATCGTAGCCCTCGGGCAGGTTCTGGATGAAATTATGTGCATTTGCTTTCTCCGCGGCAGCCATCACTTCTTCTTCTGTAGCATCTAATTTTCCATAAGATATATTCTCCCTGATCGTTCCGCCAAATAACAGTACATCCTGAGGTACAATGGCCACCTGGTTCCTGATATCAGTAAGAGCAAAACCTGACGATGGCATATTATCGAAAAGAAGAGTACCCGACTGAGGTTCATAGAACCTGAGAATCAATGACGCTATGGTAGATTTACCTGCGCCGCTGGGGCCGACAATGGCGACTTTTTCGCCGGCTCTTACATTAAATGATAAACCTTTCAGTACCTCTACCTCTTTTCTCGAAGGATATGAAAAGTGAACATCCAAAAAAGTAAGACTGCCTTTTATCTGCAGTTTTGTCTCATTTTCTTTAGCATCGATAGAGATAGGCTCGTTTTTTTCGCCAAGTATTTCAAGTACCCTCTCACTGGCGCCAAGCGCCTTCTGTACGTTCGCATATAGTTCAGGGAAAGTACCCATTGCCGCTCCTACAAACATGGAATATAAAATATAGGTAGTCAGGTCGCCCACAGACAGGTCTCCATGAAGAACCAGTGTGGAACCATACCAGATCACACCTACAATTGCTCCAAAGAGACAAAATATAATAAAAGATGCAAATCCTCCTCTTAAAGTGGCTCCCTTAAGCGCAATTCTGACCACGTCCCTTAAACTGTGATCATAGCGGTTTGCCTCATACGTTTCATTTGCAAATGCCTTTACGTTAGCAATGCCTTGTAATGTTTCCTGTACAATGATATTTGATTCCGCAAGTTTATCCTGAGCCTGCCTTGATATTTTCCTGATCAATTTTCCGAAAAACACTGCTGAGACAACCAATACCGGAAGGATAGAAAGGTTAAACAGTGTAAGTTTATGCGAAACGAATATAAGAAAGGCTATCCCCCCGAATAACAGCACGATCTGGCGTATCATTTCAGCCAGGGTTGTAGTAAGCGTATCCTGTATCTGAGACAGGTCTGCAGAAAGCCGGCTGTTCAGTTCTCCTACGCGCCGGTTAGCGAAGAAATCCATAGGAAGCGTAATGAGCTTAAAATAAGTATCCCTCCGTATATCAGCTATAGACTTCTCGGCAACCTCCACAAAAAGCCTTACCCTGAAAAAGGAGACGAATGACTGTATGAACAGAATTGCAAAAGATATATATCCCAGTGCATTGATGCTCGGGTGAATGAACTCGAATTTTTGCTTGCCCTGCGCCGCGTCGATCATAGCACCAAGTAATGAAGGGAAAGCCAGTCCGGTCAAACTTGAAATAAAAAGAAAGAACAGTCCGAGAAAAAACTTTAAACGATAGGGTTTCAGGTAGGCCAGAAGCTCCTCTGCTTTTTGTATGCTTTGTTTGTTTATTTTAGTTTTTGGTAGTTCCTCTTCAGGGGCGGTCCCGCTGTTAAATCTGTTTCTGGCCATCTGATCTCTTAGATATAAAACGCTCCTGTGGCGCGCACAAAAATAGCTTTTTTATTCCGTCTTAAAATTTGTGTATAATCAGTTCTAGGTAATTTTTACCTGAACTCAACCCTGACAATATCGCCCAGATGCAGTCCCAGAAGGCCGCTGGCATTTCCTTTATTGATTGCAATTTCAAGGTAATTGCTTATTCCGAAAAGGCATAACTTTTCACCTTCAGGCACTTCGTTATAATGCCAGCTAAGCTGAGAGATAGATTCGTTCTTCCTGAAATAGAGGGTAAATGACCGGTTATTCTGTACCTTGTTGAACAACTCTTTGGAGATATTGGTGATTACGTTCTGAAAAGAGTCTATATAAACTACACTGCCCCTGATGATGTCTTTTTCTATTACCGGCTGCAGTGTCATTTTCTGTTCCAGCTCGGTTACCGGGATTCCTATATCTGTTAGCTTCTTACCTGCCGCAAGATGACAGGATGCCTTCGCAAAGATGTCTGTAAGCGGAAAATGAAGGAATTTCAGATCCTGCATGATGTCAAGCTCGACCATCTGCCCTGGCTTATAATCAAACATCAGCGAAAAAATCCCGTTATCAGATCCGACAAAATAATGCCCCCTGTATTCGACAGCAAGATAACGCGTGTGTTCATTGTAGACAGAATCGATCCCTATAAGATGTACCGTTCCCTTTGGAAAATACGAGAAGGCGTTTTTTAATACAAAAGCGGCTTGCGGAATATTAAATGCAGCTATATTATGCGTTATGTCGACAATATTCACGTCGGGCAGCAGGCTGAAAATACTCCCTTTAAGAGCCGCCTGATAAAAATCTTTGTAACCGAGATCGGTTGTTAAAGTTTTTATTGCCATTAAAATGTGAATATTAATTATTAACCTTGTGATTAAGATTACAGCCTGCAAATATTGAATTTTAATTGCACAAATAAATCAACAAACTAAAAAAAGCGTAACTTGAACGAATTAAAAATTGAAATTGATAACATTAATCCGGTAGTACTCTGGGGACCAAACAATGAGTATTTTGAAGTTATTAAAAAGCAATTTCCAAAGATCAAAATTGTGGCCCGCGGAACGGGAGTTAAGGTTTTGGGAGATGCTGCGGAGCTAAGCATTTTCGAAAAGCGGTTTAAAGACATACTCGACCATGTCGAGCGGTTTAACAGCCTGAGCAGTAATGAACTGGAGCGTTTTCTTGGTGCAAAGATAACAGTTCCTTCTGAAGCTGACGGAACTGCAGACAAGGCTGTTACGGGTGCAGGTGCAGAAGCAATTGTATTTGGCCCGAACGGCATAGTGGTGAAGGCGAGAACTGCCAACCAGCGCCGCATGGTAGAGAGCATTAACAAAAACGATATTCTCTTTGCTATCGGTCCGGCAGGGACAGGTAAAACCTATACCGCTGTAGCTCTTGCAGTACGAGCCCTGAAGAATAAAGAAATAAAGCGCATCATCCTGACGCGTCCGGCAGTAGAAGCAGGAGAAAATCTTGGTTTTCTTCCCGGCGATCTGAAAGAAAAGATAGACCCTTACCTTCGTCCGCTGTACGATGCTCTTGATGATATGATCCCTCCTGAGAAGCTGAAGGTTTACCTCGAAAACCGTACTATAGAAGTAGCACCTCTGGCATTTATGCGCGGAAGAACATTGGACAATTGTTTCGTTATTCTTGATGAAGCGCAGAATTCCACGGATATGCAGCTGAAGATGTTCCTTACCAGGATGGGACCGTCGGCGAAATTCATTGTCACGGGAGATATTACCCAGATCGACCTTCCCAAAAAACAACAAAGCGGCCTTCACACTGCCTTGAGGATACTGGAAGATATTAAAGGCATCGATATCATTTATCTTACCGGCGAAGATGTTGTAAGACACAAACTTGTTAAACAGATACTCAAAGCTTACGGAGACATCCAGTAAGATATTTTATGAATGATGAAGGCCCGCGCCGTTCATCATTCATAATTTTTTCCTCTTCCATACTTTCTCATTACCTTTGCAAAAATATTCAATCAAACAATCCTGCATGTCGGCAATTAAAGAAACAAACTTCAGTTTTCCGGGTCAGACCGGTTTCTATAAGGGTAAAGTACGCGACGTTTATAACATCTCAGACAAATATCTGGTAATGGTTGTGAGCGACCGGATCTCGGCTTTTGATGTTATTCTTCCTGAAGCTATACCGTATAAGGGACAGGTGTTAAACCAGATTGCAGCAAAATTTTTAAATGCAACCCAGGATATTGTACCGAACTGGGTTATTGACGTGCCGGATCCGACCGTTACCATCGGGCGCATATGTGAGCCTTTTAAAGTTGAAATGGTAATAAGGGGATATCTTGCCGGACATGCCTGGAGAGAATACCAGGATGGCAAACGGCAGGTATGCGGCGTAGCCCTGCCTGAAGGTCTTAAAGAGAATGACAAGCTGCCGGAACCCATTATAACACCTACAACAAAGGCTGCGGTAGGTCATGACGAGGACATATCGAGAGAAGATATTCTGAAGAAAAATATAGTTTCGGAAGAAGACTATAAACAACTGGAGCAATATACCCGGGAGCTTTACCAGCGGGGAACGGAGATTGCAGCCGAAAGAGGGCTGATACTCGTCGACACCAAATATGAGTTTGGTAAAGCGGAGGGAAAAATATACCTGATTGATGAGATTCATACTCCGGATTCGTCACGCTATTTTTATAAGGAAGGATACGAGGAGCGCCAGGCAAATGGCGAACAACAGCGGCAGTTATCAAAGGAATTTGTTAGAAAATGGCTTATAGATAACGGCTTCCAGGGGAAGGACGGACAAAAAGTCCCTGAAATGGACGCCAGCCTTATACAATCTATTTCAGACCGCTATATAGAGCTTTACGAGCATATCACGGGCGAAAGTTTCAGAAGAACAGAAACTGATGAAGTGATCCGCAGGGTAGAAGCCAATATCAACGAAAGCTTATCCCGCCTTAAATAATCTGATAAAAATAAAATAATCAATATTAAGAGATTAATAATAAGGAATCGTATATTAGAGAAAACAAATCAAAGAATCTCACATTATAGTCTATAAACACCTTTTTTGGGTATCTAATTTATAGCTGTACCTAACAACAATATTTATGTCGGTTAAAATTTATTTATTAGATAAAAATATTTTCATAATATTGTAATACAGAAACTGGATGATATGAAATTTACGCTAGATAAACATGAAAAGTACGTTCTGATAAAGTTAAATGAGTCTAAACTTAACAGCCTTATCTCACCACAGCTTAAATCGGAACTTATATTAATTAATACTGAGGGGCTTCGCAACATTATTCTTGATCTTTCGGTTGTTAAATATTCAGACTCATCGGGCTTAAGCAGTTTACTGGTTGGCCACCGTCTTTGTAAAAACGCTGAAGGCAGCTTTATTATAACAGGAGTAAACGATAATATTAACAGGTTGGTTACCATCTCTCAGCTTGAGAACGTTTTGTCCATAGTCCCTACGGTAGAGGAAGGTATAGACCTTATCTTTATGGAAGAAATAGAACGGGAGCTGAAAAAGGAGGCTAAATAATAGCTTCATAAATACTACATGAAGTTTGAAGTTACTATTTTAGGAAGCAGTTCAGCAACTCCCATATTTAACAGAAACCCCAGCGCTCAGTTATTAAATATAAATGAACGATACTTTCTTATTGATTGCGGTGAAGGTACGCAACAGCAATTAATAAGAAATGGTTTAAAAGCTCAGCGTATCGAGCATATCTTTATAAGCCACTTGCATGGAGACCACTATCTCGGACTTGTTGGCCTGCTTTCTTCACTTCATTTAAACGGCAGAACTAAACCACTATACCTTTATGCACCTGCCGAACTCAAGGAAATTCTTGATATACAATTTAAACATTCCGAGACTGTTCTAAGGTATCCTATTGTTTTCAGGAATACCAGGACAGATATATCTGAAGTGATTTTTGAGAGTCCTGATATTATTGTCGGGACATTTCGCCTCGATCATCGCATCGCCTGCACTGGATTTCGTTTTACGCAGAAGAAGCGCCTTCCTAAAATAGTTAAAGAAAAAGTTGAGGAACTTGATATTCCTGTTTCGTTGATTCCTCTTATTAAGAGAGGCCACGATTTTACCGACGGCTATGGCAAGGTACATCCCTGGCAGGAGCTTACAACAGAAGCAGACGAACCGAGAAGTTACGCCTATTGTTCTGACACCTTAAATAGCAGGGGGTATCTCGAATATATCAAAGGAGCAGATACACTTTATCATGAAGCTACTTTTATGCATGACATGCTGGAAAGGGCGCAGGAAACATTTCATACTACTGCCTATGAGGCTGCACAAATTGCGCTTGAAACAGGAGCAGGCCAGTTATTGCTCGGCCACTTTTCTGCCCGGTACCGTGATCTGGAACCCTTGCTCTTAGAAGCGCAATCTGTTTTTCCAGAATCAAAGCTCGCAATTGAAGGTCAGACCTTCCAGATCTGAGCCTCCCGTTGATTTATTTAATCTTTCCTTCCGCCGAAAACAGAGAAGCTGACGTATCTTTTTGGATTAGCTTTAAGATCGATCATCAGTTTATTGAGATTCTCGGCCGAGCTGTTCAAATTATCATATAAGCGCTGATCATTAATAAGCTGACCCAGCGAACCCTGACCATTATTAACTTTATTAATCGCCATCTGCATATCTGCTACAGCCTTGTCTGCATTCCGTATGGTTTGCTCAAAATTAGCTTTGGCAAATTGATCGCTCATAGTTTCAAGGTTGGTCATGATATTGGTAATGCGCTGATTGTTGTTCTTGAAATTACCGGAAACGGATTCAAGATTCATGAAAATAGTATTAAGACGGCCTCCTTCTGTGCCGACTATTCCATCCAGTTTCTGGGTAGTAGATTCGAGTGTTTGAAGCGTTTTAGCAATACTGGCAAAACTTGAATTAAAGTTCTTTTGGAACTCAGGACTTATCGTGTTATTGACTGAAGTAAGAATGGAATCCAGGCGCGTTATGATTAGTTCTGCCTTTTTTTGAACCGGTTGTATCTGCTCAAGCATATCTTTCTGAATATTTGCATTCAGCATATCGCCGTCATTAGCATATTGCTTACTGTTTCCGAGATCAAAAACGATAGCCTTTGATCCAAGGAGGTCAGTGCTTTCCAGCCTGGCGATAGTATTCTTTGGGATTTCGTACTCCGGCTTTATCTTGAACTCGGCAAGTATGTCGCCATTAGGCTGCAGGGTAAGTTTAGACACCCTGCCTATCTGAAAGCCGTTTACCAATACCGGATTAGATACATTTAAACCTTCTACGCGCTGATAGGTAGCATAATATTCTCTTTCTGTAGAAAATACGTCGTTACCCTTTAAAAAACTGTATCCTAAAATTAAAATGGTGATAGCAACTGCAGCCAGTATGCCAACTTTTGTTTCGTTAGTAATTTTCAAAGCGTCTTAGTTTATATAATATCATCAGGCCTTAAAACTCAACCTGTTTCTTATATGCCTGAATTGCTTTCAACAAACAACTTACGATTTCGTTTTGTCCCGCTTCAGAATTGATAAAATCTTCTTCTTCCGGGTTGCTGATAAATCCAATTTCTGTTAAAACAGACGGCATGCCTGCGCGCTGCAGAATAAGAATGTTTTGTTCTTTAACCCCACGATCAATCCTGCCGGTTGCAATATATTCATTCTGTACCAGCGTGGCAAGTTTAATACTCTGTTCGCGGAAGGCATTTTTCATCAAAGAGAAAATGATCATACTTGAAGGATCATTCGGATCGTAACCGTCATACTTATCCATATAATCTTTTTCCAGGAGGATATCCGCATTCTCCCTGATAGCTACATCCTGCTCGTCTATACGGCCAAAGCCTGCAACAAAAGTTTCCACGCCCCTTACCGAAGCCCTTGTTTTCATTGTAGCAGGCATAGAATTACAGTGTATGGAAATAAAAAGATCCGCTTTCATGCGGTTTGCCAGTGTTGGCCTGTCCAGGTTTGGTACAAATACATCAGAAGTCCTGGTATATTCGACCTTGATATCCGGGAAAGTTTTTTCTATTTCCTGTCCGAGCCGCATGGCCACCTGCAGAGTTACGTTTTTTTCAAGGGAATATTTCCCGGAAGCCCCGCTTGCCTTGCCACCATGTCCGGCATCAATAACTATCGTTTTTATACGATAGAGCGGCATTTCCGGGTTATTAGTGAACGATACCAGTGGAAGGATCGCTACTACAACAATCAAACCATAAATCAGTCTTTTCAATGGTATAATTTTCATTAATTTTGGACAGGAATAATACATTGCAAAAATAATATTCATTATCAAATTTGAAATCAATCAGAACTTTTTTTATGAGATACGTGTTTGCTGTACTTTTTGTTGCATCAGTCTTTAAACTGTCGGCACAGCAACCGGTAATCCGTCCAGATACATCCCGCCTCTCTATTCCTGTAACGGATACAATCTCAAAAAATTCTGATTCAAACTCAGGATTAAATTCAGAGGTTAAATATACAGCAGACGATTCGATAAAATTCAGTATAGACCGGAATACTGTGTATTTGTATGGTAACGGCAGGGTAACATATGAAGACTTTGAGCTATCTGCCGATTATATCCGTCTTGACCAGAAGAATAAAACGCTGTTTGCACGGGGGCTAAAAGATAAACACGGGAGATACCGCGGGCGGCCTATATTTAAACAGGGTGCAGAAGGGGCGATCAGCACAGATTCGCTTGTTTTTAATTTTGAGAGCAAGAAGGGGAAATCATATGGATCGTTTTCCGAGGTTGACGGAGGTTATATATCGGCCCAGCAGTCTAAAAAGAATCCGTACAATGAAATTTCCTTTAAAAACGGAATCTACAGCACCTGTAATCTCCCGCATCCTCACTTTGGAATACATATATCCAAAGGTATAGTAACAGAGAAGCAGGTTATCAGCGGACCGGCATACCTGGTTATTGAAGACATTCCGTTTCCGGCAATACTGCCTTTTGGTTTTTTTCCGAAAACTAACAAGCGGGCATCTGGATTCAGGTTCCCTAGTTTTGGAGAAGATGCCACACTGGGCTTTTTTATGAGGGATGCCGGCTGGTACCTTGGAATAAATGACTACTGGGATGCGGAGATGCTCGGCACCCTTTACAGTAAGGGATCTTACCAGACAAGTGTCGCTGCCAGATATAAGAAGAACTACAAATACAGCGGGGCACTGAACCTGCGTTTTGCTTCCACACGTATCGGTGTCGAGGGAACTGATGAATACAAACCGACCAAGAATTTTAATGTAACCTGGAACCATACGCAGAATACCGAGGCTAACCCCGGTACCAATTTCAGCGCTAACGTCAATTTTGGTACAAGTTCCTATTACAGGGATACCAGGGCGCAGTCTACTTACGCACTTGACCAGTTAACACAGAATAATATATCATCAGGTATTAATTACAGCAAGACCTTCGGGATCTTCTCCTTTTCAAGTTCATTAAGACATGAACAGGACCTTACTAATAAACTGGTAAGCCTGGACCTGCCGACTTTTACTTTTAATATGAACTCGATCAATCCCTTCGAGAACAAGAACAGTACAGGAAACCCAAAATGGTATGAAAAACTGAATGTGAGTTATGCTATGACCGGTTCAAACTCGCTGCCGAGCATCCATGAGTCGAACGTATTCAAAAAAACGACTGTAGATTCATTGCGCAACGGGGTTACACATGCTATTCCGATAAGCATACCTTTTAATGTATTAAAGGTATTCCAGTTCAGTACGGGTATTTCTTATAATGAACGATGGAGTTTTCAAACCATAAGCAGGCAATATACAGACACTTCTCAGACAACATACGAGACGACAAAACAGCAGGGATTCAGAAGAAATTTTGACTATTCACTAAATACCAGTCTGACGACTAAATTATTCGGACAGTTGAATTTCAAAAAAGGCAATATGGTGGCTATAAGACACGTATTTACGCCCAATTTCGGCTTCTCTTACCGACCTGATTTCAGCAGTGATAAATATGGTTATTACAAGTATATAGAAACCTCAGATTCCAGTGCGCTCAAGGACAACTCAGTGAGCAGACGTTATTCTATTTTCGAGGGCACATTGGTGGGCGGACCGGGGGCAGGAAGATCAGCAGCCCTGTCCTTTAATTTTGACAATACAATCGAAGCAAAAATGCGCTCCAAGAGCGATACGTCATCGGCTTATACAAAGGTGCCTATAATACAGGGTCTTACCTTCAGCGGAAATTATGATTTTGCAAGGGAGGAATTCGATAAACTTTCCATTATCTCTGTTAGTGGAAGAACTGCGTTTTTCAAACAGAAACTTGGAATCAACTTTTTCGGAACACTTGACCCGTATAAACTTGACAGTAACGGCAACCGGGATTCGTATCTGATTAAAAACGGTGGTTTTCTGCGTCTTGCCACTTTCGGTTTTTCAACCAGCTTTAACTTTAATTCCGGGCAATTGCAGAAGAGACAGGAATCTTTATCCAAACAACAGGATAATCCAAACCTGAGTAACCAACAGCAGCAGGATATTTCCTATATGCTTAAGAATCCTAATGCATTTGTTGACTTTAGTGTGCCATGGAGTATCAGCGGCTCTTACAGTTTTAACTATAATAATAATGGCATAGGAGTCAGCACTATTATCAACACCCTTAATTTCAGCGGAGATCTGAGCGTAACACCGAAATGGAAAGTGGGATACACTTCAGGCTGGGACTTTGAGCAGAACGAAGTAAGCCAGACCTCTTTTTCAATATACCGCGACCTTCACTGCTGGGATCTTTCGTTCAACTGGATTCCTTTCGGCCCCTATAAGAGCTACAGCGTAGACCTCCGGGTAAGGGCGTCAATACTTCAGGACCTTAAATTAAGCAGAAGACACAGCAGTTATTCTGGTTATAGTTTTTAAAATATGCTAGCAGAAATAATAACCATTGGAGACGAGATCCTCATTGGTCAGATCATTGATACCAATTCGGCCTGGATGGCCGCCAGGTTAAATGAAACAGGAGTAAGGGTGAAGCAGATCACTTCTGTTTCAGACAGCAGGGAACATATCCTGGAGGCTCTCGATGCAGCCGCTGCAAGAGCTGATATAATTCTTATTACCGGCGGATTAGGCCCGACTAAAGATGATATTACCAAGAAAACACTGGCAGAATATTTCGGTGTGGGTTTTAAGCGCGACATTGAAACGCTTGTTAATGTAGAGCGTATATTCAGCAGGTTCAACGCGCCGCTTCTTGAAGTAAACAAGCAACAGGCAGACGTACCGGAAAACTGCACCGTGCTGCTGAACAAAAACGGCACAGCTCCGGGCATGTGGTTTGAGCACCAGGGGAAGGTATTTGTATCAATGCCGGGTGTACCCTTCGAAATGATGTACCTGGTAGAGGAAGAGGTACTGCCGCGGATAAAGATAAAGTTCAGCCTGGAAGCAATTGTTCACCATACAATTTTAACGGCAGGGATTGGCGAGTCTTTTCTTGCAGAAACCATCGCCGGTATCGAAGACAGCCTGCCTCCGCACATTAAACTTGCCTATCTGCCGAAACTTGGCCAGGTAAGGCTGAGATTAAGTGCCTATGGCCGCGACGAGGCGCTGTTACAGTCTGAAATACAGGAATTTGTAAGCCAGATAGAATCCGTCGCTGCTCCTTATATTATCACCAGTGAGGACAAACCGCTTGAAAAAGCACTTATGGACTTCATGGAAAGAAGAGGCCTTAAACTGGCTGTGGCTGAGAGCTGCACCGGCGGGTTTCTTTCGCAGCTTTTTACCCAGCATGCCGGTTCCAGCGCGGTATTCCTTGGAGGAGTAGTATCCTACTCGAATGAGGCCAAAGCCGCTCTGTTAAATGTAAGCAAGGCAACTTTAGCAGGTTATGGAGCTGTAAGCGAGGAAACCGTCAGGGAAATGGTCAGAGGCGCGCTCGTGAATTTTAACGCTGATTACGCAATATCTGTAAGCGGTATCGCAGGCCCGGGAGGGGGAACAGAGGAAAAACCAGTGGGAACGGTATGGGTCGCAGTGTCGGGAAAAAACAAAACAGTTACCAGGCAATTTCAGTTCGGAAGCAGGAGAGCGCAGAATATTGAACGCGCTGCCATAAATTCCCTGGTCATGTTATTCAAATTACTAAAAGAAGAACATGCGTAACTGCCAAAAAAAGCTAATTTTGCAGGGTTACTTCATTTCTTAAATATGGCTCAGTTCGAATTGTTACTCCCTAAAATGGGAGAAAGTGTTGCCGAAGCTACCATTATAAAGTGGTTAAAAAATCCGGGAGATCAGATCAGCGAAGACGAAGCGGTTATTGAAATTGCAACTGATAAGGTCGACTCCGAAGTCCCTTCACCTGTGTCGGGGAGATTAATCAGCAGAATGGCAGAGGTAGATGATGTGGTGCAGGTTAATTCTGTAATTGCGCTGATCGAAACGGAAGATATGACAGCCAGCAGCGAAGATACCTTTGTTTCGCGTACAGAACCTGTCTCGGAACCATTAAAAGAGGAGATTCCTCCCGGTCTGGAGCAACTTAACAACAAAAGTTCACATACCCCGGTTCCCGAGAGCCGGTCCGGGGCAAGGTTTTATTCTCCCTTAGTCCGGAATATTGCAGCGGCAGAAGGCCTTAGCATGGACGAGCTCGACAATATAAAAGGATCGGGTGCAGAAGGCAGGGTTACCAAACAAGACGTACTTGACCATATTCAGAACAAACACCTTGCAGCTGTACCGGCCGCACGGCAGCAGGTACAACAGGCAGATCCGCTCACGCAGCGATCTTATCCGGTCAATGCCCGCCCTGCAGAAAGCCAGTTAAAGCAAGAACCATCTCATTCACCTCAGCAGCATGTGCTATCTGCAGGCGATGAGATCATTGAAATGGACCGTATGCGAAGACTTATATCAGAGCATATGGTAATGAGCAAAAATGTATCGGTGCATGTAACATCTTTTGTTGAAGCCGACGTTACCAACCTTGTTAAATGGAGAGATAAAATAAAGGGGCCGTTTGAAAAAAGAGAAGGGGAGAAGATAACTTTCACGCCGGTATTCGTGCAGGCTGTAACTAAAGCGATCAAGGATTTCCCGATGATCAATATATCGGTAAACGGAAACCAGATCATAAAAAAGCGCGATATCAATATAGGCATGGCAGCAGCCCTTCCTAACGGAAATCTTATAGTGCCTGTTATAAAAAATGCCGACCAGCTCAACCTTATCGGCTTGACAAAGTCTGTAAACGATCTTGCAAAACGTGCCCGGGCCAATAAACTTCAGCCAGACGAGGTAAAAGACGGCACATTTACGCTAACCAATATAGGGCCTTTCGGAAATATAATGGGTACTCCGATGATCAATCAGCCGCAGGTAGCCATTCTGGCTATCGGAACCATCCAGAAAAAACCGGCAGTAATAGAAACTGAATACGGAGACGTAATTGCCATCAGACATAAAATGTATCTTTCCATGTCATATGACCATCGGGTTGTAGACGGCGCTTTGGGAGGTATGTTCCTGAAAAGGGTGGCCGATTACCTGGAAGGCTGGGATATAAATCATGAGCTTTAGTATTCCGGGCAGCACTGTTGTGCCGCCCGGATGTATGTAACACGACGGAGCGGTGACGTGTTATATCATATTCTTAAACTCCGAAGTAGTGTGAAACTCAATCTCCGGAAAATCCCGTTTAGCTGTATTAATTACCCAGTCATTATCCGCAAGGAATACAGCATTTCCATCTTTATCATAAGCAATATGCGACCCTCTGCGGTGCAGGATCTCCTGCATATTCTTTTTATCCTTTGAAGTAATCCAGCTTGACCGTTTGAAGTTTAGCGGCCTGAATGCACATTTAGCCCCATACTCCTGTTCAAGTCTGAAACTGATCACTTCGAACTGCAGTTCTCCTACAGTACCGATGATCTTCCTGTTTCCCGGCTGCTGTATGAAAAGCTGGGCCACGCCTTCCTCCGTTAATTGCTGAATACCTTTTTCAAGTTGTTTGGTTTTCATCGGATCCCTGTTCTCCACTTCCTTGAATATCTCGGGCGAAAAGCTTGGAATTCCCTTGAACTGCAGCTTTTCACCTTCAGTAAGCGTATCGCCGATCTTGAAGTTGCCACTGTCGTATAAACCGACAACATCTCCGGGCCAGGCTTCTTCGACCAGACTTTTTTCGTTGGCCATAAAGTCCATCGGATTGGAAAATTTTAGCTTTTTGTCCAGGCGTGTATGGTAGAAGAACTTATTCCTTTCAAATTTGCCGGAACATATTCTCAGAAAGGCAATCCTGTCGCGGTGATTGGGGTCTAGGTTGGCATGTATCTTAAAAACAAAACCTGTGAAGTTCTTTTCGTCTGCTTTAACAAGCCTTTGTTCTGCCTCGCGGCTGTAGGGACTTGGCGCTATATCAATGAATGTATCCAATAATTCGCGGATCCCGAAATTATTAACGGCACTTCCGAAAAATACCGGTGCCAGCAGGCCTTCGAGATACATATCTTTATCCAGGGGACCGTAGATGCCTTCCACCAGCTCCAGGTCGCTCTTTAATTTATCTAGCTCCTTCGGCTGCAGATAGTCATTAAGCAGTTCGTCTTCCAGGTTTTTAACCCTTATGACAGGCTCTGTAACTTTCGCCTTATCAGGCTCAAACAGATTAAGCTGGTTGCCGTAAATATTATATACGCCTTTAAAGGTATACCCCTGACCTATAGGCCAGGACTGCGGACATACGCTAATCTTAAGAATATTTTCAAGCTCGTCGAGTACGTCGAACGGATCTTTTCCTTCCCGGTCAAGTTTGTTAATGAAGATAATAACCGGCGTATTCCTCATGCGGCATACCTCCATGAGCTTCTGTGTCTGTTCCTCGACACCTTTTACGCTATCTACCACCAGGATAACGCTGTCTACCGCAGAAAGAGTTCTGTAAGTGTCTTCTGCAAAGTCTTTGTGACCCGGTGTATCCAGAATATTGATACGCTTGTTCTTGTATTCAAACCCCATTACCGAGGTAGCAACAGATATACCACGCTGTTTCTCAATCTCCATAAAATCGGATGTCGTGTTCTGATTAGCCTTATTTCTTTTAATGGCACCGGCAGTATTGATCGCTCCTCCAAAAAGCAGGAATTTTTCAGTTAAAGTGGTCTTACCGGCATCCGGGTGACTGATAATCGCAAAGGTTTTTCTTTTTTCTATTTCGGTATGATTGCTCATGTTATTAAAGACACGCGTAAGCGCAGGGTAAAAATGTTATGAAATTAAAGGGGTTAGAAGAACAGGAGAGGAATTAAATGGATATATGGGCTATTCTTCATTGCAGCGCAAAGTTAATAATGAATTTTCAAGTACCAATAATGATTTGTATAAGAATGACTATTTAATTAAAAATACCGGCTAATCTTTTTCTGCAAGGAGAGCGGCTTTGCTTTGTTCCAGCGATCCCAACTCTTCTTTCGGAAGAACCGGATAATTAAGATCCATTTTTTTAAGAGCATGCACAATAAGTTCACAGATGGCAACACGGGCGAACCATTTTTTATCGGCAGGGATTACATACCATGGAGCCCGTTTTGTGCTGGTTTCTCTGAATGCGTCGCGGTATGCATGCATATATTTATCCCATTGTTCACGCTCAACGATATCGCTTTCGGCAAATTTCCAGTTTTTTGAAGGATCATCTATGCGGGCAAGGAAACGTTTCTTCTGTTCTGCTTTAGAAATATGAAGAAAAAATTTAATTATAACGGTTCCGTTGGCACTCAGATGGTCTTCAAAATTGACAATACTTTTATACCTGGATTTCCAGAATGATCCGTCGATTTCTTCCAGTGGTATTTTACTCTGATTGGCTGCCAGCTTCGGATGCACCTTACAAATCATCACATTCTCATAATGCGAGCGGTTATGGATACCGATCCGGCCTCTTTCCGGTAATGCTTTGTAATGCCTCCATAAAAACTCATGGTCAAGCTCCTCTGTGGTTGGCTGCTTAAAACTATATACCTGGCAGCCCTGCGGATTTAAACCGCTCATAATATGTTTAATGGCGCTGTCTTTTCCTGCAGCATCCATGGCCTGAAAAATGATCAGCAGGGATTTCTTATTTTCAGCATATAATTTGTCCTGCAGCTCCGACATTTCTTTTTTAAGCTCTGCCAGCAACACCTGCGACTGCTCTTTAGAAAGTCCCCTGGTATCAGAGCTGTTAATATGCGACAGGTTCAGGTCTGCGCCCTCCTGCACTTTAAACGAACTGGTATCTATTGTCATCATAATTGTTTTTAGTACTCCATTATTGTCCGGTAAACCATAATATCATAAAATAAGTTTTAGTTTAAAGCTGCCGGCTGTTTTATTACCGCATTAGTATTTTAATGCTTTGACTGAGAGATCTTTGTATCATGGCCCCGGAGTTAGAATAAACTTTTTTCATTAATAATGGTCTATAAGGTACAAGGCTGGTGCACTCATTGATGTGCAATTTAAAAACTGGCACTGTTTTTTCTATAGGTTGAGTAAATAATTTAAGTTTGTTTGCCGGCAAAGGGCAGGCAGATAACACAAACACACAAATGTATTATGAGAAGTACTATAATTCTTTTTGCACTGGCTTCAGTATTTGCAGCCTGCAATAATAAAACGAAGACCGATAATCAGGCAGCCGCGCAGGATTCTGTAAGAATGTTACAATATTCAATGAAGGCGATGAAAGACAGTTTAAAAATTGACAGTCTTCAGAAGGCCACCGCTGCAGAACGTGAGAAACGTGCTGCAGCTGAACAGAAAACAGCTGCAGTAAAGAGGAATACAGCTGTAAAGGGTGCTTCAGAGACATATTACTATCAGGAGCCTCAGCAGAAGAAAAAAGGGTGGAGTGCCGCGGCTAAGGGCGCTGCTATCGGAGCGGGTGCCGGAGCGCTTACCGGTGTTATCGTAGATAAAAAAGATGGCAGAGGTGCTATTATCGGAGGCGTAGTCGGCGCGGGTACCGGTTATGCAATAGGCCGGTCTAAAGATAAAAAGACTGGCAGAGCGCAATAAAACATATTTTATATCAATCAGAAGCTCCCTGTATTCAGGGGGCTTTTTTTGTATAAGATGCACCCTGCCACAGAGTACAGAAATTTTTATCAGCTTAGAACGTCAGCATTTTAATTTTCCCGTAACTGTTTATAAATAATCCTTTATTAATTACGAAATTGCTCTTTTTATTACCGATATCCTTTAAAGAATATCTTATTTGTATTTATTTCTTAATTTTAAGAGTATTTAACTCTATTTTTGGCAAAACCTCATAAGAGTACTCCAGGGAAAGCTTAAGCTCTTAAAAAACTTACTATGAACGAAAATACGATTATGCAATGGTCCGGTATAAAGGTTGTGATATTTGATGTAGACGGAACCCTCTATACACAATCACGTCTGCGGAAAAAAATGATGAAAGCTCTGCTGGCGTATTATTCTGTAAGGCCCTGGAAATTGAATGAAATGCGTATTCTTCAGCACTTTCGCAGTGAGCGGGAAAAGAAACATGGTTATTCCGGTTCGAACCTGGAAAATGCACAATATGAGTGGTGTGCAGAAAAGGGAAATTATCCCATAAGCAAGATCAGGGAAGTGGTAGAACACTGGATGTTTAACTTTCCCAACAAATACCTCCTGTCCTGCACTTACCCCGGTACCAGCTCCTTTTTTAAAGCACTGAAAAGCAAGGGTTTTAAAATTGCTATATATTCCGATTATAAAGCCGACGACAAACTTAAGGCCATGGAACTCAGCGCAGATCTTGTAGTTGCATCGACAGATCCTCATATAGACCGCCTGAAACCTGATCCGCGCGGTCTTATATATATAGCTGAAAAACTCGGAGTAAAACCGGAAGAATGCCTTTTTATAGGCGATAGGGAAGAACTTGACGGACGTTGTGCAGTCAATGCCGGAATGCCTTATCTTATTCTCGATAGAAAACCGTTTGACTCTTTTGACTTTTATGCAAAGCTCGAAAAGGAGATCTCAAAGCAGCCTTCCAGAATATGGGATGAGCCTATAATTCCGCAAATCTCGTAGGTGAATATGTAGCTTAAAAATCAAAAAACCGGCACGTCAATGTGGAAACCGGCTTTTCACCGATTAGCAACAAAAGATAAATATTTTTTACATTTTTTTATTTTTTATAGATATTTATTCTAATTTTATATAAAATTTAATAAAAGTCTATCAATATTAAATTTTACCTATGAACGATAAGCCGCTGGTTCAACTCCAAACCTTAGGTTGGTAATGCGGAATATCGGATAAAGATATTAACGAATGAGTTTTCAAATGTCATCTGCCCCTATGATTAACAATCTCAAAAGAAAATAAACAATGAAAACACCAGTTACAATTTCACCCTCTGCTGCCAGCGATGAACCTGTTGCCAGGCCTGCCGGATTTAAAGAGTACGTTACCATTGCCCGACCGGATCACTGGTTCAAAAACATTTTTATGTTACCCGGAATGCTTTTTGCTTTCCTTATTTATCACACTTCGCTCGATTTTAATTTCATCCTGAAGGTAATCACAGGTGTTGCCTGCACCTGCCTCATTGCCTCCGCAAACTACGTCATCAATGAATATCTCGATGCAGAATTTGATCGTTTTCACCCTATAAAAAAGAACAGGAGCGCAGTACAGACCGTTTTAAACCCTGTTTATGTTTATCTTCAATGGTTTCTCCTAGCGGCAACTGGACTGGTCCTATCATATTTTATCAATATGCCGTTCCTGCTGCTGGAAGCTTTTCTGTTATTCATGGGCATCATGTATAATGTACGCCCGTTTCGTACTAAAGAACGTGTATACCTCGATGTACTTTCAGAATCTGTAAATAACCCTATACGGCTTGCTCTTG
>Ga0265780_10003614_pt1 | contig 20248 bp, 18 predicted proteins | sample P1T30metagenome_FD_192432 | JGI IMG/M metagenome (GOLD analysis project Ga0265780, IMG submission 192432) | Plant litter microbial communities from East Loma Ridge, Irvine, California - P1 T30 | ecosystem: Environmental > Terrestrial > Plant litter > Unclassified | place: USA: California...
CTCAATGACGATCATGCAGTCCGGAAAACCCCATGTTCCGTAAGAAAGACCCAGGCAATAGTCCCAAGGTGGAGCAGGCCGTCGCCAAGGCGGTGAGCTATGAGCTGACCGTGGCCGACATGGCGCGCAAGAGCGAGCGTCGTGCCTGGTGGGTGGCCGGTGCGTCGCTGGTGATGTCCCTGGCGCTCGCCGGCGGCTATTACTACATGCTGCCGCTGAAGGAGAAGGTACCGTTCCTGGTGATGGCTGACGCCTACACCGGGACCGCATCGGTGGCGCGCCTGCAGGGTGATTTCGGCAGCAGTTCAGTGACCCACGTCGAGGCGGTGAACCGCAGCAACGTGGCGCAGTACGTGCTGGCACACGAATCCTATGACCTGGCGCTGATGCAGCTGCGTGACTGGAACCTGGTGTTCACCATGTCCGCCGACAACATCGCCGCGCAGTTGCGGGCACGCTATGCGCGCACCAATCCGCAGAGCCCGGTGGTCCTGTACGGCAACACCAAGGCGATCCGGGTGAAGATCCTCAGCATCACCCCGATCGGCGAGCTGGACAACGGCGGCTTCCGTGGCGCATCGGTGCGCGTACAGCGCACCCTGGTGGACAAGAACAGTGGTGCGTCCACGTTCATGGACAACCGCCTGGTGACGCTACGCTTCAACTACGACGCCAAGCTGGCGCTCAACGACCAGGATCGCCTGCTCAATCCGCTGGGCTTCCAGGTTACCGAATACCGCGTGGACAGCGACTACGCCGCTGCGGTTCCGCTGCCTGACCAGGCCGCCACCGACGCACAGGCGCAGCAGCAGGCCATGCTGCAGGCACAACAGCAGGCTGCCGTGCAGGCCGACCCGGCGATGTTTGACCCGAGCCAGCAGATGGGCCAGGGCACGATTGATCCGGTGTCCGGCCAGCCCATGGTGGCGCCGGCTCCGCCGCCCCCGGGCCAGATGCTTCCGGCCCAGCAAGGCATTCCTGCCCAGGGCATTCCCGGTGCTGCCGGGCCGGGACAGGCCGTACCTGCGCAGGGCTACCCGGTGCAGACCGCACCGGTTCCCGGTGCACCCGCTCAACAAGCGCCAGGCCGCGGCACGCCGGTCCCCGCGCGCAACCTTTCCACCGGAACTGCTGATGGAGCAAGCAACCGATGAGTAGTCGCAGAAACAAGGCATGTGCCTGGATGCTGGCGGGAATGCTGGCAGGGTATGCCACCACCGTCTCGGCCCAGGCAGTGGACCGTTACGCCTATGTGCCGGACCAGATCTACACGGTCCGCACCGGCCTGGGCCTCACCACCCAGATCGAGTTGAGCCCGCATGAAAAGATCCTCGACTACAGCACCGGCTTCAGCAGTGGCTGGGAGCTGACGCGTCGCGGCAACGTCTTCTACTTGAAGCCGAAGAACGTGGACGTGGACACCAACATGATGGTGCGCACGGAAACCAACTCGTACATCTTCGAACTGAAGGTGGTGGCGACTGATTGGCGCCAGCTGGACCAGGCGCGCAAGGCCGGCGTGCAGTACAAGATCGCTTTCACCTACCCCAGTGACAGTGAGTTCACCGTCGCCCAGGAGTCGGTGGAAGAGAGCAAGCCGCTGCTCAGCACCACCATCGCCAAGGATCGTCGCTACAACTTCGACTACTCCTATTCGACCCGCAAGGCCAAGCGGATGGGCTGGCTGATCCCGGTCAATGCCTACGACGATGGCCGCTTCACGTATGTGCGCCTCCCATCTTCGCCGGAATTCAAGACCGGCATCTTCCCGGCCGTGTTCGGCCGCGAGACCGAGAATGGCGAGGACTTCGTCATCAACACGACGGTGGAGGGCAATACCCTGGTGGTGCATGGCACCCACCCGTACCTGGTGATCCGACACGGTGACAACGTGGTCGGCCTGCGGAGGAATACCAAGAAATGAGCCAGAACACGCCTCCAGGGAATGATCCCCGCCAGGACGACGATGCCTACCGCCAGGAAGGCACCGCGCAGGAGCCGGGTAACCCGTATTACAACCGTGTGCAGCCGCAGGATGCGCCGGATCTGGATGCCAGCGCGCCGCAGCTGCGCACAGCGGAAGAACGCCGATTGAATCGCAAGGCGTTGATGTTCATCGGTGGCATTCTCGCTCTGGTGCTGCTGATGGGCTTCCTGCTGCTGCGCAAGGGCAGGGACGACGCGGAGGCCCCCGCGCGCGGCGCTGAAGTTTCGCGTCCGAGCACGCCGGACCTTCCGAGCGTGGCGCCGACGGTGCAGACACCCCCGCCGATGCAGGCCGATCCGATTCCGATGTTGCCGCCGCCGATGCCGGACGACATGCCGATGCCAATGGAGCGCAACAGCCGCACCATCGGCGAGGCGCCGCGCATGCCTTCGCTGCTTGATCGCCGCATTGCGGCCACCGGTAGCGGTGGCGGCGGTGATCCTTCCGAGCGCCAGGCGCCGGTCGATCCGACGTTGCTGGCGCTGCAGCAGATGAACGGCCGTCAGGCGCCGGAAGAAACGCGTCGCGGTGCGGATGTGGACGATGTGTCCAACGCCGCTTTCATCCGCAGCCCGGATGCACTTCTGGTTCGCGGCACCTACCTGCGCTGCGTGCTTGAAACGCGCATCATCACCGACGTGGCCGGGTTCACCTCCTGCCTGGTGACCGAACCGGTCTACTCGATCAACGGCCGTACCCTGCTGTTGCCGAAGGGTTCCAAGATCTACGGCAGCTACGGTGGCGGCCCGATCGGCGAACGCGTGGATGTGATCTGGGATCGCATCACGACGCCGAACGGGATTGACGTTGCCATGTCCAGCCCGGGCACGGATGGGCTGGGCGGGGCAGGCATCCCGGGGCAGTACACCGCCCACTGGGGCCAGCGCATCGCCAGCGCCCTGATGATCAGCCTGCTCGCTGATGCCTTCAAATACGCAGCTGCGGAAAATGGCCCGGAGACCACCACGGTCAACAGCAGTGGCTTTGCGATGCAGTCGCCGTATGAAAGTGCAACCGCCCGCACCATGGAAAGCCTCGCACAGCAGGCCGCGAGCCAACGCCGCGCGCCGACCGTGACGGTGAACCAGGGCACCATCATCAACGTCTACGTCGCAAAGGACGTCGACTTCAGCGCCGTGCTGGCGCGTCGCTGATCCAGGAGCACAGGACCCGTCGTGGATATGGAGACTTCACCCCTCGCGCTGGTTTCCAGCGAATTCCTGCAATACCAGTACGAAGTGCTGGGTATTGCGGGTTACATGGGGTCGTCCGAAGTCACCGAAATCTGCGTCAACCGGCCTGGTGAGATCTACCTGGAAACGCGTGATGGCTGGCAGCAGGTGGCGGTGCCCACGTTGACCTTCGAACGGGCCCGCCAGTTCTGCACCGCAGTGGTGAACGAAAGCAACACGGGGCAGCGCATCACCGATGCCGATCCGATGGTGTCGCTGACCTTCCCCAGCGGCCAGCGTGCGCAGTTCGTGATTCCGCCCGCGTGTGACGCGGGCAAGGTCTCGATCACCATCCGCCTTCCTTCGCGGCAGATGCGTACCCTGCAGCAGTACCAGGACGATGGCTTCTTTGATCGCATCATCGAGCACGATGGCAGCCTGAGTGCGCAGGATGAGGAGTTGATGGAGCTGCGCCGCGCGCGCGATTTCGCCGGCTTCTTCCGTCGTGCGGTGCAGTACCGCAAGAACATAGTGGTGTCCGGTGCCACCGGCAGCGGCAAGACGACCTTCATGAAATCGCTGGTCCACCACATTCCCCAAGGGGAACGCCTGGTCACCATCGAAGATGCGCGCGAGCTGTTCATCGAGCAGCCCAACGTCGTGCACCTGCTGTATTCCAAGGGTGGCCAGAGTGGCAGCAATGTCAGTGCCAAAACCTGCATGGAAGCCTGCCTGCGCATGAAGCCGGACCGGATCATCCTGGCCGAGCTGCGCGGCGATGAAGCGTTCTACTTCATCCGTAACTGCGCCTCCGGCCATCCTGGATCGATCACCAGCTGCCATGCGGGCAGCCCGGAACAGACCTGGGACCAGCTGGCGCTGATGGTGAAGGCATCCAACGAAGGCTCAGGGCTGGAGTTCCCGGTCATCAAGCGCCTGCTGCAGATGACCATCGACGTCGTTGTGCACGTGAAGGCGCACGCTGGCGACCGGCACATCACCGGCATCGATTTCAATCCCGGGCGTGCCCAGGGCCAAGGGGGCGCGGTATGAATGCCCGTCATGGCGGCCGCTGCCCGCATGCTCGCCAGGAGGTGCACTGATGCTGCCCGGACTGGAAGCGTTGGCCTGCCCCGAGCTGGCCGTGTCGATGGATGTCATGGCCCACGTGGTGAACGTGGAATCCTCGCGCAACCCGTACGCCATCGGCGTGGTCGGTGGTCGCCTTGCGCGCCAGCCGAAGGCCTTGGACGAAGCGGTGGCGACGGCACGGATGCTGGAAGAGAACGGCTACAACTTCTCGCTGGGGCTGGCCCAGGTCAATCGTTACAACCTGCAGAAATACGGGCTGGAAAGCTACGAAAAAGCCTTCCAGCAATGCCCGAACCTGCAGGCAGGATCGCGCATCCTGGCCGAATGCCATTCGCGTTCGAAGGGGGACTGGGGCAAGGCGTTCAGTTGCTACTACTCGGGCAACTTCGAAACCGGCTACCGGCACGGCTACGTGCAGAAGGTGTTCAATTCGATGCAGCGCGGCCAGATGGTCGCCTCCGCCAACGGCGCGTTGCCGATTCCGGTGGTGGATCGTACGCCGCGCGCACCGACTGCGGCAGCCCGCGCGCCGGCCGAATCCGCTGATGCGGCGCGCCTGCGCACCCGCATCGAAGGCCTGCAGACACAGATGCTGGCCCAGGGCGGCGGCGTAGTGATGCCCCTCCCGGAAGACCCCGCGCGCGCTTACGTGGTGTATCCCAACACCGGCGCCATGGTGCGCGGCAGCCTGCTACGCGCCGCTGATGGTGGACTGGCCCGTGCGGTGACCAACCTGGTCGACCGTGCTGTGCCTTCCGCAGCGCCGATGGCCGGCTATGCCGATGAAGGCTACCCGCAGGGCCAACCGGTCGTCTCCGCACCGCCCATGGGCCTGCAAGCCCCCGCTGGCAGCCCCGGGGCTCCGGTGCTGCTGCGTCCCTGGAGTGAACGCAACCAACCTGCGGCAACCGGTGCGGCGGCAATGCCCTCGTCTGCCGCGCCTGTCACCGATGCACCTGCCAGGGACGCGGCTTTCGTGTTCTGAGCAGTTCACTGGCCGCCGGGCAGGGGCCGCACATGCTGTTTTTCGTCCATCAATAAGGAAGTCCCCATGAAGCTGAACACCCATGATCTCGCCCAGGCCCAGCGCACCCTGAAGACCCTGGCGATGGCCGTCGCCTTCGTTGGCATGATGTTCGTCCCGCAGGCCTTCGCGCAGGAATTCGGCGGCACCGACAAGAAGGTGTGCGGCTTCTTCGACAGCGTCAAAGGCCTGTTGAACCTGGTGTCGATCGCGGTGGTGACCATCGCGGTGATCTTCGCCGGTTACCAGATCGCCTTCGCCCACAAGCGCATCAGCGACGTGTCGCCGATCCTGATCGGTGGCGTGCTGATCGGTGCGGCTGGCCAGATCGCCCGCATGCTCCTGGGTGAGGAGTACGGCGAGTGCTCGGCCGTCGGCATGCTGAGCACCGCTGCCCAGTACTACAGTGCATAAGAACGTCGTCTTTCGCGGCTGCACGCGCCCGCCAATGTTCTTGGGCGTGCCCTACGTACCCTTCTTCATGGTGTGCGGCGGCCTGTTCCTGCTCGCCATCTACTGGGATTTCTGGGTCCTGCTCAGCATCCCGGTGGCCGTGATGATCATGCGGCAGATGGCGCGTCGGGACGAGATGATCTTCCGCCTGATGGGACTGCGATTGCAGTTCAAGTTCCGGGCGCGGAACGTGCGAGACCATGAAGGTATGTGGGTGTTCACTCCGAACCACTACCGCGACAAGCCGGCGCCTGCGAAGGCACCGGGTGGAAACCGCCGCTGAATGTTTCAGCGGCGTAGCAGCAGGCATATGGCAGTTCCTGGAGAGTAGGCATGTTCAGTCCGGATACGTCGATCAGCGAGTTCATTCCCTTGTCCTCGCACGTGGCCCCATCGGTGGTGAAGACCAGCGGTGGCGACTACCTGTTGACGTGGCACCTCGAGGGATTGCCGTTCGTGGGTCGGGAAGAATGGGAGCTTGAGCACAAGCACAACACCTTCAACCGACTGCTGCAGACGCTGCGCGCGCCGGATTTCGTCAACGTGGCGTTCTGGACGCACGACGTCCGCCGCCGCCGGCAGTTGAAGGAGCGCAGCAAGTTCGCCCAGCGCTTCAACCAGGACGTGTCCGATACCTACCTGGACATGCTGTCCAGCCAGCGGATCATGCAGAACGAGCTGTACCTGACGATGATCTATCGGCCGGTGGTGGCCGGTAAGCGTTTCGTTGAGAAATCAGCCGACGTGCCACGCCTGCAGGCCGAGCAGGAGCAGGCCGTTGAGAAGCTGATGGAGCTGGCCGGCAACGTCGAAGCGGTGCTGCGCGACTATGCGCCGTACCGCCTGGGCATGTACGAAGCGGCCAACGGCGTTGTGTTTTCCGAGACGCTGGAGTTCTTCGGCTACCTGATCAACCGCATCGATGAGCCGGTGCCGGTGCTGGCTGCGCCGGTGAAGGAATACCTGCCGGTGAGCCGCCACATGTTCTCGGCAAAGACCGGCGATTTCGTGATCAGTACGCCCAACGGCAAGAATCACTTCGGCGCGATCCTCAACATCAAGGAATACGCCGAGGGCACCTACCCCGGCATCCTGAACGGCTTGAAGTACCTTGATTTCGAGTACGTGGTCACCCAGTCCTTCAGCCCGATGGGCCGCCAGGATGCGCTGAAGATCCTGGACCGTACCAAGGGCATGATGATCTCCTCCGGCGACAAGGCGGTGAGCCAGATCATCGAGCTGGACCAGGCGATGGACCATCTGTCCTCGGGCAACTTCGTACTCGGCGAGTATCACTTCACCGTCGCCGTGTTTGCAGACAGCCAGGGCCAGCTCTCGGCCAACGTGGCCACCACGCGTGCGGAGTTGTCCAACGCCGGCTTCGTGTCGGCCAAGGAAGACATCGCGATCACGGCATCGTTCTATTCGCAGATTCCGGCGAACTGGCGCTACCGCACGCGACTGGCCAACGTCAGTTCGCTGAACTTCCTGGGGCTGTCGCCGTTGCACAATTTCGCTACCGGCAAGCAGCACAACAATCCATGGGGGGACTGCCTGACCACGCTGCAGACCACCAACGGGCAGCCGTACTACTTCAATTTCCACGCCACCCATCCGGCGGAAAACTCGCTGGGCGAGAAGGCCATCGCCAATACAATGGTCATCGGCAAGTCCGGCACCGGCAAGACCGCGCTGATCAACTTCCTGCTCAGCCAGGTGCAGAAGTATGATCCGGCGCCGACCATCTTCTTCTTCGACAAGGACCGCGGCGCCGAGATCTTCGTGCGTGCCTGTGGTGGCAACTACCTGGCGCTGGAAAACGGGCGGCCGACCGGCTTCAATCCCTTCCAGTGCGAACGCACCGAAGCGAACGTGCAGTTCCTGGCCGATCTGGTCAAGGTGCTGGCCGGTAAGGGCCAGTACAGCGCCCGCGAAGAAGAGGACATCTTCCGCGCGGTGGAAAGCATGCTTGATACGCCCATGCACCTGCGCAGCATGACCAACTTCCAGAAGAGCCTGCCGAACCTCGGTGACGATGGGCTGTACGCGCGCATGCGCCGCTGGACTGCCGGCAGCTCGCTGGGTTGGGTGTTCGACAATCCGGTGGACACGATCGACCTGGAGCGGGCGAACATCATCGGCTTCGATTACACCGACGTTATCGACAATCCGGAAGTGCGCGTGCCGGTGATCAACTACCTTCTGCACCGGCTTGAATCGCTCATCGACGGGCGTCGCCTGATCTATGTGATGGACGAATTCTGGAAGATCCTCGATGGCGAGGGTGGACTGAAGGAGTTCGCCAAGAACAAGCAGAAGACCATCCGTAAGCAGAACGGCCTGGGCATCTTCGCCACGCAGAGCCCGGAAGACGCGCTGAAGAGCGATATTTCCGCCGCACTGATCGAACAGACCGCCACGCTGATCCTGCTGCCCAATCCGAATGCGAGCCGCACCGATTACATCGACGGCCTGAAGTTGACCGATGCCGAATTCAAGGTCGTCACCGCGCTGGACGAGCGCTCACGCTGCTTCCTGGTCAAGCAGGGGCATGCCTCCAATGTCTGCCAGCTCAACATGCGCGGCATGGACGATATCCTGTCGGTGATCTCTGCCTCCACCGACAACATCGACGTCATGCACCGTGTGCTGCAGGACGCCGCTGCCCGTGAAAATGTTGTGGAATCGATGCTGACCCCCGAACAGTGGCTGGAGGATTTCTACCGCCGCCGCAAGGGTTCGGGAAAGCCGGCCAGCAACGACCGCGACAAGGCAGCCTGACCCATGACCACCCACCTCATTCCGGAGGCCACCATGAATACCGTTGCCCCGCAACGTCCCGCCCTTCGTCGTCGCCTGATGCCACTGGCGACGGCCACGCTTGCCTTGTGCGCATCGTTTTCACTGATGGCGCCTGCACCGGTGCAGGCACAGTGGATCGTCAATGACCCGCCGGCGCTTTTCCAGAGCGTGAAAGCCGATATCGCGGCCGGCCTGGAATACATCGAAACGGCCGGGCGCTGGACCCAGACCGCTTCGCACTACACCGCGACCTTGAACAACTGGCTGCAGAAGCTGCAGAACTGGTCGCAGATCATCGCCAACCCGATCATGCCGGCGACGCCGACGCTTACCACCATTCCGGATGACTGGAATATTGCCGAGCGCTGCGGCGGCGGTTCGGCGTTCAGCATCACCGGCATCATGGCCATGGCGGGGATCAGCCCTGGTGGCGACATCGGTGCGCAGCAGCGGACGATATGCTCGTACATCCAGGCGCTGGAGAACCGCAAGTACAACGAGACCGTCGCGGTCGTACAGCAGTCCCTGCCGCTCATGCAGCAGACGCTGGGAACGCTGCGCAACATCCGTCGGCTGTTTGACAACGAAGGCGCGCTGGCGGAAACCACCGCGAACGCGACCGCATCGCAGTTGCAGATCGATGCGAACTTCAAAACCTGGGAAAACCAGATGCGCATCTACGACCAGCAGATCGTGGCACTGCAGAGCCAGCAGCGTGCGCTGGCGCAGCGTGCGCTGAAGGGTGAAACCAATCCGATCGGCTCGGTGATCAAAGCTGCAGCGTTGAAGACGGCACTCGATTGAAAACCGTGCGTAATGCACCCCTGCGAGGCCCCGAAAAGGGGCAGGTGAAGCAATGAGTCTAGGGATGATGGACAGTATGTGGGCACAAGGAGCGCTGCACGGACCGATCGCGACCTCGTCGATTGGCGATTTCGTGTTCTTCAAACTGATCTTCGACTATCTCAGCAGGGAGATATCCGAGTTCGGCCTGGGTTTCCTCAGCCGCATGATGGAGTGGGTGGGCATCATCGCATTGGTGGTGATGACCATCTGGCTGCTGCTGCAGGGCTACCGCATCGTGACCGGCCGCAGCCGGGACTCGATGATGGCGCTGGTGACGGACATGGCGCGTGCCGCCCTGATCGTCATCACTGCCACCACGATGGCCATCTTCGGCCAGAACGTGCATTCCTTCCTGACCCATTACGTGCAGGACGAGATCACCTACGTGGTCACCGGTGAGGAAGACACGGCCAAGGACCTGATCGATGAAAACCTGGCGTACATGCAGGTGGCGCTGTCGGCGGTGGATGTGCTCGATGTCGCCGGTGACGTGACGCTGGACAACGCAAAGACCCGCGCCATGTGGTTCATCGGCCTGGGTACGGGCGGGCCCGCCGTAACCGCAGGTGCGATGCTGCTGCTGTATGAAGTCGCGATGGCGCTGTTCATTGGCTTCGCACCCTTGTTCATATTGTGCCTGCTGTTCGAACAGACCAAATCGCTATTCCAGCGATGGCTGTTCTATGGCATCGGCACGATGTTCTCGATGGCGGTGCTGGCGGCCATGACCGGGATCGCGATGAGCATGGTGTCCAAGGTGGCCTTTGCGTTCTGGGGCACCGCCGCGGCCGGCGCGCTGATGGGTTCCAACTTCACCGAAGGCATGACCAGCATGGCGCTGCAGCAGGGCGGCATGGGGTTGATCCTGACCACGTTGATCCTGACCGCACCGCCCATGGCGGCGATGTTCTTCCAGGGCACGCTGGGTGCGTTCATGGCGTACTCGCAGATCGGCGGTTCGCCGGGTGCTGCTGCACCGGGCCCGCAGGGTCAGCCGCCGGGTTCTTATGCGCCGCAGCAGGGGAGTGCGCAGGAACGTCCGGAGACTTCGGGCACCAACAACGTCAACACTTCGCCGCGTCTTTCGGGACTCCCTGCAGAGTCCCCGACGGCACCGGCAGGCAGCCGCGGGAATGCGCCGTTGTAGTGCCACTCAGCGTTGCCTGAGTAAGTTTCGAGCATGAATTCATGAAGAAGGGAATGGCGGGATGAACATCTGTCGAGTCGGCATTCTGGTCAACGTGGCGTTGGCGGCTTCCGTTCTGTGGTTGTCGCTCGCCTTCGAAGCAAGTGCGGAAGGCCGCTGCCCACCGGGTCAATATCCTGTGGGCGGTCAAGGAGTAGGAGGGTGCGCGCCTATTCCGGGCAGGGGAACTGCTCAGCCTGCCCAGCAGCAGGCCCCGCCGCCGCCGCCGGTCTGGCTGCACACGCGCTATGGAGCCATCGCGATGTCGCCCTCCACTTCCGCAGCGGGTGTTGCCGCGGAACAGACAAGCAGCGAAGCCGCGGCGGCGGTGGCGATGAAGGATTGTCAGCGTGAAGGCGCCCGGGACTGCGCCGTGATCTCGCGGTACAGCAATCAATGCATCGCGCTTCTGGTCCCGGGCGCATGGCCTGCAGGAGCCAAGGGCGGAATAGGGACTGGCGTGACGCCTGAACTGGCCCGGCAAGACGCTCAGAAAAATTGCATCGATCCTGCCGGGTCCGGGTGTACAGCTACTTATGAGGCCTGCAGTTTCCCTGAGCGATGAACATATGCATGGTGCCTGCACGTCCTCGTCCTGATACGCGTCGCATGTATTGGGGTATCCGCGCTGGTGCGGGCCTGCTGGCGGCGCTGCTGATGTTTTGGGCGTGCGGTGCCTACGCTGAAGGGCGCTGCCCTCCGGGCCAGTACCCCGTCGGCGGCCAAGGCGTTGGCGGATGCGCACCGATTCCAGGCTACGGCGGCAACCAGGCGGCGCAGCCCGCGCCGCCGCCGATTGATCCGGGTCGTTACGAGGACCGCTGGGGCGCAATGGCGCTGTCTGACTCGACTCCTGATGCCGGCGTCGTGGTCGACCAGTTGACTGAGGGTGATGCCAAGCGTGTCGCCATCGAAAAATGTTCCCGGAACGGTCTGAAAGACTGTCGGATACTCCTTACTTACCGGAATCAGTGTGCCGCGTGGGTCGTTCCATCTGCAGGCGCGCCAGGAGCGAAAACAGGCATTTCAGCTGGGTTGTCCGAGCAGGCTGCGGTGGACAATGCAACTTCGAAGTGCAAACACGCCCCTGGTGGTTCATGCGTGCTCGCTTACAGCGCGTGCAGTCTCCCCCAGTGGACGCGATGAGTAGCGGCTCGGCGTCGAGTCAATCCTCGCCTGCACGCAAGTCAGCGCATGCGGGTTGGCATCTGTTGAGTGCACCGCCACCCATGGTCAACCGTATGCACAACGCTTCATGCGCGTTCCTCTTGCTGTCAGCAGTTATCGTCTGCTCCTGGCTTCCTGCTGTTCCCGCATTCGCAGAGGGCCGCTGCCCGCCCGGTCAATATCCTGTGGGCGGCCAAGGCGTAGGAGGCTGCGCCCCCATCCCGGGGTCGGCAGCGAGCCTACAACGCGCTGCTCCGCAGCCAGCCGCGCCGACATCACGTTGGGGAACGCGCTGGGGGGCTGTCGCGGCCTCCGATTCGACCTCTGACGCAGGGGCGGCAGCAGGACGCAGAGCCAAGGCGGCAGCGATAAGTGACGCGATGGCGGACTGTCGCCGCAATGGCGCGCCCGATTGCAAGATCATGGCGGAGTACAGCAACCAATGCTTCGCGTGGGTGTCTCCCGATGGTGGGGATGGCACGGGACTGGGTGGGCTGGGTGATGGTATGACACCGGAACTGGCACTCAAGAAAGCCATGAGCTACTGCGACAACCCGAAGGGTAACGGCTGCAAGGTTGCGTACAGTGCCTGCAGCCTGCCAGAGCTCGAAGCCCTTTGATGGCGCTTGTATCAGCTGTGCTGATAGTCTTTGAACTGGCCCGTTGGAGTAAGCGCAATGACAGCAAGATCACACTTCACCGGCACTCTGCTGCTTTCCCTGCTCCTGCTGCTCTGTGCATTCAGCGCGCTTGCCGAAGGTAACTGCCCTCGGGGCTACTACCCCATCGGAGGGAGGGGGGTTCAAGGGTGCGCACCGATCCCTTCTGGCACCAGAGCGCCTGCGCAATCCGGGTACTCCTACTCAGGGCCCATTTATTCGGAGACAGCAAACTCGCACCTTGAGGACAGTTGGGGCGCACTGGCGTTCTCGGCAAGCAGCGGCACACTGGGGGACGCAGTCAACGAATATTCGAAGGAGCTGGCCGAGCAGGCGGCCCTGGAACGATGCGCAGCAAAAGGTGCCACGGATTGCAAGCTGATGGCCCATTACGCAAATAGTTGCATAGCTGTCGCAGTCGCCACTGCACCCGCCGGCCTCAATTTGAGTGCGATCGGCATGGATGATCATCGGCCCAACGCGGAGCGCGAGGCTGCACAGAACTGCATCAAGGGCGGCGCGAAGAAGTGCAGGATGTTTTACAACAACTGTGTGACTCCCAAGGTCGTCCCGAATTGAACTGCGTCTCCTCTGTCGGCGGCTAAGGAGACAAAGATGATTGAAAAGATTGCTTTTGTAGTCCTATTGGCTGTGTCCGTGATGCTTCCGTTCGCGGCCGGCGCGGAAGGCCGCTGCCCACCCGGTCAATATCCTGTGGGCGGTCAAGGCGTGGGAGGGTGCGCCCCCACTCCGGGCAGGGGAAATTCCCAGCCTGCCCAGCAGCAGGCGCCGCCGCCGCCGGTCTGGTTGCACACGCGCTATGGAGCCATCGCGATGTCGCCCTCCACTTCCGCAGCGGGTGTTGCTGCGGAACAGGCGAGCAGCGAAGCCGCGGCGGCGGTGGCAATGAAGGATTGTCAGCGGGAGGGCGCCCGGGACTGCGCGGCGATCTCGCGGTACAGCAATCAATGCATCGCGCTTCTGGTCCCGGGCGCATGGCCTGCAAGAGCCAAGGGCGGAATAGGGACTGGCGTGACGCCTGAACTGGCCCGGCAAGACGCTCAGAAAAATTGCATCGATCCTGCCGGCTCCGGGTGCACAGCTACTTATGAGGCCTGCAGTTTCCCTGAGCGATGAACCTGTTCGTTCAACCTGTTTCCCAGTGGCCGCGCTGAGCGTCCATCGGTCCTGGTCTTGAGCCGATCCCACGCCGAAGCCAGTGCGTGAGATCGGCTTGAGGGAGCACGGACGCGTACCGTAGGCCCAGCCCAACCAGGGCGCCGGGGAACGGCTCAGGCATTCATGCTGCGCGCAGTCACCTGGCTCTGCTCGATCTGCAGGTCACGCTCATGCGAGGCGACCTGCTGCGCGGACTGCTGCGAGGCCACGCGCTCGCTGGATTGATCCAGTGAGGTGTTCATCGCCTCGGTGGTTGCCACCGACACCCGCAGGTGCGCCGGGTCGTTGACTTCACCCTGCACGCCGAACGTGCGCGAGGCATCGTTGCTCATGAGCACATTGTCGATGCGGGTGCCGCCGTTGGCATGCATTTCCGCCGCAAGGCTGCCGGCGAGCTGGCCGCTGTGCCGGTCCGGCGTGCGGCCCACGCGCAAGTCATGTGCTTCCACGCCGCGCAGCGCGTCCTGGAAAAGCAGGTTGCCGGGATGACCAGGCTGATCCATGCGCATCGCGCCGTCGCGCTTGTGCGCGTCTTCCTCCGCTGCCTTGCGCGCAGGCTCGCCCGGTTCCAGCGGACCGCGGATGCGGTTGATGATGTCCTCCGCGTTTCCGATTCCCCCGCGGGTGGCGGTCGTTACTCCACCGCGCAGGAATTCCAGCTTGTCGCGATACTCGCTGATCATGCCTTCGTTCTGCTTGCCCAACGCCTGCGAGGCCGGGTTGTCCAGCACCGAGCCCGCGCCGAGGAAGTTGCCCATCTTGTGCGAATCCAGCGAGCGGCCGGCGGCCAGCAACGCCGAATCGGGCATCAGGAAGCCAGCAACCGCGCCGTTGCGGAAGCCGGATCCGTACAGGTTTTTGATCTCGGTTTCGTTCGCATAGACCTTCACCTGGCCGTAGTGGCCGGACGCCGCGCTGACCGGATCGGCGGCCATCACATGGTTGACCATGGCGTTGCCGCCTTCCGGCATGCGGTAGCCCAGACTGGCTGCACCATAGGCATTGAAGGTCTCGCCCTTCAGGCCGTGGTGGTGCGCGCTCACTTGTGCCAGGGCACCGCCCAATGAATGTCCGGTGACGCTGACCTCGGCCGCACGCCCGTTCAACGAGGCGTTGACCTCGGCCTGGGCCACCGCACGCTGCGTCAGCGCGATGGCATCGGGCGCCTGCAGGTTGGCACGTGTGAGGACCATGCCGGCATCCGTCACTACGCCATCCAGCAGTATCTGTTCGGTGCCACGATGGGCAACGATGACTTCGCCGGTGTCGGCACGCTCGTAGATCGTGCCCTGATAGCCGTTGCTCTTGTTGTTTACATGTTCGATGATCTTGTACGAGTGACCATTGAGCGTGACGAGTTCGTCCTTGCCATTGTCACGGCGGCCAACGGCGTAGTCCTTGTACGCATCATCGGAAAGCGCGGCGTAATCCTGGCTGGTAAGGCTCATGGCTGGACCTGCCGCGCGGAGAGCTCGACGGAGAAGATCGAATCCTGCAGTTCAGGCTTGTAGTCGGTGGGCGCGGCTTCACCGCCGGCACGGTAGTCGGGCAGCGCCTCGGCACGCGGGTATACGGCGTTGGCGTAGTAGCGCGTCAGCGGCTCACTCTTTGCAAAGGCCGGGGATTCAAGGAACGAGGTGAAGCGGGTTTCGCCTTCGGCCCCGGTGGCCTTGAGCATCGCGCTGGCACCGCTGAACTCCCAGCGGCACACGCCGCGACCGTAGTAGTCCTCGTCGAGCATGCGGTCCAGGTAGACGATGCCGCGGTATTCGCCATCGGCCACCTTTCGCAGCTCGACAGGCTCCTGGCTGGTGATCCGCCCGGCGGTGCCGGTTTCCGGCTGTATGCGGCCGCACTGTTCTTCGTTGGTCACGTCGTACTGCGCCACGGCCTCCACTACGTTGATCGGGCCGGGGGCGTCGTTGATCTTCAGCACGAACTCATATGCGTGACGTGGCGTGGGATTGAGATTGGCGAGGCCACGGCCGCCCTGTTCGACGTCTTTTTCTGCGGTGGTGATTTCTTGGTTCATGGCAGTCTCGGAATGGCAGGCGGTGATGAGCAGCAGGGCGAGGCAGGGAAGGATCGTTCTACGCATGGGGTGCCTTCTCGGAACGAAGTCAGTGCGATGGTGGATGGGGGCTGACGAGGGTGACGCTGAACAACGACCCACGCAGCTCCGGTTTGAAGCCCTCGGGTGCGTCTTCGCCGTAATCGGCGTAGTTGTCCATGGCGTCGCGCGGATAACCCATATCGGCGTAATGCTGGGTTTCGGTCTCGCCCTTGACGAAGCGGTCCGCTTCGATGAAGGAAAGGAAGCGGGTTTCGGCGTCGGCACCGGTGGCCTTCAGCATCGCGCCGACGCCGCTGAACTTCCACTGGCAGACGCCGCGTCCGTAATGGTCCTCGTCCTGCATAAGGTCGAGATACACCGTGCCACGGTATTCGTTGTCGCTGACTTTCTGCAGCTTCACCTCTTCCCGGCTGGTGATGCGGCCCGCGCGGCCGGTGGCAGGCACGATGCGCCCGCATTCCTGTTCGTTGATGACGTCGTACTGTGCGCTGCCTTCCACCACCGCGAAAGGGCCGGGCGCATCGACGATCTTCAACACCAGCTCATGGGCCTGCCGCGGGGTGGGATTGAGTTTGGCGAGGCCGCGTTCGTTCTGCCCAGCGTCCTGTTCCGCACCGTGCGGATGGCAGGCTGCAAGCGCAACAATGGCGAGGCAGGGCAGCAGGGCCTGCCACCTCGGCCGAAGCCTGTCTGCAGAAGCGTGCGACTCAAGCATGCATCTGCCTGGCGCTGTCTTGCTGCTGTGCGAGCTGCCGCTCCTGCTCCTGTCCGGTGCGCTGGCTTGCTGCCTGCTGCACCCGCTCGCTGCTCTGTTCCAGCGGAACCTGCATCGCCTCGGTAGTTGCCACCGAAACCCGCAGGTGCGCCTGATCGTTGGGCTGGCCCTGCACGCCGAAGGTGCGCGAGGCATCGCTGCTCATCAGCACGCTGTCGATGCGGGTGCCGCCGTTGGCGTGCATTTCCGCTGCCAGGCTGCCGGCGAGCTGGCCGGTGTGCTGGTCTGGCGTGCGGCCTACGCGCAGGTCCTGCGCCTCCACGCCGCGCAATGCGTCCTGGAACAGCAGGTTGCCGGGGTGGTCGGGCTTGTCCATGCGCAGGGCGCCGTCGCGCTTGTGCGCGTCTTCGGCCGCCTTGCGGGCCGGCTCGCCCGGATCCAGCGGGCCGCGGATCCGGTCGTACAGGTCCACGGCCACGCCCGGCATGCCGCGCGCGCCGGTGGTGACCGCCCCACGCAGCAGCTCCATCTTGTCGCGGTACTCGTCGATCATCCGCGCGTTCTGCTTGGCCAGATCCCGGGTTGCGGGATCATCCAGCACCGAACCGGTATCAGCGAAATTGCCGAGCTTGTGCGCGCCCAGCGAACCGGCGGCGGCGACCAGCGCCGAATCCGGAATCACGCCGTTGTACCACTTGTTGCTGAAGCCGGCGTTGTCCAGCGTACTGATCTCATCGGGCCTGGCGTAAAGGCGCACCTCGCCGTAATGGCCGGAGGCCGCGCTCACCGGATCCGATGCCATGGCATGGTTGAGCACGCTGTTGCCGCCTTCGGGGATGCGCAGGCCCAGGCTGGCCGCGCCGTAGGCGTTGAAGGTTTCGCCCTTCAGGTCGAAGTGGTGGGCGGTAACCTGGGCCAGCGCGCCGCCCAGTGAATGCCCGGTGACGCTGACTTCCGGGGCCCGGCCTTCGTTCTCGCCGATGTGCTTGGACAACGCGACCGCACGCTGGGTCAGCGCGATGGCATCGTCGGCCTGCAGGTTGTAGCGCGCCAGCACCATCCCGCCATCAGCAAGCACGGCGTCCTGCAGGATCTCCTCGGTGCCGCGGTGGGAGACGATGATCTCGCCGGTGTCCTCGCGCTGGTAGATCGTGCCCTGGTAGCCATTCTGCCGGTTGTTTACGTGCTCCAGCACCTTGTAGTTGTGCCCGTTGAGCGGCACCACTTCTTCCTGGCCGGGCGCGCGGCGGCCGACCTTGTGGTCTTCATACGCATCAGCGGAAAGTGCGGCGTAGTCGCGGTGGGTGAGCGGCATCAGCGCACCTCATGGGCGGTGAGGGTGGCGGTGAACAGCGCGTCCTGCAGCTCCGGGCGGAACCGCGACGGATCTTCGTGGCCGGCCTGGCCGAAGTCCGGCACCGATTCCACGCGTGGGTAATCGCGGTCCGGGTAATGGCGGGTGAGGGCCTTGCCGGCGATGAACTTGTCCGCTTCGATGAACGAGGTAAAGCGCGTTTCGCCATCGGCGCCAGTGGCCTTCAGCATCGCGCCGGCACCGCTGAAGGTCCACTTGCAGACGCCGCGGCCGTAGTAATCCTCATCCAGCATGCGGTCCAGGTAGACCGTGCCGCGGTACTCGGTATCGGACACCTTCTTCAGCTGCACCGGCTCCTGGCTGGTGATGCGCGCGGCCATGCCGGTAGCTGGAATGATGCGGCCGCATTCCTGCTCATTGGTGACGTCGTACTGGGCCACGCCTTCCACCACGGCGAATGTGCCGGGGGCATCGGCGAGGCTCAGCACCAGCTCGAACGCCTGGCGTGGGCTGGGATTGAGCTTGGCCAGGCCGCGGCCGCCATTTTCGACGCCCTGTTCGGCGGTGGTGATTTCCTGGTTCATGGCGTTCTCCGGGTGGCAGGCGGTGAGGAGGAGCAGGGCAGCGCACGGCAGAAACGTTCGGCGCACGGGGGGCCTCCTGGCTGCAGGTGGGAAGGGGGAAGTCGATGCGGTCATGCGGTGGCCACGCAAGCCATCAAGCGCGCCGGTAGCGGGCGCAGGGCAGGGCGCACACGCGGGAGCCTGGGGCTCGAACCGGTGTGCGGGGCTGCGATGTTGTCTCCGTTCCCTGGCGACATGTGCTCGATTCGTGACGAATAGATTGTCCTTTTTACCAGTTTGACGTTTCGTTTGCGTCAAAACGTTGGCGCGCGGGTAACGGGATCGCATCGGCAGCGCCGGGCCATGCTCGGCGGAAATGTCCGATCCCAGGCGTGACCGGCCGCACTGCACACCCCTCCGGGCGTGGCTCGGCGCTACCATGGCGGGGAATTTCGAAGGCCATCATGTGATCAGGGGAACCGTTTGAATCCGCAGGAAGATTCCACCGACTCCGGGCCTGTCGAGCACGCGGCCTACCTGCGCAGCCAGCTGATCACCTATATCGGCAACAAGCGCGCCCTGCTGCCCTTCGTGGATGCCGGCATCGCGCATGCCAAGGACTGCCTGGGCAAGACGCGGATCGATTTCCTGGACCTGTTTTCCGGCTCCGGCGTGGTGGCGCGGTTGGCGCGCCGACATGCCGCCACCCTGCAGTGCAATGACCTGGAGCGCTACAGCGAGGTCGGCAACCGCTGCTACCAGGCCAACGTGGCGGATGTGGATGCGGTGGCGCTTGAGGAAGAACTGGCCCGCGTTGCACGCCGGGTGCAGCGCGAACTGGCGCCCGGCTTCCTGTGCGACCTGTATGCGCCGCTGGACGACGATGACATCCAGCCCGGCGAGCGGGTGTTCTATACGCGGCGCAACGCGATGTTCCTGGATACCTTCTGCCAGGTGCTGGTGGATACGCCGGCGGAGTTGCGGCCATTCCTGCTGGCGCCGGTGCTGGCGCAGGCGTCGATGTATACCAACACCTCCGGCGTGTTCAAAGGATTCCACAAGAACCGCGACGGCGTGGGCCAGTTCGGTGGCACGGCACGCAACGCGCTGTCGCGCATCCTGCGCCCGATCGAGGTGCAGGCGCCGGTGTTCAGCCGCTTCGCATGCGAGGTGCAGCTGCACCGCCGTGATGCCAATGCGCTGGTGCGTGAGCTGGACATGGTGGACGTGGCGTACTTCGATCCGCCCTACAATGAGCATCCGTACGGTTCGAACTATTTCATGTTGAACCTGCTGTGTGATTACCAGCGGCCATCGCAGGTCAGTCGGGTCTCGGGCATTCCAACCGACTGGAACCGTTCGGACTACAACAAGGCCCGGTTGGCCGAGGCCGCGCTGTTCGACGCGGTGGCGCAGGTTCGCGCCCGTTTCGTGTTGATTTCGTACAACTCGGAGGGCTTCATCAGCCACGAGCGCTTCGTTGCCGGCCTGGAAGGCATGGGCGCGCTGAGCGTGATGGACACGCGTTACAACACCTTCCGCGGCAGCCGCAATCTGGGCGCCCGGGACACCCATGTGACCGAGTTCCTGTACCTGCTGGACAAGCGGTGAACCGCACCCGGTAGTGACGGCCGCTGGCCGTCATGCTTGCGCCGTGGTGGGTGACGACCGCTGGCCGTGGTGGGTGACGACCGTTGGTCGTCACGCTTGTGCCTTCCGCTGCGCTCGCCGAGCATGGCTCGGCGCTACCAAGGCGGCAGCGTATTGACGGCCGCTGGCCGTCCTGCTTGTGCTCTGGTGGGTGACGATCGTTGGTCGTCACGCTTGTGCCTTCCGCTGCGCTCGCCGAGCATGGCTCGGCGCTACCCATTGCTCCCGGTAGTCACGGCCGCTGGCCGTCATGCTTGTGCTCGGGTGGGTGACGACCGCTGGTCGTGGTGGGTGACGACCGTTGGTCGTCACGCTTGTGCCTTCCGCTGCGCTCGCCGAGCATGGCTCGGCGCTACCAAGGCGG
>Ga0265780_10003615_pt1 | contig 20247 bp, 23 predicted proteins | sample P1T30metagenome_FD_192432 | JGI IMG/M metagenome (GOLD analysis project Ga0265780, IMG submission 192432) | Plant litter microbial communities from East Loma Ridge, Irvine, California - P1 T30 | ecosystem: Environmental > Terrestrial > Plant litter > Unclassified | place: USA: California...
TGAAGGCCATCGCGAGGCCGGTCACCGCGAGGTAGCTCGTGAAGAGCAGCTCGGTCTGCGTCGGCGTGGCCTCGAGCGACTCGGCGATGGCCGGCAGGATCGGGTCGACGAGCCCGATGCCCATGAAGGCCACGACGCAGGCGAAGGCGATCGCCCAGACCGCGCGGGGCTGGTGCAGGATGCTCGGCCGCCCGGGCACGTGGCCGTGCGTCCCCGGGGCGTGCGTCATCGCGGAGCCCGTGGCGGCGCTCACGCGGTCACCCCCTCGGCCTCGGCCTCGGCGACGTCCGCGGAGCGGCTGTCGACGCGTGCGGCGAGGAGCTGGGCCGCGTGGTCGAGCACGCCCCACTCGCCCTCGTCGAGGTCGTCGAAGAGGCCGCCCAGGGCGCCCGCGAGCTCGGCCTTCCACCCGGCGAGGGCGCGCGTGCCCTTCGGGGCCACGGCGATGAGCCACGCGCGGCTGTCGTCCACGTCGGCGATGCGCGAGACGAGCTCGTCCTCGACGAGGTGCCGCAGCAGCTTGGTCATCGTGGGCTGGGCGACGCGGCTGGCGCGGGCGAGGTCGCCGATGCGCAGCGGGCCGTCGGTCGTGAGGATCGACAGGGTGCGCCAGACGGCGGGGGAGGTGGTGCGGCCGGTCTCCTGCGCGGCGAGGCGCGTCAGGCGATGGGTCGACGTCAGGAGGGACTCCAGGATGTCGGTCGGCTGAGAGGTCATGCACAGAAGCATAGCCCGGCTACATAGCTCAGCTATGCAAACGGGCGCCGTTCGCTCACGGCGTCCCGACCTGCCCCCGCCCGCGCGCCCGACGACCCCGCCCCTGGTAGACACGGAGCATGACCGACACCAAGCCCAGCATCCCCGAGGGGTCCGACTACGTCGTCTTCTTCGAGGGCGGCCCCAGCGACGGACGCACCGACACCCGAGTGAGCACGAACGGCAGCTACGACGACGAGATCGTCGACTACGTGCTCGTGGAGGGCATCGAGACCGGCTTCGTCTACAAGGCCCGTGAGGCCACCATGAACCAGGACCAGCTCCAGGTCCACTACGCCCTCGACGAGGGCCACAGCGACCCCGTCGACGCGCTCGAGAACCGAGGCGACCGCAGCGGTGAGTTCGACCAGATCTGACGGCCCCGGAGTCCGGATCGACCTCTGGACGTCGTCCTTCTGCGGCGCGTGCTCAGCAGCACGCGCCGCAGTGGGTGAGGCCAGGAGGCTCGTGCCCGGCCTGCAGGTCGTCGAGCGCGACGTCGCCGCGGCACCCGACGCCGCCGAGGCCGCCCGCGTCACCTCGACGCCGACGCTCGTCGTGCACGACGCGGAAGGCCGCGAGACGTTCCGCTCCACAGGCGTGCCCCGCGTCGACCAGGTCCTCGCCGCCGTCGCCCTCGCGCTCTGACCCAGGGCGGGACGCCGCCGACCGCGCGGTACCCTGGGACCGCCAGCCCTCGTAGCTCAGCGGATAGAGCAGGAGCCTTCTAATCTCTTGGTCGCAGGTTCGATTCCTGCCGAGGGCACCCTGACGCGATCCACGTGGTGCTCCTCATCTCTTGGTCGCAGGTTCGATCCCTGCCGAGGGCACCCCGACGCGATCCACGTGGTGCTCCTCATCCCTTGGTCGCAGGTTCGATCCCTGCCGAGGGCACCCCGACGCGATCCACGTGGTGCTCCTCATCCCTTGCTCGCAGGTTCGATCCCTGCCGAGGGCACCACTGTGCGCCGGGTCTCCTGCTAGCCGTCGGCGGGGTCGTGGGTTGCACGGCGTCGGACCGTCGCGGCGCTGATCGGTGACTCGTGGCGGGCCTCGTCGACGTCGTCGTCCCGCTCCGGGGCGGCGTAGCGCCGGTCGTCGCCCGACGGGCGGTCGCTGGGGCGGGCCGCGGCGACGAGCGGGGCGACGCTCGGCGAGACCGGTCGGGACGCGGCCGCGGCGGGCCGCAGCGGCTGCTCGTACGCCGGGGCCGGGGTCGGACCTGCGCCGTCCTCGGCGCGACGAGCGCTCTCGGCCTCTTCCTGGCTCCAGCGGTCGAGGTCGTACTTGAAGAGCTTCTTCGCCTTGCCGGGGCGTGCCTGCCACTCGAGCAGGCGGTCGCGGAACTGCGCGAGCGACTGCTCGGCCTGGAAGCTGAACGAGACGCTGTTCCGCTTGATGTCGGCGATCTCGTGCTCGGCCCAGGTCGCGGCCGACCCGGCACCGGCGGCGGGCAGCAGGCGCAACCGCACCTCGGACTCCTGCGCGAGGTGGTCGGCGTAGGTCCGCTCCTCCGCCCCCAGCGAGCTGTAGACGGCTGCCTTGCGGGCCGCGCGGATCATGCCCGCGACGGCCGCGGCCTTCTGCTCACGCTCGAGGTGCGTGACGACCCGCCGCACTGCGGCGCGGCCGATGAGCGCGGCGACGAGGCCCGCCACCACGATGGCGACGAAGGGGAGGATCGCGCCGGTCAGGAGGCGCTGCCCCTCGTCCGACGAGACCCACTGCACGATCGAGTTCCACCAGTCCATGCCGCGAAGGGTACCGCCGGGAGGGGCCGCGGCCCGGCAGCGACAGGCGTGCCGAGCCGCGGCGACGGGGCGTCAGGACCAGCGGAAGACGTCGACCGCGTCGTCGCGGCTCCAGAACTCGGCCACGTCGTCGAAGCGCCGTTGGCGGGGGAGGAAGCGCTTCGCACGCCACCGCTCGCCCCCGGCGTCGACGATGCGCTCGACGTACCCGGCCACCTCGCCGTTGGGGCGCGTGACGCGGGCGAGGTCGTCGTGCAGCTGCACGAGGCGCAGTCCGCCCCGGCGGACGTCGAGGGGGGCGAGCGAGGCGACTGCCCGGGAGGCGGTCGCGGGCCGTGCGGCGGCGGTGCGGCGGGTGGTGCGAGGGGTCACGGTGTCTCCTGAGGTCATCCGGCCGATGCTGTCGAGGACGAGCCCGACGTTACGGCCGACCACCGACACCGTGACCCCGCCGGTCAGCGCCCCGTGCCGTCCACGGCGAGCGGGTCGATCGCCGCGAGCTCGTCCTCGTCGAGGGGCGCGGCGTCGAGGGCGTCCAGGCTGTCGTCGAGCTGCGCGACCGACGAGGCGCCCACGAGCGCGCTCGTGACGGCGGGCTGCCGGAGGACCCAGGTGAGCGCGAGCTGCGCCAGCGACTGGCCGCGGGCCTGCGCGATCTCCTGGAGCCCCCGGGCACGCTCGAGGTACGTCTCGCTGAGTGCGTCCTCCGTGAACCAGCGGCCCTCGGCGGCGCGGCTGCCGGCGGGGGCGCGGCCCGACAGGTAGCGGTTCGTGAGCAGGCCGCCGGCGAGGGGGGAGAAGACGATCGATCCGACGCCCAGCTCGAGGAGGGCGTCGAAGAGGCCGGCCTCGGGGCGCCGGTCGAACATGTTGTAGCGGGGCTGGTGGATGAGCAGGGGCACGCCCTCGGCGGCGAGGGCGGCGGCAGCGGCCCTCGTCTGGTCGGGGTCGTAGTTCGAGATGCCGGCGTAGAGGGCCTTGCCCTGCCGCACGGCCGTGGCGAGCGCGCCCATCGTCTCCTCGATCGGGGTGCCGGGGTCGGGCCGGTGCGAGTAGAAGACGTCGACCTGGTCGAGCCCGAGCCTGCGCAGGCTCTGCTCGAGCGAGGTGAGCAGGTACTTGCGCGACCCGCCGTCGCCGTAGGGGCCGGGCCACATGTCGTAGCCCGCCTTCGTCGAGACGACCAGCTCGTCGCGGTAGGGGCGGAGGTCGTCGGCGAGGATCCGCCCGAACTGGGACTCGGCCGAGCCGTAGGGCGGCCCGTAGTTGTTGGCGAGGTCGAAGTGCGTGACGCCCCGGTCGAAGGCCCGCAGGACGATGTCGCGCTGCGTCTCGAGCGGCTTGTCGGTGCCGAAGTTGTTCCAGAGGCCGAGGGAGACCCGCGGCAGCCGGAGGCCGCTGAGGCCGGTGCGGGCGTAGTCGAGGCGGGAGTACCGTGCGTCGTCGGCGACGTAGGGGGTGAAGGGGGAGCGCATGGCCCGAGCCTAGGGGCGGGCGCCGCAGGCGCGGGGAGTACGGTGCGCGCAGTGGGGCACGGACCCGCGCCCGCGGGTCCGCCCGAGAGAGAAGGAGCTCGACGATGAGCGACCATCACGCGACGACGACCGCGGGACGCACCTGGGTGGCCCGTGGACCGGCCGGGACGGTGGGCTCGGTGCACCGGGGCGCGGAGGGGTTCACGGTCCGCCGCGCCGGCCGGACCGACGCGACCGGCCCCTACCCGACCCTGGCCGTGGCGAAGAGCGCGCTCTTCGCCTCGCTCGGTCCGGGGGCGGAGTACCCGGAGTTCCACGAGCACTGACGGCCCCCTGCCGCCCCGACCACTCCTGCACGGCCCCGCCGCGGCCGCCGTCCTCCCCGGACGGCGGCAGGGGCGCTGCGGTGCGTCCCGGGGCCCGGCAGGCTCGCCGGCATGACAGACCACATCTCGCTCACGGGCGTCGTCGCCACCACCCCTCGCAGCCTCCGCACCGCCGAGGGGCTCGCCATCACGAGCTTCCGGCTCGCCTCCGCCCAGCGCCGCTGGGACCGTGCGGCCGGGACCTGGTCCGACGGCGAGACCAACTGGTACACGGTCACCTGCTTCCGGTCCCTCGCCGAGAACGCCGCCGCGTCCGTCGCGAAGGGCGAGCGCGTCGTCGTGGCCGGTCGGCTGCGCGTGCGCCCCTGGGAGTCCGGCGACAAGAGCGGCACCTCCGTCGAGGTCGACGCCGACGCGCTGGGCCACGACCTGCTCTGGGGCCGCACGTCCTTCACCCGCTCCGCCGCGGCGACCGCCCCGTCCGGCGGGCCCGCGGCCCCCGCGGTCGCCGAGGGGCAGGAGGCGCCGCCCGCCCCGGGCGAGCCCGGCACCTCCGCCCCGGTGCCGCCGGGCGAGCAGTCCGCGGGGGAGCCGGAGGAGGCCGCCGCAGAGGGGGCGGCGGACTCCTGGGCGCCGGCGGTCGCCGAGCCCGTCTTCTGAGCCCCGCGGGCGCGGGCGGGGAGGGCCGGCCCCAAGTGCCGCCCCTAGGATCGACGCGTGACGACTCGACGCGCCGCCCGGACCCGTGCCCCTGGGCTCGCGCCCGTCCTCGTCGGCCTCGCCGCCGTCGCCGTCCTCGCGGGGTGCACGAGCCAGCCCTCACCCGTCCCCTCCGCGTCGCCGACGCTGCCCGCCGACGCGGCCGCGGTGGTGCTCACGCCCGAGTCCTCGGTCGAGGACGCCCGCGTCGTGTTCGACCGCACCGTGACGGAGCTGATGGCGCAGGACCCCGCACCCGACGGTCGCGCGGTCGTCGACGCGCTCGTCGCCGCGGGCTTCGACAAGGCCTCCCTGCAGGTCACGCCCGACACGACCTACACCGGCCGCGAGGCCGACAGCGTGCAGTTCTCCGCACTCCGGGGCGAGTCCTGCCTCGTCGGCCAGGTGGCCGCCGGCACGTACGCCGCGCAGACCGCCCCCGTGCTCGGCACCGGGGCCTGCCTCGTCGGGACCACCCGCGCCGTCGACTGGTGAGCCGCGGGGCCGCCCGCCCCGAATAGACTGGGCCGCATGGCCGAATACATCTACTCCATGGTCCGCGCCCGCAAGGCGGTCGGCGACAAGCTGATCCTCGACGACGTCACGATGTCGTTCATCCCGGGGGCCAAGATCGGAGTGGTCGGCCCCAACGGTGCCGGCAAGTCGACGATCCTCAAGATCATGGCGGGGCTCGACACCCCCAGCAACGGCGAGGCCAAGCTCTCGCCCGGCTACACCGTGGGCATCCTCATGCAGGAGCCCGAGCTCGACGAGACGAAGACCGTCCTCGAGAACGTCCAGGAGGGCGTCGGACCGATCAAGCAGAAGCTCGACCGGTTCAACGAGGTCTCCGCCGCGATGGCCGAGCCCGACGCCGACTTCGACGCGCTCCTCGCCGAGATGGGCACGCTGCAGGAAGAGATCGACGCGGCCGACGCGTGGGACCTCGACTCGCAGCTCGAGCAGGCCATGTCCGCCCTCCGCACGCCCCCCGGCGACGCCGAGGTCGCGAACCTCTCGGGCGGTGAGAAGCGCCGCGTCGCGCTCTGCAAGCTGCTGCTGCAGAAGCCCGACCTGCTGCTGCTCGACGAGCCCACCAACCACCTCGACGCCGAGAGCGTGCTCTGGCTCGAGCAGCACCTCAGCAAGTACCCCGGCGCCGTGCTCGCCGTGACCCACGACCGGTACTTCCTCGACCACGTCGCCGAGTGGATCGCCGAGGTCGACCGCGGCCGCCTCTACCCCTACGAGGGCAACTACTCGACCTACCTGCAGAAGAAGGGCGAGCGCCTCAACGTGCAGGGCAAGAAGGACGCCAAGCTCGCCAAGCGCCTCGCGAGCGAGCTCGAGTGGGTGCGCAGCAACGCCAAGGGACGTCAGGCCAAGTCGAAGGCCCGCCTGGCCCGCTACGAGGAGATGGCGAGCGAGGCCGAGCGCACGAGGGTCCTCGACTTCGAGGAGATCGTCATCCCCGTGGGGCCGCGCCTCGGCTCCCAGGTCATCGACGCGAAGAAGCTGCACAAGCAGTTCGGTGAGCGCGTGCTCATCGACGACCTCACCTTCACCCTGCCGCGCAACGGCATCGTCGGCGTCATCGGCCCCAACGGCGTGGGCAAGACGACCCTGTTCAAGACGATCGTCGGCCTCGAGCCGCTCGACGGCGGCGACCTCACGGTGGGCGAGACGGTCGACATCTCGTACGTCGACCAGAGCCGCGGGGGCATCGACCCGAACAAGAACCTCTGGGAGGTCGTCTCCGACGGCCACGACTACATCCAGGTCGGCAAGACCGAGATCCCCTCGCGCGCCTACGTGTCGCAGTTCGGCTTCAAGGGTCCGGACCAGCAGAAGAAGGCCGGCGTGCTCTCGGGCGGAGAGCGCAACCGCCTCAACCTGGCCCTCACCCTCAAGCAGGGCGGCAACCTCCTGCTCCTCGACGAGCCCACCAACGACCTCGACGTCGAGACGCTGGGCAGCCTCGAGAACGCCCTGCTCGAGTTCCCCGGCTGCGCCGTGGTCATCACGCACGACCGGTGGTTCCTCGACCGGATCGCCACGCACATCCTGGCGTGGGAGGGGCTGAACGACGACGGCACCCCGAACTGGTACTGGTTCGAGGGCAACTTCGAGGCCTACGAGCAGAACAAGATCGAGCGCCTCGGTGCCGACGCCGCGAAGCCCAGCTCCGCGACGTACCGCAAGCTCACGCGCGACTGACGTGACGCGCCTGCACGTCCCCACGCGCCTGAGGTGGAGCGACCTCGACGCCTACGGGCACGTGAACAACGCGGCGATGCTGCGCCTCCTGGAGGAGGCGCGCATCGACGCGTTCTGGGCACCCGGCGACGGGGCGCCCGTCGGGCTGACGACGGCCGTCCTCGACGGGCGCACGGACTCCGGCACGATGACGCTCATCGCCCGGCAGGAGCTGGAGTACCTGCTGCCGATCCCGTACCTGCGGGCCCCGCTCGACGTCCAGCTGTGGATCGGCAGGCTCGGCGGGGCCAGCCTCGAGGTCTGCTACGAGGTGCGCTCTCCCGTGGGGGCCTCCGACGAGCAGCTCTTCACCCGTGCCACGACGACCATCGTCCTCGTCGACGCCGCCAGCGGGCGTCCTCGCCGCATCTCCGACGCCGAGCGGGACGCCTGGTCGCCCTACGTCGAGGAGCCGCTGGCCTTCCGCCGGCGCTGAGCGCACGGCGTCGCCGCCGGCTGCCGGGTCAGCTCCGCGTCGACGGCACCCGGACCATGCCCTCCTGGGCGACGCTGGCGACGAGCGCTCCGGAGCGGTCGTAGATGCGGCCGAGGGCGAGCCCGCGGCCGCCGATGGCGTTCGGGGACTCCTGCACGTAGAGGAGCCACTCGTCGACGCGCGCCGGCCGGTGCCACCACATCGCGTGGTCGAGGCTCGCGACCTTCATGCCCGGCGTCGCGAGGGGCGTGCCGTGCCGGCGGTAGACCGACTCGAGCAGCGTGTAGTCGCTGGCGTAGAGCAGGGCCGCGCGGTGCAGGTCGGCGTCGTCCGGGAGAGGTCCGGTCGCCCGCAGCCACACGGCCTGGTGCGGCACGCGCGCGCCCTCGACGCTGAAGTACACGGGCGAGGGGACGTGCCGCATGTCGAAGGGCCGGTCGCGGGCCCAGGCCTGCGCGATCGGGTGGTCGACCGTGGCGAGGTGCTCGGCGTCGCTCACGACGTCGTCGGGCTCGGGCAGGCCCTCGGGCATGTCGACCTGGTGCTCGAGTCCCGCGTCGGGCGTCTGGAAGGACGCGATCATCGACAGGATCGGCACGCCGTCCTGCGAGGCCTGGGTGCGCCGCGTCGCGAACGACCGGCCGTCGTGGATGCGGTCCACGGAGAACGTGATGGGGAGGGTGAGGTCGCCGGGGCGCAGGAAGTACCCGTGGAGGGAGTGCACGACGCGCCCGTCGTGGATGGTCCGCTGGGCCGCCACGAGCGACTGCGCGAGGACCTGTCCGCCGAAGACGCGCCCGAGCGGGTCCCACTGGCTCGTGCCGGTGAAGACGTCCTGTCCGCCGACGACGCCGGCCCTGGCGAGGTCGAGGGTGGCGAGGAGGCTGTCGAGCGGATCGGCGTTCAGCGGGGCATCGGTCACCCGCTGTACCTTATCCGCTGATGACGCGCACGATCACGCTCCCCGACTCCCTGTCCCTCAGCGACCTCGCGACCTTCCTCGGTCGCGCGGCGCGCGTCGAGGACGGTTCGGTCCGGCTCATCGCGGGTCGCGGCGTGCTCGCCGTCTACGCGGCGGTGCTCTACCCGTCGGGCCTGCTCGACGCGACGCCCACCGTGCTGGGCCTGCGCACGTACCAGGTCGACGACGGTGCCGACTTCGACCTCGTCGTGCCCGTCCGGTCGCTCAAGGAGCGACTCACGCGCCTGCAGAACGGCGTCGTCGACCCGACGGCGCCCGTCGAGGTGTCGATGCCCGTCGAGGTCGCGACCGTGACGTGGGCCGCGATCTCGCCGCCGCGCGGCGGCTGGTCGTCGTTGCCCGTCGTGCGCCGCGACCGCCTCGTGGCCGCGGCCGAGGCCGGCATCGCCGAGGTGGCGGCTGCCGTGCCGACGGGCACGGGGGAGCAGATCGTGCACCGCGTGCGCTCCGAGGTCTGGTCCAGGCCGGTCGAGGGCGCCGAGGGGCTGCCCGCAGGGGCGGCCTTCGCCGGCCTCAGCCTGGGGTTCCTCGTCGACGACGAGCCCGTCTCGGTCTTCGAGACCGGGCCGTGGACGCGCCTCACGACGGGTCGGGGCCACGTGCTGGTGAAGCAGCGCGCCACGCTGCTCTGACGACCGGCGCTCAGCGGCCGGGCGCGTTGACCATGGCGTGCGCCGCGCGCTCCAGGTAGTCCCACAGCGTCGCGTCCTGCAGCGGCGCGAGCTCGAGCTCGTCCACCGCGACGCGCATGTGCGCCAGCCAGTGGTCGCGGGCCTCCGGCGTGACCGTGAACGGCATGTGCCGCATCCGCAGCCGCGGGTGCCCCCTCTCGTCGCTGTAGGCGGTGGGGCCGCCCCAGTACTGCTCGAGGAACCCCGTCAAGCGGTGCACGGCGCCGTCGAGGTCGTCCTCCGGGTACATGGGCCAGAGCACCTCGTCGTCGCGGACCCCCTCGTAGAAGCGGCGGACGAGCTTCTCGAACGTGGGCCGGCCACCGATCTGCTCCCAGAAGGTGCCCGAGGCGGCAGGGCCGGAGGCCGTGGTGCGGAGGGTGACGGGACGGCCCGGCCCGGGCGTGCCTCCGGCAGGCGAGAGCGGGATGCCGGTCACTTGCGACGGCTCTTCGCGACGTCGTGCTGGTGGTGCACCGGCAGCGGCGAGGTGCGCGGGGCCTTGGCGCCGCTGATCGAGGCAGCGCCGTCCGTGCCCGTGAGCACGATGCTCTCCATGCTGGGCAGCTGGATGCCGAGATCGTCGGCCACGGCCTTGAACCGGCGGCGCAGCTCACGGTCGACGTTGTCGCGGTCGGCGGGCTTGCACTTCGCGACGATCCGCAGCACGAGGTGCTCCTCGGAGATGGACTGCAGGCCCCAGGCCTCCGGCTCGTCGAGCACGATGCGCTGCCACTTGGGCGTCGACGCCATCTCCGTCGCCGTGGCGAGGAGCGCGGACTGCACGGCGTCGACGTCGGTCTCGTAGGGGACGGCGACGTCGACCACGACGCGCGACCAGCCCTGGGACATGTTGCCGACCCGGAGGATCTCGCCGTTGCGGACGAACCAGAGGATCCCGTTGACGTCGCGCACCTGTGTGACGCGGATCCCGACCGCCTCGACGACCCCGGTGGCGGGGCCGACGTCGACGACGTCGCCGACGCCGAGCTGGTCCTCGGCGATCATGAAGATGCCGTTGAGGACGTCCTTGACGATGTTCTGGGCCCCGAAGGCGAGGCCGGCGCCGACGACCCCCGCCGCGCTGAGCACCGTGACGAGGTTGACGTCGAGCTGCGCGAGGATCAGCACGAGGGCGACGGCCACGACGAGCACGGTGACGACGTTGTTGAGCACGCTGCCGAGGGTGCGCGTGCGCTGCACGACCCGGACGGCCGCCAGGGGCGACACCGTGAGGGCCCGGGTCTCGGTGACGTTCTGCTTGCGCTTGATGCCGGTGACGACCTGGTCGACGACCCGCCGGATGACGAAGTGCAGGGCGATCCGCACGAGCAGGGCGACGACGAGGATGATGCCGATCGAGATCGGCACGTGCCACATCTGCCAGAAGGACTGGCCGATCTCGGCGACGGCGTCGGGAGGCGTGGTCGCCTCGGCGAGGGAGGTGCTCGGGGGGAAGGGGCTCATGACGCCGACCATGCTAACCGCCGTCGGTGACCGTGCCCCGGTGCGCCCTGCGACGGCTGGCGACGTGCCGTGGACGCACCGCGGGCGGGCCCCCCGAGGAGGGCCCGCCCGCGGACGTCGTGCCGTGCGTCAGCCGCGGTCGGCCGCCTGGGCCCGGAGGGCACGCTCGACTCCGGCGACGTTCTCCACGACGAGGCGGCGGAGGGCCGGCACGTCGGGGTTCGCGTCGAGCCAGGCCGTCGTCGCGTCGACGAGCTCCTGGCTGGCGAGGCCGACGGGGTAGAGGCCCGTCACCAGGGTGTCGGCGATGTGGTAGCTGCGCGACTCCCAGATCGTGGTGAGCGAGTCGAAGTACCGCGCCACGACGGGCTCGAGCACCGAGGGGTCGACGACGTGCTGGAAGCCCGTCGTGGTCGCCCGCACGATCGCGTTGGGCGCGTCGGCGGCGTCGACGACCGAGGCGAAGGCGGCGAGCTTGCCCTCCGCGGTGGGCACGGTCGCCCGGGCACGGGCCGCGGCCTGCGCGCCGTCGGCCGTCGCGTCGGCCGCCAGGGCGGCGTCGATCTCGTCGTGGCCGGCGCGCCCGACGAGCACGAGGCCCTCGAGCAGCTCCCAGCGCAGGTCCGTGTCGACGGTGAGCCCGTCGAGTGTCGTCGTGCCGTCGAGCAGGGCCTGCAGCACGTCTCCGTGCGTGTCGGTCGAGGCCGCCGCGGCGAAGTACTTGACGAACTGGAACTGCGCGTCGCTCCCGGCCTCGGCGTCCTGCGCGAGGGCCCAGAGCCCGTCGGCGACCCGCCCGAGGGTCTCGGCCCGACGCTCGGGGGCGACGTAGGTGCGGGCCGTCGTGAGCAGCTGCGCGAGCGTCGTGCGGATCGTCGTCGACTCCGTCTCGGAGGCGATGTTCGCGAGCACGAGGCGCACGTAGTCGCTGGGCGACGCCTCGCCGTCGCGGGTCGCGTCCCAGACGGAGCCCCACACGATCGCCCGGGCCAGCGGCTCGGCGATGCTCGAGAGGTGCTCGAGCGCGGTGGCGAGCGACTGCTCGTCGAGGCGCACCTTCGCGTAGGCGAGGTCGTCGTCGTTCACGAGCACCAGGTCGCCGCGGTGCAGGCCGACGAGCTCGGGGACCTCGGTCCGCTCGCCGTCGACGTCGATCTCGACGCGCTCGGTCCGCACCAGCGCGCCGTCGCGGAGGGCGTACACGCCGATCGCGAGGCGGTGGGGACGGATCGTCGGGTGGTCGGCCGGCGCCTCCTGCAGGATCGCGGCCGAGGTGACGACGCCCTGGTCGTCGACCTCGAGCTCGGGGCGGAGCGTGTTGACGCCCGCCGTCTCGAGCCACAGGGCCGACCAGCCGGACAGGTCGCGGCCCGAGGTGACCTCGAGCTCGGCGAGGAGGTCCTGGAGCTCGGTGTTGCCGTGGTGGTGCTTCGCGAAGTACGCGGCGACGCCGGCGAAGAACGCGTCGATGCCGACCCAGGCGACGAGCTGCTTGAGCACCGAGCCGCCCTTGGCGTACGTGATGCCGTCGAAGTTGACCTGGACGTCCTCGAGGTCGTTGATGGTCGCGACGACGGGGTGCGTCGAGGGGAGCTGGTCCTGGCGGTACGCCCAGCTCTTCTCCATCGCCTGGAAGGTGGTCCAGGCCTCGGTCCACTCGGTGGCCTCGGCGGTCGCGATGGTCGACGCCCACTCGGCGAACGACTCGTTGAGCCAGAGGTCGTTCCACCACTTCATGGTGACGAGGTCGCCGAACCACATGTGCGCGAGCTCGTGGAGGATCGTGACGACCCGGCGCTCCTTGATCGCGTCGGTGACCTTCGACCGGAAGACGTACGTCTCGGTGAAGGTGACCGCTCCCGCGTTCTCCATGGCCCCCGCGTTGAACTCGGGCACGAAGAGCTGGTCGTACTTGTCGAAGGGGTACGCGTAGGCGAACTTCTCCTCGTAGTAGGCGAAGCCCTGGCGCGTCTTCTCGAAGACGTAGTCGGCGTCCATGTGCTCGGTGAGCGAGCGGCGGGTGAAGATGCCGAGGGGGATCGTGCGTCCGTCCGAGCTCGTGAGCTCGCTGCGCACGACGTCGTAGGGGCCGGCCACGATCGCCGTGACGTAGCTCGAGAGCAGGGGGGTCGGCTCGAAGGCCCAGGTCGCGACGTCGCCGTCGACGGTCGGCTCGGGGGTCGGCTGGTTGCTCACGACCTCCCAGCGCGCCGGCGCGGTGACCGTGAAGCGGAACGTCGCCTTGAGGTCGGGCTGCTCGAAGACCGCGAAGACGCGACGGCTGTCGGGCACCTCGAACTGGCTGTAGAGGTACACCTCGTCGTCGACCGGGTCGACGAAGCGGTGCAGGCCCTCGCCCGTGTTGGTGTACTCGGCGTCGGCGACGACCTCGAGCACGTTCTCGGCCGCGAGGCCGTCGAGCTGCACGCGCACGCCGTCGCTGACCACCGCCGGGTCGAGCGCGCGCCCGTTGAGCGTCACCGAGTGCACGGTGCGCGTGAGGGCGTCGACGAAGGTCGACGCGCCCTCGGTGGCCGTGAAGCGCACGGTCGTGCTGCTGCCGAACACCTCCGGGCCGCGGGTCAGGTCGAGCTCGATGTCGTACGACTGCACGTCGAGCAGCGCGGCGCGCTCCTCGGCCTCGACTCGGGTGAGGTTCTCTCCAGGCACGCTGGCTCCGTCCGTCCTTGGTGGTGGGTCTGCGGGGCTCGTGGCCCCCGGCGAGCCTACCGCCGGGCCGTTCACGGGGTGCGTGACAGACACTGGGTGCATGACCGACACCGCCCAGGCCCCCGCCCCCGCCGCCCGCACCGCCGTCGACTTCTGGTTCGACCCCTCCTGCCCCTGGGCCTGGATGACGAGTCGCTGGACCGACGAGGTCGCCCGCCACCGCGAGATCGACGTCACGTGGCACGTGATGAGCCTGGCGATCCTCAACGAGGGCAACGACGACCTGGACGACGCGCACCGCGCGGCGATGCCCCGGATGCTGCGCTACGTCCGCCTCGTCGCGGCCGTCGCGGAGCGCGCGGGCGCCGAGCACGTCAAGCCCCTCTACGACGCCCTCGGCACGCGCATCCACCTCCAGCAGATGACCGACGCCGACGCCGTCGTCGCCGGTGCGCTCGCCGAGGTCGGCCTGGACGCCGACCTCGCCCGCCACGCCGACACCGACGAGCACGACGGCCCGCTGCGCGCGAGCCACGACGACGGCCTCCGCCGCGTCGGCCAGGACGTCGGCACCCCGATCCTCGCGGTCGACGGCGTCGCGTTCTTCGGTCCCGTGGTCTCGCCGGCACCCAAGGGCGAGGAGGCCGTGCGCCTCTGGGACGGCGTCGTCGCCGCCGCCGCGTACCCCGGCTTCTTCGAGCTCAAGCGCAGCCGCACCGTGGGCCCGATCTTCGACTGAGCCGGCCGGAGGCCCGTGCGGCCTCGACGTCGGCCGTCGGTGCCAAGATGGACGCCATGCGCATCCACGTGGCGACCGATCACGCCGGCCTCGAGTTCAGCAAGACCGTCCTCCGGCACCTGGGCGACGCCGGCCACGACGTCACCGACCACGGGCCGACGAGCTTCGAGCCCCTCGACGACTACCCCTCGTTCTGCATCGCGGCGGCCCGGGCGGTCGTCCGCGACCAGCGCGCGGGCGTCGACGCGCTCGGCGTCGTCTTCGGCGGTTCGGGCAACGGCGAGCAGATCGCGGCCAACAAGGTCGAGGGCGTGCGCGCCGCACTGGTCTGGAACGCGTCGACCGCGGTCCTGGCCCGCCAGCACAACGACGCGAACGTGATCGCCATCGGGGCGCGGCAGCACACCGAGGCCGAGGCGCTCGCCTTCATCGACGCGTTCGTCGCCGAGCCCTTCTCGGGCGACGAGCGCCACGTGCGCCGCATCGCCCAGGTCGGCGAGTACGAGACGACCGGCGCCATCGCCGGCCACCCGGTCGACTGACCCGGCCCTCCGCAGACGAGCGCCCGCCCGGGCCTCGACCCCGCACCACCGCGCACCACGACGCCGAGAGGGGGAGCCGTGCCCGAGGGCCACTCCGTCCACCGCATCGCCAACCAGTTCGCCCAGACCTTCGTCGGCCACCGCGTGTCGGCCTCGTCGCCGCAGGGCCGCTTCGCCGCCGGCGCCGCCCAGCTCGACGGGGCCCGCATGACCGGGTCGAAGGCGGTCGGCAAGCAGCTCTTCCTCGAGTTCGAGGGCGGGCTGTTCCTCCGGGTCCACCTCGGCCTCTACGGCGCCTGGGACTTCGCGGGGCGCATCAGCACCGAGCCCTCCGCGGCCACCGCCGGCGGGCGCCGAGGCCGCGCGCGCCAGCAGGGCCTCGTGCTCGACGGCGACGGCGAGGACAGCCCCCACAGCATCGGGGCGCCCCGCACGACCCGCCTGCGCATGGCCGAGTCCGAGCGCCGCCACGACGACGTCGAGGAGGGCTTCCCGCCCGAGCCGGTCGGCCAGGTCCGGGTGCGCCTGCTCATCGACGACGCCGTGGCGGACCTGCGCGGGCCCACCAAGTGCGAGGTGCTCACGCCCTCCGAGGTCGACGACGCCCTCGCCAAGCTCGGGCCCGATCCCCTCGTCGACTCGCCGAAGGTGGGGGAGCGGCGGTTCCGCGAGCGCATCGCGAGGACGCGCACGCCCATCGGCCTCCTGCTCATGGACCAGTCGGTCGTCAGCGGCATCGGCAACATCTACCGCGCCGAGATGCTGTTCCGGGCTCGGCTGGACCCCTGGACGCCCGGCAGGGACGTCCCGGCGGAGCTCGCGACCGCGCTGTGGAAGGACTGGACGAAGCTGCTCCGCAGCGGCGTCGAGCTCGGGCAGATGATGACCCGCGAGGACCTCCGCGGCAAGGCGTACGAGCGGGCCCTCGCGAGGCGGGAGGACCGCCACTGGGTGTACCACCGCGAGGGACTGCCCTGCCGGGTCTGCCGCACGAACGTCGCCATGGAGGACGCCGCCGGTCGCAAGCTCTACTGGTGCCCCAGCTGCCAGGCCGGCATCGGGCCGGACGAGATGGGGCCCGCGTCGAAGGAGGCCTCGTGAGGCGCACGCCGCAGTTCGTCGTCGAGGACGTCGCCGAGGTGAGGCGCCTCGTCGCCGAGAACCCGTGGGCGACGCTCGTGTCGCACACCGCGGCCGGCCTCGTCGCGTCGCACTACCCGGTCCTGCTCGAGGAGTCCCCTCCCGACGAGATCGTCCTCGTGAGCCACGTGGGGCGACCCGACGAGCGCGCGCACGAGCTCGGCGAGCACGAGCTGCTCGTCGTCGTGCAGGGCCCGCACGGCTACGTCTCGCCCGGCTGGTACCCGGAGGGCCAGGTCGTGCCGACGTGGAACCACGTGACGGCGCACCTGTGGGGCGTGCCCGAGATCCTCTCCGACGACGAGAACTACCGGGTCCTCGGGGAGCTCGTCGACCACTTCGAGCGCGTCATGCCCGAGCCCGCCTCGCTGACGCTCGACGAGGCGGGCACGCGCCGCCTCGCCCTCGGCACGGTGGGCGTGCGGCTCCGCGTGACGCGGTTCGACGCCCGGCTCAAGCTGAGCCAGAACAAGCCGCCGGAGGTCGTGGACCGCATCGTCGACGAGCTCGAGCACGGCGATCTCTACCGCCAGCCCGCCCTCGCGGCCGAGATGCGCCGGGTGCACGGCCGATGAGCGCGCTGCTGCTCCGGGACGCCCGGCTGGTGGGACGGGGCGACGAGGTCGTCGACGTGCTCGTCGAGGACGGCTTGGTCGAGGCGATCGCGGCGGGCGTCGCCCCCGGTCGGGCCGAGGTCGTCGAGCTCGACGGCCGGTGGCTCGGCCCCGGCCTCTGGGACGCCCACGTGCACCTCGACCAGTGGGCGCTCGTGCGGCGACGGCTCGACCTGGGGCGGGCCGCCTCGGCGGCGGAGGCCGCGTCGATGGTGGGGGAGCGCCTCCGGTCCGACCCGCCCGCGCCGGGCGAGACGCTCGTCGGCTACGGGTATCGGGACGGTCTCTGGCCCGACGCGCCGACGTCGGCGCTCCTCGACGCGGTGAGCGGACCGGTCCCCGTGGTTCTCGTGAGCAGCGACCTGCACGCCGCGTGGCTCAACGACGCCGCCCTGCGGCGGCACGGCAGGCCCGGCGACGGCTCCGGCCTGCTGCAGGAGGCCGCCGCCTTCGCCGTCACGGCCGCGGTGAGCGCCGTCGCCGACGACGTGCTCGACCGCTGGGTCGCCGAGGCGGTCCGCGACGCCGCCGCCCGCGGAGTGGTCGGCGTGGTCGACCTCGAGATGACCCCGGCGATCGACCGGTGGGTGCGTCGGGTCGGCGCCGGCACCGACCAGCTGCGGGTGCGGTGCGGCGTCTACCCGGCCGAGCTCGACTCCGCGATCGCCCAGGGCCTCCGCACCGGCGACCTCGTCGCAGGAGGCGCGGGCCTGGTCAGCGTCGGTCCCGCCAAGATCATCACCGACGGCTCGCTCGGCACGCGGACCGCGTGGTGCCACGACCCCTACTCGTCCCTCCGGGGCGAGCCCACGGGTCGGGGCGTGGCCACCTACGGCACGGACGAGCTGCGCGAGCTGATGGCCCGCGCCTGGCACGCCGGGCTCGTGCCCGCCGTCCACGCCATCGGCGACGCGGCGGTCACCGAGGTGCTCGACGCCTTCGAGGCGACCGGGGCGCGGGGCAGCGTCGAGCACGCCCAGCTGGTCCGGCCCGCCGACGTGCCGCGCTTCGCGCGGCTCGGGGTCGTGGCCAGCGTGCAGCCCGAGCACGCCATGGACGACCGCGACGAGGCGGACGCCCACTGGGCGGGACGCACCGGGCAGGCCTTCGCGCTCGAGGCGCTCGTGGCCGCGGGCGCTGCCCTGCGACTCGGCTCGGACGCCCCGGTGGCGCCGCTCGACCCCTGGGCCTCGATGGCCGCCGCGGTGACGCGCAGCCGCGACGGCCGCGAGGCCTGGCACCCCGAGCAGCGGATCCCCGCGGCCGTGGCGCACGCCGCCTCTGCCGACGGCCGGGGAGCCGTCGGGCTCGGGGACGTCGCCGACCTCGTCGTCACCGAGGCCGACCCGCTCGCGGTCGACGGCGAAGGCCTCCGCCACATGTCGGTCGCGGCCACCTTCGTCGCGGGCCGCGCGACGCACCTGGCCCTCTAGGCCGCCACGAGACGGAGGCCGCCGCACGACCGAGGCCGCCGCTCCGGGGAGCGGCGGCCTCGGTCACGCGGGGGCGCGTCAGCCGGCGACGTGCGCCGCCAGGAACCAGCGGTCCTTCTCGAGGCCGCGCGAGATCTCGATGGCGACGTCCTGGCTCGCGGCGTCGAGCTCGCCGAGCTCGTCGATGGCCGTGCGGACGCCGACGAGCGTCGCGTCGATCTGGGCGACGAGCTCGGCGATCGTGCGGTCGATCTGCGAGAAGCCGGGGCTCGTCGCGGGGATCGTCGTCGTGGCGGCGACGGTGCCGATCCGCGCGTCGACGGGCAGCCCCAGGGCGACGACGCGCTCGGCCGCCAGGTCGGCCCACTCGCGGGCGTGGTCGACCACGGCGTCGACGAGCTCGTGCACGGCGACGAAGGCGATGCCCCGCACGTGCCAGTGGGCCTGCTTCCCGTTGACGGCGAGGGCCGTGAGGTCGGTGACGATCGGGGCGAAGAACTGGGCGACGCCGGCGGCGACGTCGGGGTCGACGGACCCCTGGGGGACGGTGACGGTGAGGTCGGTCATGGCGTGTCCTTCCGAGACGGTGGGTACGACGCTAGCCGTCCCCCGCCGCAGCGCAACGAAGCGCAGGCTCGGCTCAGCGAGGACAGCCTCGCCTCACCCGGCGCAGGAGGCGGGGGTCAGCCCCCCTCCCGGCGGTGCGCTGGCACCATGGGACCCGACCCGTCCCGCCGACAGGCTGTGAGCATGACGCAGGAGCCCCCCATCACCAGCACCCTCGACGCCCCACCGCCCCGGGAGACCGGGGCCGCCCCCGCCGGCACCGGCACTCCCGGCGAGGCCTGGCGACGGCACCTGCGGCAGCTGCCCCGCGGCGCCGGCTACCTCGCCCTCGGCGCGGTGCTCGTGGGCGTCGTCGGCGGGTTCTCGGTGGCCGTCTGGTCGTCCGTCAGCGGTGGCAGCCGCTCGCTGCCGGCGCTCGTCTTCGCGATCGTCGTGCTCTTCGCCTCGCTCTGGCTCGCCCGGTGGTTCGGCCAGTTCGAGCTGGTGCGCCTCGCCTGGGCGACCGGGCGCCCCGCGCGGCCCGTCGACTGGACCCCCCGCACCACGTTCGGCACCGGCCGCGCCGGACGCCTGTTCTCGGTCTTCGCGAACCCGCACTCCTGGCTCTACCTGCTCTTCACCGTCGTGGTGTTCCCGATCGTCGCCGCGGCCTCCACGCTCGTCGTGGTGACGGCCCTGGCCGGCGCGTGGCTCGGCGTGTCCTTCGGCGTGACCCGGCTCGGCACCGAGGGCACCGTGTGGGGTCAGTGGGCCGCCACCCCCGCCGACCGGATCGGCTGGGGGCTGCTCGCGCTCGCCGGCGGTGCCGCCCTCGCGGTCCTCCTGCCGACCCTCGTGCACCTGCTCGTGCGGATGCACGAGGCCGTCGGGCACGGCATGCTCGGCGGGTTCCGGAGCGAGCAGCTCGCCGTGGAGGTGGCCGGCCTCGAGGTCTCGCGCTCCGCGGCCGTCTCGGCCGAGGGCACGGCCCTGCGCCGGCTCGAGCGCGACATCCACGACGGCCCGCAGCAGCGCCTCGTCCGCATGCAGATGGACCTCGGCGCGGCGGCGCGAGCCGTCGACGCCGATCCCGACCGCGCCAGGGAGCTCATCGCCGACGCGCTGCAGCAGTCGCGGGACGCCCTGGAGGAGCTCCGGGCGCTGAGCCGGGGCTTCGCCCCGCCGCTGCTGGCCGACCGCGGCCTCGCCGCGGCCCTCTCGTCGCTCGCCGACCACGCACCCGTGCCGACCACGTTCCGGACCACGCTGCCCGACTCCGTCGCGCTGCCGGCCGAGCTCGAGCGCAACGCCTACTTCATCGCGGCCGAGCTCGTGACGAACGTCGCCAAGCACGCCCGGGCGCGGTCGGCCGCGCTCGCGCTCGCGACCCGACCGTCGCCCGACGGCCGGGGCGCCCTGCTCGAGGTCGTCGTCGAGGACGACGGCCTCGGCGGCGCCGGGCTGCGCGACGGGCACGGCCTCGCCGGAGTGCAGGAACGACTCGTCGGGCTGGGCGGGCACCTGCACATCTCGAGCCCGCAGGGCGGCCCGACGGTCGTCACGGTGAGCATCCCGGCCCCCCTCGAGGCGTGGCCGCCCCCGGCGGCGGAGTGACCCCTGCCTAGGATGGGCGGGTGACCCCGCCCCTCCGCGTCGTCGTCGCCGACGACTCCGTCCTCCTCCGCGAGGGCCTCGTGCGCCTCCTCGAGGAGATCGGCGTCGACGTGGTCGGTGCCTACGGCGA
>Ga0265780_10003616_pt1 | contig 20244 bp, 16 predicted proteins | sample P1T30metagenome_FD_192432 | JGI IMG/M metagenome (GOLD analysis project Ga0265780, IMG submission 192432) | Plant litter microbial communities from East Loma Ridge, Irvine, California - P1 T30 | ecosystem: Environmental > Terrestrial > Plant litter > Unclassified | place: USA: California...
GCACGTAGCAGGCATGCTTAAATACCTTGGGTATAAAGAGACAGACGCACTTAAGCAGGCTAATAATATACTTGCCCTTGAAACAGCTATGGCACAGCCAAGACTTGACAGGGTAGAACGCCGTGACAGAAGGAAAACATATAATTTTATGACGGTTGCCGACCTTCAAAAGCTTACTCCGTCTATAAACTGGATAACTTATTTTAACGGTGTAGGCATTAAATTTAAAGCTACAGATTCTTTAAACGTTTCGCAGCCAAAATACATGGAGGCTTTTGAACAGATACTGAAAGCTAATAAGGTAGAAGACTGGAAAGCGTATATGAAATGGACACTACTTAACCATTCATCAGATTTGCTTTCTACCGATATTGAAACTGCAAACTGGGCGTTTTACAGCAAAACACTTAAAGGTGCTATTAAGGAAGAAACACGCGATAAAAACGCATTGCAGACTATAAATGGTACTGTGGGCGAAGCGCTTGGTAAATTATATGTAGAGAAAAAATTTCCTGCCGAAGCTAAGGCTAAAGCCGAAGCAATGATTAAAAATGTAATGCAGGCTTTTGAAAACCGTATTAACCGACTACCGTGGATGGCAAAATCTACCAGGGAAAATGCAGTTACCAAGCTACGCAAGCTTAATGTGAAAATTGGTTATCCTGATAAATGGAAAGACTATTCTGCGCTTACGCTAAAAAGCCCGGCAGAAGGCGGTACTTTCTTTACTAACATGTTAAATGTTAACAGATGGAGCTTTAAAGAAGATATAGACAAACTTAACAAGCCTGTAGATAAAACAGAGTGGGGTATGTCTCCGCAAACGGTTAATGCCTACTTTAACCCATCATACAATGAGATCGTATTTCCTGCTGCTATCCTTCAGCCTCCTTTTTATGACTATAAGGCTGATGAAGCTGTAAACTATGGTGGTATTGGCGCAGTTATAGGCCACGAAATATCGCATGGTTTTGATGATTCAGGATCGCGCTATAATGCAGAAGGTAACCTTGTAAACTGGTGGAGCGACGAAGACCTTAACAAGTTTACAGGTCTTGGCGGTAACCTTGCCGACCAGTACAGTGCATTACAGCCGTTACCGGGCATTTATGTAGACGGTAAATTTACATTGGGTGAAAACATTGGCGACCTTGGAGGCGTTAATGCTGCGTATGACGGACTTCAGCTGTATCTTAAACAAAACGGGAATCCAGGCTTAATTGACGGTTATACTCCGGAGCAACGTTTCTTTATTTCGTGGGCAACCATATGGAGAACCAAAGCAAGGGATGAAGCTGTTAAAAACCAAGTAAAAACAGATCCGCACTCGCCGGGTATGTACAGGGCTTATGTGCCGCTACAAAATGTTGATGCATTTTATGAAGCCTTTAATATTAAAAAAGGTGACGGAATGTATGTAGAACCTGACAAAAGGGTAAAGATTTGGTAAGCTTTTGATTATCAATAAATAATATCTTAAAAACCTGCGAGTATTTCGCAGGTTTTTTTATTTTTACAATTAATTTGCTGTAAATGAGGTTTTCCGTAACCATAATTAGCAGTTTCGGTAGTAATTTTGGCGATATAAAAGGGGTAGATTGAGAAAAAGTTTAAATGTATTAGGTATAGACGACCACATGGTTGTACTTGAGGGCTACCATTCTATCTTTAAGCTGCTGGATGAAGATTATGATCTTTATTTTACTAAAGCTAATGATTGCAGGTCGGGATATGAAATTATAGACAGCCGTAAAACGAATCCGTTTGATATAGCTATCGTAGATTATAGTATACCCGATTTTCCTGAAAAAAAGCTGTATTCAGGGCAGGATATGGCTATGCTGTTAAGACAAACCATGCCGGATTGTAAAATTGTTATGATGACCATGCATAAAGAAATGGAAATCATGGCAGGCATACTGCATTCTATAAAGCCTGAAGGCTTTATAAATAAAAGCGACTGTAACACAGATGAGCTTGCCGATGGCTTTAAATTGGTACTTGACAACAACTTTTACTACTCTAAAACTATTTCTACTTATCTTAAGAGGATAGAGAAAGGTATAGTACTGGATGAGATAGATACCAAAATTATAATGCTGCTTTCTAAAGGCATTAAAAACAAAAATTTAAGTAAGTATATTCCACTTTCAGACAGTGCTATCGAAAAAAGAAAGTACAAAGTTAAGAAGATGCTGGATGTTACCGGCGATGACGAAGCCCTCGTTAATGAAGCAAGAAAACAGGGATATATATAGTTAAGTTATTGCCAATAAGATATTTCTTATATTTGAAGACTCATCAATCATCAAACAGAATATCTTATGAACAAAGCACTACTCTTTACTTTATTGCTATTTACAACTGTTGGTTTTTCTCAAAGCAACTGCTCCTGCGAAGACAAGTTTAAATGGATGAAAGAAACCTTTGAGCAAAACGATGCCGGGTTTCAATATGTCGTAGACAAAAAAGGAAAGGCAGAATACGACAGGCACAATGAATTAATCCTTCAAAAAATAAAAGAAGCTAAAGACGATACTGCCTGCATTCAGGTTTTGTACGACTGGCTTTATTTTTTTAGGAAAGGGCATATTTCTATCCGCCAAAACATTCCGCAAAACAATCAGGCGGGTGCAGCAGATGTTGTAAAAAGCGATTGGCCTTTAAACAAAACTACAGTAGGCAAATTAAAAAAACACCTTGCAAAGCTTAAAGAGCCGGGACTCGAGGGTATATGGGAAATGAATCCTTACACCATAGGCATTGTTAAGAATAACAAAGGCTATGAAGGATTTATAATAGATGCCCCGGGTACATCGTGGCAAAAAGGGCAGGTAAAGTTAAAGATGGACGCTGATGGTAAAAACGGGGTGCTATACCTACGCAATTACTCTGAATATAAAATATCAGATTCTCATTTTACAGGTAACAATAATCTGATGCTTGATAATTTTAGTTTTAAACGATTATACCCTGAAATGCAGGATGCAGGAAACATAAAACTATTTAATGAGCTTATAGGCAGTTACAAACAATTGGTAAACAGCTTTCTCCGGATACATTTATTGTAAGGATTCCTTATTTTGACTATAGTCTATTTAGGGAATGAATGATTAACATGAAGGAATGTACTACCGATCATAAGGATAATATATTAATAATTTCTCATTCTCATTTGATATCCATGAAAATTATGGGAAGCAAACTGATTTATTAAAAGGTTTGAGTGGACGAGCTAATGGAGGATTTGTATCAGCCCCATATGGGTTTGGTTTTAGTAAAAGTGCAGGAAATGGTGGTGCTATTTGGTCAGAGGATGGAACAGCTACATTTAGTATTGGAATCGGAAAAAGTTATAATGCAAGTTTATCTCAGAGTAATTCAAGTTTAATATATACAACAAGAGATTAATTTTTACTATGAATTCAAAAGCAATTTTTATTTTTATTTTATTAAGTTGTATAACCTCTTGTAAAGATTGCGAGAAGGAAATTGTAATAAGAAGACAGGATGAATGTTTGCTTATTGTGGAGAAAAAGCCCAGCGTTTACGATAAATATTTTAATTTTCGAGGAAGAAGTCCTCTAAATGGCAAAAAATGCGACTGCCAATCGGAGTCGAGTTATAGATGGTGGGAATTGTACATTGATAAAATTGAAATAGGAGACACTATAATGAAAAAGAAGGGCGAACTAATATTTAGTATACACAAAAAAGATACAATATTAAATTTTAATTGGGAATGCGATGGGAAAACTTATGAATAGTAAAAAATTATATGTCTTGATGCTTACTCTTTTCATGATTTACGGCTGTAATTTTCATGCTACAGACCATAACGATGAAAATGATAAAAAAGAAGCGGAAAAAGTAACAGGCGCAATATATTTTGCCGGTTTTAAAAAGGACTATAAGCAAATAGATACTCTATTTAGTGATAAATTCTTTATAGATATAAGAAGGGAAAATTTATCTGAGATTGTTGAGAAAAATTCCGATTCACTAGGCGGTTTGGTTACTTGGGATCTTAAGAGTTGGGAAACTGAAGATATCTCCGGTAAAAATTCTGGAAGCCGCTATTTATTACAATATGATGTGGAGTATAAGAAAGCGAAAACAACTGAGACTTTCTACATGGAAAAAGAAGGTGACAATATTATAAGAATATTAAAGTATAATATTCGATCAGACGTTTATAAACATAAATAATGGTTGAATTAAATAATTTTCTACTCTACATATATGGATGAAACGGCTTGATTATTCATACTTACAAATGTTACGCCTAAAGTCAAGTTGGCTATGAAAATTACTTTAATAGTAAACTATAAGTGCTTTTTAATCAGATACCTTTTATTTTGCTCTTTTGACGTTAAATGAATTCTTCCATTTTCCGGGAGAGTGTAATCTATATATCGTAAACTTATTAGTATTAAACAACATGTTCAAGTGGATAATTTGGCAGATGGAATAAGATTTAATTTTAGTGTATTAGCCATCAAAACACAATAAATTAGTTAAATGCAATTCTATTATGTTATTAAAAATTATATTGAGTTTTGTAAATTTATAGATTATTACAGTTTCAAAATGTAGAATTCCAGCGTCAAATTGTATTTTCTAGTTTTAAATGTAATCGACAACTGATATTACCATAACTGTTAAAATTTTGTTAAGTGCGGAAAACCCGCAACATGTAAAATTTTGATTTGCATTACTTTGTTACAGTTAATACAGCAGATCTTTTAAAGTCCCCAAGTACCTTAAGATAGGCAATATAGAAAGCCGGAGTTGTTACCAATCAATCTAATTCTTCGGCTTTCATTTATAACCTGGTGTTGCTGCCTGTGTTTTTTCATGCTAGATTTAGATGCATGGCAGTGCAAACCCGGTTATCACGTAAAATCTTCACGTGTGTGGGCCGAAGGGCGCGGTCTTATTAATTTAAAAGTCCCGCCCAGAGCCTTTTTTAAAATCATATTTCAAAATTGTTTTTACTTTCTCTGCACTCACCGTTTTACCATGAGATTGTTTTTCGTGGTTAAATTTTAGTTCGGCAAGCCCTAATGATAAAGCCTTTTGAGTATAATATTCTTTTCGGGTAGGATGGTAGGGCATAACACCGTTAAAAATAGTGTTCCATACATCTTTTTCCAGTATCGCTTCAATAATACCTATACAGTCTTCGCGATCAATAACATTAACAGGCCCATCGGGGTTTTCAAGATTATCTTTGCCTGCCATGTATTTTACGGGCTGCCTGTCTTCACTTATTAATCCACCAAAACGCACTACTGTAGTTTTAAAATTGGGGTTTTGAAGTAACAGTTTTTCAGATACTACAAGCTGTTTACCGCTTTCGGTTTCAGGCTGTGGAATAGTACCTTCTGTTACTACAGAATTATCATCTGCATAGACCGATGTTGAGCTTACAAAAAGCACCTTTGTAATAGTACTTGCCTCTATGTGCGGTATAAGAAGTTTTATCTTGTCAACAAAACTCTCAGGATTTTCTCCTCTTAATTTTGGGGGAATATCGATAATCAGAACTTCGCTGTCGCGGAGAAACATTTCAATGTTGCCTTCAATGGTATCAGACTTCAGTTGAATTATAAACGGATTAATACCTGCTTCTTTCAGGATAGTGTCTTTATCGGCTGAAGTTGTAGATCCGTTAACTGTCCATCCGTTTTGTATAAGCGACTTCGCTAGCGGTAGCCCAAGCCATCCGCAGCCTAAAATAGAAATTTGCTGCATTAGGATATGTCTTTTCTAACCAGAATATAATAATCGTTGTCCAGTGGCATATAGCCTTGTTCGTACACAAAATAATACGTATTGCCTGTTTTTGTAATCAGCAGGTTGGTAAAATATTCAAAGTCGAAACCCTTGCTCATAAGCTTAGATTTTGTGGTTTTGGTTTTGCCCTCTACGTTTATTTCGCTTAATATGCGGTTGTTTTTGCGCAAACGGTTGTTAATGTTGCGCATAAAGTTATTGCTGTCTTTGTTTATTTTATTGTTCCAGGCATTACGGCAGGCATCGCTGCAAAACTTTTTGTCTTCGCGGCCTACAATTTTATCGCCGCACTCGGGGCAGTTACGTATCATAACTTACTAGCTCTTTTTTGTTCGTGTACTGGTTTTTGCGACAGGTTTAGCTGTTGCTGGACTTGCGCCCGATATTTTTGGTGTTCTGGCTGCGCTCGCTTTTAGCGTATTCCTTGGTGTTTTTGCTGTTGGTGCGATCTCTTTCTCTTCCGGTTTAATTTCAACCGGTGTTTCAGATTTTGCCGTGGCTCTTAGTTTATATAAGTCAAGGCGTCGGTCTTTTAAAATACGCACGCTACCAAACTCATGCAATTCCTTTAATAAGTCAAGATCAACATCTACAATAATAGTCATCTCGGTATTTGGCGTGGCTTCTGCTTTTATCCCGTTACTTGGAAATGAAAAGTCAGACGGCGTAAATACTGCGGTTTGCGCATACTGAATGTCCATGTTGTTTACCCCCGGCAGGTTGCCTATACAGCCTGCAATAGCTACATAGCACTCGTTTTCTATGGCACGGGCCTGTGCGCAATGCCTAACGCGGGTGTAACCATTTTGGGTATCGGTAAGGAAAGGCACAAACAATATCTCCATGCCTTCGTCGGCCATAAGGCGCGATAGTTCAGGAAACTCCACATCATAGCATATCATGATACCTATCTTTCCGCAATCGGTGTCAAATGTACGAATTTCGTTACCACCTACCATACCCCAGTAATTAACCTCGTTAGGGGTAATATGAATTTTGGTATACATCTCTGACGTACCATCTCGTTTGCATAAAAAGCCTACGTTATACAGGTTACCATCGTCTACCATTGGCATACTGCCGGTAATAATATTTATGTTGTAGGATATCGCCATTTCCTGGAAACGCTTACGGATAGGTTCGCTATAACGTGCAATTTCCCTAATGGCATCGGCTTCGTTAAGGTGGTTAAAATCGGCCATAAGTGGCGCGATAAACAATTCCGGGAACAGGGCAAAATCGCTGCCGTAACCTGAAACCGCATCAATAAAAAATTCAGCCTGTTCAAACAGTGCTTCCACATTAGCAAGCGGACGCATTTGCCATTGCACCAAACCTAACCGTATAATACTTTTACGGGTATTGATAAGTACAGGGCTTTTGTCGTAGTAAATGTTATTCCACTCCATAAGCACAGCATAATCCTGAGAGTTCTTATCGCCCTCAAGGTAATTGCGCATAACGCGGATAACGTGAAAGTCGTTACTCAGCTGAAAAGCCAGTACCGGGTCGTGTATCTCTTTAAGTCGTACTTTTTCAATATACTCTTTAGGAGTAACCGCATCAGAATGTTCATCGTATCCTGGCATCCTTCCCGCAAAAATTATAGAACGCAGGTTTAGTTGCTCACATAACTCCTTACGGGCTTCATACAAGCGTCGGCCAAGGCGTAGCCCCCTGTATTCAGGGTCAATAAACACGTCGATACCATAGAGTACTTCACCTTCATAATCGTGGGTGTCAAAACTATAGTTGCCAATAATTTTTTCGTAGGTATGGTTAGCGGTTGCCTTTTTATGGTCTACAATAAGCGACAGGGCAGATCCTACCACTTTATCATCTACCAAAACGACAAGCTGCCCTTCAGGGAATATTGTCAAAAGTTTTTTAATATCTTTTTCTGCCCAGTAGGGTTCGTCCATCTCCAGGTCAACATCTTTATAGGCGTGTTGCATTGAGATGCGCAGTTCCTTATAATCTTCTATCCTTAAATTTCGTAACTCTACTTTATTTATCTCTGCCTGCATAAATCTGATTGTCTTTTTTATAAATGTACAAAAACATTTCCGTTTGTAAGCGTTTGCAACGGTTAAGCTGTTGTTAAAGAATACTGCCGGTTTACAAACTGGTAGGGTTAACTAAAACGGTTTAGTAGAATGTTATACATTCGTTTTACAACAATCAGTACAAACTACCTAAAGTATGAAATCATTTGTTTTTGCCGTTGCTTTATCGGCGGCTATAACTTCGGGCTTTGCCCAAAAAAGGCAGGAGGTTACCTTTAAGCCCATAAATAATAATCCGTATGTAGAATTGCCGCTTGGCGCCATAAAACCACAGGGATGGCTTAAAGAAATGCTGGTACGCCAAAAGAACGGCTCTACTGGAAAAATGGACGAATTGTACCCACAGGTTATGAGCAAACGTAACGGATGGCTTGGCGGCGATGGTGACCAATGGGAGCGTGGCCCGTATTGGATAGATGGCTTACTGCCCTTAGCCTATATACTGGATGATAAGGAACTTATTGCCAAGGTACAGCCCTGGATAGAATGGTCTATAGCGTCGCAGCGTGAAGACGGTTATTTTGGCCCCGCGAAAGATTACCCGTATGAAGCAGGCATTCAGCGTGATAACAGTGGCGACTGGTGGCCTAAAATGGTAATGCTTAAAATACTGAAGCAGTATTATTCTGCCACAGGTGATAAGCGCGTGCTGAAATTAATGACCAACTATTTTAAATACCAGTTGAAAGAACTGCCGTCTAAACCTTTAGGACATTGGACCTATTGGGCAGAATATCGTGCGGGTGACAATATTCAGGTGGTATACTGGCTGTATAATATTACCGGCGATAAATTCCTTTTAGATTTGGCAGACCTTATTCATAAACAGGCGTTTGATTTTACAGGGCAGTTTATGAATAAAGAGTTTCTGTCCAGCATTAATTCGGTGCACTGTGTAAACCTGGCACAGGGCTTTAAGGAACCTGCGGTGTACTACCAGTTTCACAATGATAAAAAGTATCTGGAATCTACAGATCAGGGTTTTGCTGATCTTGAAAAATATAACGGCATGGCGCATGGCATGTATGGGGGCGATGAAGCACTGCATGGCAATAACCCTACCCAGGGATCGGAACTGTGTTCGGCGGTAGAAATGATGTTTTCATTAGAAGGCATAGTAGAGATTACAGGAAAAGCATCGTATGCAGACCAGTTAGAAAAAATAGCTTTTAATGCACTGCCTACACAGATATCAGACGATTTCATGACGCGCCAGTACTATCAGCAGGCCAATCAGGTAATGGCGACACGACACATTCGTAATTTTGACTGGAACCACAATGGTACCGATGTTGTTTTTGGATTGCTAACCGGTTATGCCTGTTGTACAACCAATATGCACCAGGGTTGGCCTAAATTTACACAAAACCTTTGGTACAGCACTGCAGATAATGGTGTTGCGGCATTAGTGTATTCGCCAAGCGAAGTTACCACTACTGTAAACGGAAAAACCAAAGTTACCATTACTGAAGAGACTAATTATCCTTTTGAAGAAAGCATACGCTTTACGCTTGCTTTTGATAAAAAGTCGGCAGCCGAAACTTTTCCGTTTCACCTTCGTATTCCGGGATGGTGTACAAAGGCGGTTATTAAAATAAACGGAAGCATATATAAAGAGGCTGAAGGCAATCAGATCGTGAAAATAAACAGGGAATGGAAGAGTAATGACAAAGTAGAACTGGTGTTACCTATGCATATTTCACAAAGCAAATGGTATGAAAAGTCAACTTCGGTAGAGCGCGGACCATTGGTATATGCCTTAAAAATAGGAGAGCAGAAAAAAAGTGTTACCAACACTACCGATTTTGATGTTTATGGTAATTATAATGAATATCGCCCTACTACAAAATGGAACTATGGTTTACTACAACTGGATGCAAAGGATTTAGAAAAAGAATATAAAGTAACCACGAAGACAGTGGTAAGCAATTACCCTTGGAATCAGGAAAATGCTCCGGTTAGCATTACGGTTCCTGCAAAAGAAGTGCCGTCGTGGGGATTATACAACGAAATGGCAGGGCCGTTGCCATATAGCCCGGTCGTAGATTTATCGCCCAACCAACCGGTGGAATATATCGAGCTTATACCCTACGGATGCACCACCTTACGAATATCGCAGTTTCCTAACGTAGAAAAATAAAAACATCAACCCTGAAGCTACTTGTTTGTACTTCAGGGTTTTTTGTGCTTCTTTATTCCGTTTACAAACGTTTACAAATAACTACAACCGACCTTAAGCGGTTAACAACCGAATAAGTTATGGCAGCCGGCGCAAATTTGCCATGTTGAATTTCAATAGTAATTCGGCAGCAGCTTAAATGTACATAACGATAACAACATTAAAAATCTACACGCCATGAACGCATTAAAAAACAAAGTACAGCTGATAGGAAACGCAGGAGCCGACCCTGAAATAAAAATATTTGAAGCCGGTAAAAAACTTGCCCGTTTAGTTTTGGCAACCAATGAGAGCTACACGAACGACAAGGGAGAACGCGTAACCGATACCCAATGGCACACTGTGACAGCATGGGGTAAAACTGCCGAAATTATTGAAAAGTACGTAACTAAAGGTAAAGAGCTGGCCATAGAGGGCAAGCTGACGCATCGCAGCTACGACGACAAAAATGGAGACAAGCGCTACATTACTGAAGTTGTTGTTAGTGACGTGCTGCTTTTAGGTAAGTAAAACCGGTGTAAGGAGGTTTTAGCCCTTTTCCGCTTTCCCGGCGGAGAGGGCTTTTTTAAGTTAATATAGTTTCCTACCTATTCTATAGGTGTTTGCATGCGCTTCAATTATAGTCTTAATATCGGGGCTGTAACCACCACCCATACTACATTGCACCGGAATCTCTAACCTACGGCAAAGCGATAATACAAATTCATCGCGCTGTTTGCAGCCATTAAGCGAACAGCCCAGTTTTCCCAATTTATCAGAAGCCAATATATCTACGCCACTGAGGTAAAATATAAAATCAGGTTTTTGCTCGTCAATTAGTTTAGGAAGTGTTTCTTTTAAGATAGAAAGATAGTCTTCATCGGTGGTGTTATCAGGTAGTGCAATATCAAGATCAGATAGTTCTTTTTTAAACGGATAATTACTTTTGCCATGCATAGAAAAAGTAAACACACTGTTATTACCGGTAAATATCTCGGCGGTGCCATTACCCTGATGTACATCTAAATCAACGATTAAGACTTTCTTTGCAAGTTTATTATTGATGAGGTACTGTGCGGCAATAGCCTGGTCATTTAACAGGCAGAAGGCTTCGCCATGATCGCTGTAGGCGTGATGGGTGCCGCCGGCAATATTGAAGGCAATGCCATGCTCCATCGCTTTATGTACACCTAAAATTGTTCCCTGTGCAATACGCAGTTCGCGTTCTACCAATTCTGCCGAAAGCGGAAAGCCAATTTTGCGTACTGCTCGTGGATCAAGGGTAAGGCTTAATAGTTTGTCAACATAGGTTTTATCATGTACAGCAAATATGTTTGCCATATCAGGCAGGTCGGGTTCGTAAAAGTCGGATTGTATAGCCGTACCCTCATACAGCAATTGCTGTGGCAGCAATTCGTACTTTATCATTGGGAAACGATGGCCCTCAGGCAGGGGGTGTTTGTATATGGGGTGATGCGCTATTGGTAGCATTGTGGATGTTTAGTGAACTAAAAGATCGCAAAAGATTAGTAATATTGCCAGATAAGGCAATTAAAAAAACTACATACTTTTATTATGCTAAGATAGCAATTCGCTTATAGAAGCACAAACATCTTCCAGATGATAACCAAAGCTAATACAGTTGCAATTGTTGCGGCTATAACTTTAATAAAATTTGTTTTAACCGATCGTATAAATACCAGCGACGCAAATACCAGCAATATTATAGGCAGTATGCTTAGGCCCTGTGTGTTTCGGATAGCGGAGGGATATTTTTCCAGATAGGCATTACTCAAAGCCTGTGGATTACTGTACTGGTTGGTGATATTAACCCATAAAAATATATCGCCCAGCACAAACAGTAGCGAGAGTACAGCAATAAAGATAAGGAAACGTTTTGTGTTGGTGTCCATAAGAGTTGAGTTGTACTTATAAAGTTAGCGAATTTTTATATAGAAATATAAAGAATAAGGCTCCGAATAGAAGCCTTACTTATAATTTATTTGCCTAATTTTTCAAGGTATTCACCTAAAGGTATGTCAAAACCAATGCCTATAAACGGATAATCTCCAAAATGCCCATCTTTTACAAATGGAAGTCCCAGTGTAAAATTAACATCTAAAGCATTGTAAAATCTAAGCCCAAAACCAACACCTATATGTGCAAAATCGAAGTTTTCATCGGTAGCAGTATTGGCAAGTGAGTATAGTAATCCAGAGCCATATACGATAGCATACAGATTGTTTATAAATGGAGCTTTCGTATTTAGGTATACATCGTTTTTAATAGCATTTTCATAGCCGCCGTATTTTGTAAAACTATGCAGTCTGAATTTAAGGCCTAGTTTTTCGGAAGCAAAGCCAATATTGTCCAGTTTTTGATCTGAATTTGGATATTTGAAATCGCCGCCAATAAATATATTTTCATTAAGGCCTATTGATAAATACAATGAACAAACCGAATTGTTATTCCTGTTGTAATAGGTTTGAAGCTCATTTAAAAAAGAAGCTACATCTATTTCAACATAATTTTGAGTAGTGTTAATCAGAGTATATTTTTTCATTGCATTTATGAATATAAGATATCCATCTTTAAACTCACCGGGTGCCAATTGGTCTTCCACTTTATCGCTACCTGTACGCAGCATGTCTACAATACTGGTAAATGTTTTAGCTTTATCGAGTTTATCAAGGTTAGCAATGAATTCAAAGAGAGTCATTAGTTCAGGTTCATATTTACCAACATCCCCTATATCTTGTAAAACTTTGATTTTTAATAATGGAATTATAATTTCACTATAATTAATAAGAGATTGATAAATAGTATCATTTGCAACATTATCATCCTGAATTTTTAGTTCCACTAGAATTTTTGAAGCATTTTTTTCCAGATAATTTATATCACTTAAATTAATGTTTTCAGTTTTTAGAATAGTATCTAATTTCGAATAAAGATCAGATAAAAGCGTCGCCCTCTTAGAATTTAATGTGCTGTCTATTTTAAGGGTACTGGTTTTAAAATTTTTTTCTAAAGTTTTTTTTAAAGCAGATTTAACAAAAACTTTATAAAATCCACTTTCAGTGACTAATAAATTATAAACTTCATTTTTACGGATAGCTATATATTTGTATAATAAATTGTATGATATATTATTAAGAGTATTGCTTAAATTTTCAATATCAGTTCTAAGTGACAAATAGTTGCCAGGTACTAAAGATAGCGTTGAGCTTCCATTCTGTAGAGAAATTATTTTTAATATTTTTTCAGTGTAAGTTAGACTAGTATCGTTGGTAATGGCATCATTATCGGGTGTATGAGAGATGGCTATTAATTGTTCCAGAGAATAGCTTCTGCTTTTAATAGCTAAAATTTCAATGTATTTTGCTAATGTTATATTAGCTATGCTGTTAGGGATTAGCAAATTATTATATAAGTTAATAATATCCTGCGATAAATTTTTAAGTAATTCGGTCTGATAATTTATTCTTTTAATTGTTTCAGCATTAATTATTGTCAACGATGAATTTAGTTCAGCTTTTAAATTTTCAATTTTTTTAATTGCAGTATTAATATCACCTAATGACGATATTATCTTTGTATTATTAAGAACCAACCCACTACCTTCAATATCACTTAATGTCAATGGTGTACTAATTAATTCGATAGCCTGTGATTTTATATAATCAATTATTTTATGCTGATCTTTTAGTTTATTGTTTTTTGAGATAAATTCCTTTATAACATCATAATGAAGAATATAAGGCTCTATTTTTTTACAGATTTTTACTTTAAGAGTGTCAAGAGCTGTTTTGTAATTTAAATCCTTTTCGGATTTAAGATTCTGGTAAAAATTGCCTTCACGATAATCGACCTTATTTTTGAAAAAACCTTTTTTTTGTAGCAAATCCATGTCTGAAAGAGAAAGGCTCACTACATCTAATAATGTTCCAAATGGAATTTTTACTTTAGGAGTCGTACTTATAGATTCCGGAGTATTAGAATTTAAGTTGAAATTTTTCACTTTGATTAATTCATCATTTATTTTTTTCACTTCTGACTCTTCCATTACATGGTTTTGATTACTTAGAATTGACTCCATGTTACGTCTTTCAGATAGTGCTACTCTTGCTAATTCTCGAAATCTATTTTGTAAAGGCGTTGGGATATAACTTGTAAATAAATATCTATTTATGATGTTTACGTATTGTAAATCTGTGTATAAGTTAATTGTATAATTAATATTAGCTTTTTTAAATTCAGGATAACTATAAAATCTGTTTAACTTTAATCTCCTGAAATATCGTCTGATTTTTCTTTTTTCTTCAAGGGAATCTGAAGCTGCATATATAATTTCTCCGGCATTCGAAACTAAATTATAGGCCTTATCATCGGCTGTTATTTTTCTTCGCTGCTTTAGTTTAAAAATGCGGCTTTCCATATTCTTAATGTTGCGTTCCGCTGCTGCTATTTTTCTTCTGTTTTTATAAGATTGTGTTATATCTGTCTTGTTTTTTGCTATTAGTTCACCCAGCTTTTTTTCCAATGAGTATTTTTTAAATTCTTTCCTTAAAAGGTTACGTTGGTAAGGTATCCATACTATTCTTTCGCCTCTCACTTTCTTAATTAAACTTACATATTCATGTATTCTGTCAATCGGTTTATTTTGGTCATCTTCAATGTATGATTCATATGCCGCATTGGCTGCCAGCATTTCCGGATTATCTGTGTTAACCAACGCATATGTTACCCCCAGTGCCAGTGCATAATTTGTGGTAAGCTCCAGTATTTCTTTTTCAATAACCTGCGGGTTTTTTTCGTTTAGTAGAATGTGCAGGCAGTTTTGAATATAAAACTTTGTAGTGTAGTTTGCATCCGGAAAAAGTTTAAGCATAAAGCGTTTTAGTGCTTCACCTTTAAGCTCTTTTTGTTTTTCCATAATAATCTTGGTAAGCACTTCTACATCTATGGTTCCCTTATTCATAGTAAGTGTTTCAAGCCCTACGCCAAGTGTGGGGTTTACCTGTGCATGACTTAGAGTAAACACTAGTAAAGTACAAAAGGAGAATAATGTTTTTTTCATATTATTAAGGTGTTAAGAAAAATCCGAATAAAAATATGAAAAATAATATATCAATATCACGTATAATTACCTGATATTTAATTATGTATGTTAAGTTTTGGTTGTTTTGCGAAAACCCCAACAAAATAAGGCTCCCATTGGGAGCCTTATAAATATATCCAAAAAAAATGTCTTAACTAATCATTTCACCATTGCTAGCACCATCAGTATCCGGATTTACAAATACCAGTTTGCCTTCGGCGTTTTGGGTCATAAGTATCATACCATTGCTCTCTACACCACGCAGGTTACGTGGGGCAAGGTTAACCAGTACGGTAACACGTTTGCCAACAACTTCATCAGGCGTAAAGCTTTCTGCAATACCCGAAACAATGGTACGCACATCAATACCTGTATCTACTTTAAGAACTAAAAGTTTATTGGCTTTCGGCATTTTTTCAGATTCAATAATAGTTCCGGTGCGGATGTCCATTTTAGAGAAATCCTCATATGTAATAAGGTCTTTCTGCGGCTCAACTACCTTGTTTTCGGCTTTATTGGCCGATTTGGTAGCCTCAAGGCGGTCTACCTGTTTTTGTATCTCTTCATCTTCAATCTTCGCAAAAAGTAGTTCGGCCTGACCGATTTGGCTTTCTGCCAAAAGAAGGTTTTCTTTAAGTGTAACGTCATTCCACGATAAAGTGGCTTCATTTAATCCAAGCATCTTTTTAAGCTTAGCAGCAGTAAACGGAAGGAATGGTTCTGAAAGTACAGCAAGTGCAGAAGCAATTTGCAGTGCAACATACATTTGTGTTTGTACCCTTGCAGCATCTTCTTTAATAACCTTCCATGGCTCTTCGTCTGCAAGGTATTTATTGCCAAGGCGCGCAAGGTTCATAAGCTCGGTTAAAGCTTCCCTGAAACGGTAACGCTCTACCGATGATGCTATAACCGCAGGGTAAGCACGCATTTCGGTTAGTGTTGCCTCGTCTACATCGCTAAATGCATTTGGGGCAGGCACTACACCTTCGTAATATTTGTTAGAAAGTACTACTACACGGTTTATAAAATTACCGAATATAGCTACCAACTCATTGTTGTTTCTTGCCTGAAAATCTTTCCAGGTAAAGTCGTTGTCTTTAGTTTCGGGAGCGTTAGATGTTAATGCGTAACGCAGCACGTCCTGCTGGCCCGGGAAATCCTTAAGGTATTCATGCAGCCATACCGCCCAGTTTTTAGAGGTATACAGTTTGTTGCCTTCAAGGTTTAAAAATTCATTTGCAGGCACGTTGTCCGGCAGTATGTAAGAACCTTCTGCTTTAAGCATGGCAGGGAATATAATGCAATGGAAAACAATATTGTCTTTACCAATAAAGTGAACCAGTTTTGTGTCTTCACTTTTCCAGTATGGTTCCCAGTCTTTACCTTCACGTAAAGCCCATTCTTTAGTAGATGATATGTACCCGATAGGTGCATCAAACCAAACGTAAAGCACTTTGCCTTCGGCACCTTCTACAGGAACAGGTATACCCCAGTCAAGGTCACGGGTTACAGCACGGGGTTTAAGTCCGTCTTCCAGCCACGATTTTACCTGCCCGTAAACGTTAGGTTTCCAGTCGTTCTTATGTCCTTCCAATACCCATTCGCGAAGAAAAGCATCATAACGGTCTAAAGGAAGAAACCAGTGTTTGGTCGATTTCATTATAGGCTTAGATCCTGTAATAGTCGATTTTGGATTAATAAGGTCGGTTGCGTTTAGCGATGACCCGCATCTTTCGCACTGGTCGCCATAGGCTTCTTCGTTACCACATTTAGGGCATGTGCCAATTACAAAACGGTCCGCAAGGAACTGATCTGCCTGTTCATCATACAGCTGCTCAGTAACTTCTTCAATAAATTTACCTTCACTGTATAGTTTCTTAAAAAATTCAGATGCTGTATCGTGGTGTATTTTTGCAGATGTGCGTGAGTAATTGTCAAAAGAAATTCCAAAATCTTCAAACGACTGCTTAATAATAGCGTGGTATTTGTCTATTACTTCCTGTGGCGTAATACCTTCTTTCTTAGCCTTCATAGATATGGCTACTCCGTGCTCGTCGCTTCCACAGATAAACGCCACATCTTTACCCTGAAGTCTCAGGAAACGGGAGTAAATATCAGAAGGTACATAAACACCGGCAAGGTGGCCTATATGTATAGGGCCATTAGTATAAGGCAGCGCCGCAGTAACAGTATATCGTTTTGGATCTTGTAACATTTGTATTGTAAATTTAGAAATGCAAAAGTACGAAATAATTAGCTATATTAATTTACCGCCGGTCAGACTGTAGCAGCAAATTCTTTTAACAGGCAAATGATTAAAAGAAGTAGTGGGTACGATTGTTTTTTTAACATGCGTAGGCGAAAGCCCTGTAGATTATAAATATATTGATTTGTACTATTTTACTTCTTTTAAATTTCGTGTATATTTTTTTAATTATGTTTGTGTAAAACCGGCTATTATGAAAAAAATACACTTTATTATCCTGTTATGGTGTGTAATAGCGCATGCCCAGGAAAAAACAAACCCAATTGTATTTGCTGATATATCTCTTGGATACAGCGTTGGCACACCGGAAGGCTTGACCGGTATTTTTGGGGTACATTATCAACATAACAATGATCTGTTTAGTTTGCGTTTTCTTGTAGTTGAAGATACAAGTACAAAGAATTTCGCTCCATTAATACCTATCCCAATATTTATAACTGAGGACAGGGTAAATGAATATTCTGCATTGTATGGTAAACGATATAGTAGTGATGGGCATGCCATAAGCTTTTCGGCTGGATTAGGGCTTGTTAGCAGAGAGGTCATGGAAAAGGACAATTCAGGTAATCATTATTATACCACTAGTAATAACATAGGGTTGCCTTTTGAAGTAAATTTTAAATGGTTTAAGCGCGAAAAAGCACCGTACCGTATTTATGGGGTTCTTCCGATTGGTGGGCGAACCGCTTTTGGAAACAGTTTTGGGTTTAAATTGTCAGGTGCTGTGTCAAAAACCTCGTATATTGGCATCGGCTTATGCTTTGGCATTGGTTATCATAAATACTATTAAACACTGTTACAATGCCGTTACGTTTACTAATTCTTTTTTTATTTACCCAAATTGCTGTTGCCCAAAACCCTGTAAAAATGCCACCTTATCTTAAAAAAGGCGATACTATAGGCATACTTGCTACTGCCCGTAAAGTAGATATGGCACCTTTGCAGCCGGCAATTAACCTGCTTAAAAGCTGGGGATTGAATGTAGTAATTGGCAAAACGGTTGGATTAGACGACAATCAGTTGGCAGGACAGGACTGGCAAAGAGCTACCGATTTTCAGCAAATGCTGGATAACCCATCCATTAAAGCAATATGGAGCGCTAAAGGAGGTTACGGCACTGTACGTATGATTGACAGGCTCAATTTTACAAAGTTTAAGCAAAATCCTAAATGGATAGTAGGCTTTAGCGACCTTACCGTAATGCACAGCCACATTAATAATTTTGATATTGCCACGCTGCATTCTATTGCCTGTATTAGTGTTAGCGGTGCAACACCCGAAGCCATTGAAGGCTTAAAGAAAGGACTCTTTGGCGGAAAGATAGAATACACCCTTCCGGCACATGCCTATAATAAAACGGGTAAAGCGCATGGTGAACTTATTGGCGGTAACCTCTCGGTGCTGTACAGTATTATGGGTTCGCCATCGGAGGCCAATTATAAAGGAAAGATAATCTTTATTGAAGACCTTGATGAATACTTGTACCATATAGATCGAATGATGATGAACCTGGAGCGCAACGGTTACTTTAAAGAGGTAAAAGGTATTATTATTGGCGGAATGACAAAAATGAGGGATAATGATATTCCGTGGGGTCATGATGCTTTGCAGATTATTCAGGATATTACCAAAGAATATAATATTCCTATTTGTTTTAATTTCCCGGCAGGCCATATAAAGGATAATCGTGCGCTTGTTTTTGGAAAACAGATTACCCTTGATGTTACAGCTACATCCACTAAAATTACGTTTGACTAATGGCAGAGCATAATGATTTAGGAAAACTAGGAGAAGAAATGGCGGCAGACTACCTGCAAAAAAACGGCTACACCATTTTACAAACCAATTATGTTTTCTTAAAAGCCGAAATTGATATCATTGCGAAAAAAGAAAATATCCTGGCGGTTGTGGAGGTAAAAACACGATCTTCGATAGAATATGGACTGCCTCAGGAGTTTGTTAAGCCAAAGAAAATCCAATTACTGGTAAAGGCAATTAACGAATATATTATTCAGAATGATCTTGATGTTGAAGTGCGATTTGATATCATTTCGGTTAGCAAAAATCAAAATTTGTTTGACATTGATCATTTAGAAGATGCTTTTTTTCACTTTTAACACGGAAATTTTAAGACAAAATCACAAATTGATGTCCGTTTAGTATGTACAAGCCTATACACTTTATAGTGTAAACACTGGTAAATCAGCTTATAGTTGTATAGACATTACTCACTTCTTTGCATTATTTGTAAGTAAAGGGTGTTTATGTAAATTTACATTGTTAAATATTTAACAAATTGTTTATTTTTTTATATTTGTTGGCAAAACAGCTACAACTCAATTATTTAGGTATGAAGACAATTTCATCTGTAGTAGAGCACTACATTAAAACAAAGCCATTTTTGTTGAGCGCGCTTTCGCAGGGTATTATTAACCTTACCTCTTTAGCGCGAAACATGATGCCGGAACTGGAGCAGGAACTTGGAAAAGATGTAAAGCAGGGGGCTGTGGTTATGTCTTTGAAGAGGCTTTCTGAAGATCTTGATTTTAGAGTGAATCACAAAATTGTAAAAGTACTTAGGGGTATTGGCGAAATTACTGTTCGCTCTTCCCTTACAGATTATACTTTTGCAGTATCAGACAGCATTCTGAACAAGCAGGGAGAACTGATTACAAGTATTAATGCTAATCCTGAAGTGTTCTATACATCTTCAAGAGGGGTTAATGAAACTAATATTGTAGTAAGTTCATCTATCAATGCAATTGTTGACCGTTTGTTCGCAGACGAAAAACAAATAGAGCGCACAGAAAATCTTGCGTCTATCACCGTGAAACTTCCTAGACAACATTACAAC
>Ga0265780_10003617_pt1 | contig 20235 bp, 16 predicted proteins | sample P1T30metagenome_FD_192432 | JGI IMG/M metagenome (GOLD analysis project Ga0265780, IMG submission 192432) | Plant litter microbial communities from East Loma Ridge, Irvine, California - P1 T30 | ecosystem: Environmental > Terrestrial > Plant litter > Unclassified | place: USA: California...
GAAACAACTCACTACCCGCCATGCCTTCGCTGTACTTGTCACCCTCCAGATAGGATCAGGCATTTTTGCTTCACCCGCTCAGGTGGACAGTAACGTACCTTCGCCTGGGGCTGCCTTGCTTGTGTGGATCCTTGGTGGTCTCTTGTCATGGGCTGGTGCTGCGTCTTTCGCCGAGCTTGGTGCCGCACTTCCTCTCAATGGAGGCATGCAGGAGTATCTGCGCCATGTATACGGAGATACAGCTGCCTTCTTGATGGCCTGGATCTATATCGTTGCAGTCAAGCCCTCATCTATGGCGATACAGAGCATTGTCATTGCAGAATCGATCGGCTCTGTAGCGTCTGTTCAAGTTGGCAGCCCCGACAGTGCAACGCTGCTTAAGATTATCGCAGCAATCAGCTTCGTGCTCATGGTCTTGCTCAACTCTATCAACACCAGGTTCACGCTACGGCTCAGCGAATCTTTCACAGTCTTCAAAATAGGCACTGTCGGCCTGATAGTACTGGGGGGACTTGTTGCTGTTATTGCTCACTTTGTGAACCCTCATTCATCTCTGTCGGGATCTAGCGATTGGTATTCGAAGAACTGGTTCGAGAGCAGGCCAACTATATCCGACGGGCATACGATTGACTGGACGTCCATGGGTGCATGGGATCGGTATGGTCACTACTGTGCAGCTATCTACGGTGGGCTTTGGGCTTACGATGGCTGGGACAACGTGAGTGATTCTTCGTCATGGAGCCGGTCAACTTCTCCTTCATATCGACTAACATGATCAATGCAGGCAAACATCGTCGCAAGCGAGATTCGCAACCCTGGACATGCGCTGCCACAAGCCATCAAGGCCGCCATGATTGTAGTACTAAGCTCCTTCGAACTTGTGAACATCGCATACTATGTGCTTTTGCCATGGCACCAGATCAGTGCCAACAACGCAGTGGCTGTTTCGGCGGCTACTTCACTGCTCGGTCGCCCCGCCGGCATTGCCATCACACTTCTGGTGGCTGTATCATGTGCCGGGTCGATCACAAGCAACGTCTTTTCTGTCGGCAGGCTCACGATAGCTGCATCGCAGAGGAACTATCTTCCTGCGGTCTTTAGCAAGCGAGGGTTGCCTACTAACAGGTCTTCAGAAGAGGAAGAGAGCATCTCAGTTTTTGATGCACCACTGTATGTCAATCACCTTCTCGCGTTGTCCCTCTATTAACTTAGGATGCAGCTACGCAAATATTTTGACACTCATCATAACATTGATCTACATCTCTACTGGTAGCTTCCGCGCCCTGTTGACCTTCGTTGGGATGGCTGAGTGGGTCTTCTATGTGAGCACAGTCGTGGGCTTGCTCATACTACGCCGTAGGGAGCCCCAGCTCGAACGACCATACCGCCCTACCATCGTCCTTCCCATCGCATTCGTTGTGGTTGGCACGCTTGTTATCCTTCGTTCGGCCATATTTGCACCTATGCAAAGTGGGCTGCTCGCAGGATTGTTGGTTGTCGGCGCACTCGTCAGTCGTCTGCGTAGCCGTTGAAACAACGATATGCAATCAGTTAATGCATCGATAAATTGAATCAAAATCGTCAAACACTTCATCCTGTCCGATGGCGATTGATGCTTCATGAACAGCACATAACAGGCTGTGATGCTCTTCAATGCCACTTCCGGCACCACATTGTAGTGCCCCAACTCCATGGGCCTTGTTGAACGCCTTCGGAATCAGAGCTTAGCAGCACACCACGAAGCCATGATTGCACTCCATTTCACATCACACGGACTGGTGTAAGTTGACGTCAGTTGAAAACAATTCTGCCGGCAAGTCACGCGGGGGCGGCTGCTTACACGGCGGCGACTACGGCTCGCGCCGTGCTTACTCGGTCGATCTTGACTCCGGACGCACCAGAGATTCAGTGCTCAACGGGGAGCTGAGTAGGTCTCGGTAGAAAAACGAAGCTGCAGTGAGCTCATGTCTCACCTTCTGAGTTCGAAATCGCGCGAAGTGTTCGTGTATGTGACTCAGATCGGTGCGCCCTCTGAAGTTTAAAAGGCTCGTGCTGCTCGCTGCTTTTTATACGAACATCAAAATACGATCTTCTGGTTTATTTCTCAAAAAGGGTATTCCAGCATTTCATGCATGTACAGAAAGATCAAGAATTCCCTATGATGATCTTTTGTCCCACCTCTGGCTAAAAATGAGTTCGTATTGAACATGGGTTCTGGGATTTCGGAACTGGATACAAAAGCCTATTGACAAACACCCGATGCGGTTGAGTGAGAAGCCGTGCCAAAATTGGTCTTCATAGCACTCATGAATCTGCGTGGGCTTGGTCCAAAATTATGACCCCGGCATTCGATGTGTTGAGAACCTCGGAAGTGCTTCCGTGCCTTTGTATGAGCTTTTATCAACCCAGGAGGTCACGACGCTGGGTATATAAAGCTCTCGGGTTATCTGCTTTTCCCTCCTCACTCCCACTCGCCATTATTGGCGCATTAAAAAAGTAGACTGCCAATGAAAATGATCTTTTTTCCTCCGAAAAATGCTCGATAACCCCCATGTCCTCTCTGCTTTTCTGAATTCCAAAAAAGTCAAAGGCTCCCAGTATATTCAACGCAAAATCGACCAACAAACCAACACATGGCACCTCAAAAACCCATCTAAGCCGCTGCCATGTTCTCGAGCCGAGAGACGTGTTTTTCTCGGCGGGAAGTGTGGTGTGGAAAGAAGTGCAGAACGGTGTTGTTATGGCTCTTTCTACAATCATCCCTGGCTTCTCCCTATGATTTGAGGCGTGCCTAGTGAGACGTATAAAGATCCTGTGTTCTCCGGGCTTACTGTTCATTCTTCAACCAATTTTGTCGCACAAAACTTTGGATACACTGACCTTGTGAGCGCCACCTTCTTCCAAAACCATCAAGCAATGCGGCGCATGACTTTCTGCCATCGCGAATCGCTGATTGCAAGCGAAAAACTGGGATTTGTTGGCGACATGTCGCTGTTGAGACCTTGCTTCAAAAACTTTCACATGCCCTGTTATGCCTCTCATGCTTCAGTTCTGCCATTGCAATCCATTAAAAAAGCCAAGAGTTCAGCAGCTATGTTGAAAAAGGACAGGACTTACCTTTCATTCCTCGAGTGGCGAGGTAGCCGAAAACACCATAACAGGTTACCTGATTGGTCTTCCAGGCCCGCAGATACGGTTATGACGGCTCGACCTTAGCCAGGCTATATCCACGTGCAATGCTCTCCGCTAAGTGCAGAGCATAAATACTGCTCAGCCTTCAGTACGTCTTCTCTTCTTCGTCACCTCAACCAGAAACAAACTTTTGCCCAAAACATATGGTCTACTTTTTGATTTGTGCGCTTTTCCACTCTCTTCAAGGCTCGATAAAGAGCCTTCATGAATTGCGCGCTTTGTGGCTGCTCGAATCCCTACCAAAAAGGCCAACTCTGTAATATGTGATAGAAACCCTCCTACTGCCGTCACTTCTTCACATCGAAATGCTGACCTGAGCTTCTCATGAGTACGCCCTCTGTCGCGCAAGGGTTGAAGACTCAGGTATAAATATTCTCTCTTCTCCAGAAGTGTGCTTGTAATCTTCAAATATATTTTCAATGCGCGCTCTAACAAAAACTGATTGCGGCGACATTCGATGTGCTGTGGCTCCTTTTTCTCCGAAGAGTTCGCCCGGAAGAATGATGTATATCATCCACAAAAAGCCCACATGACCAGCCTCATGACTTTCCTCGCTGCTCGACCAGCTCCTCTTACGCGTGCTATACGTCCAAAATACAATGTCAAACACCAACATGTGCGCCCAGCTATACTCAAATATCCCAGTCACGATACATTGACATGGGCTGAGAGGCTTTGAATGACTATGAGGGAGCTCTGTTCACTCCTTGTGTTGGCTGCATATGTAGTCGTCTCCAACGCATCTCACTCCGCTACTAGTCCGGAGATATATAAATACGTCTCTTCTCCGCCAGTCTCCACTCTCAAAAATAAAGCAATGTGCTCCAGTTGAACTAAAAAAATCTTCGACGAATTCCACATGTTGCCTCGTCTTTGTCTTCAGAAGTCTGGTGGGAAACCGTTGATGTCTTCTTCGCTCTCCGCAAAATAAATTCAGCAGATTGAAGGTTCTCTTGCCTTCCAGTTCACTCTAGAAACTTTTATTCGACTTTTGAGCCACTAAATAGCAAAGGAAATCGGTACTATGGATCTGCAGCCCCCGCTGGAATACACTGCATCGTCATGTTCAATACATCTTGCTATGAAGATTACCTATGTCGCGCTATCCTAGCGCTCAATGCTCAGTATATAAATACCCGCTGGTTTTCCTCTCCTTCTCGATTCTACTACTACACGAGTATGTTCAATTCTGAGAACTACCACTACCTAAGCTATGGTATTTCTCCAAAAATAAGGCGTTATATTCCCCGCCCCACCAAAGCTGTTCATGTCAATGTTTCATGTGTCCACCGCTTTTGCCAGACACCAATAAGCTGCCCTAAAGCAACCATGATCGGACGTTGTGCGCTGAAATCAAGACCGTCGCATTGGTTTCCATAGCCTTCTCTGCTGGCGCGCATGTGTTGGTTATAAATATCTACTTCTCTTCTACCTTCCTGTTTCTGTCAATACACTACATATCACTCAGGTGAGCCAAAACCCAAAGAAAAAACAGCTTATGAGCTTTTCCTGCTCCCCTGGCACATGGTCCTTTCCGCTGGAGGGTTTTTCGGTGCATAATTTTTGCTGCTCTTCGACCTCTGCTCTTCCTACAACACATTGCATTCTACTCTAGTGGGTTCAAAACACGTTCTTGAGAAGCTATGGGCTTCTTATGCTCTTCCCAAAAATAACTCTGCTCTTGTATGCCTGTTCTCCGTTTCTTGCGCTCTAAAAAGGGAAACTCATTCTGGTACATGTTTCTTGCTGCTGGCGCTCGTGTGTCGGAAATTGAATATCTAACACTCCACGCTTTCTGTCTTTCTTTCAATACCTCAGAGTTCACACTGGTGGATCAAAAACCCGAAGTAGTCATGCACATGAGCTTTTGCCCACTCTTCAAAACCTGTTATGCCGTCACGTCATTCTCTTCTCCTCATCTCAAAACCCTGGAGAACAGGATGATATGTCGCCTCTCTATCAGCCTTCCAAAAGTACCTTGATGTGCGTTCTATGTGTCCTTGTGTCCAAAGCAAAAACTTTGGCGAACCCCGCCATGTTTGGCTCGTGTAGGACTCAAATCACGCCCAAGAACTTCGATGTCCGTTTCCCCTGCACTCTGGAAAATACTGTCTAGCCGTTCTATGACCTGTTCTGATTTTTTGCCAGACAATCCCACTCACATGAGAAACGACCGGGATGTATATATATCCCCCTTCCTCCATTCCAAGACTTCATTATCCAATAATCGTACCTGCAAGGACCAAAACAACACGATGACGAGTTCATGACGCTGCCTGCGCTTCTCCCCAAAAGAAACACAAAACAAAGGCATATTTAGTCTTCTTCCAAAGTACTCCAAAGCGGTTCGATGTCCTGCCTCCTCCTCTTCGAAATCTCAAGGCCCAAATTCTATGCTTCCTCGTATGAACAACCTGCTCGATTTACATGTCCTCCCATCGCTGGAAAGTTCAAACAAGATGACCTATGTGTTGTCTCTTCTTGCACTGTTCTTCTCAAAACAAGGAACGTCTCCCGTCATGTGCTGTCACTTGCCTCTGACCGCAAAATAAAAGAATGCAGCTCAAAGAGTGGGAATTTCTCTGTGAAACCAAAAGATCACACTCTCAGTACCATATTTTGCCCTAGCGGTGTCCGAAACGACTATTATGCCAACTGGAGTCTGCCTCATTCGCTCAAAACGACCAAAAGTTCACTTAATGTCCCGCTGAGTCTCGCGCCAAGTCACAGGCCGGTGTATATAACCCCCCGCATTCTCGTTCTCCTACTCTCCTCAACATACACTGCTTTTGCTTGTAGACCAAATCGATCAGAGTGGCCCCTGATGTCGGTGTCTGCGGCTGTGCACTAAATCCTTTGCAGTACGAGTACATGTCTTCTCGACTTTACCAAAACGACAACGTTGCACAATGATACCTCTCCGGCACTCCACACGCTCTTGCATTAAATCGTTTAAAATCACGTTCTATGTCCCAGCAAGCCTAGTGCTAAATCAAGGGCTCGTGCATATAAACCGCCTTCTTCTCGCTCTTGCTTCTCTTCTACAACACACAGTCATTTACCTGTACGCCAAAAAGTCCACACAGGTAGGTTATATGTCTGTTCTGCGGTGTCTAAAAGCAATCGAAAACGAGTATATGCCCTCTCCTCTCCACCAAAAACAACTCATTCCCCATACCATGTTCGCTAGTGCTTCCCATACTCTCAAATCAAAACGTCCATGAACACATGCTATGTCGCAGGTGACCTGGCGCGAGACCAAGGGCTGGGTATATAAAACCCCCATCTTCCTCGCTCTTCTACTCTCCTCAACACACTACTTTTACTGGTACACTAAAACATATACAGTCCGATTACATGTCCGTCTGTTCCGCGCTGTCCAAAACTTATCTCCAAACGGATACATGTCTTCTTCTCGCTCTTCTGCTCCACTAAAACTGTCTTCCTCCAGCACTCCACACGCCCTCACATCAAAACGACTATAAATTGGTTTTATGTCCCGGCAAGTCGAGCGCGGCGCGGCGCTAAGTCGGGGCGGAGCGGAGGCTAGATCCAGATATATAAACCCTCGTCTTATCGCTGTCTCTCTCTGCTTCTCTTGTATACTAAAGATCGAGAATGATGGGGATTGAACATCATCGGTGTACAATACATGTCTTTTCTTGTCTGCGGTGTCCAAAGGATTACACGATGAGCTTATGTCTGTTCTCTGCTCCGGTGTCCAAAATCTACATCATCCTTATGGGATGGCTGTTTTGTCGGTGCCGACCAAAAGGACTAGGAAGAAGGCACCAAAGACTCTTGTTCGTTTTGTTGGAGCATCATGAGAAAGAACCGATGTTGCATCTACGCGCTGTGCTATGCTTCGTCTTTAGACACGCCAAATCACAATAATCATCAACATCACGACTACCTCGCTTTACGTCATCATCCCGAGCTCATAGTGTAACAATATAACACATCCAATTCTACAAAGGGGTATCTCAAACAAGCACAAAAAGCACTCCCATCTTCCTACCTCTCCCCACACTTACGCCCTCGCGCTCGCACTCAAATCCACCGCACTGCCCTCCACCTCCGCCTGCTTCCTCACCCCCGCCCAATCCACCCCCTCGCTCTCAACCTTCGTCTCCTCAGACCCAGTATCCGCGCTCGGTCGGCGAATCGCATCCTTCGCTTCTTCAATAGTCAGGTTGTCTTGCTTCGTAGTCGCGGACTGATCGACATTCTCGTCGGATTGGTTCTTCTCGCCGCCGGTAGCGAGATGGACGTTGCCGACCATGTCGCCTTCCTCTGGTTCCTGCTGCTCCTTGATATCCGTCGGCTTGGCCGAACCCATCGGGCGTTCGAGCGGCTTCATGTCGTTCGTGACTTTATGTTCGAGCGTAGTGATAGGCGCGGTGCTACTCCGATTAAGTCCGCGATGCTCGCCGTCGAGGCGCATCTTCGCGCCTTCGCGGTCCATGCTCTGTTTTTCCTTGGTGACCTGTTTCTCCGTCTTTGCGTGCGGGACGGAGCCTGGTACTGGGCGGTCGGAGGCGTATTCTTTGCTTTTGCGGGGCACGCGCTGGCCTTCTTTTTTGTCGCCGAGGCCGAGCAGGGAGCCTACGAGGCCGGGCTTGTGGTGCATCTTTTCGTCGTTCATGCCCTGTTGGAGGGCCTGCCAGCGTGTACTGACTTTCTGCTCGATGACGTCGCGCTTCTCGGCGGGTTTGGTTTGGCCTTGCTTGGCTTCATCGATGCGGGCGACGCGGGCTTGGGTTTCGAGCAGTTGCAATTCACGCTGACCCTGGGCGATACGAGCGCGGCGTAGGTAGTTGGTGGGTTGGTATCGCTTCATGTATTCTGCGTCTAGACCTTTCATCAGATATGCGCCAGGTCCGATGATGGCTGCAATGTCTTTGAGGACGAAGCCACCGATGCCAAAGCCTACCCCACGAGCTGCACCTACGACGCCTCTTTGCTTTGCTCCGCGGATTGGTTGAGTCACAAGACCTGTGACGCCGTCTTTCACTCCGTAGATGAGCTCGTCGCGACCAGCGCGCAGGCCAGAGTGGAAGCCGGTGACTCTCGGAGGCCTGCGAACAGTCTCGTCTCCATAGAGACGAGGAGCGTTGTGGAAGCCTTGTGTTAGAGCTAGAGTAAAGTTCATAGGGAAGCGCGCGATCGCACCGCCCGTCTTCCTAAATCCGGCCCCTGCTTCATGAGCAAGCTCTTCGCCAAGTTCTTCCTCGGGTTCTTCCAGCTTTGACAGGGACGATTCTCCTCGCTTCGCAGTTGGGCGATCACTCTTTTCCTCCTTCTTCTCCAAACCCTCTGCTGCGGCGCCATCAACTGTGCTCGAGTTCACTCTAGACAGTGTAGACTTCTGATGTTGCTTCCTTTTTTGAATGGCGCGCTTCTTCTCCCTCAGCTTCTCGCGCTTCTGTATGCTCTTGCCCATCTCTACCGGTACACCTCCAACGCCGGTGGCTGCATCCGTGAGACTTGCAATGATGCTGCCCCAGACACCCGTCAGCGGTTCACCGGGGCCGCCAAAATCGTTCCATTCGTAATGTCGCAAGAGGCGGAGTTCGTTCCACTTAAGTTTCTTCTTCTCAACCAGGAGATCTGCTGCAAGCGCAGAAAGCTTGACGTCAGTATTCTTGATTTTCCACGTCGCTACACGGTTGTCGAGAAAGTCACAGCGCATGCTGCCCTCCCCGCGTAGTGGAAGCGATCGATGAAAAGAGCGCACGGCGTTCAGCGCTCCATCGCCTTCATCTTCGATGCTTTTCGCAATCTTCTTGACGTTCTCCCTGGCTTCCTCGGTGAGACATTGCTTGATGCCCTCGGCGAGACGTTCTGCGTTGAGCTTCTTGTATGGTATGCAATCGTGTGCTCCAGCCTTTGCCTTACTGACCATGGCACCCCAGAATGGTTGATCGCCGAAGAAAGGTACGATCATCGTAGGTCTTGCGGTCTTCAATCCGATGGCAGTTGTACCTGCACCACCGTGGTGAACAACTGCAGCGCATCGCGGAAAGAGCCAGTCGTGGGGAGTGTTTTCCAGCATGAAGATGTTGTCGGGACAATCCGCATTTGAGCCAAAACCACCCCAGCCCTTCGAGACCAGGGCGCGACAGCCAGCCATCTTGACGGCCTCAAATATCAGTTTGGTGAACTCATCCGGGTCATCAACAACAATAGAGCCGAACCCAATGTACACAGGTGGGTCGCCGTTGTCCAAGAATTTCTTTAGGTCATCTGGTGGAGTAAAGCTGGACGCGAGGTCGAGGAACACAAATCCTGTAACGTCGATTTCCGGGCCCCAATCTTTCGGCTTGGAGATGAGGCTGGGTGACCACATATAGGTGTATGGGACTTTGAGTCGGTAGAGTTGACCTGGTGCCCAGAGTGTGCTGACATCCTCCAACCGCAGGATCTTGGTACGAAAGCGATTGATGAGATCACCCAAACCTTGCCATGTCATCATCTCTACGAGCGGGTACGACATGAAATTGCTGTATGTAGCCTCGACATTGCTGGTCTTGATGTTCGCTAAAGGATGTGGGAAGTGGACCGTAGGGGTGTAGGGAAATCTGTCAAAGTCAGCAATTATCCGACTTGTGTGAGCCTCGATACGCACGTGAACATCATATGCAGAGGTATACCGAGCTTTTCGGCGATGTGAGGAGGAGCAAAGCTAGGAGGGTTGGCGATTATTGCATCAGCCACAAACGGCTCTTTGTCACCCACTGCAAAGAGTTAGCATAAGTCGTGCTTGCAACGCAACCAAACATACTCATTTTAGCATTTGCCTTGTCGGTCTCGTCATCCGTTGCGTTGATGCATGCCCGCCACATGCCTTGGAACATTTCATACATCTGAGCTCTTCTCCGACCAATCTCGCCTTCTTTGATGGTGTCGAGGTTTGGAATTAGGCCGGGGTTCTTCACCATGAAGGCCATAAGCTCAGCCGGGTTACCACCAATGGAGAAGAATTCGAGCCCGGAATCCTTCTCCACAAAGTCCTTGAACGAGGGATGTGTTGCCATCCGTACTCTATGCCCGTAGTCGTTCTGCAGTATCTTGCCTATCCGAATGAAGGGCTGTATATCTCCCCGAGACCCAATGATTATGATGACGATGTTGAGTTTTACCCTCCGCGAAAGGTCGTGTTCCATCTCGTCGTCCTCGGGTGCGATCTTCTGGGCCTCAGTGTCCCTCTTATCATACCCCGCCAAGTCGTCCTCATTCTTGGTGTTCTTGCTCAGCACCGCGCCCAGCGCTTTCGCCAGATAACCTTGGTCGCCATCCTTCTCCAGCAGACTAAGCTTCAGACGTCCATCCGACTTTGATATTCTGCCTCGAGTCGTGAGCGCCTCGTTTGTGAATTTGAGGCGGGAGAACGGCCCTGCAGTGCTAGTGCGACGTTTCTTAGATTCCTCCCCAGCTACTGTGTTGTTGTGACTGAGGCTCTTGTTGGGCATGCGCTCATCTTCGGAGGGCTCATCTTCGGAGGAGTCGGATTCGGAGGAGTAGGGATCGAAGGTAACAGCTGTTGCTGGCTTATACAATAACTGTGATGAGTTCTGTCGGCGAGGGCCAGACTGTAGTCTGCCTAGGAGTGAGTGCTTGGTTGACGGTTTCGGTCGCTCTGTCGCCCAGCGCTGCTGCGTAGGACGGGATGATGTGGGCTCATCTTGCCGTGGTGCTGGGTCTGGTGAGTCTGTTTGCTTCTCCGACTGTGTAGCGATTCCTTGTTGTGACATGCTTGCTGGAGGAGACGCGTCGGCACTGCTCAGTCTAAGCTCGTTCCCTGTCACAAGGGCTGGGGTGGTGCCGATATTCGGGAAAACGGGTTCGTTGATGATGGTCCCTGTCGGTGTGACATTGTGGTGTAGCTGGCTACTCTGAGCCATCGTGTGTGGGGAAAGAATAGCAGATCGGTGGAGCTCGTAGAGTTTGAGCGTCCGCCGAGGTTCTGTTGTTTGATGTGAATGTGACGAAATGCAAGATTAGTAGCGGCCTGGGCAAACGCGATCAAGATTTGGCGGCAGGTGCCAGCGAACCGTAATGGTGAAGTCAGGGAATTCCAATTCGGAAGTTCGAGCTACTCTAAGTGTGTTGGCAGATATTGGCAAACGCGTGCAAGACGCCTCTTTTGCATAGCGTCGATCGCGCCGATATTGTTGTGGCGTCACAGCAAGCGTCCAGGCACACGTTGGCGCATTTTCGAGGTTCTCAGCCCAGGCGCAAGGCGGTTAAACTACGCATTAGCGGCCGAGCTACCCGCATGGGTGCGGCGCACGTGCGATGATGTCATGATACTCCTGTTCCTGATTGCTGACACCCTGGTTTGGCAGCATGGGATTGTGACATGGCATTCTCTGCCGTGCCAGCCTTGCCCACTGAATTGCGCAACGCTGGGATGTTGGTTTGGAAAAGTAGCATGGAATTCTTCGTGTATTCTAGAGGACCCTGACTGGCATCTAGTGACATAAAACATGTGATCGCTCCGCAAGAGGGTGAGTGCGGCGTGAGCTGCACATCGGCGATTTTCTGACCTCATCACTGTCCGAGCTATCCGACGATAGTTTTCTCGCCGAAGATTCTTCACCGTCCAAAGCCGAGGCCGTAGAACACCGCCTTCACGATGTCTGATGCCCATCCCGTCCAACCTCGGCCAATTTGGACGAGGTTCAGCATCTTGACCAGGTTGCGGTCAAAGGCATCGACATCCTCCCAATCGTCGGCGTAGGGCTCGAAACAAGCTGCTTCGATGCTGTCGGGTGCGCCTGGCGTCACGAGGTCCCATTCGCCGGTATCCTTTTGGCGAACATGCATCTTGGGGCCAATGACGAGCGATCGACCCAGTATCCGCGAGTCTGCCAACATACGTGTTCCTGCATCGACCACGTCCTCGACCTTGCCCATGGCTCCGCCTGCTAGGACCAGCCGTGCGGGCATTGGAACAATGGGTGTGTCAATGAAGTATGGGCAGAGCAGGTTGACGCGTACGCCTTGCAGACCGCTCGAGCACCGCAGGCTTCTGAAAAGCCCCAATACGGCATGTTTCGATGCAGCATACTGGGGCTGGATAGCGATGGGTGCAAGAGACGCAATGGAGCCGATGAACAAGAGATGACGGTCACGCGTCCGGGTTGCGGGGTCGCTGTCCATGCTGCAGTCCTTGGACCCAGGATTCTTTGGCAGCCAGAAGTAGGCGAGATGCGTCGTATACATGACGCCAGTGCCGTTGACGTCCATGATCTTGAAGTCTGGCGGCGGGGGATTGGCACCGTCCAGGTTCTTTCCCCATTGCATGGAGTCGTCGCCCGCAATTCCAGCATTGGCAACGACAGTGTCCAGCCCCCCATGAGGGCTCAGCTTGACGGCCTCCTTGAAGAGGTTGACCTGCGACTGCCAGTCTGTCACATTGCATTGGACGAAGTGGACTTTGTTCTTGCCCGTCAGCTCCTTGTTGATGGCACGACACAGTGCGTCGCCCTTCTGCACGTTGATGTCTCCGACGATAACAGTTGCGCCGTGTTTTGCCCAGTGTCGCACAAAAGCAGCGCCGAAGCCACTCGCTCCACCAGTGATCAGAATCACCTTGCCATTGACCCAGTTCGCATCGTAGGGTTTTCGTATGTCGATTGGCGGGGACTGGCGAATGGTCTTGACCATGCTCTGGTTTTTGTATGTGTCCATGCTGGTTCGGGTCGCGTCTCAGAGACAGTGATCAGGTTGGGGTATATGTTTGCAGTGGAAAGCAGTGTTTGCAGTGGAACGCAGTGTTTGCAGTGGAACGCAGTGTGGGTGAGACTACATGTTGAACCATGGCTGGATTTGGACGTGCCGAGGCACGCTGGCGGAAGGAGAGCTTTCCGACATGACGGCGCGGGGGACGAGGTCCAGCAGGTGAGCAGCCATGTCGTAGTGTCTGTCTTGTGAAGATTGACTAAAGCAAGACGTGGACTCGCCCAGACGTGCGCAGAGGTTGCAAGCATCACTGGTCACTGGCCGGGTTGACAGGCCTCAGGAACGTGGGGCCGTTAGCGCCTTCCTGTCTGAAGGACCCTGGTCAACATTTTCATCCCACCAAACAACCCCGCCATATAACAAACATTGCCCTCATTCAGCATTGCCTCTATTCGTTGTTTCACTAGCTTAAATTATAGACCTAGCCCAACTCACCATGGCCACCAAACCTCCCGCGCTCGACGTCTCCCACACGCACCTCGTTGCGACGCTCTTCTACAAGTCTGACTCCCCACACTTCTTCCAGCACGCCGACCTATCACCGCGCAGCCCCAATGACCAGCTCCCCTCGGCCTCACTCGAGGCGCTCAAGGATGGCGCCGCACCCACCGAGAACCTCGCCGACTACCCTCTTGAGCCGCCCACGCCCGGCCCCAGCGCGCTTGACAACCTCTACGGCAGCTATCTCAGCCAGAGCTGTCTGACGGATTTCTTTGTCACGCTCACAAACATACTGCCCGGTCTCGAGCAGAGCACAATAACGAGTCGGAAGCTGGAGGCTGTCAAGCTCTGTCGCGTGGTTGAAGTCACGTTTCCACTACCGAGCGCATCGCCCATGGCGCTCGAGACACTGCGGAGAGATGAGGCTATATCACGCTTCGAGCGCGAGTGGAATGTCGAGTGTGTTTTCCAAGCCGACAATGTATACAGGCGGTACAAGAGACTCGCTGTGTTCGACATGGACAGCACTCTGATACAACAAGAGGTCATTGACGAGATCGCGTCGCTAATTGGCGTAGAAAAGGAGGTTTCGGCGATTACCACTGCGGCAATGAATGGCGAGCTGGACTTTGAAGCTAGCCTAAGGGCGAGATGCAAGCTGCTAAAGGGCGTCCCAAGCACAGTATTCGAGACACTGCGGCCACGGATAACCCTCAACGAGGGCGTGAAGGAACTGATCACCGGCCTAAAGAGACTCGGCTTCAAGACCGCAGTGCTGAGCGGCGGCTTCACACCACTAACAGCTTGGATGGGCCAGCAACTCGGTCTCGACTACGCATTCGCAAACCACCTCGTCGTCTCCGAAGACGGCAAGACACTGACCGGCGAGCTAACCGGCGAGATCGTCCACGCCCAGAAAAAGCGACAACACGTTCTCGAAATCGCAGAGAAGGATGGCATACTACTAGACCAAGTCATCGCAATTGGCGACGGCGCGAACGATCTGCCCATGATGGGTGTCGCGGGTCTCGGCGTCGCATTCCACGCGAAGCCCAATGTCCAGATGCAAGCGCCGGCGCGACTGAATTCAAAGAGCATGCAGGACGTGCTGTATTTATTTGGCATCACCAAGGAGGAACAGCAAGTACTCCTGCAATAGTCGTAATAAGAGTTGGTACACGGTGAGGAGAAAAGTAATGTTCTATACCCGACACGCAAAAATACAACAGCGTTTTTATTTCGTCTTCACGGCCCGAGAGACATGGGAATTCGCGATTTTTATTTCGAGCTCTCGAATAAATTATACTGTTGAAGTGGCAGAACGTGAGGAGAATGCTCATGGGGTGCAGGTTTTATATTGAATCTGGGTGCCAAGATGGGTGAGTAATCAGGTCATGTGACCTTTCAACATGTACGGGTCCTCAGTGCCGTCTTTCGACCACTTCTCAACATTATTGACCTAAGTTGCGTTCCGAGACCAGGGAGCAGAATCGTACTTTTGACTGTGTGTAGCTGACACGTTGTAAACTCGACGTCCTTCGCCAAGAGGCTTTTGGAGTCATGTCAAGATTCCCGATTAGATCTCAGGGACGAGGAAGAGGAAGCGCCCAACATGAACGTGTACGTGCAAAGTTTGGTTGTTTGTAAAAGATACAACACAGCCTCTTCTCTCATGCTTTGCTTGTGCGCTGTCTTGGTTCAGTGCACGCCAGCCAGCCAGCCCGCCATGATTCCTTGCTTAAAGACATTCTTTTCGTAGAAATATATAACCATTGTGTAAGTCACTATTTGGGCGTGGATGCGAGGGCGGCTGGAGAACATGAACATGGGCTGCGTAGTTTTGCTTTCTGGAAGAGGGGCGGAGCCACATGCATAGGCCGGGTTACTGTTTTGGAATATGTTTGTTGACGAAGGATGTGGGAGAAGAGAAGAAGAAGAGTCGGCGAGGTTTATACTCCGTGAGCAGAGGTGGGAGCTTGGCGGAAACGAGAGTCGATTGCGTGGTGATGTCGATGCGGGGCGGCGACATGATAGAAACTCCAATGAAGTTTTTATAAACTTGGGGGAAAAGCGGGACGAGAGCATAGATGGGATGCCTCTAGTTTTCGGTCTCCGCGCTGGCTCTCGCACATGATCATGCCAGTCATGTCTTTTACACTCCGCAGAAGAAAAACATGGCGTTCTCTCTCGTGTCGTTTTTCACACATGATGTAATCGCGTTGTCTCTGGTGAAGTCCACGAAGGACCGAGCATGAAGTTCTCCACCATATCTTTTTTTTCCACAAGATATAAGCATATGCTAGCGAGTAATACACGCATAGGGTGCCGTGTCAGAATCTTCAAAAGCGGGGCATGGAGTGGTAGAAATGTAGATTCTTAAAAAATGCAAAGCGACAGGTCGCTGTAGACATTTGAAAATCGCAGGAGCATTTTTGAGTAAAACGGGAAAGTCGGCGGAAAGACATGCCTTGCTCTCAACCTGATTTTGGCAGAAGAAAACACACCAGCCACAACATGTTGATGTCTAATACTCTTTTTTTTCTAGAGAAGACCTTTTCGGGGTGCGGATGGAGGTGGGTAGAAGCTGTGCGAAGGAGGTATTTATACACGATCTTCTCCGGGAGGAGCGGAGAGAGACGGGCAAGTCTTCTCATGCAAACAATATTCCGACATTTCTCGAGCAGAACCAGACATTCCAAGTGACTTCTTCCATTTTGGAAAGGGCGGGGAGGCGCGCACATACGAATTTCGTATTGGTTTTTTTGAAGCGTAGGAGTGGCGCAGAAACTGGGGAAAGACATTCCTGGGATAAAGACCCCTTTTTAGTGATGGAGAGTGAAAAGTGGCAGGCAGTCTTCTCATGAAGTCAACCGTGGGCGGTTTCTCGAGCAAAGCCAAGCATTGCCCTCTCTTTTTTCGGTTTTCGAAAGACGAGGAGGCGTACATGTTGTTTCAGAATGCGATTTTGGGGTATAGAAGTAACAGAAAAATACTTCATGTTCTTGTGGTCTCATACTTTTTTGAGGTTCGAGCAGGAAACAGCAGGTCCCACAAAGAGATCCAATTGTTGTTTTTGGGTAAGCACTTCCAGGACGGGAAATGTTGGAAGATAACATTGCGCGAATTGGGAGGAGATTTATATGCACATCGGATAGACAGAGAAGACATCGTCGCGCCCTATCAAATATTTCGACGCCGGCGAAGTATCACTGTGTGCGCCCCTAGTTTGAAAAGTTAGGAGGTGGCGGAGGAGAGAAGAGTCGTCGGACCGGACATTGACACTTTTGGAGCATAAGACGGAGTCGTATGGTTTTGATCGCCGGCCCGAGACATGTGAGCTGAAGGTCTGCATTTTGGACTTTTGGGATGCAGAGGAGTATAGAAGAACATGGCAATGTTGCGAAGAAGATTTGGGTCTCGAGAAGAGTACGCAGGAACATGGGCAAACCATTGCGCATTTTCGGAACAGAGCAAAGGCAGACATAGCTGTTGCCATTTCAGAGTTTCGGGCAGACCACAATGGGGGATGTGATGAGGAAGAGAAGTGTTCAAGGTAAGAAGATCTTTACATCGTCTGGAGATGCAGGAACTTGCATGACGATGTCCAATTTTCAAGGAAAAAGACATATGATCGTGCCCTGCAGGTTTTCAATTTTTGTGAATGGCACCATGCGACGAAGTTCCCGCAACGCATCATATGCATTCTGATGTGTCCATTTGACAGTAGACGCGGAGCCCATGTCCCGTATGCCCACATACTTTTGAGAAGCGACAAGAAGAGGTGCAATGAAGAAAAGAGCTCAATTTTAGCAGGAGAGTAGTATTTATGCCTAGTCTCATCTAGGCGCCGAGATGTTTCCAAGCGTATTTCTAGCGATCTACGAAGCTACAGACTGCAGCGCAATGCTGCAGGATAGACTATCAGCTGCCAAAGGACAGGCATTCGATGCGTCGAAAAACTGCGCCCAACATCCTAAGATATCCTCAAACCCACATTCGAAAAGCTTCTAGGCATCTCCGTTGTTATACTAACGGATGCGAATGCAGTTCCAGCATTTGGTCACAGTACAGCCGCTGCAGCGCATGGCGAAGGTAAGGTAGTTGGCTTGGCACACCTGGCAAATTGCACCATCCTCTCGAAGCCAACCATGCACATGCCTAGCCGGTGCTTGTCGAACCGCCGGAACAGCTGGGCCAAGGCGATGATGAGTGAGAAAGTTCTCATCGAACTGCGGGCAGGGACAGCTCTTCCACTGAACACCACAGAGGTAGCAGAATTCGTGCTTGCAGCGGCATCTGACCTCATCATTAATGTATATCGGAAGTGAAGAAACGGTGAGCCTTACGTCATGTGGAAACATCCCTCCTGCAGCTCCACCACGTTCTTGCATCTTGTGCATTGTTGCCACTTGCCGCGCTTCGCCAAGTCCATAAGAAGCTGAACGTGAGGGTCCGTAGGACAGAGTCCTTCATGTTCGGGTGTCTTGCAGCGAACACAGGTCTTGTCATCGCAGAATCTACATGAGCCGACCTCGGCCTTGATGTCCTTCGGAGCAATGAATTTGGAGCAGTTGACGTTTGCACAGTACGTTGGGTTCGGCGTGGCGAGCTCGTCGACCTTCAGGTCGAAATCCTTGATGAGCGCTTTCGGAAGCATTACACGACAGACTTCCAGCGGGATAGGTAGCTTGCAGCACCGCGGAGGGAACAGCGTGGTGTTTTGAAGGCAGCTCGCAAAAAGGTCTACCAGGCAGTCCCGGCAGTAGGAATGCGCGTCGGGCACACATTCGAGTGTCAATGCGTCCTCGCATGCGACGTCGTCCATGCACGCGCAGCACTGGATCAGATTCTTGAGAGCAGGAATCTCGGCCTCTGAGTGATTGTCTGAGCCTTCGACACCCCCATCTGTATGATGAAAGTCGGTAGGAGGTACTCGCTCGTCCATGTCGCGGACCAGAGCGGCGGCATGGAGCTTCTTTGCCGATTCCCATTGTTCTTGGCTGTTGGTATCTCTACTCTCTATGAGGGTGGCCTCATACTCGCGGTAGTGTTCGATTTCCGCGTCAGCGATGACAAGTCCAGCCAGCCGCATGGCGAATTGATGGTCGTCGTGGGCCTGTTGCTCCTCTTGAATCAGCCTCTGGATCATGATCCGATCTTCGTGTTCCAGTCGGATGATCTCCAGAGTGCGCAAATGACCCTCAAGGATTTGATGCTGTAGTCGTAGGTCCTCTCTTAGGTACTCGAAGCTGGTGCGCAAGTCGCCGTCGGGGATATCGGGCTCATCGTACAGGCCGTCGAGCAAGTCGTTGATGTCATCGAGCTGGAGCTCCACAGCAAGCTTTGCAGTCTCTGGCTCCATCAATTTCACGCCCATAGCTGCGGGGGGTGGTGTGTAAGTTGTCGGAGTGCAGAAGTGGGAGATTTAAAGTAAAGGTCGTGGAGCGAGTCTGGGTGAGTTAGGATTGTATTAATTGACAAACGCCCCAAAATCGCGCAATGCGCTCGCTCTCCCAACGAGGCGGCGGTGTGCAAACGGATTCCCTGCCGTTCCGCTTAAGAGAGATAGAAAAAGACATTATGTTATGGGAGAGAGAATGATATCTAGAGATGCGAGATTGGTAGAAGGCACCGCTAAGAACTTCATCTGCTGGTCTGAATGCACCAGATGTGACAAGGAAGACGTTCACGAGTGATATCTCGAGTAACCGCGCGCACCCATCGGCATGCTCATTGCCCACCGCTTCTTTGCAGAGTCAGTTGGGATAAGACTCGAGCAATCCTGGAGGCTGTCGACATCATTTCCGATGACAGAAAAGCGATTCCATGCATCAACGAATTTGGCAGCCCAAAGATCTTGGCTGTTGCCAAAGTCCGTCCAAGTTTTAGCAGTCTACAAACGTTAGCAACAGCGAAATTTAGAGAAGAGCGTATTGAGCATACCTGAGTGTCGTTGGACATCCGCAAGTCGCTGTCTAGGCTGGATGGTGCGGTCCCAGCCTGAGTCTCGGTGTAGAATTTGGTGTCGTATACAGCCGGCGTGGAGTCGAGTGGCTTGCCAGCCTTGTTCGGGTCCGTCACAACTTGGATTGCAACGGAATGAGTGCCGAGTAGGGCAACTACATCATCGGAAGAGAAGCCTCGTGCTTTGAAAGTAACCAAGATACTATCGACGGAGTCTCTGCTACTGGGCATCGAGTTCAATGGTGCCGCGACAGAGCTGTCCGTTCTTCCCACCAGCGCCCTGACTTTTGGTCCCAATGGGCAAGCAGAAATCGCGTATGCAGCGGCAAACTGTATCATGTCGGCTGCGCTTACTTTATACTTGTTCGTCAAGTCCAGGAGTACTCCGCAAATGAAGGACAAGCCGCCGTTCTCGGAGCGACTACATTCGTCGGTCAAGATGAGGCTCCCGTCGCAGCCGTTGTTTATGCAATCGTGGAATGGAGCGCGGATAGCTCCATGTGCCGCTCTGCCACACGTTGAAAAGGTGCTCGAGAGTTCTTTGGCAACATCTGTCCATACGGCAGGGCAGCTGCCGGTCTGACGCGGCCAGAGATTCAAGGCTGATGTTGACGCGACCAAAGCGAGGAGGATAGAGGAGCGAGATAGCATCTTGGAGGCAGGCAGAGGTCTATAGATGGAATGATGTTGCCGGAGAGATGGTAGCGATTATACGCTTCAACGACGAGAAAAGACGAAAGTATATTGAGATGAGCAAAGAGAATAGCGATTGCAAGACGTTCATCTTATATCTCACAAGCAGTAACATGTCCATTTCTCAAGAGCGGCATCTGACAGGGACAGTGCATCTATTGTTGACCCACATCCCGACCGTCTGTTCGCAGTCAATGC
>Ga0265780_10003618_pt1 | contig 20234 bp, 21 predicted proteins | sample P1T30metagenome_FD_192432 | JGI IMG/M metagenome (GOLD analysis project Ga0265780, IMG submission 192432) | Plant litter microbial communities from East Loma Ridge, Irvine, California - P1 T30 | ecosystem: Environmental > Terrestrial > Plant litter > Unclassified | place: USA: California...
TGTCTCGTACTCCTCCTCTCTCTTCCAGATATCCCCCACGCTCAAACCCCAAGTAAAATGCACGAATCAAAAAAAAAAAGACACACAGAGGTGCGCATGACCGACGTGCTCTATTCCCGCCCTAGACGTCTTCTGCCGCTGAGGGAAAGAATATTGGCGCTGGAAAGCTACATGTAAGCCTGGAATAAAGTGCAAGTAAGAGCATGTTTGGGATCTTGATTTTGAAAAAGGCATGGAAGAAAGACATAAGGAAGACATGCGCATGAAGATAGAGGGGAGGGGGGAGGCCGATTGCGGTGCGTCCGATGTGCTGCATGTAACATTTCCCGTATGTGAATTCTAAACCACTACTAGTCGAGGAGTTTTTTTTTTCGCGGAGCACAGTCACTCGATACCCTCGCTGTGTGCGTACCAAACGTGCTGTATTAATGTGAATATTCACATACAAGATTCACTTCACATCCAAAACACTTCATTACATTTGTGAACTTTTCATTATCAAACTAGACTAAGCTAAGAAAGCGCCTATCCACCCTTCCCTTCCCTTAATTTCATAACCCGTGGGGAAAGACAGAGAGGAAGAAAGGAACATCCTCCCAAAGGTCAAGAGGATATCATTGTAAGAGCCTAATATTACAGGACCGTGGAACTCATTCATTTTCCACCAAGAGAGGTTCGTGTCGTGAAGATCGTATCGTAATGTGTCTGGAAGTCGGCGTCGCGACTTGACTTGATTGTCGAGAGGGCGAGCCGTTTACAACTCATCCTTAGCCTTCTTAGAGGCAGAGCTGGCGGAAGCGGCGGCGTCCTTGTAACCCTTGTCGGCGGACTTGGAAGCGGCAGACGCGGCGCTGGAAGCGCTCTTAGCGGCAACAGAGGAGGCGCTGGAGAGTGACTTTGAGATAGAGGAAGAGGAAGAGGAGGCGGCCTTGGCGGCAGATCCGGTCAAAGAGCTGGCAGACTTAGCCGCAAGCGAGGAAGCTGAGCTGGCAGATGAAGCAGCGCGGACAGAGGCGGAGCTGGCGCTGGATCCGGCAGCATCAGTAGCAGAAACGGCAGAAGCAGAGGCGAGACCGATCTGGGCCTTGAGCCAGTTGGTGGCACCAGCAAAGCCGTTGGTGGCAGCGTTGTACTGGTTACCGGCCTGGGAGGTAGCAGCGCCGTAGGCGGACTCGACAGTGGCAGATGCGCTGTCGCCGTAGAGACGGGCACGGTGCTTGCGGGCGAGAGCGAGGAGCTCATTGCGCTTGGAGCCCTGGGGAACCTTGATACCGTTGCTGTCAGCCCACTGCTTGATCTGGCTGTCGGACCATGAGTCGAGGAGGGCATCGCTGAGGCTTTGCTGAGCGGCGGCGGCGGAGGAAGAGGCTTGGGCATAGGCGCCCTGGGCGTTCTGGCTAGCAAGACGCGACTGGCGGCGGATGCTGGCGATCAAAGAGTCGCGAGTGGAAGGCTGAGGCGCGGGATAACCACGGGCATCGAGCCAGGCCTTGAGGTCAGAGTCAGACCAGGAGGAGTAGAGCCAGTCACCGGGGTAGGCGGCAGTCTCGCCAATCTTGTCAGCGGCAGCCTGGTAGTTCTCACGGACAGCCTTGATGAGGGAGTCGCGCTGGCGGGGCTGGGGAACAGGAATGCCGTTCTTGTCGGCAAAAGCCTTGAGCTGAGAGTCGGACCAGCTGCGAGGTGTTAGTGATTTTGCTAAGATGGATACAGTGATACGTACGAATCGAAGATCCACTCCTTGACACTGCCATAGGCCTGGTTTGCGGAGTCCTCAGTCTCAGTCCAGTAGACCTTGACCTGCTCGGCGAGGCTCTTAGCATCCTTCTCGGTGCCCTTCTTCGCCTGCTGGCCCTTGGCGGTCAGGTAGTTGGACAAGGATTGAGCATCCCAGCTGTTGTATGGGGTGACGATCTTGTCGTTCCAGTTGTCCTGGACGGTCTTCTGGAGATTCTTACGGTCCGAAGGCGACGGGTGGGGAATGCTGTGGTCTGACAACCAGCGCTCGAGCTCTGTCTCGTGCCACTTGTCGTAAACTGCTTCTTGAGATTAGCTGTATGTCTTTGGGTAGGCGTGGGTGGCGTGGAGCTTCAAAACTTATGTCACACGTGACATTGGCAAAAAAGAAGCTCTACGCTGGAGTGGATTCTAATGGAAGGGAACTTCACTGTACGCACCCGTCTTGCCAAACCAGCTGTTAGCAGTGGCCTGCGCGGCGAGCGACACCACAAGGGTGGAGGCAAGGGAGAACCTCATGTTGCCGTGTTATGCCTGGTGGATTATCTGTCTTAATATCGATAGATGAATTGAAGACGAGGATTGTGTTAGGGGAGGGCGGCAATGGTGTAAGGGTCGCAGATCTAGAGCGGAATGGAGCTTATAAGAGGGGAGGTGACGGGCAACCAGAAAGTTGTCGTCTGGGTGACGTAGTTTGCGGGAGACAGACAAACAAGGTCAAGGCGCGCCTGCCTAGCACAGCAGCCAATGGATCGCGATGACCAGCAGAAACCGCGTTCTGGTTGTAGGCGAATTGTGGCCTCGCTGTCACAAGCCGCTATGCAGCTCGCATCTGCTGTGGGCTTAGAGGTACCGCTACCAGCCTTCTGGGCCTTCCACATCGCTTGCAGACACCTCTCATGAAGTCACCATCGAAGAAGACACATTGCGATGCCCGCCTCTGACCGCTTGCACGCTGTGCGATGTGCGGCGCGGGCATGGCATTTTGAAATTTCCCATCACGATTGCGATTTGCGGGGATTCGCCCCCTACGTCATCATACAAACAAACCCATGCACAAAGTTCTGGAGCTCCACACTCACTGCTTGTCACAGTGATGTTCGGGTCACGGAAGACACGTCAAAAGTGTCAACACAGGTGTCGATTGAATTGAATTGTTCGATTCTCACTGAGTTGGGGCGCCGGCTTTGCGTCAATCGAGCTGCATGCACAGCTAACAGTGCTTGGCCCTTCCTTTACGCCCCCATCCTTTGTGCATGACCTGTTGTACAAAGTAGCGAACTAGATTTCACAAGCCTCACGGTTCGGAGTCGCGTCCTCCTTGACCTTGGAAGCGTGTTAACAAAGTATCCCAGAGCTAATGCGCGGGTGGACTTACCAGCCCAGAACTCCTTCGGCACTTTGTCTTTGGTGTCGTCCTCCTTGCTAGCCTGCTGATTTTTCTTCTCAGTCCTCTGTTCCATTTCCTCGTTGTGCCGCCTCACGTCCTCGCTCTGCTCCTCTTTGGGAGGCGCGCGTTCGTTGAGGATCTTGGGTTGCGCACCTTGTTTGCTAGATTTGCTGCTACCGTCGTTGGATTGCGACTCGGATGCTGGTGATGACTTCTGTTGCGAGCTGGAGCCGGACGAGCTGTCCTCGTTGGGCGAGGAAGAAGACTTGCCCTCGGCGACCTTTGGTGGAGGTGGGCCGGGGTGCTCGAGGTGCTCGCTCCGGTTCTTGCCCTGCTTCTCGGGTGTCTCACCAGCTGGGTTGCCTGCGCCTGAACCGTAGTCCGAGGTTGCGAAGCGGACTTGCTGATGAGCTCGTGGAGCCGCGGAGAGAGCAGGGCGAAGAGCCGCTGAGCGCATCAATGATGCCGATCGGGTGAGGAAGCTCATGCTGTGGAATGGGTGTGGATTGAGATTGAGGTTAATATTGCAAGGTGCTTGTATGAAGTTCTAGAGTTGCAACGACAGCCGTAGGTTGTCGTGCTTTGGAGCTACTCCCAAGCTCCTGGGAGTGACATCATCATCACAACCAAAGTAGACTCCGTTCCTGCACGACCGCCGCAGCCCACGTCACTCAAGTTTCGCATCTGCAAGCCTAGTGGATATCATGCAAGCTGACAAGTTGAGCGAATTATCATTTCTATCCAAAGTCCGGTAACAACACTAAAGTGGGTATCTCGCTAGTAATAACTATCCGAATCCAGTATATCCTATCCCTCCAAAATGCTTGCGCATGCTAAAAGAGTTGCGATGCAAGAAAAAGAAAAACCGACCCCCATATGTACTTAGTCAATACCAATCATGGTTCCGTCGCATCTCCAGTCGTCGACTTCTACGCCAACTGGCGCAGTGTGAATAGCCTCGTCGTCGATGGAAACGTGACTGAGCCAGGTGCCGACTCTGTTCTGACCGCGCTTAGAGCCATCACGGGATAGCCCGGCCATTGCGGATGCAGCAGCAGTGGAAGGGCGAGTCGTCGGTGGCGGCGCTGGCTGTCGCTCAACGCGGCGGCTGAAAAATGATGCTCGAGGAGCAGCGGAGCGGGGAATGGTGCGTGCTGCGATGTTTGCTGCTGGGCGCATTGCGTAAGATTCGTTCATGTGATGGCCCCCTGCGTTGCCCACGGCATATACTTCGACAGGAGGATCTGCACGGCGTGAATGCGATGCTGCCGGTGGGGGGTTGATGTGGAGATTTTGCATATGTGACGAGAGTCTGTGTTCTGCGCGGTCCGGGTCTCGGTCTCGTCCGCTACGTTGACGAGTCCTCGTGCTTGAGCGGCGTGTTGGTGGTGGTGGTGACGGTTGGTTTGGAAGTTCGATGACTTCAACCACGTCATGCTGGTTCTGAGCGTGGGGGACGCGCATATCGTTGAGGCGGTCGTTGTCTTCGATGTGCTGGTAGTTGAACCAAGGGCAGTTGCAGGTCTTCCAGGGTGCTGCACAAACCATGCAAAACTGGGCGGTGCATCGACTATGTACTGTCAGTGTTTGTGTCATGGGAGTTGGATGATCACACTTACCATGTCATGTGGTTGCAGCCCTCCTTGAGCTCAACCACAGCCTTGCAGCTGTAGCACCTTTGCCAGCCTTGTTCCTTGGCCATTTGTACCAGACGGTTCGTCTCATCGTCCTTTGGACACTCGCGCTTGGAATGGAACCTCTCATTGCATAGGACGCACACCTTAGTTGAGCAGCTGCCACACCGAGCATATCGCCTTCCGTAGGTCCGGTCCATGCGAATCCGTGATGGTTTGATCCATTGGCCGCATCCTTTGGTTGGACAGTAGAGTCGATTTGCGGTGGTGTATTCTTGGTACTTCTTGTTCCACAGTATCTTAAATTTGTCGTCGAATAGGCGGTCGGCATATTTGAGCGGAATATGCTCTGTTGTGCAGCATCGCGGCGGCATGTGGGCTGGATCTTGCACGGAAAGTGTGAATTGGCGCTTGAGGCACGAATGGCACATGCGGTGTCCACATGCGAGCTTAACGGTCTTGTGTACGGGTAGCTCGTCGTTCATGCAAACGAGACAATCGACCCTAAAATAGTCAGCATGGAGTCTGGATTGGGCTTGGGTACACGTACATAACAACCTCCTTGTGCACCGGGGTCGAAGACAATCGGGGTGATTTGGCAAACAAGTTGGCGAAGAGGCCTCCGGTGCTGCGGCGCGCGACGTCCCTGGTGGAATGTGATCTTGGGATTGGCGGTGGAGATGTGGGAATTTTGATCGTGTTTGTGCGCCGTACCGATTGCCTGGAAGCCAGGAATCCTCTGTTGGGCTCGCGCGCAGACATGCTTCTGTGTACGGTCAGCGCGTGCAAATTGATGAATTGACCAACTCTCCTACCTGCTTAGCTTGGGAGCCTCCCCGCGGCGCAAGGAGGCAGAGCCGGACCCCGACAGCGGTGTGTAGGCCGTCCGACTTGAAGAACCGCCTGCTTCACTCCTCTTCCGCGTCGACGATCTTCGGACGGTCGTCTCTTCCACGGCGGCCCTGGACTTTGGCCGCCCATACACAAAGTCGGCGTCTCGGTCGGCTGCAACCACGTCTCTCCTTTTCGACCTCCGGGTGCCATCTCGTCGCAACTCTCGAGGCGCCTCCTTTACGCGCTCGCGCCTTCCTTCTTGAGCCATCCGATCCTGGGTGCGACGGCGCTCCGATGCGGACTGGGGCTGTGAGTAGTAGGACTCTCGCCGTGCCCTGAGTTCGTCAATGTCCAGTTCGGCCTGTCGTCTGGCATCGTCGGCGCGGCGGCGCTCTCTCCGTTCTCGTTTGGCGGCGGCTTCGTCCTCGGCTATTTCGCGGGATTTCCGGCGGCGATGTCTGCGTTCACGCTCGGCCTCTTCATCGTCGTGGTATCGCGTGCCCCGTTCATCGCGATTTTTAGCCATGCCCCGGGGTGCAGGGCTATATGGCCAGCGCGGAAGCCAGCCTGGAGCCAGCCTGTAAGTCACAGGCACCGGCACCGGCAGACTCTGATGTAGTCGTGCAGGCGGTTGCAGTGGAGGGGCGTGCTGTGCGGAGAACCCGTGGTGTGTGATGGCGAACAACGAGCGCTTGCAGCAAGGTCGAACTTGACGAGACGAAAGCTGACCACTCGCACGGGGCAAGCCGTCGGCGGTGAAGCACACGCAGAAGAACGGTGTGCCCGTTGATCAGAGTGCCCCCCAGCCCGTCCACAGGGGATCTCGCTTAGGCGGTTAGCGGTGACAGGGATCAGCGTCAGGCGTCGATGGACTGGTGCCAGCTGTCTCAGCCGTGCGCAGATGATGTCGTGAAGCTTCTGGAAACCAACCGCAAGTGGGATTGCAAGAAGACGCAGTGGTGCGCGCTGGACGAACAAACCAAGCGGCCGACCATCGGCTTGCAGTGCACTGCCGCTCAGGGCGCAAACTTTGGGCAGCGTTTGGCTGGGATGACTCGCCACAGATTTGCCATTGGTATATTGCAGCCCCTAAATATGCACGTCGTGCGAGACGACAGCGCCCAAGTGCAGATTTTGATCCTCAGTCCTTCTCGAGTGTGATCTGTGTGGAAACCTCCCACTTTTGGCCTCCACTCCCGTAGTTACCGCCCAACCGGTTCCGCACCATACTGCCGATCCGATCGCGAAGACGACCAATTTCCTCCAAGTGTCGCACGCGCAGCTTGAGGTTGGCCTGGCACAGTCCGTAGTGGACTTGCCAGAATTTGGCTTCCTCGACACTGCTGACTGCCGGGTCCGTCTCGATATCGTACATGACATCCGAGACGCCCGGGCCGGCGTAGGACATGAGGAGCATTTTGCCCAACGTCCAACCCTGCACCCAGCCCAATGCCACCATGGAAAATGCCACCGAAAAGGAGAGCGTGCGGTCCAACCACACGTACATTTGTATGCTGAGGAGTGGCAGGAGCAGCAACAGCGCCGAACATGACAGAGTTAGGAAATGCGAAGGGTTGCTGAGCACCGAGGGCAGGTTAGCAATGGCGCTCAGTCGCATAACCTTGCCAATGCGAGCGTGATTCTTCAGCAGCACTGCCGATACAAGCGTGGAGACAATGCCACTCAGGGCGGCAAGATCAATGCTGCCAGGCGATACTCGCTCGTGGGCGTCTGCATGGTGCGCTTCGTGCCCGCCACTGTTCTCCAGCGCGTGTGTCAGGCCATGCGACATCAGGTCAAGTCCCATAAACAGCAGTCCAACAGACATGCCCAGTCCTGCAATTACCTCCAGGCGCTCAAATCCGAACGGATGCCGTATGCTAGACCGCTTCCAGACTTCGAAATTTGAACCCACGTCTACCGCGACGCAGAGAAATGCTCCAAGCGCATCGTAGAAGATGAGCCGGGACAGCACCGTGAGAGCCAAAGACTCGTGGGCGCCCCACTGCACGAGTCCGGCAACTACCAGATGACAGAAACACCAGGCTAGGCGTAACTTCTGGTCCTTGGACATGGAGGATCGATACTCCTTGAAGGTTGGGATGGGTAGAGATGCAGGGAGCTGCAATGGAGCGCGAGGAGCGGGTTCGAGGAAGATTTGGTGGGACACACTACTGTGCTTGTACTTGTGACCGCGTCTGCGACCCATGTCCTGCGATGATTAGAATCATGCCTGCCACCTCTGCGAGCAACATACTGTTTGCTTGTTCGCTGCCTGTGGACGCCCAGGCGCGTAGGCCACAGACTGGAAGTTGAATGGGTTGCGAGAGCTTTCCGAACTGTCTACATCATTCGTTCCACTGGTCGTGCTCGCCGGAGTGTACGGGAAAGTCGCGCTCGCGGGCGTGTACATGGTGGGTGTCGCGCGCTGAGAGACGGAATCGCTGGGCCCTAGAGTTGCGAACTGCTTTGATGGGAACGTAGCCGACATGGGCGAAAGCGCGTTCACATCGTAGCCAAGTCCCCCGGGAGACAGTTCGCCATCGAGTCCTAGTCCCACGGGTTGCGGAGCGTCTTGGTCAGGAGGCGGTGTCGGCGTGCGTGGAGGGCGCGGAAGGGGCATGTTCGAGGCCATGCCTGTAGCGTAATGAGTGACTATAGAGAATGGCGATTAAGGGTAGCTCAAGGCTATGCGATCATGATCAAGGACGTGGACGCAGCTCGACCCCAGACGGAAGGTGGTGGGGAGATTGAGGGATGTCTTCCGTATGCGGCTGAATGCGGACCCCTGCAGCCGTTTTCTCCAATCAAGCCCGCATGCAAGGACCCGCCCTCCACCTGTCGCCAGAAACATGACGCTACCATTACTTTCGACTCCCACCTGTTGCGCGGGATGTGAAAGGCCTGGGTCGAGAAGTCTGAAATTGGAGGCAAGCCGGTCATGGATCTAGACTACGCACATTCCAGTGGAGCTGGCGTTGCTGGGCCATCTCAAGGCACTGGAGACGAATTAGGTGAAAGGAAAAGGCGGCCGGATGTTTCGCCCGATTCTTCTCATCCACGCTTGATGATGGATGACGGTCCGGAGAGTGAGCATGTGCATGGTCCACAGGGAAAGCCGCTCATTGCGACTGCTGTGCATTGGAGGAAGAGAACGGGATCATTGCGGCAGGCGGCCATGGCGAAGATGCGAGAGCGTATTGGCGTCACAACCCCTATAGCCATCGATACGGCGCCATCGAAGGACGTGTTGTCTCCGAGTTCGGGCGAAGATACGCCGGAAGCTATGAGAATGAGTCTGCAGACTGACAGTCGCGACCAAGACCAAAGCTCGCGCTATGACCCAGGGTTTCTCGCTTCACCGTCAAACAGTAATGCAGAAGGACCGTACGTTTCCACCACTGACGAGGATGATGTAACAGTTGTTCCCCACCCAAGAGCCTCAAGCATCAACTCTTCCTTGGACCATCCGGCCGCAATTCGTGCAATGTCTCTCACCCGGCGTTCGCACCGCGCTGAGTCGCGCACTTCTCACACGGCTGTTCCACCCCTCATAGACCCTGGCCTTGAAGACGATGATTGGGACTATAGCGAGACAGAATGGTGGGGATGGGTTATACTTGCAACCACATGGATTGTATTTGTCGTCGTCATGGGCTCATGCTTCGGAGTGTGGAGTTGGGCGTGGGATGTGGGTGAAACACCATATGCGCCACCCGATCTGGAAGACGATGACACTTTGCCTATAACAGGCTACTATCCAGCATTGATGGTGTGTACAGCCGTTATGAGCTGGGTCTGGGTGGTCGTTGCATGGGTCGGAATGAAGTAAGTTGACATTGTACACACGCTCGGAAGACGTTGCTGACTTTCAAGATACTTCCGACACGCCAAAGTGGTTGCAGACGACGGATAGCCATTGCGAACTTAACGGACAACAACAAAAACATGCATGAAATTTGCCGTTTCGGCACACCGATAGATTGCATCTATTCTCGGCCTCGCTAAATGCATGCGCGAAACGACCAATATGTTCCAAACACTAAGTATACCATCTCTTGTAAGTCAACACATAGCTTCGCCATTACATTTCTTACTCATATGCTCACAGTGCATTTTAGTGGCCCTAAATCACACTGCAAGTGGATTTGGGAAACTGTGACAGGACAGACGTACTTGAGTCTCGTGCCGCCCATGTTCACGGCCATGTCTACCTTGCTCCCAGCCGTGGGGCACTAATTTCGCTGCAGCTTCCATCCGTTCGGTTCACCCGTGTGCTAACTGCACAAACCCTCATTACTGCGCGAACGCACTTCTCGAAGCTTACCGAAATGGCTCAGAGTTTTTCCGCTATGCTCCCGCTCCCACCTTTGTGGTATCCGTGCAGGGACATGACTTGTTGCTGCAATATAGATAAGGTAAGATGAGGCGCAATTTCCCGTGGCATGCCTTTCGAAGTGATGTTCATGAATATAGACTGACGAATACAGTGCATGCATTACAAGGAAATAATGATGGCTCTTCGCAAGAATCCGCAGAGACGTTGCCAGGAAGTAATGATGCCATCCGTAGCTTCGACTAGATTCCTACCGATCACCATCGAGGTCAAAGAATCTCCGGTGCTTAAGAAAAAGCGTCAGCCTCCACCTCAGCGCCGAACAAAGCGCTATGCTGCAGACGCACAGCGACATAAACGAAGGACCTCTATCGCACAGCTACCTCGGCCGACGAACGACAAACCCTTTCCATTCTTCCAGTTGCCGCGTGAGCTCCGAGATCAAGTCTATGCATCGCTTGTAACTCGGACGGATAGCAGACGCTCTGTGATATCGGCTGTATCTCTCTTAAGCGACAGGAAAGCCAAACGTGCTGCTCAAGCCAAACGCGAGCGGTTGAACCGGAGACGCATTCTGCATGGAAAGCCGCCGGCCCGCACGCGGGATTCCGAACCAGCACTAATTGTCCATTTGAACCTGCTCCAATCCTCTCGAAGGTTGTACGACGAAGCGCAAGACTGCTTATACAGCAACAATTGGTTCGCCCTCACACTCGACAAACTTCCTTCCACAACGTTCGAGACGCCGTACGGATGGAATCTCTCCAAGGTCACAAGACTGCAGATTGAGATCCAAGTCAAAGATGCGGCACATATGAATAGCTATGTTGACTGGACTGCAATCTTCTCTCCCTTTACTTCTTTGCGGTTTCTGCACGTTGCGCCCACCTTCCACCCACGATACTACGATTGGGCTCATCCGGAACTCAGCAACTGGACGGCCGTGCACTACGTCCACAAGGCCTTCTTCCGTGAACTGTTGGCAGCGATACCGAGCCATATCAACATTGAGTTTGGAGAATTATCCGATGGAAACACAGATCTGCAGTTACAGGGACAATCAGTCTGCCAGACAGTTGTCGCGAGCATGTATGCAGAGCTTGCTGGACGGCAAATGCATGTTACTGCGGCAAATGCGGCTGCGATTAGGCATTGACAGGGCACGTACCCTGCTTATAGACGGATGAGGCGTTTCATTCATGCTTTTGGACCGGAGACAACCTTACCATAGAGGTCTCATAATCTCGATTGTACTTATAACTGTATACATACTCATGATATAACGGCTTCGTCGACGATAGAGCGCAATCATACCAAAAACATAATCCGATATTATATTTGCAGACGAATGAGGTATGAAATTTGACACCGGCGACCAAAGGAGCCGAGACGACAGCGCGCGTCGGTCCACAGGTTTCACCTACGAGAACTAAGAAGAACACCTCGTCAGGGCCAGTGAGGCAAATCTTGTCCGCAATAGACAAGGAAAAAAAGGAAAAAAAAAAGAATGTTTCAATCCTGCTAATGCAGGCACTCAGGATGTCCCCTTCGTGGATCGAACCTTTGGAGATCGTTAGAACGCGGCTTAAGCGAGCTTGTATGGTGCTAATACTTACACGATACCTCCAGATTTAGTGACTGAGACTTCAGTCTGGCGCTCTCCCAATTGAGCTAAGGAGACTGATCTCTGATCTTATTGGCTGATTTGATAATTATAACCAATATCACTTAATTCAAGCCAGCTCGAAGACTGCACTGGACATTTTTCGAAAATCAGCTTAGTCTTTCCGGCACTTCAATCCCCAGCTGACCCCGCTGTGGTGCATCAGGCTTTGATAGTTGGCTACTTCGGGCTTAGCGTACCGAGGCCCGCTCGGTGGCCGACGAGCTTCGAGCTGCAAGCTCTCGTTGACATGACATTTCTTACAGCTTTGAATATATCTGCGACACAAAATACAGCACGGTGGTCTTCGCAAATATGCAGCCTTCACCTCTTGCCAACCCATTGGCTACCGTAGCCCAGCTCGAAACCTCGGGCTCACTGCTGGACGGCATACCAGCCGATCTCGAGGACTCCGTTCGCTTTGCCGGCGCAAGACTTACACAAGCTGCCGGTATACTTCTCCGGCTACCACAGGAAGTCATAGCGCAGGCTATTGTCGTCTTCATGAGGTTCTGGCTCGGTCCAGACGGTGGAAGCCTCATCGAGTTTGGCGCAGAAGTACTTCCTCCCAATCACCAAAGCTCACTCCATACTGACATGACACAGCAAGTCTCGGCGTCCTCTCTCTACCTCACGACCAAACTCTCCGCATACCCAAAATCTCCTCGAAGCATCGTCAACGTTTACGCCTATCTTGCATCCTTCCCATCCACTCCCATCGAGCCGGACGAATTGCAGGAAAAGAACGCAGAAGCATACTATGTCTCGGAAGGCACGTACGAACGTCGTCGCACCACGCTCTTCACTGTGGAACAGCGGATTCTTCGCACTCTCGGCTTCAATGTCCACGTCAATCTCCCATACACGTTATGTGTCACATACCTCCAGGCCCTCGACGTCTTCACGCATCCACGGGCCACAGAGCTCGCGAAGCTCGCAAACGCATACCTCAATACGGCGCTCTTAAGTCCACAACTCTTGTTTCTGACTCATCAGCCGCCACAGTTGGCGACAGCGGCGATCTATCTGGCCGCAAGGGAAGTGGGCATCAAGTTGCCGGAAGTTGAGTGGTGGGAGGTGTTCGATACGGATAGAGAGGAGCTCGGGTTTTTGTGTGTGGGCATGTTAAGCGTGGATGGATTCGCAAAACAAGAGAGGGAGAAGTGGGAAGGGAAGAGGGTGCCGTTGAGTGTGAAGGATGTGCAGCAGGAGATGAAGAGAAGGGACGTTGAGGAATAAGATGTCATACCTGGAGTACGTCAATGACTGTACTGGGAGTCGGGATGTCGAGACCTCTTCTCAAATTGACGTGTCCTCGATTTCGACTCACTAGCACTGTGCAGACTGGATCAAAAGCTACCCGAAGCCCTTTCACGACCTAACAGTGAGAATCCGCACAATGTCAGAGCAGGCTACCTTGACGCCGCAGAGCTTTCCCCACCATTCCTCCGCTTGTCAGAAAACCTTTGTTGCGCACAAACAGCCGGTTCATTACAATAGCCTACGCCCTGTAACCCAACAATGGACCACACATCCAGCCACATCAACCCAGAGCGGTTTGCGTCGAAGATGCCTAGTCTTTTCCACCAGGAAGCAGTCTATCGAAAGACGCGTTTCGATCGTGACGAGCGAGGCAAGCGTCTGGTCAAGCTTTCTCAACTCAATAGACAATCCGGTCGAGATCTTGCGAGTTCATACACAGCTGCACAGGTTGAGCCAGGCGCGCCCCCCAACTTCTCCCGCCCACGACCAAGTCTGCATCGGAAAACGTCGTCTTGTAGCGAGAAGGGCTCCCCCAAGCCATACTATCAAGCTGATCAGATCCCAGCGAGCAGGGATGTACCAACTCTGGAGCGCATATATTGTGAGCGTACATCGTCAGATCTGGACGCTCTGCCGTCGCAGCGGGTTCGTCGCGAACCGTCACTTCTGTCGATTGCTACCGACGATAGCGGGAGACATCAAGTCGTGGTGAAACCTGCTCCACACCCCGCTGTGTCACTGAAGCGGACACAGGCCATCCGTCGACCCAGCACAGTGCATGTCCGCCGTAAGCCTCTAGCACCGAGTGCTCAGACCTCTGATGGCAATATGCGGGAGGAGGTCATGGATGACGCTAGGGCAGACACTGCGCGACGCTTCAGCTTTGAGTTCAAACCGGAGAAACTGACGCTGGGTCCAAAGACTACTCGTGTCCCGAGAAGTGACGTGTACCGGCCTGTCAACCTACCGCCGCGTCATGAGCCATCTCATGCAGGATATGTACGCGAGCCGGCACAGACTTTCGACGAGATTCTGTGGCGGATGATATATGCCACATAGCAGTGACGCAGCTTTCAGTGTGTTGGTCATACCTCCAGATACCGCACTTCCTGGAACTCCACAAATGAGTTGGTCATAGCTCGAGAGAATTCCACCTCTTGCAAGTCATGCTTTCATGTCGAATCCTGGCTTTGCGATATATTCACTTGCTCAGACTCGTGCGAAAGTTAGACTCTTATAAGAAAGGGTGTAAATGTAAACTTTTCATACAGCTAGATTGCAGCACAAGGAATTATACATACTCATTTTTATATTCATTATTAGAGGCTTGCATCAAAGTCACGAGCCATGTTGCTAAGCGGAAATACTGAACACGACATAGCGTACGAGGGGTTCGAGAAGCCAACTCCTTTTGTCGCCGTATACGGGGTCGACGGGGAATCTCTCTTCAACGGAACCTAGCGGCCAGGGCCGGGCTAAAATTGCTTCCGTGGTGCTCGATGGGACAGGTGTGTTGGTCGGGCAGATACAGTCGCTTGGCGTATTTCTCGATAGAATAGTAACGATTACAAAAATGAGAGTGGAGCGAGATAAGAGGGAGGATGTGTATGATTTGCGCGTTTAGTTGGGTGAGATTTCTTAGGGGCTAGAGCAAATGACCCAGCTCTATAGCCGGCTTCACTAGGCCGGGCGTCCATGCGCTTTGAAGCGATGAAGGAACCTTAGTGCATTCTTTTTTATATTTGGATGACTCTGAGGTATGTCTTGTGTCCACGTTGATATTGATTTGATGTAGTGTACAAATGGAAACAGTGCTCAAATTGACTAAACTACATAATGATTCGCTAAGTATCTGCTACAGGCACAACTGACTTCACTATAGTTACCAATCGAACTCCATTCCCATCCCTATCCTTGACTACTCCATGGGTCATTCCCTGACCTGGCTCAGACTCATATTCCTGAGAATGCACTCCTGAGCCAATCCCTATATCCTTCCTCAGTACATTCCTTGCATAGGCAACAGCGTCGTCTTTTCGGAGAAAGCTAGCGGGGCGCCTCGTTTCCCACAAGTAGCCTATATTGAAATTATTCCCCCCTGGTTTGACGAATGATTCGATACCGTCTTCGCCGCTGAAATCGCACTTTTGGTCCTTGTTGCAGATACTTGGCTTCGGTTGAAATACGGTTCAGATCTCAAGAGGCTGTTGAGTAGTGGCAGACATGGCAGCCTTTGCAACCTCTTCATTGTATTCTGGTCGCACAGTGATAATTTTCGCAGGCCCCTTACTGCGTCCGAATTTCGAGACATCTTGCTTGCCTGCGTATACTCTGCGGAGTATATCCTCTTGCACCCCGCCAGTGAAATGATGATGAGCGAGTATCTTTCCCAGCGGGACCGTCATGTTTTCATCGTTGGTGCTGAAAATTGGTCCTTCCATGGTCTCACTTGACCCCGTGCGATTTTCCGTGCGATTTTCCGTGCGAATTGCCACCCATACAATATGGTACTTCATTGCGGTCAACCGATGGCTGAGACATTTGTTCGTTGGATGTAGAAGCAAATATGGGCGAGTGGGTTGGATTGCTGGTAACAAGGTCCACTTCTCCAAAACGCGGCTTTTATACTCGCCAATATTACTGTCTTATTAGTAATACGGCTAGCATTCTAACGATAGAACCAGATTACAAAGGAGTCATCATTGGAGTTAGTCATGTTCTTGTGTTCTGCGCTATGACAAAAAATGTCCTCGTGTCATACCAAGTAGAGATATAGCACGTCGCTTTGCCAATGTTGAGCTTCGAATACACGCTTAACAGTTCTATCAAATCAGCTAGCTGTCCTGTAAGATCTTGCAGTGAACGAAATCGTTTTATGAAATTCTTACACAATCTCACTGCTTTGCAAATTCGATGGTCCTACATGTCACACGGCGACACAAACGTGAGTCATAGGACTCGGTATAACATCGGGCACTATGAGATGCAACACATAGGCCACTTTTTGGGTCTCAGGATTCTGTATGGTTCACATCGACTAATACACATGTCCGAGCATGACTGGGTCTGGTCCCAGTCATAAGAAATTACGGCTTATCAAACAATGGTTCAATCACCAACTCTAAATCAAGTGAATTGATGATTCAAGTGAGTACAAAGGGTTCTCATTCAAGAAACGTCGCGCAAAGAACTGCTGTCTCATGATGCTTACTTTGTTTACTCAAAACACTTTCTTGGCTGGCTGGCGAGTCTTGCGCTTCTTCATGCAGTAGTTTACACTAGTATTATAACAGCTCTACTTCGAAATGCTCTCCCTGAACATAATAACTTATCGTTAACCTACCTGAACAGGCTCATGACCGATCACCGATACCAAATGCTCCACTCCATGACTTTCAGTGACTACAGCTCCCCAGGATCGCCCTCGTTCTGACGATAGCATATCTACCACTGTTCCAGTCTTGCTCCCCAGCAATTTCTTTGCATGTCTCATAGCGTCATCTACATGGGTGAAACTTGAGACGGCTGTTCCCAGGGCGCCGGCATTGAACCGCGGCCTACCAGGGCAGATGGTTTCGAAAATGACATCCTTCACTGTCTTCCCATCCTTCCCATCTACTTTCTTCCAATTCATACATTCCAAATCCACGTCCTGGAACTCTTTCACCCCGGTTATATCTGGCTCGAGCACGATCCAGACTTTAATCTTCTCTTCCTCATCCTCAGCGTCCCGACAAGCCTCTGCTACCACTTCATTGTCCTCGAATTTTACCATGACCTTGTGCGCTTCTCCTGTTTTCAAATTTCCTTCGATGATGCTGTTGGCTGAAATCTCGTCTCTTTCATTTTGCGGATATACAAAGTCGGATATCCTGCATATGTAATCGGCATCGAAATTATCCTTAGCCAAAACTTTCTCGAGGAGCTTTTTGTTCTTGCTTTTGTTCGGGGTAGCATAGTATTCATAGAAAATGCCATGAATCTTTGCATGTAGCGATTCGCTTGACCCGTGGCTGAAAATCCATGCAATGCAATTGCTTGGTGAATAGGTAGTAGATGTCATTGAGATGTTTGAGCTTTTTATGCTTGGGTGTATATGTATTGTATAATGTGATTTGATTGTTCTCTTTTGGTTTGTGGTTAACAATTCATCTCTCAGTTGAAGCTTATATACTGCAGGAATGACTCTTAAATGAATGACTTTAAGCAACGATTCAGTGACTGTTTGTGTGACTTGGTAATGTAAAGAATTTCAGTCATCATTATGAGTAACACAGCTCTGACGCTTTGTGTTGGGTCGGTTTTGGGCAATGATGCAGAGTCATGATGGGAGTCATCAACTCTGAGCCCAAGCGGAGATATGAATATGCTGTTGCGACTCACACTCATGTGTCCAACAATGTCTGAATCTTGTACTAGTTACTCACACTTATACGCGCGAAATCTAGTATAAAGCGTGGCCCATCAATCAATGGTCGATATCCAAAATCGCCATCCTGCACTCTCTGAATCCTAAAACCCAACTATTATTCATATCAAACTCCGTCCCAAGATGGCCAGCGCTGGCAATTTCACTAAGACTACCACTATAAGGGTGGAAACTCAGATAGGTGCGGGAACCGCTCCGTTCGACGATGGTACTTTTGAAATTACGGAGGATGGCATGCCCCTTCTCCGTCAGGCACTTATTACGCGTGGGCTAGATGCAGCTAGTTGCTGTAAGTTACTCGAAGTATTCTACAGCGCCAATTTGTCATCATTTAGCACAAAAATCACTCAAAATGATCTAGAGTTCCAGGTCTCATTTACATTAGAGAACTAGAACATATATTAAAGTAGATAGATAATGTAATTGAGATTACTACTTGTTGCAGCAGAAACTAGTCCTTATGCACACGAGATAATTGGTATATACCGCGACACTACTTGTATCAGAGCATGATTTTGCAAAACGCGTGCGATCAGGCTCACGCAAAAAGTATGCCCACACAACAAAGGGCGTGGATAATCGCGTGACAGCATTTGAAAGGGCACATACGTATCTATATAACCGGAAAATTGCCAAAGAAGGATGACTCTTTCGACTCATATTTATGTAACTATTCAATCATGGCTGAGTCTGGTACCAGTCATAGGTACGAGTACTCATACAAAAGCCACTACATATTACAGCCTATCAGGAGTTATTTTCAATATCTGTATTCACGTCCACAAGTCTATCTACGCCTCAAAGACCCGTAAATTAGTTAAATCAGATTTCCCTGCCTACATGGCGAGCACAGATGCAAACACAAACGATGTCGTCGTCTGGCTAGAAACTAAAAACATTTAGCGGCGAGCTACATACGCCGACGGCCCGTTTGTGACCACAGAAAATAGTCTCTCCCTTCTCCGCGACGCACTTGCCATGCGAGGACGGAGCCAAATCCCACGAATTTGAACAAGCACTGTTGGGCACCAATCAATTGTCACTCAAAGTCCGAATCGAGAACGTCAAATGTGTAATAGAGATCAACAAAGACATCGCCGAAGCTATACGCGCGACTTCGACCGGGCCTGAGACTAATCTTTTTACAGTGAGATGTCCGTTTCTACCCGGAAATATGTCCGTTGATAAGTTACACAATGTTACTCCCTCTATCGCTATCTCAGGCAAAGAACATTTCAATCTAGGAGACTCGATTTCAACGTTTTTAACCCTCGATGAGGCTGTTCAACATGCGAATGAACTCCTTGAAAAAGATTTCCAGGGTGAAGAGTTTGGGCAACCATGGAATGACTGTTACCCGCATGGTGGGGAGAAGCAGCGACCGAAGTCAGTCAGCGATAATCTTGGGGTACTCACGGGAATAGTAGCTTCGACTCATGACGGTGCGGGAATGAAGATCTGGAAGATGGTTACGGTGACTAGAGTATCGGTGAAGAAGGGGGAGGGAAAGGAAGAATGTGACTTATGTCCAGAAGAAGTTTCTGATCCTTTACTATTGAAGTGGCGTGAGTTTTCTAGTTAATGCAGAGCTCAGTGCCAGGATTCTTTTGCAGAAATTTGTATCATGATGTTAAGGTAGAAAGTGTCTCATAGAAGAAAATTGAAAAACGATAATACTACTACAAAGGATCACGCACTACGTGCGGTACACTTTAGCGCTACTTCCTTACGTCTTCACATCGGCGATATGAAACAGGAGCATCATATCCAAGTTCTTATGAAAGACGGTGATCTTGTCAACAACCTTGTGCCCAAGAAACTCCTTATGCTGAATCAGCAACCACGCCACACTACTTCCATTTGGCGTACCCAACAACGCCCGGCCTTCCTCAGAGGCGCCGTCATAGGTCGTACCCGGCCAATCCACCGTCTCATCACCATTCGCAAAGTTTATTGCCTCGACCATGTAGCTAGCCGAATGGTTCATGACCTGGTAGCGCAGCACGTACTTCAACTCCTCACCCTTGGACGCGCGGGACTTCCACTGCAGGAACGCGACGTCGGACCAGTACTTGAGATCCGGAATGATGGCGTCAGTACGGGCTGAGCCCGCAGCTGCTGCACGAGGTGAGTAATTGTCGTAGGCTACTATGATGCCGTCTGAGGGATTGATCACTTGCTTGAAGTATGCGGCGGATGGCGGGATGCTGCAGTCCTCGGGGCCCCGATTTTCTAGGAGTAGGTTGTGGGTTATAGCAATGCTTGAGCCAGAGCTTTCAGGCTCGGATGCGAGCGCTTCATTGTCGTCGTCTCGTGGAGGACTGGCAAAGCACGGGTCCATCCCCAGAGACTCGAGGACTAGACTAATTTTGAGAATGGTCAGAGATTGCTCGTTAGGCGCAGACAGGTCTTCGATGTAGTCGAAAGAGCTGAGAAGAAGGACGGATTGGAAGGTGCTTTCGGCGTTTGCTTGCGGTGGAGTGAGCATCTGGCCAGCTGTAGCCGAGTCAGCAAGCATCATCTCGTGCAATTTGATACCCTTAGCAAGCATCTTGTCGAATAGGTAAAACTTGTCATGTTTGAGACCATCGACAAGCCTCTCTCGAAGTGTGTTGTCGAACTGAGCTTCAGTGGGTGGGTTCACATTCGCAGCGGCTCCAGTGACGACCACCAAGGGCTGGTTGAGAGCTTGAGAGTTGACCATTGAAAACAAAGTCGCCAGTTGCTGGAGAAAGGTACAACATCATGGGATTTGTTTTCAGTGTGAGAGACCTCATCGGATGTGAGCATTGTGCCATTGCATTGTGTTCTCACAATGAGTCGGATGGTGCGTACTGCCTCTGGTACCTGATAAGTGAAATCGCCGGCTATGCCCACCCTCGATCCGCCTCAAGTCAAACATTGTGGCCTACAAAAGTCACGCATGACTGCCTAATTCATTGTGGTCT
>Ga0265780_10003619_pt1 | contig 20229 bp, 19 predicted proteins | sample P1T30metagenome_FD_192432 | JGI IMG/M metagenome (GOLD analysis project Ga0265780, IMG submission 192432) | Plant litter microbial communities from East Loma Ridge, Irvine, California - P1 T30 | ecosystem: Environmental > Terrestrial > Plant litter > Unclassified | place: USA: California...
CGCCTCGCCACAAGCACGCATCCGCGTCACGACATGGGATGTCTTCTTGCTGCCCGCGCAGGTGCATGCTTTGTACAATGGGTACCAGCCGTGCTTGATGAGTGAGAAGTGGTTTTTATACAGTGAAGGCCCAGACACGATGGGTAAGCTCAAAGTGCACTTCCACCGCAGCTTGACGGGGAGCAAGGTCGCTGAGCTGTTCCTCGTCATGGATGTCAAGGGCGAGGGCGCGGGCAAGATTGTAGGGATTAAGTGGAATGGCGGTGAGGATGATAGTGTGCGGACGAGTGGCGATGAGGCGCGGTATCTTGTGCGCGCGATCGTGCAGTCGGTTTTTGGATTCGACTTGGAAGATGGGTACTAGGGATTTCTTTTGTTCTGCCATTTAGCGTCGAGCGAGCGATGGCTAGCTCACACTCCAGATATCCACATACTTTTCTTCTTTGTCCATGATAGTTAATGTATAAAAGGTTATCCTTCCAGATTGGGTGCTAGAGTATAAAACTAGCCAAAACTGTCCATATCCAAGCTTTCGATTTCGACTATCATGTGCAATACCTATTAGTTGGGGGCATATGGAAGACCACCCCTCCCACTAGATGTATGAATGTACGGGTGGTAAACAAATAAATAAGCGCTGCCGTGCGATGCTTGGATGACCAACATTTGGTGTAGTACAAGCGATCGTGATATTGTCATCCGAAACATGAACAACCGAAAACCCACTACTTTGCCTTTCCTGCCTAATAAGGCTCCACCTCAACCCTCGTCTGCAGCAGAACTTCCTCCTGACCATTCTTCTTCATGCGGATCAGCAATGCGCCAATCATTGCGCCGGGCCAACTGAACCATGCTTTGCTGGTACACTGTGCAGTCCTCGGATCAACAGCCTCTGGGAAGGTACCGTCCCATTGCATGGCTGCAGCAATCTTGGTCCAGGCTCCCTGCATGTCTCGTACGTTGTTGTGGGTCGCAGCGTAAGCCAACTCCTGGAAGTAGCCGAGCGTCCAGGCCCCGGGAGAATGCACACTACCCAGTCCACCATACGGGCCTTCGTCGCAGAAGCCTTTCTCGTTGGCTGGTGACAAAGCAAAGTCCATCGTGGCTCTCCATGTGGCTATTTCGCTGGCTGATGAAGCGAAGCCCCAGTCGTACGCGAACGCAGTCGGTACATCGTTGCCGTCGTGGTAACATTCGTGATGACCATTGCCATCTGTCAGGTATGCAAACAATTCCCTGCTGCAATTTGGGTGCGTAGTAGTAAAGGACCTGATGGTGTCATCTTTCAACTGTGCAGCCACGACATCCAGTCTTGACATCCGTTCGTCCAGGGGTAGTGCCAAATGTAGGAGCATTTGATGGAGTCTGGTGAATGTTCTCCACATTAGTATGTGGCTCGAAAAGTGGTGCGGGTATTGGACTGCATCATCTCCGGGCGTCTCGTCGGTAGACCAAAGCCTCGTCTGCTCGTCCTGCTTTGCCTCTAGCACCGCAAGTATTTCATGTATGACGCGTGTTTCCACGATGCGCCTCACGAAAGCCACTTCACCCGGAAACTGCTCAGCGTAGTCGCACAGTTCCAGAATAGGGTAGCACTGCTGGTCGAGCTGGAATATGGAACGATCTTTTGGCTGGCCATTGGCGAGGTATGATCTATGCCAGAAACCATGTGGCCGCTTAGCTTGGATGAATACCCACTCCAGATGACCTCGAACGGCGAATTCAATCTTCCTCTGGTAATGAGGCACGAACTCTGAATATACCAGATTGGTTATATTTGCGTGTGTTTCGAGCAGAAGGCGGACCTGCCAGCTATCCGATTCTTAGTATGAGAGAACTGAGGCCAAACGAGTGGCGTACTTACTAGTTGTCCCTATTCCACCCTAGCGGTAGCGCAACGTGGTCGGTAAGGACCACAGTCCTCGACTCGGAGATGGGAACGACGCAATTCGCGAGGATGTACTCAAAGTTTCTCTTTAGTACAAATGTGGTCAATATTTCGTCGCGTCTCCAGGGAGATTTCGCATTGGGGAGCATGACCTTTGATATCGCCATACCAGATTGAGAGACGTTTGGATGCTCCTTGGCATCTGGTATCAATCGAAACGTCGCACAAAGCCTCGCTGTTTCCCCAGGAGGTATGGATACTCTGCCTCTTACAGAGACGTCGAGCATGGCGTCAGATGCATCTTGATCTTCGACGCTGTCCACAGCCACAGGCTGGCCATTGATGTCCAGGCTGGTCCAGAGCTGTGCGCGCAGATTTGGGTTGTAGACGCGCAGAGTGCTCGGGCCGCTCTTTCGGAGGATGTTGCGGCTGGGAGGTAGTGGAATGGGCCCGCCTTCAGTCAATTGACCGTAGCTAGCCCGATTGAGACTCACGTTTACACGCAGGGCATATGGCAGGAGAAGACATCCGGAGCTCGTGTTTGTGGCTCTTGCGTCCTGCACGAAGCTGCCCTGCGCGGAAATATGGGCCGTGAGCGAAACATCGACGTGGTTGACAAGTTTGATGTGGTACAATGCGACGTTGGTCTGGACAGTCTTGAAAGAGACTAGATGGCCAGGCACGCCAAAGTCTAGACCAAACCCCGGACGATCATTCTGGATCCATTGGAGCATGCGTGTCCTGTAGTCACGAACATAGGGTACATCGTAGAAGCGAGACCCGTCAAATGAACGGAATGGATTTGCCACAATGATTCCATGCTCAGGATGGTACGCGCTAGCCTGTAACACCTGCGTATGCGATTAGCATGCTGGACTGACGATCATGGGGGATGTTACCCGGCCCTTCGCATCCAGCGACAGCGACAGGCCATCTTTGCCAATGTCGATGGTCTTGTTGGGCTTGTGTGTTCGCAGGTCGAAGAAACTGGGCTGGGAGAAATTGATGCCATGCTGCAACTCGGCCTGGATGGTGATGCTGCCCATATTGGGGCAAATACTCAGCGGGCCTTGGAGGTGCTGCCTGCAGCAATGTTGTCGACGCCATTGCTCTTTTAAAGCTCGAGTGTCGCGTTTGCATACTGCTCATATGCCAGATGACGCGCGATCACAAACTGATATCATGGATGTGATGTCGAAGCTTGAGGCCATTTTTTTCGTGCCTGACGAAAAGGGAGTACTCGCGTCGTCATGGCGCTCTTGGCGCGGCACCCATCGTTCCCTCTCTCTTCCACGACGAACAGTCCAACAAGCCAAACGACGTCAGACGTTACGCTGTCTAACGATGCAGTCCAACGGAGACTTGGTCCCGGCGGATTCTGACACACAGCGTCAGCGCTCGAGATTGCCAGGTATGTCACCCGCAGGTCCCGACCAAACTCGCATAATTGAAGCGGAGACTGACGTTGATCGCAAGTAAACCCTCGTAGAATCAAGGTTGCTGATCAGGACCGCAAACGCGTTGTCAGAGCGTAAGTCTTCCTAGACATTGTCAAATCCTTTCTACGAGGCATATTCGGACCGACACGACCTCACCGTTCAACACGGTCCATGGCCCCGTCCGCTGCTATGTTTGGCAAGGGCGCAGGCGGATGAATGCAATCGCACCTCTGCGTGATGCGTATGCGGATGCTGATGCGGACTATTGAACTATCGAACCGTCTCAAGCGATTGTCGCTGTGCTGCACGCATGCCAGGTGGCTCGTTGGCAGCGGTCCGCTGACGTACTGTACACAGATGCAACGCTTGCAACCTCAGGCGTGTGAAATGCTCAGGAGGGCAGCCGTGCGAACGATGTGCCCGCCAGGTCCGCGAATGTAGGCTTTCCTCCCTCGGCGGCTCTTCCCGCCGTCTTGCTAGAGCCCGTTGGTGTCTGGAACCGCACCCTAAGGTACTAACGACCTCTAGGCGAGTACCCCGCCCCAGAGTCGGATAAATGCGCCTTGAAAAATGAAGTCGACCGCCTGCGAAGGCGTTGTGCTGCGCTGGAAAAAACTATCCAATCCACTGCATCCGATGGCGCCGCAGATGCGCTGCGGCATCTTCGTCGTGGCGACTCGGCAACCTCTTCATCGACTCCGCAAAGCTCCCACCTGGACCATCTGGGCCCAGACGATTCCGAGGCGTCTGATGGCCGCATGCTTCGTGACCCGGATGGTACCGTGCGCTATCTCGGCGAGACGTCCGGAGCAAACTTTCTTGACCACTTGAAGCATTTCATGTTCACCCTGGTCCCAGTCACGTTCCACGATGATTCCGCTGATGGCTCGTCGTTCGTCAACACCATAGGCCAGTACCAGACCTTCGATTCTCGGCCGCTGCCCAATCCGGATGGTAGGCCTTTTCAACATGCACTGCTCTTTCCATGACACTGATAACTGACGTCGTCTGTAGTGGACCCACTATGGCTTCCCTCGCAGACGGAGATGTCCACCATGCTTGTAGACCTCCGCTATTACATCCAGGATGGCAACGGGGACTTTGCCTCGGGTGGCATCTACTGGTGAGGCCATCGTGCATTGTTGGCATCCATTGCGTTTGCTGACTTCTTGCTTGCATCGTAGGTGGGGTGACCTCAATGTCGTCCCATCACCGGGCATCAGCTCCGCCTCGCTGAATGCAATGACGACAGACGCATCCTTTCGCTTCCTAGCTTTTCACCACGTTTGCTTTGCTCTTGCTTCGTCTGTCGGCCACGCAAACTACCGTCATTCTGAACAACACACCGGAGAAGCTTATTTCAAGCGAGCCCGAGTGCTCTTGGGAAATCCTCTTGACACCGTCCGGTTCACTCTTGGCGATGTACCTGTCCTCACGTTAATGGCCTTTTATCTCATCGAGATTAATCGCCGAGATGCTGCATACATGTACCTTGGTCTGGCAGTGCGGTAAGTGACTGATTTCCTAACACCTTGCGATGTACTGACGCTGATCTGTACGTGTGTGGCAACAGCATCGCCGTGATACATGGCGCATTCAGATCCTGCGTGGATGAGCCATCCAGGCGCGCAATGTGGACGTTGTACGTTCTTGATCGGTGGCTGTCGGTGCTGATGGGACGGCCTCCCACTATTGCGGATGAAGCTATACGCCTGGCCTTGCCCAACGATTCTGTGTAAGTGTAGGCCGAGGAAAGCCAAGCATAGTCACTAAGTATCGTAGTGGGTTGCCTTCAAGTGCTGGTCTTCGAGCTCACATCGAGCTGTCAAGAATCTCCAATTACATCGTTTGCGAGACGTTCAAGATTGCACCGCGGCAGGGTGGGCCTGGTCAGTCAGCGAGTACCATTGACACGGCATTGGGCATGCTTCGCACTTGGCAGTCGGAGCTTCCTTTCCAATTACAGATGCCATACGATCTTCATCATGAGGATCCCAGTTGTTGCATCCTGCACATGGCGCACAATCAGCTGATAGTACTAACGACGCGCCCGGTCTTCTTTGCTGCTGTAAAGCAAGCTGTCGCACAACGATCAATCCACGGCGAATACCTCTCCGAAGAGTTTGACCAGACTGCCCACATGTCTATGTGTTGCGCTGCAGCTCATCGAAATCTACTACTTGCCCAACGCCTAGTCAAATCAGGAAGGAGGCTGCTCCAAGCTGGACTACACTTTGTATTCAACGGTGCTGTCATCCTCCTACTCCAGCGTCTCATGAAAAGCACCGCGCAGACCGAATCTGCAACTCCGAATGTGAGCAGACCATCTGTGGCATCTGTCCAAGATGGAGATTTCGAGCCTAACATCCAGTTCGCAATCCAAAGCTTCGAAGAAGAGGCTAGAACCGGCACGCACTATCCGAGAGACTGCTGCAAGATACTGCAGGATTTGAATGCTCTGACAGAGCGCTACTCAACATGTCAAGAGCAACTAGTTTATCAAAGGACCGTCGCTGATATATCCCAACCGAACTCACTTACGAATCACGGAAGCACCTTCGCTGCTGATGTGCACCCCCCTCAGAACCTGCTCGCCGAGGGCGACGCCGTCTATGCTGAGATGATTACCTGGATCCAGGGCAACGGACTCCAGCTGCAGAATAGTCTGTTTATCTGACGCATGTGGTTGGGCGAATTCGCGGGATACCCAGGTACAGCCATTACTTTTCCCTATTATGAGCATCCTACGCGATGGCGCTAGGTCATAAAAGAGCTGAATTATACACAACTTAGCTTATCGTGTTCCGCGGGCATGCGGGTTGGACCTCTCTAGTATGTGCGTAGACATAGCCAGGCCGCTAGAGGTATTAGTAGGGGAGAAGAACGCTAATGGCTTCTCTGCAGCACATCTAGCGTTCGGTGCGATGATGTCTATGCGACATGGGGTGCGCGTGGAAATAATCAGTAATCTGTTGGTCGTCGCAAGCTAAGAGGACGCCTCTGTTGCACAGGCGACATCTTATGAAGCAATAATACCCACCTCGTCACATTAACAAGGTCCTGGGGTGGATTCGAGCCTGAATAAGTTTTCAATCACGAGTTGGATCGCGCTTGTGGGAAATGCCGTGAGTTTCTTATCGCTGTCATAGGTCAAGGCCAGTAAGCTGAACTTATCATAGTTATCTAGAGGAGCCTAAACATGTTCGCTGCTCTAAGATGCTCTACCTAGCCCTATTAGAAATGTTTGAACACATATAGGCTACCTCTTTACCTCTTCTCGTTATACCATCTACCAGACGGGCAGGAATTTTACCGGCGCCTAGTGGCACAGACGGAGGGATTGTCGAGAATATGCTGATTGGCCGGATTCTACAAATTTACCAAGGGCACGGTAACCCCTAGCTGCCGCGGACGCTTTCTAGTACCACCATGCCAGTAAGAGCGGAGAGGCCTGAATAATTGTGGAAGCTTCGCGCAGTTTCGCGCACAATGGGGTCATTCGACCTATAATTGGACCTACAAAAGAGGGGGCCATGTCGTCGACGGCGTCCTTCATGGCGTATTTCTAGGCATCATGTACAGCCGCGGAGCGTGCACGGCAGGAGGCGAGGTCGCGATGACATTCGAGTCGTGTTCAATATGAAGAGCATAGGGCCCGCTCCCCTCTTCTGCTGCACCGTAACTCAACAGTGGTACTGCTACACGTAGTAAACATGAACAGTGACCATCCAGACTCGACCGAGGAGCAGATACGCAGCATAGCTGAACAGGTGTCGTCTCGGCGCTTGAATAGGAAGATGGACATTGCACTCCTACCCTTCCTCTCCCTTCTCTACCTCTTTAACGGACTTGATCGGTCCAATATTGGCAATGCAGAGACTCAGGGTAAGTAGGGGGTCGCAGGCGTGCGAGCGGCTATATTAGCTCACCTTACAGCAGGATTCAGTCGAGACATTGGAGCGACTCCTGATGACCTGAATCTGGCGGTGTCGCTTTTCTTCGTCACTTTTGTGCTATTCCAGCCGCCCTCAGCTGCGATGGGAAGATGGCTGGGAGCCAAGCGTTGGATCCCAATCATGATGGTGAGCCCCCTCAAACACGCTCCGCGGATGTAAGCGAATGATGGCTTGACATGACTAAGACAGGATGGGGCGTCTTTACTGTTGCCAATGCATTCATCCGCGGCCGTTCAAGCCTAATCGCAATGAGGCTGTTGATTGGTGCCTTCGAAGCTGGCTTCTACCCAACTGCTGTTGCATATTTGTCTTGCTTCTACTGCAGGTATGATCTGGCGGTCCGACTCGCGCTTTTCTACGGCCAGTATGCCGTAGCAGGCGCTTTTTCAGGCTCGATCGGTACGTGATCAGCGCATGTTCACAGCTAGTTGAATGCATAATTGACCAGTGGGACAAAGCATTCGGTGTGTTTCATCTTCGCGGATACGGACTGTACAATTGGCAGTACCTCTTTATTTTGGAGGGCATACTCACCATCTTGATTGCTGTCATCGCCTGGTTCTGGCTTCCAGCTGATCCAGGATCTGCTTGGTTTCTAGACGCAGACGAGCGGCTCTTTGCAGTTGCACGCATCACCAAAGACAATGCTGACTACACTCCTGCATTCAACAGTAATGGCATACTGGAAGACCAGCTAACTCGGCGCGATGTCGTCGAGTCGGCCAAGGACTGGAAGACGTGGTATGTCCTTGTATTTAACATATGCGCAAGCGTGCCTAACCAGACATTTTCCGTGTTCCTGCCACTGGTCGTGCAGGGACTCGGATACTCGTCCATCCAAGCCAACCTGGTAAGTACCGATGATTTTAGGTTCTAGTACCTCGAGAAAATAACCCGAGCTGTGTCCCAGATGTCAGTGCCGCCCTATGTCTGTGGTTCAATCGGTTTGTTCCTCTTCGCTCTCAGCTCTGATCACCGGTAACCCTCAGTCCCATTCCCCCCATCACCTATTTGTTCCAGCCAGCTAACTCTTCAACCAGCAAGGAGCGCGGCTACCACATCGTCGTGGGCATCCTCACCTCCCTCATCGGCCTCATCGTCGTCGTGACATGCCACAGCAATCGCGTCAAATATGCCGGTCTCTGCATCCTCCTGTTCGGCAGCTACATCGCCGCTCCACTCACCATGGTCTGGCTCAGCGGCAACACGCCCGAGCCAGGCAAGCGCTCGCTCGTCCTCGGCGTCAACGGCTTCGGCAACCTCGCGGGCGTTATTGGCGCGCAGCTCTACAAGAAGCGCTTTGCGCCTAGATACTTCGCGCCGTTCTATGCCACGCTGGGATTCGTCGTTGTCGCGCTGCTGGGGTATACGGCGTATCGGTTCACGCTTGAGGCGGTGAATAGGCGCAGGAGAGCGATGCTGGCGCGCTTGAGCAGCGAGGAAGTCCATGCGGAGAGAGTGCTTGGGACGCGGTATGCGGATCGCAAGTGGACGTTCATCTACGGACTGTGACGAGGCACGACGATGCGTGGTCGGGTTGGAGACTTTTACTCCGCTCTGTTACAAAGCTGAGCAGTGTGGTTTGCACCTCTGCATTGGAGGGAAGCTCCAGTCCGTCTTATGACCCCGGACTTCTTCACACTCCCAAGCAGAGCACCCAACGCATGCAGACGCATCACGATTTCTTTTCCCTTCAAATTCATATGCATATCCTACGCCCACACACTCTCATTATGTAAACTGACATGGAAATTCTGTGCTGGCATATCAGATAGAAGTATAGTTGCATTTACCATGAAAAAAAAGTCATACTTGTCACAATACGCACATCTGAGTAAGAAGCAGAGTGACACCCGCAACACATTCTGAACGCTCTTTGAAACTGCCTTTCACGTTCGGGTACTGCACCCGAATGACACTTGCCGTGGCTCCACTTTTAATTGACAGGAGGCGGATAGAGTCTTCCGGTATATGGCCTTTTGTGTTGAAGGACGGGTGTAAGTAGAGACTTAGTCGTGAGCAATAAAAATGGAGAAAATATAGCGGGAGGAAGACTGATGTTCGTTCGCAACTGTTACTAGATTGCTTGATGAATATAAGATATGTATCTTCCTGAAGGAAATACGTCTATACATCGTAAAGAGCATTCTTACACCAAAAACCATCGACACCCTCCCTACTCCTCCCTACTCCTCCCCACTCCCATCCTGCGCACTCCTCTCCGCCTCCCCAAAAAACCTCTCCACATCCCTCTGCTCCACTCCAAACCCCCTCAACTCCTGCCTGACCTCCTTCCGATCCCTCTTCTTCATGAACCTGCCCGCCGCCGCCCACAACTCCTCACTCCCCTCGTCCAACCCACCACCATCCCCCTGCCTCTCCACCATCCAGGCCGCAATCCCCGCGCGCAAGTATATCCAGCTGACATCCTCACCGCCCACGAAGTCTTGCACGAAGTCTTCAAACTCGACGTCCATGCTCTCGCGCATGATGTTGATGCTGCGCATGCCCCAGAAGAGGGCTTCGGTGGGATTGCGCATTTTGAGATGTGCAAGCACGGTGCGCGAGACGAGTTTGAGGCGCAGCACGATGCGCACGCTCAGGCCGGTTTGGTGCGTGAAGCGGCCCGTGGTGATGGGGTGGTGGAAGAAGGCGTCGGCGAGGACGCGGCGCGTGCGGCCGTGGATCAGGATGTGGATGGCGCGGAAGGCGGCGGTGTAGAGGTCCAGCGCGGCGCTGGGGTCGGAGGACACGAGCGCGTCGCCTTGGGCCATCAGGTCGGCGGCGGACTCACAGCATTCAGAGAGTGTGGGCAGCGGGGTAGACATGCCTTTTTCTAGCTCGAGGCGCACTTCGCGCGCGTAGTTTATGATTTCTTTGCTGTAGAGGCCTTTGATCTGCGTGAAGGGGAGGAGCAGGCGGCGTTGGGTTTGGAGGCTGGTGGAGGGCTTGAGGAGGGTGAAGGTGGTGGAGAGGCGGTCGTTGAGCATGGGGTAGGATAGGGCGCTGTAGTACCATGTTTGGCTGAAGAGGTGGATGTCGTCTGCGAGGACGACGACCATGTGTTCGGGGACAGCTTGATGAAATGGCGCGGTGATGGACACGAGGGCGTGTTCCGTTGTAAACCTGTCGGCGCGGCCATCGGTGCAGACAATAGGCACGAGTCCTTCGTGGGCGATGTGGTTTACTAGAAGCACAGAAATCAGCACGATTCTGCCAATTTTTATATCACCACATCTCGATTCCCTTCACGATTCCACAAGGTCAAACTCACCACTCCCTCCCGGCCAATCCTCATCCTCGTAGTACATGCCGCCCTCCTCACTCATCAAGTAAACGCGATACATACCCGCACTTGGCCACGGCGTCGCAATCTTAATAAAGACATTCTCTCTCTGCCATACGGCCTTGGCCTCATCGTGGATTTGCTTGTTAACCCTCAACAGCTGGAATTCGAAGCGGTACACGCCACCGTAGAAACCTTCCTCATTGAGCTTCTGGGAATGGTGCAGACGATCAGCTGGCTTGAAGTAGAGGCTGTAGATCTGTTCTCTGAGCTCCAGGGGCAGAGAAAAGAGCGACGCTGACATTGCACCGTACAGGTTAGTTGTTATTGTAGTACTGGTGGTGTGTGTGGAAGAAATGGTGAGATGTGACCCCGCCCGGGTCCACGGGTCACTAAGTCCGTTTAAAGCCAGGCCGAGGCGCGCTAGTGTACCGTCTGGAATGATTTCATACTTTTAGCTCCACCATATCATACATAGACTTGGTGCGCGGACCGCGCTGTTTCTATCCAACCCCAACCATTGAAACCCTACAGCTGTACAAAAACGCCCGATCATCAGATCATAGAGTGGAATCATGGTATCTTTTGCTTCATGCTACAATTACATCACCTTATTTGGGCTGGTTGGGAGATGCTCCGGTGCTGTGTGAAGCGGCTGCAGCCTCCGCTGTGCCTGCTGAAGGTACAGTCGCACTCTCGGGCGCAGCTTTACCACCCAGCCAGCCGAACGTGCTGGCCTTCATCTCGTTCAGTTGTGCTTCTTGCATCTTCTTTTCTTCATCGGCCATCTCCTTCAGCCACGAGTCTCCGTTTTCTCGAATCTGCTTGTCGAGGTGCTCGTAGTTTTGCTTGTTGAAGTCGCGGTACATGTCGATCATCATCTTGCCCTCTGCCATTCCTTGAGAGAGGTTCTGGTCGCCAAGAACCATTCCGGGCTTTGCGGCATCTAGACCCAAGCTCTTCATAAACATGCCGCCCGCGCTGCCTTTGGTCTTGCGCTTTTGATCGGCGAGATCGCGGTTAAAGGCCTCGCGGAGCTTCGCTTCGCGGCGGGCGTATTCTGTCGGTATGTCCTTGCCTTCCATCGACTTGAGAACTGTACGCACGTCTATCGGTTGTCCTGTTTGCGACATCATGGCGAGGTATTCGAGGAAGGGAATCATGGCTACGAGGCCCTTGTCGCCAGACTCACCCTTCCACTTGGGCATGACAATGGCGTTCTCGGGTTGCAGCTTGACGTGCGATGGGTCCGTGTCCATGATGATGACTTTGGAGAGGTCGCGGTTCAGGTAGGAGAGATCCTGCGCTTGTTAGTAGTTGCGCCTGTGTCTGCGTCCAGCATCATACCTTGATGTACTCGCCCTTCTCGAACCGCGTTGCCTCACGGAACAGTGGCCACATGACGAGACGGAAGGGATCGAGTTTCCGGATGATGGGATCGGCGTCCATGGATTTGACGGAGGTAAATATGACGAGCTCATACTGCGAACTGAGATATCGGAGGAAGTAGTCGAGGCCAGGTCGCTTCGCCAGTCGGTAGCCGTGCTTGGTGCTCCATTCCGAGTGCAGCAGGAGGTCTTCCAAACTCAGGACCAGAGTCAATTCCGGTGCTCCTCCAGGGATCTTGTCCTTGTCGGGTAGCAGCTTCTGGAAAGTGGGTTCTGTGTAGTAGGCCTTCTGTCCGTTGATACGAGCAGCGGCACGCGCGTACATCTGGCCGACGCTCCAGCCATTGGGCGCGTCAACATGTGCTTGCTCCTCCTCCTCAGTCTCCCAGTTCCGGCCCATGTATACGGCGCCCGTTGTGCCGAAGAGGAGTATGGCTAGGTATGACCAGTTCGCGACACGGTTCCTCCGCCTATCTGTACTCGTCTCGTACGCCGACTTGGGGAGCTCGCCGCCCTCTCGCCCGCCGGTGCTACCTGGGGCAGGGTCCTCAAAGTCCTCTGCATCCTTGGCCTTGCCCTCGCCGGCAAATTCGGCTCCAAATGTCGAGGGAATTCCTTGTCGCAGATCGGGCAGCGGCTTCTGGGGCTTCTGCTGGGCCTCGGGGCTCTCGGTGGTGGGATCTGTGTTTTCGGCGGATGACTTGGGGCCGTCCATTTCTGCCTGCTCGTCCCGGTTCACGTCCTTCCCCGCGTCGACCGAAGCCTGCGTCGCACTCCCATTGGGTCTTGAAGTCTGCGTTGCATCTGGCGCTGTGTTGCGGTCAGGTGATGCGGCCGTGTCAAACTCGGGCTGTTCTGAGGGATTGACGGGGTTTGCGCGCGTCTTGTTCTTCTCGTCGAACTTGATGGGATCCGTCTTCTTCCACGTGTTGTCTTTTCTCCGGTTGTTGCTGGCATATGTGCGTGGCCATTGCGATGCAGCGGCTATGGGAGTGGTGCGCGGGACTGCAAGTGCAGGGCGGATGCGCAGCGCACGCAGGCCGGCTCGGGGCAACATTGTAGCGGAGACAAATAGAAATTAGGGCAACAACACCAGACTACCGGGCATGGAAGGAGAGGAACTGCGCAGACGGAGGGCGGGCGGTGGTGCAGGTGGAGGTGGCGCGCAATAATTTCAAGATGCTTCAGAAGACCGCACCAAAGCTAAGTTATCGCTGAGAATGACGCCAGGGCCCGCACGGCCGTTTTCGAGGCCGTCATATGGCAAGGTGTCCAACTTCACCGACGCCGCATGCACTCCATGGCGCCTGCCGCCCGTGCCCACGACCTCTCGCCCCTCCCCAACTGGCCCTAGACGCTCCAGTCTCATGTCGCCGCACGCACACGTTCTTGGGCATGCGACAGACTGCCAGGCCTCTGCGGCGGAATGCGCCAATGCCCGGAGGACTTTTTTTTCAGCTACTATGGACGGTTCTGCTGTGGATAGGTTGCTGGACGACAGCCGCACAGGGCATGACCGATGAATTCATTGCTGGATTGAGGTGTGTATCCTACCGTCTGATGGCATTTCACTGCTGAAAATGCCCAATGCAGACAAGAGACACGCGACATCTTTTACCATGGCTACAACAACTACATGGAACATGCCTTCCCCGAAGACGAACTACGACCATTGACATGCGGCCCATTGACACGTGACCGTCAGAACCCCGCACACATTGAAGTCAACGACGTTCTGGGAAACTATTCTTTGACACTGATCGATAGCTTGTCGACCCTTGCCATTCTCGCTTCTTCGCCGTCACCAGACGATCAAGGGCGGAACAAGCCGCTCGATGACTTTCAAGACGGCATCAAGCTTCTGATTGAGCACTATGGGGATGGAAGACCTGGACCGAGCGGACAGGGAGCAAGAGCGCGGGGCTTTGATCTCGACAGCAAGGTGCAGGTGTTCGAGACAGTCATTCGTGGCGTGGGGGGACTGCTCAGCGCCCACCAATTTGCTGTAGGAGACCTCCCGATTCGGGGGTATACGGCAAAGGAAGAGAGGAGAAAAAGCAGGCAGGGCATATTCTGGCCCAATGGCTTAGTCTATGATGGTCAGCTCCTGCGTCTCGCCAACGACCTTGCAGATCGCCTCCTGCCCGCCTTCCACACGCCGACAGGTCTCCCATATCCTCGGGTAAACCTCCGCCATGGAGTCCCATTTTATGCCAATTCGCCTTTAAACATGGATGCCAAAAATGGACAGTGCGGTACAAACCCCCGCGAGAGAGGCACCGAGATCACCGAGACATGCAGTGCAGGCGCAGCGAGTCTAGTTCTCGAGTTCTCCACGCTCAGTCGATTGACCGGCAACCCGCGCTACGAGAAAGCCGCCAAGGACGCCTTTTGGGCCGTCTGGGACCGCCGCAGTAGTATTGGACTCATTGGTGGCGGCATTGACGCCGAGACTGGGCAGTGGGTGTCGCCCTATACCGGCATTGGTGCCGGTATCGACAGCTTTTTTGAGTATGCTCTAAAGACACACATCCTGCTCTCTGGATTGCCATTCGACTCTGCAAACGCAAGAACCGAATCCCCTGATGCTTTTCTTGCTGCATGGGAAGACGCGCACGATGGCATCAAGCGTCAAATCTACCGCGGAGCACAGCAGCAGCACCCTCATTACGCGCAAGTAGATCTATACACTGGCGCAATCCGAGCTTTCTGGATCGACAGTCTGAGTGCCTTCTACCAAGGCCTTTTGGCCATGGCCGGCAAATTGGACGAAGCGATTGAAACACATCTGCTCTACACTGCACTTTGGACTAGATACTCTGCTTTACCAGAAAGATGGTCAACTGCTACTGGTAATATTGAGCATGGTCTGCGCTGGTGGGGCGGCAGACCCGAATGGATTGAGTCTACTTGGTATCTTTACCATGCTACAAAAGATCCCTGGTATCTACATACAGGCGAGATGGCACTTCGCGATATCAAACGACGTTGCTGGACAAAGTGCGGCTGGGCGGGTCTCCAGGATGTACGCAGTGGAGAACTCAGCGATCGCATGGAAAGCTTCTTCCTAGGTGAAACTGCAAAATACCTTTTCTTGCTGTTCGATCCATCGCACCCGCTAAACATGTGGGACGCACCTTTTGTCTTCACGACCGAAGGCCACCCTCTTGTCATACCAAAGCGACTGCGACCTCGTCGAGCTCCTCGTGCTGAACCTCCACTGGCCGAAAGACAGCCAGCGCCTGGTCTATGCCCGCTTCCGCCAGCCCATCTACCATTCAGTATTTCAGCTACTGCTGCTCGATCTGACGTCTTCCATGCTGCCAACCTTGCACGCTTGCACCTCATGCCAGTCACGGATTCGCTCGGCACGCCACTCATTGAATACAGTGCTGGCCACCCCAGCGTCTCGCACACGAACATCCATTCGCCTTCGAACTTCACTTACTACCCATGGACCTTGCCAATAGAGTATATGCCTCGAAATGCAACAAGTTCGGCTCAGGCATATCGAACAACTTTCGATCTTTCATTCCCCAACATGCCGAATACGCTGCAAGCCGGCGGAATGCAGCGAGTCAACGAAGGCATCTTGGTCAGTTCAATGAGTGGACTGCGCTTAGGCATGGTTCGCGAAGACAAGTCAACAGGTGGACTGAAGGACAGTAACCTTCCGGAGCACTTCCGCATCTATGCAATCTCCAACACTGCTCTCGGGCGGGATGAGAAGGTTTTCATGTCGCGGGCCACCATGGAAGACTTCAACCCACTTGATCCTTTCTTTACGCGAACCCGCGACGCCAATGCAGTCGACCTTATCATGGACGTATCGCCAGAAACTGCAAATGCAGCATCTTCAGGCGACCCGTCTAACGAAAGCAATGTACTTGCCAGCTTGGACAGTGCGTCAGACTTGTTTCTCGACGACCCTATTGTGGAAGTTGACCCGGACCTCCTCGCTTCATCACCATCTTACCTCTCCAACCTGCTGGCCTCGATCCAATCCCTTCTCTCCGCCGATGTGCCGTCACATACAAGCACGAAGTCACCACCACCGCCACGCTCGACGCCACAACGCTACGCCATTGAGGCCGCCCTCCCGCTTGGACCTGGCGCCGAGCCGCTACCTGACACAACCGATCCAGAACTTGTTTACAGCAACGCAAACCCTCTACCGTGGCACTCCATCTACGTGCATGACGGCCGGCTCTGCGAGGAGAAACTAGACGCAGAAATCCCAAAGAAGTACCAAGTCATTGCTATACCTCGTGGCGGCTGCTCTTTCTCCGACAAGCTACGCAACATACCTGCAGTCCCCCCTAGAAGCAACAGCCTGCAAGTGGTCATCATAGTTAGCTCTGACGCAGAAGGATTTGTACAGCCTCTTTTGGACGATGTACAACACTCGCCTTCGGGACTGTTGCGGCCGCATCCGATTCCACTGATCATGGTCAATGGCGGGGACGAGGCGATGGAGTTTTTGAAAAGAGCGAAGAGCGTGGGTGTGAGGAGGCGGTATCACTTTCTGAGCCAGGGAGTGAAGATTGGGAATTTGATCGTGCTTTGAATTGGATACACAAGGCGGAGAATCCAGCCGCATAAGACGGTGTTGTACTGTTTCCATGTAAGATATCAATGATGAACGGTTCACTAAACAGAGCTTGATGTGCGTTTGCGACATGAGTGTCTCACCCATCTTGAACATGTCCGACTCAATGACACAATGTCTCATGCCCCAACCATATTTATATCATCGCCGCCAGAGACAAATATTGCAGTATCGTTTCCACCCAGCAACACCTTTCCAACATTCGGACCCAAGCACCGAAAAGTGAACGCCATGCCCGCCACTCCACCCCCTACCCCAGGCCCAACCACACACCCCGACGACATCTACTGGGAGCGCAGCACTCAAGACCGCACAAATACCGCACGTCCAAACGACCCCATCCAGCCGCTTTCAATCTCCTCCCTGCCCACAACATTAGGCAAAACAACCATCCCTACAGACGAGCTCCGCCCGCTCGTGCACTCGCCCCCATCGAGCCCGTTGTTCAACGCTGGCTTGCGTGCCGGGGCGGCGCAGAGGGAGAGGACGCGCGGTTGGGCGTGGCCTGTGTTTGTGAAATGGCGGCGGGGGAATGCGTTCTGGGATGAGGTGGTGTGGGGTCGGTGTACTACTCCTAATGGCAGACACCAAAACGTGATTGTGGATCGTGGGGAGGAAGCGGTGTGTGCGACGCCATCGCGCAAGCCGTTGAGCAGGAAGGGTGGTAAGAGTGGGGGTTATGCGGAAGAGGACGTTGTGCTGGAGGGGGCGAAGGCTAAGCGGTAAAAGTATGTTGGTTCACGGATGGTGTGAGTCGAAATTAGATTGTAGGTAGATAAGATGAATCGTGTATGAGATTTCTCATGATTGTTCGTGAAGGAGTGGACTAGTCTATTATTTCATCTTCCAACTAGCAAGGCACTTTTCTATCTAGGGTATTTGGACTGATGTCTGATATCTAATTGACAGAAGTCCCAACTGTGAAAATTTCGTATCTCCATCTCCATCCCTGAATCTCTTTGTCGCACCCGCCCACGATAGACTCACCAGTTGCCGCCGTCCCCTCGATGGGCGCGGCGATCGCCAATAGCACCAAGGCCACCGACACGAAGACCTACACGCCCTGCAGTACCACGGGGTGGCTGTACAGGGCTCGTAGGAATAGCTACCGTGTTTGCCTGACGCCTACATCGTCGTCAGTAATCATCCATCTTTGCTCAAAAGCTTCTTGTAGCATACCAGTTGGGATAGTGCATGGGGACATATGGGCGCCCAGCAGCCATGTGTCGTGTCAAGCGCTCAGCATGCTCTTCTGAAAGCTCCTGCGCCACCTTGAGGGGAGGCAACACGAAGCCGCCCTTATGTTTGAAGTTGCGCACGAGTAGAAGAGCGATGAATTCCTTGTCGCGGACGAATTCGGCAACGGTAGGGTGACAGAGTTCTGGGAACTGTATGCCGAAGATCAACTGGTGGAGCAAAGTTGGATTGTCGTCAAACATGTCCTGGAAACATGTCAGTAGACGGATGATTGAAAGGGAAGTCGGGATCTGCGTACAATTTTCTCGTTAAGGCGGGCGGCGGCCTCAATCATGGGGCCAAAGTCGTAGTTGGCTTCGACGAGATCTGGGTGGTGGTCGTTCATTTTCGGCAAGTTGTATCGGTAGAATTGCTTGATATCACACTCTCCATAGGTCTCAAGCAGAGTGGCTGTTTCGCTCTCGAGACGGCGAGCACGGAAAGTGAATTCTTTGTTGGTCGACATTGTGAGGTTTTTGAACGCTTTGCTCGTGAGTTAAATAGTATAGCTGATAGACGATTAATCGGCTGTCTTGAATAAAAAAATATCAAGTACTTACTCTAATTTGGGTTGAGTCTTGCGGTTGACTGTGGGTAGGTAGAGTAGAGAGAGATTGTAGGGTGGTAGACCTAAGGATTATATAGCTAGAGGAGCTAGGTCGCCGCTCGGGACTTGTGACCATGACTTTCGATCGTTTGTAAGGCACATTCACCTGCGCCTTCCGGCTGTTTGCACGGCAAAATGGCTAAGATAACGCTGAGAAAGAGGAGATATCAACCCGATCGAGATGATCCTCCCTGTTCAGTAGGTGAGTAAATGTGAAAGAGTGCTGGTTATTGCGTAAAATATATCTAGGGCTCAGTAAAGCAGCAAACGAAATATGGCGGATGACGAAGTCTCACGACACGAAGAGCGGCTTGACATTCACAATAGAAGGTCACTGCTAGTACGAGTGGCCATCAAGATAGCTACACGGGCTCTCTACATGTATCATGCGGGGGCGGCAATAGTACTTCGCGGGTTGCCTCACACAATATCTACATGATAGTGGAGTGGCTAGATACCAGCCCTGTTAGTTCCAGTACCACAAATACAACTATCATAAGCACTTTATAAGACCTCCAGCGTATATTGAGAGATTTACTTGGACGTTCTCTTAGGCCTATGCGAGGGTGTCATTGCTGAGGTCGTGGCGGTGTCTCTAGTTGTGGTGGACTAGTCGTGATAGAGTTTTGATGTTCTTGTCCTGTCTTGTTGGGCTTTTGGTGAGACATAAGATAGGTGGAATTATGATACAAAGTCATCCTGAGGCAAAATAGTATCAATAGGCTGTGCCTACACGCAAGGATACATCAAAGAGCCAAAGATGAAAATTTGCCATTGCTCATCACCCACTCTGTGCCCCGAGGATTGCTCCAGCTAATTCCATACCAACTGTGGCTCCCTTGAGCACACCATTGAACAAGGACAGTTTCTTCGTCTTACTCATTCCTTGCTTTTTCGCAGGTACAGCAACAGCGACTGCAGCCTCAGCAGTTGCCTCTTCACCAAAATCTACGGCATGCCAGTGAATCTGCATGCCCAACGGTGTAAGTCTTGCCATCCACTGCGCATCATTTACACCTTGCTCATTGGCCTTGAACTCATCTTTTACAATATCCCAATGGAATGAATGCAGTGTAGTCAAGCTAGCAATAACGAGCGCATGAGAGACAGTGGAGTCGTGGATCGTGAGGGCTGATTCCACAACCGCGTCGTTCCCATTGTGCCAGGTCCAGTCCGCAACCATAGTACGTCCGCCATTGGCATGTATCTGGAAAAGTGCATTGCGCTGGAAGTCATATCGCTCATCGTTCAGTATGCTGAATCGACGGTTGCCTACCCAGCAGTACTTTGCACTGGTGACAGGATCGACGAACTCCAAAGTATTTGTGTTGCTCTCATTTGTAAATTTTGTCATTGTGCCAGCACCTTTGTGTGCCGTGAACGTATAGCTGGTCGCGACGCTATGTTTCATGTCGATACGCTCAAGAAAGGAGTATTGCTTTGTTTGCTTACCGTCGGATGCGATCGAGAAGATCTCGTGAGTGATCTTGCCGTCGCGACCAAGTTTGCCTTTGGCTTCTTCGCGGACGGTTTCGAACTTCGGAGCGACGTAAGTGGTCATTCGTTGACGGAGGGGTGTATCGAACCATTCATAGATGCCATGAGCATCGAGCCAGCAGGGACTTGGACCCTTTCTATCAACGCTATAGGCCGCAACGGCTGGCCTCAAGTCTCGCGACCATTCTTGAGGCATGGGCAGACACCGATCTCTTTCAAGTTGAAGGCCTAACTCTGTCTGCTTTTCAATCTTGAACGGGCCCGCGCATGCCTTTCCCGCGTTCACACAACGGTCGCACCAGTCTTAGTTGGGGTTTGTGAGG
>Ga0265780_10003620_pt1 | contig 20225 bp, 18 predicted proteins | sample P1T30metagenome_FD_192432 | JGI IMG/M metagenome (GOLD analysis project Ga0265780, IMG submission 192432) | Plant litter microbial communities from East Loma Ridge, Irvine, California - P1 T30 | ecosystem: Environmental > Terrestrial > Plant litter > Unclassified | place: USA: California...
TTGGCTGGGTCCATGGTTACGTTGAAAGAGTTCTGCGTTTATTAGATCTGTGTGGATGTAAATTTGAGGGCAGGGTGGCATACGCCGCCGATGATTTGATGCAAATGAGGCGATGGGTTCGCGCCGGGGTTGACCAGCGGATCGAGGCGCTGGACGGTGAGTTGTGCGCAGCCGAAGCGCAGGAGGCCGGCATTGGTGGGAGCGAGGAGCCCAAAGGCAGCGATGAGGAAGTTTGACTTCATTCTGAGGTATGGCGATAGGTCTGAGGAGATTTGGGAATGGAACCTTGGGCATATTGCTCAGTGTTATCATCACAATGTTGATGTCGAAATGGCACAACTGCCGTAAAGGTTGCACTTGGCAGCGATGTATCCAGGCAAGCAAGGCGACAGCAGTCAAGAGACCGAAATGAATCAGTGGACGTTGCGAAGAGCCGAAAACGTGGTTAATCTAGTTGTATATGAAGCCCTGTATGTGGGGTCGCACGGCCAAGAGGAATTAAGCACGCGGCCAGATGGCTGATTGGAATCGCTAATAAGTCTCCTTGAACTGACTACTGAGACATCTCTTAGTCCTTGGGGTTCATATCATCCCCTACAGGTGATATCGACACCGCATGCTGAAATGTCATTTTGTTGTCTAATCATTGGCTCGCACCGGAGAAATGATAACAGTACCAAGCAGGCCTTTATTGGGTGACGTTCATTTGACTTGGTGCTGATAGGCCGGCAGTACAGGCGACGGTAGTATGAATCCGAGTGTGTAGTCTGCTCATAAGTTTTCAACTTGGAGTTGGTTGGTCTATCGTGACACCAGGCCAGTATCTCAAACTTAACAACCATCATCTCGTCAATCAATTTTGGTTCACCATATCGAATAATCTGCCCTTAAAACGTCCCTTCTTTCAATTACCTCACGATGCGCATATCTTTCACGTTCACTGCCTTCCTTCTCGGTATCGCATCAGCACAAACATATCCTGAATGCACAATGGAGGCCGCTAGATCGGATGACTGCGCTGCGGTGATCAACGCCAACGCCTGCTACAATAAGTTCAAATGGAATGCTCAAACTTTGACTTGCATCGATGGCACTGATAATGCTGTCAAAGCCAAGAAAGTATGCTCAAATGTTGATTCGTTAGCGCGTGCAATGCTAAGACGTGGTTTCAGGTCTGCAAATGTTGTACTTGTGTAGGGAAAGCCATGTGTGATTGGGCTACGAAGCAGAAGATGTGTTGAGAGAAATTGGGAGCGCTTGAGCGGCGCAGATTGATGCGCAAATAGTTAGAATGGGTGATGTAACAAGCACGTAGATGGGAACGCCAGTAACTTACATATGTCTCTCTTATATTACATCAGAATGAGGATAATGCCATGAAACGTGGTGGTTTCCAATTTGCAATACACAACTTTATGCTGGTACTTATACTTTTCGAGCTCTAGGGGCGATGAAAGAGAATGGCTCTGTCTTTCTAAGAAGATCTATAGAGAGTGAGGGGTCGTTTGGAAGGAGGGGCAATGGCGAGTATTGTGATTCACCCAAACTCAGTTCGTGACTTTCGCAAGGTCTTGTTGAATTATGTTTGCACAATTCAGGAGACGAATAGTGTTTCTATAAGCACGGATCGCCTGTTCTACATACGGTAAATTGTCGGATTTCAACGATCTGAGATTCCGCCTCGAAAGATTATTCCATTTCTTTTGAGAATCTTTGCCTTCTAATCTCAAACTCGAGAAACTCGACAAAATGTACGTCGGTTATGTTCTTGTCAGGGATGATAGGCAGAAGATCTAATTCTTCAAATTACTTCACTTCTCACCGCTTGCCACAACAGTACAATTCGACTGTTATTTGCCGGCCATTGCCTATAAAAAGGTACTAGAAATCCTAAAAGGTCGTTCTCTAGAGCCTTTGTGCCTGGTTGGGATTTCCAACACCTCTCATTGCAGTGATGCCACACAGATGGCGGTTGTAACGACCTTGAACAAATACCGACGGTCCACTTTTGAAAGCCTTCTTTCCACTATCCAATCCTGTATGACATTTGGAGCAGTGTCATTTTCCCTGGTACATGATTAGATAGGTATGAGACAGTGACCCTCTGATTCCACCTGCTGGCCGCTCGCAAATATCGTACCACAGTATCCTGAACACAGAATCTTTATAACCATAAGGCAGTCCACAACACAATCGTCCATACTATGTGTGTGATCAGGCCAGTGAACGCGTTCGGCCAGCCGAGCATTTGTAAGGACAATCGACGTCAGTGCTACAATCACGAGCCAAGTCGACCTCTTTCACTATCTGGCGCCCAAAGTACAAACGGACACAGCTGCCTGATACGCTAGCCTAATACCATAAAAGACTTGCGTGCGATTGCCTGATCAATATCCACTCCACCAGATTTTCTGTTTAGCAAAAACTCAACTCCGGAAGAATGTTATCTTTCAACTTCCTTCTTGGCCTTCTCCTTGGCCTGGCTATGTTTCTCCATGCCGCTCCCATCACCGAGGACGGTTTCGAGATGATGAAAGTTACCTTGCCTCAAGGAAACTTTACTGGTAAGCACGGCCCTCTTTACTCCAATCCCAGCACACTGACTCTGTCCGAAGCTCAGGGCTATGATCCATCTCTTGAATATCACGACTACAGTACGGCACAGGTCTGGATGGGCAAAAAGATGACCACTGTTGGTAGTGCTATTGGTAAAGAGCTGTATGATGCAGTGTATGGAACCCTGGATCGAAACTGCCCTGCTCGTCCCTATCCAAATGGCTGCAGCGGCGTCAAGAACTCTAACTTTCAAGGTCGATGTATGAGAACATGGCCAGCCCTCACTGTGCCCTGTATGTTATTCTCTATTTTACTACATGCCCAAGGACACTGACCTCTGAGATAGGCACGACCAACATCTATGAGATTCATGCTCGATGGGAGACACCTGAGATCCGTCATCTCCTCATCCAAGCTGCTGCGGGCGCCTTGCAGCAGATGACATACGAGAACGTCATTGGCCCTACCAACTGCTATGACATGGCTGGTACTCGAGCTTGCAATGTTGGCGACGCTGTTCGAGTAAGGCTATCTCTTTGACTTTCCAAGATCATGTTCACTAACAAGGACGTAGGTCAACTTTCCTAATTCCGATAGCGGCGGAAAGAACTACCTTCACTTCATGCTCTACAACTACTGGACCGGCTACGGTAATTACGATTGCTGTCAGGGAAACAAGCGAGAGCGAATTGACAAGGTTTTGGACAAACTCGGTCCAAGCATCAAGGGTCACTTCCCGGGCTGGAAGGACAAGGACTTCACTCGCGACTCCAGGTGCATCATCAACGGCTGGAAATCCTGTTAGGAAGTTGATGCACCAGGATTGCGAGGTTGAATGGACCAAGATTGTAGTCATAGGTAGATCTTCATGTCGCACAGATCTCGGAGCAGTTCTAGATACATGACAGATGGAACGGCGATTCCATAAACTGTAAATTTTTACAAGATTGCGCCACGCTCGCCTTCGATCAGCCATATGGACAAACACTTGAGTTGCCCCTTGGGTGATGTCTCCAGTTCTGATCTTGCAGCGTCGATGAATGGTCCTGTGCAAGACATGAGACTCGTTGATGCCAATGATCGGTTTGAAAGGGCTGTTTAATGATCGGCCCCAACGCCCGGGCGCATGGGAATCGTTTCAAACGAGCAGTGAGTTCATCAGAGCAAGCATTGAGAGGATGAGATATGCTGCTGCTTCGGTTTGACACATTGTGATGGCGGTAGGGCGTCCGCGCGCAGCTTGTTTATCCGCAGAGGACGTCAACAAATAGGGGGCAGACGACGCTAGCGCTGGACAGTGTGGGTCCGTCATCGGCGCTAGCTCGTCACGTCCCCCCAAACCTCACTTCATCTCCCATCGCAACAATTCCATCCCTCATTGCTTATATGCAGCACATTCGCGACGACGCGGCATAGCCAATCATGAGTAAGATTCAATTCTCGTCGCGGCCGCTGACAACCGAAGTGCAGATCTTCGTTGCTGCCAAAGAGCGATGTTCTCAGCAGCGGGAGTGGTTGTTGCACCATATGAAGACTAGATCCATGTGCTTCTAGTGTTTGAAGGACGTTCTGTTTTTCCCTGTCGTTTGATTTACTTTTCACACATTCCGTTCTGTTTGAGACTTATTTTGCTTTGTATTGCTTCCACACGTATGCGATTCCAATTTTCGATCATGATGGCTTTCGTACACTACTTTCCAGCTCAACTGTATCAGGTTCCTTCTTCTTGAAATCAACAAAAAATCTTACCTTTCAAGAGTAGTAGCGATTCTTCCACACTCGTCATCTTGATCTACCCTTCGACCACGGCTGTCCCAGTCCATCGTCACATGTAACCTATTGGCGATAGACACAGCTTGTTGGAGCCGCGTCTACGCGCTCACTTTCACAGTGAAAGGGCTATGAGTCAATATGATGTATACTCGAATAGCCAATCCAGTCGCGCGAAAGAGAAAACATTGTGGCCGCATAACGTATGTGGTTAGCGTCCCAAGTCTTGGCTGTCGATTATGCCCTCCCCTCCGCGATCACCACCGCAAACCACACAAGTCAGTAACGCGACAACTATTTCGACACTTTAGACCTGGCTCTTGTACAGGGCTGTGGCAACTATGAGTGACTCCAGAGCCAATGGGGGTAAAGGCCCCAAGGGGAAGTAAGTATGAATAGAAGGACTCTTCGCGATTGCATACTAAGCCGAAGTCTAGGACTGCTCAAGCGGCAGTAGAATCTCCCTCTTCGCCCATAGAATCGTCGCCGCTATCAACACCAATTTCTGATGAAGGCCTTGACGCGATCGAGGCTTCTCAGACAGTCGGCGCCCAGACTCTCGGTCGTGAACATGTGCGCGGAGTCGTGGATAGCGGTAGCAGCGGCATTCATGCAGGTAACGCAGTTCATTCCGACGAAGAATGCTCAGGCGATGAAGTCGATCCATCGTTTGCATGCCCCGACTGCGACAAGACATATGACAGTGTGAGATCTTTGAAAGTAAGCAGCCCTTTTGTACAGCGCATACACTCACTGACGCCATTGTAGCGCCATATTAGCGACAAGAAGACAGTCTGCTACAGAGATCGCGAGAATGACGACGGCACCAGATGGTCATGCTCCCGTTGCCACGCACACATGAGCAACAAGTTCTCGGTCATTGTAAGTCAAATCATCAAAGGCACTGGTGGCGGCTTCATGCTAACGCTTGCCCTAGCGCCATATTCGAGACACATGCTGGAAGGTCTGCGACGAGTGCTGCGAGGCTGACAGCGGTGAATGTGACGGCCACAATGCAGCAGGGAACTGTGCTTCGTGCGAGCAGGCTGGCAAGACTTGTACTAAACACAAAGGACCCATTGTAGATTGCGCCCCGATGCTCCTCACCGGCTCACCTGTCAAGCCAGCTAGGGCCATTAGCAGGGTCAAGTCTGCGCCTGCTTCGCGTGCTAAAGGCCGGAAGCGCAAAGCAGTCATTTCGCCCACTGCCAGCCCGGATTCGAAGCCTAGGGCAAAGCGTGGGCCAAGGGGTGCAAAGAAGGGTCAGTCCGTCTTTGGCAGTGCTCCCACAAAGGTTGAAGAACAAGTCGGTAAGTCACATGATTCCAAACTAAATACTATCCAGGGATGTACCGCGAAGTCATCAATTTAGCAACTCTACGAGAGAAACCAGTGCTTACAAACATAACACATATGCTAACGTGTCATAAGAAGATATCAAAAACACTGCGAATTCAATGACCGGAAACGTTCACGGTCGCTTTTCGCTTCCTCAGCAGATCGGTGCTCTATCAAGGGACTTTGTAAGGCGTGATCCGCAATCACGGGCGCCAATGGGTGGCGCTGTACTCCATCCCGAAGATGGTGCCGCTCAAACGATCCCTGCCCCCGAATTGCAGGGCATCTCAGGCATGTTTCCGTCTCTACTTGGTCGTTCGCAGTTCGGTATGCCTTCGGCCACGCCATACTCTCAGCAGTCTACACACGACATGTTACAGCGTCAAGTTCGGGCCGTTCGAAACATGAATCTGGGCCCGCAATACCCAAGCAGCTATGGCAATAGCATGATGTACCAGGCTTCTAGCGGTTCAGATATGCGCACAAGTGCAAATCTTGGCCAAGGCGGCTGGGCTCCAGCACAGTCGCACAGTTCCGCGCGAAACAGCGGTCTTCCTAGCCTGCCCTTTGTCGTCACAGGAGATTTCGCGCCACGTCGAGGTGTTCAGATGCCCAACATCAGCGCGGCCGGACTGGACGTACCTTCTCGAGAGCAAATGACTTTCGAGGACCATATGCGTCTCTCGGCTCCTGGCTCGCGTGCATCATCTCGCCAGCAGTCAGTCGTGGATGGAGGTCCCTCGGCTCCTGCATCGCGAGTTACATCACGCCAGGCATCGCGTCAGTCTTCTACAGAACACTTGCGCTTGTCGCTGAACAGCAATGTTTCGGGACCAACCGAAGGCGGCGGTAACGGTAATGGTGAAGAGATCGATCGCCTCATAGTAAAGCTGCCCATGTCCCGCGAGCTGACACAAAAGGTACGATGCCATGATATGCTCTGTTTGACGAAAGCTAACAAGAGCTCACAGCTTTCCCTCGAGCCCGTTGAGACCGCCCACTCAGGCAACTCCATCATCCGCTTGCGCATCCACAGCAACACCTACGACGTCCACGACACCCCAATCTTCTCCATCCTCACCATGCGTAAGCACGATCTTTTCGGCCCTCGCCTTGAATACTATTGCACCCAGCGCGGCAAGCGTTATGGCACGGACTGGAAGTTCATCTTCAAGTACCCAGCTCCTACATCCCTCAACCCTGCCCGCGAGAAGTACTTCGACCTCAAGTACAACATGATGCCCGCCGGCTGCCGCGACATTGACTACCCAGGCTGCGCGATGCGTGACGGTGACACGCTGGTGGTGCTCACTCGTCGCGCCGGCAGTGCGTCTGGCGATAACGACGACAAGCTCGGCACCCAAGTCGAGTGTCAGCGCATCTGCATCCAGAACGGCGAAACGGAAATCTGGCAAGCCCCAGACATCAACGGCGAGTGGTACCGCAATGCAGACGCGGACCTTGCCGACACGCGTCGCAACCTAGCCATGTACCACAATGAGCTGGTGCGGCTGCGCACCGCACAGGCACACCGTGGGAATGTGATTGCGGCGCTCCAGGCACAAAACATGCAGCTCAGGGGCGAGATTGAGATGTTGAGACAAGGTCGATTGCCGTATGCTGCTGCTTCTGCTCCGCCGCAGTATGGCGAGCAAAATCAGTATGTGCATTATGGCGGACAGGTCAATGGCCTCCCTCAACCTCATGGTCTGTCCGGCGGCTATGAGCAGACCCTTTCGGGCTTTCCTCCCGGCTCGGTGGCCAACTTTCTTCAGGCGCAGAACTTTGCGGATGCGAGGCGTCGCGCTGCGGTGAGTGGTGCTGCGGATCAGGTCGCTCCCGAGCAAGAGGAGTAGATTGCTCTTACTTGATAAGGGCTTCTCATTCTCAGTAAAATAATGTGATGTCTTTTTCCAGTGCGGCAATATAGCTAAAGGGATTGACTTGGGAACGACGCAGGGAATGATTAGATAGATAGTGCATATGTAACAGCTGTGTAAACAGCGCCTCTTCGTGGAATTGTACGTTTACAATAGGTTCGCGGCCTCGTAACTTTACACACGAATACATGAATACAAATATGCGAATAAATTGAATGGCTTGTTCAACCCGAGTGTTTCTATTCCGTGAACTGCTATCACCTTCTGAAAGGCCCTGCAATGATTGAATGGTCCTGAATGAATATTCGCCATACTGAGATCATATTAATCGACTCTAGCTGTGGGGAACTGAATAGCTTGAACGGTGCGAGAAGACATTCTGCACCAGCTGCTCAATGCAAGTAACTATAACCCCTCAAATTTCCTGTCCTTCTTCGTAGTCAAGCCCGTAGGGGCGCCAAAAGCCATTCTTCCGACCTCACTCCCGGCCTTCTCATCCCCGACGAACCCCTTACAAGCAGCAGCCGCATTGATCCACTGTTCTTCTCCCTCTGAAGCACCTAGGACCTCCGCGTACGCTATGCCCGCCTTGACCATGACCTCTGCACCCAGCCAAGGAACAAAAGGCTTCTGGACAAAAGCGTAAAGTGCCAACGCTAAGAGTCCGAGAAGGTGCGCACCCAAGAGCACGGAGCCAGCAATAATGCCAGCCATCGATAAGGAGGTTTTGATTGTAGAGACGCCATGATCAACGAGGATGGTCCTTGAAATGTCCTGCCTAAGGCGGCTGCTTCCGTCAGGTGCAAGCCAGGCTTTGTTCGCTAGAAAAGCGCCTGTCGTGAGCGCGGCTTGTATCCGAGCTTCTTCGGCAAAGAGAGAGATGAATCTTTCAACCTGGAAGATAACACCCCTTTCATAAGACAACTGCCGATCGTCCCAGCATCCCATTCCGGGGGTTTCGGAGAGGAAAGCAAGCGGCGTGGAAGACATGCAGTTATAGCTGTAGCCTTCATCTGTGTATGTTCCGTTATCGGTTGTGCCTGTGTCAGGCCGTTCGCGGATGACATAAGCGGAAGGGTTTCTTAGGCGTGTGTCGATGAAGGAGCCTTCGCCGAAGAGGGCCAGTGCGACGGTGGTCAAGGGACCGATATTTGAACCCAGCTCTTGGGTGATATTGCCGACGTATGTATCATTGATTTCTCGTCTCTCCAGATTCTGAGTTCGGCGGCTATACTTAACCAGGTTAGGCAAGATGACCTGGTCAAGTAAAGGTCCGGCGATGAACCCATTATGCGCGCTAGGAATCTCAAAATAGCCTAGAGACGTTTTGGCGGTCGCTTTGTAGAAGCTTTTGCCAGAGGGATGGGTCGAGATGTTGAGATATAGCTCTTCTGTAATATCCTGTCGATTATGTGTAGCATCCCAGGGTGAGCTGCTGATATTCGTGGGCATACAGATGACCAGTCCCACACGCGGGTATTCGAGCTGCTTGCTATATTCTGCGAAGAATGTAGCTTCCTTTTCCCTCGCACATTCACTGGGCCATTCCCCAGCAGTGATGTTCGTGTAAGTGACAGTTGTATTAACGCGAGGCGCAAACTGAGGCTCAGGGAACACTCCAGAGCTAAAATCCGATGTAAGAGGCGTCATCCATAGCCTCGAATCAGTCTCGTGGTAGACTGCCCTGCTGAGCTGGTTTAAGGTCCTATCGTTTTGACCATGAAAGCAGCCAGTCATACTGTCATCGCACCACTCGTCGTTATTATCCTTGGACCAGAGGTAAGGTTGGTACTCGTCCTCATTTGCAGAGTCTAGGAAACTGCGGAGCCGTACCACCGCAGTAGACCGAAAGCTGTTTCCCTCATTAAGTAGCATAGGTATGTCTGGCACCCTCATGTTCCGAGACGTTGTCCACCGACTTGGCAGTCGGACGGACTTGGGTTGAAGCAAAGACTGCTGCACGATCTGAAAGGAAGCGCCTGAGAACAAGTCAGCTATCAGATCTCGCTAGGCCCAGATTAACACCTACCAGTCAATGTCAGTCCGAACGCAAAGTATAGAGGCAAGCTGCCAACTTTGGGAAGCCTGGTCCAAATCTGCGGACTTATCCAACCCTGATCTGCAAGCGCCATAGTTTGTCGCAAGTTTAACTTCCTTCTCAGGCTACCAGCTTGGATAAAGGCAACCAAGGCTATGGAGCATATTGCTGATGTGAGCGGAATCGTCAGAAGCGATGCGATTGCCTGTACAATTTGCGCGGCCTTGACAAGCCCCTCATGCTTTGTTACGAGATATGTCGGGTCCCGTACGTACGCACTGATTTCCTGTCTTGTCCCAGCCAGACGCGTGCTCGCAATGCAGAAAACTATCCACGCAAAGAGGTTGAGCGCAGTGTAAGCGGCGAGGATGATGAGCGGCCATAATGATGTGTGCAGATATCTGACCACCGGCTCGTGTGCGGTCATGGAGGTGGTCCTAGATGTAGTTGTTGGCTCATGTGTGGCCTTTGGTGCTCTTGATGTAGTTGAGTGCGGCTGAGTCGCCTCTTCGTGCATGCTGCACATCTCATGGGATACTAGTTGTGCCATTGCAACTTCATTCTGAGACGAGGCATTCGCTACCTAGGTAGTGACTATCGCACGATGTGCGGGAGCGGCAGCCCTCTTATCGAACCACATATTTGGGGCGCGGGCGTCTAATCCTAGTGCCAGCCTGAACGTTCGTATTGGTGTTGGCATTGGCCCCAATCCGGCTATCGGCACGAACGGCATGATCCTTGTCCAGCGTGGAAGAGGCCTTAGAATGGAACAGGACACTTTAAGATCATAATTGTTTCCGGAAGATTTTTGAGCGACTGGATGTGTTTAGGAGGTAATGTATTCTCGAGATGGTGTACAACTCAGGATCGCGCGAGGTACAAGAGCTGAAAAACAAAACCCGACTCCATCCGGCTGCTAGTAGAAATTGTTGAAAGATATCGAACTTCCTAGCGTTCCTCGGGAAATGAGTCAAAGGGGCGCAGGATGCCTAAAATGGAGGCACTTACGCCTTTGCTGCTAGAGCAACGATCTTTGCCAACGTCTGATAATGTTCATAGTAGACTCCTTCTTGGATACCGGAAGTTTCGACGCAGAAGTTATGTCTTTCGGCAGCAGCGCGTCGCTAGATAACCGGCTATCATGGCTTCAGAGGCCATCACAACCCTTTTCTATTTGGAGAGAGATTTAAGATCAGATTATGGAGGGATCGTGACGAGGGGTAGAGAAGGGAGTAGATTTTGCCTCTGGACTTTTTGATTACCAAACACTGGCTAAGAACTTGTCCATACTTGTCAATTGGAAATCCAACAAGTTGTTCCATTCGTCTGATACAGACCATTTCCCGTTGGCCAAGCTCAGTAGGTATTCCCGCAAAACAACCTTTGATACAATCTCCCGCATCTCAACGGGAACATTGGGGTGATCGATTAATGGACACCATGGCGTTTCGTATTCTCCATCCTGGACGTCCTTCGCATCGAGACGTGTTACTTCAAAGGGTCCCCGTAGCTTTTCTCCCAGTGCGAGGATCTCCCGCATTGTTGTTTGTGTTCCACGCATACCGCCAACCTGAGGCCAAGGCTTGGGATAATCTAGGGCTGCGGCCACAACTGATGCCATGTCTGAGACTGATGTGATAGTTACGGGCGCATCTTCTGATCCGGCAATAATGATAGCTCGTCGGTTGTCGAAGTCAACAAGCATCTGCGTGCTGTGGAAGTGAGGTGAAGTACGGTGTGGATGCGCAAAATAGTCTGCAAAGAAGCCGGGTTGAAAAAGACAGTATTGAAGAACCTGCATTCGGTCAGTAGACGTATAAAGAGCGTAGTAGTAGTTAGGGCAAGCGTGGGTACTGTTGCCTTCGAATTAACTTCTGCCAAGTGTTCTGACACCCTGTCTTTCCATTGGTAGTGGGCAATGTGGCTATTGCTTTGACTGTGTCCAATAATATCAGCCAAAAGATGTAACGCAATCGCGCTCGTGAGAGGCTTCAGAGGTAATTTACTCACGCGGCCCATTGAGAAGGAGCAAACCTGCTGACGCCAGCCTCGATGGCCGCAGTGATTATTCGTTTTTCGAGATCAACATTTCCGTCAAAATCCATTGTGATTGCGAAGGACAAGACCGTATCAATACCACGGAGAGCCGAAACGAGGGAGGAGTGGTTATTGTAGTCCACCGTGGCCCATTTGATCGCGGATGGTAGGTCGGCGGGCCGTTCAGCCTGTCCTGTGTCAGCGCTTTTGCGACATCCACATATTCAAGTTTACCTTTCGACTTATGATAGTCACTTCATAGCTGCCCCTCTTAACCACGGCGTCAATCACCTCGCGTCCGACATCTATGGTGTTTGATTTTAGTACTCCACATAAGCCTTCTCTCAGGTACTTAGGTATACCAAGCCAGGGTACTCACTACTGGTACCTCCAATCACAGCGACTTTACCCATTTTTGATGCGAATCTCGGAAGCGGTGCTGAGAAATGAACACAAGTGCCGAGATACAACTACTGAATGCCATTTTCAAGCGGGATGCGTTGGCTATTTAAGGCCGGCCACAACTGATGGCAGTGGAGATTAAAAAAGGAGGAGTTGTCAATATTACCTACCACTACCCTCCTAAGTTGTGACGATATGAAGGTGCTACTTTGGCCCGCTTTTGTCCGGCGCAATGTTTGTGTTGGGTTTTTCACGTCACCATGGTAGCTCGGTATTGCCTGAAGAGGGATACGTTGGGTGGTGTACACGCTTAATTAAGCATTTGTTTGGCTAGCTAGGCTAATTAAAAGAACGGACCATCCGATCCCGTAGTCGAATTTGCTGTTTTACGAAAGGCTCCGCCGGATTCGTCCGTAATTGAAAAGGGCCTTTTGCACCAACACCGCATCAGACAACCATCAATGCATAGCTACCTGTACCTAGTCTAGACGATTCCCAACATTAAAACATGCTAATGTTATGGACACTACGACCATGACTCAGTCTAAAGTGGAATAGTAGTAGAAAGGCAACTCCTCTGGACTATTCAGCTGGAATCTCTCACATGGCGGGACGACCTAAATGCCGATTAAACATGAAACAACGTTATGTTTATAAATCGTCTATCGTCTCTTCCTATACTGTCATCCAACTTGGTGAAGAGGCCGCTTTCAAGAAGCATGTGTAGCTATCTAGCCACTAGCTATCTAGCCTAGCCAGTTGACTCAGCTTCTCACTGGAAAATCGAGCCAGACGCAGCGACACATACACTGTTGGTTATGAATGGTGCGGGAAGAGCTTTCTGAGGGTGTGTCATCTGGCTTGCTGGCTTGCTGTAGGAGCTAGGTTGCATCCTATGATTGCTATCGCAGGCTGACCAAGAGAGTACGCATTAGCTCTTGTCCAGTCGTCTAAAGGCGACTGGGTTTTCGAATACCGCGTAATAATCGTTAATGTAGGGTTCCGCCTTCCTAGAGTTATGCTAAACAACAGCGAGTAGTAAAGAGGCCTTAGTGTCGCTTACAAGACGAAGGAAGTGGAGCAGGGCTTCGCTCACTGTCTTGACTGGTACTGAGGTGCATTCTTCACCCAAGGAACTGACGGCGTTACTCTCTATGATCGCGATCAGTCTGTCTTGTATTCATGAGCCTTATCGGCCAACACGATGTTCATTAGGCTTTATTACGATGATCAGGTTGTGAGATCGCCTGCGAGACGTCTGAGTTTATCCGATCATATTGGATTACGCCGCATCTCTCTATCACATACGACCATAGGACGATGACAAATTGGGCCGGCGGATTAGTAGTCAGGTGGGTGACCACTGGCGAATCCCCGCTGTTGTATGTTTTTGTTTTTCTTTTTCTTTTTGAACCTTTCTAGATCACCTCATGCAACGCACATGTCAAACGTGAGGAAAGAAGCACTTGACTATTCTTCTGAAATTTTTGCACCTGTTCTGTCTTTGTATACAATTTCAATTAAAGCAATGCAGTTTTATCAACTATGAGAGAAGATGGAAGATGTCTTAGAGGACGCAATTGCAAAGGATTCTTCTCACTGCTTTATTTCTACTGCGACAGTGAAATCCCTCCTACACGAACATAACCATATGCGTAAAAGGTAGATCTTCGTGGTGGTTCGCAGGCAACGTGACCGCTTCCTGCCTGACGCTCGGTCTATCGCAAAAGTGGTAGCCCTGCACGGCTAGGTCATGATAAATTTGACATTCGAAAGGCGCCATCACACCTATATACTTCCACAGCAGAATACATGTGCTGTCGGATACACTCTGGACTGATCGCCTTTGCTACAATAAATCCAGTTAGAGTTGCCTAAAGCAGCGTAGCGGGCTCTGGCCTTTTCCACAGCAAGCCTTCTCCGGCCGCCGTGATTTGTTGACGGCGGCGATCGCCCCAAAAGGAAGCTTCCCCAAGCTTTGCCAATCAACTACCAAGCTTTAGACACCCTTATGCATAACACTACAGGGACGGCGGCGATTTCAGCTACAACAGGAAGCTGGTTCATGTAGCTCCCAAACTACGTTATCGGGAGTGGAAGGTGGACGGATGCTCTCTCTCGAACAGACGGCCAACGAGCCACAGGTGACCTTGATGGCGTGTCGCTAATGCGCATGCGATGCTGGGCCTATTTGGGCAGGTAGCAGATACGTGATGATGCAAGGAGAACATTGATGGGCCATAAAAGTGGCTGGTCGTCTGCTGCTCATTGTCATCCCAGCCGCTCGTTCGCTTTTATCTTCACCATGTACACCCACCAGGTGCTTTCTTGGGTCTCGCTTCTGGCGACTGCTTGCGTCGCACGGCCAGCCAGCCATGTTAACTTCAGCAAAGCCGTCGTGGAGAAGTTGGATGCTGCGCCTGTCGGTTGGGTGAAGGATGTCTCTGCAGACCTGGACAAAGCTGCAACCTCGATTACTCTCAAGGTCCATCTGGTAAATAAGGACATGGACAAGTTTCACGACCTTGCCATGAACGTACGTTTACGAGAAAAATCCGCCTGATTGGATTCAGGCTAACATGAACGAACAGATTGCTACCCCAGGTCATGCACAATATGGCAAACATCTTGACCACGAAACAATTCTTGCTATGATTGCACCGAAGCAGGAATCAAGCGACCTTGTCATGCAATGGCTCACGAACGAAAACATGAGCCCCGAAACAAAGATCACGACCAAGGGCGATTATGTCACCATTGAGGGTGATGTCAAGACTATTGAAAAGTTACTAGATGCAGAGTACAGCGTCTTTGGTAGGTGTAGATCAACACCGTACCGCGTTTGGGAGGTTGCTTGATTGTGTGATGCGATAGTGACGGGCTGTAACAGCGTTATTTCGCGTTTCAAAATAGACTTGTCACTATCTGGCCATGGTATTAGATTCTGATATCATCGCATCACATCATCGAGTAACACCCTGACCGCGGTACGGCATTGTCAATAACATTTCTCATTCTAACCAACAACAGTGCGACCTGGAAGCAACGAGAAGGCCCTCCGAACCCTCAAATACAGCCTACCAACCAGCCTCAAAGGCCATGTAGACATGGTCCAACCCACCACCTTCTTCGGTCTCAAGCAACTGCGCTCCACCATTTCCGAGCACCACGAAATCAAGGACGATGTCAACAACAAAGCCGCCCAAGCCGTCACCGGCTGCACCGGCACCCGCATAACGCCCACCTGCCTCGCCAACCTCTACAACTTCGCCTCCGCTAAGGTCCAAACCGTCGGCCTCCTCGGCATCGCCGGCTTCCTCGAAGAATACGCCATCAAAGCCGACTTCACAACCTTCCTCAACAGCTACGCCTACTTCTCCAACAAAGCCAAGTCCTTCACCTGCACCTCCGTCAACGGCGGCACATGCCCCTCCTCCCCGCCCGGCATCGAGGCGAACCTCGACGTCCAATATGCAGGCTCGATATCCACATCCGTGCCGAACACGTACTACAGCACCGCAGGGCGCGGGCAATTCCTGGGCTCCGGGAGCAATACCAACGAGCCGTACCTCGAGTTCTTGAACTACTTGCTCGCCCTGCCGGCCGCGCAGCTGCCCAACACGCTCTCCATTTCGTATGGCGACGATGAGGCGACCGTCCCGCTTGCATACGCAACGAACGCGTGCAATCTCTTCTCGCAGCTGGGCGCGCGCGGCGTGTCGATTCTGGTGTCCTCGGGGGATTCGGGCGTGGGCTCGACGTGCAGTGTGAATGGCAAGGCGCAGTTTACGACCGCGTTCCCGGCGGCGTGTCCGTGGGTGACGACGGTGGGCGGCACGACGGGGAATTCGCCAGAGGCGGCGTGGAACAGCGGTGGAGGCGGGTTTTCGGAGATCTTTGGACGCCCGGCGTATCAAGATGCGGCTGTGTCGAAGTGGTTGAGCACGGATACGACGCATGCCGCGGTCACGAAGTACTTCAATGCGTCGGGGCGTGCGTATCCGGATATCTCGGCGCAGGCGACAAACTTTGTTATTGTGGCTGGTGGAAGCGCACAGTCGGTGTCTGGAACTTCGTGCTCTGCGCCTACGACTGCAGGTATCATTCAGCTACTGAACAGTGGACGTATTGCGGCTGGAAAGAAGGGGCTTGGGTTCTTGAATCCGTGGCTGTATAGTACAGCCAGCAGCGGTTTCACAGACATCAAGTCTGGAAAGATCACCGGATGCAGTGGTCAGATTTCAGGAGCAGGATTCAGCGCGGTGAGCGGATGGGATCCAGCGACGGGTTGGGGAACGCCCAACTATGGCTCTCTGCTCACATTTGCGACTTCGACTGCTTAGATGGCGGACCGGTAGTAGGATATGCAACTGCAGTCTGATTATTGTAAAACAATGCAACCTCTCTTCGAACAGACGCTATGGTATCAATGTTCCCAGAACAACTCCCAACTTTGCGCCAATGCAGATGCTGTTGATGGGTCAAAACGCCCAAACGTTATACAACAATAAACAGAGAACCACCTTGTCTATTCCTCATCATAGCCCTTAGCCTTCTTACACTTCACCGACACAAGCTCCGTCTCGCCTTTGTCGTCAACAACAAGCGCAGTCAAGTGTCCACCGCTGGCACACCCCGTGTCCAAGCCCTTGGTATATTCGTGAATGTTCAATCCACGCTTCCGATTGTGGCCGTAGATGACCGTAGTGCGCTGATGCTCTTTGAGCTTCTTCTGTTGGTGGTTCCAGAACTTCTCCCAGGGCGTGCCACTGTGTTTTGACGACGGTATGCGCGTCTTGAGATCAATCGTGCGCATGTTCATAACGTGCACAGGATCCTGCTTTTCAAGCGGTGTATCAGGGACGAGGCCGGCGTGGACGGAGACGAGGTTGCCGAGATTCGGGACGTGGCCGACGCGTAGAATAACGGGGCATTGTTGGAGGAAGACGAGGTCTTTACGAGAGAACTTCTTGGCGAGCTTGAGCAGTTTCTTGTTGGCGTTGGAGTGCGATGCAGAGTCGACGAAGTCAAGAGGATGCTCGTCATCCGCAGACGAGGAATGGATTTGTTCGGCGCCGGCGATGGTGAGGAGAAGCTTGTCTTCCCAGTTGCCGCGGACGCAGGAGGCCCCGAGTTGGCGGACCAGTTTGATAACGCCAGGAGAGTCTGGGCCTGCATATTGTTAGCCTTGGATGATGATAATATCAAAGATGTTCTCCTACCCTTTGTGATCATGTCACCAGCTAGTACAAGATGATCATGCTTATGCCGGAAGTCGACTTTGTTGAGTAAATGCTGCAGTTCGTCCTTGCAGCCGTGCACATCGCCCACAAAGACGAGTCGCTTCCCCTTCTTAGGGAGATGCTCCTCGTCCATGTCCTTGACCTGGATCATGTCCTTGAAGTCCGGGCGCAGGTTGTTGCCATAGCCCATGGCCGGTGCCTCGTCCATCAGCTTGATTTCGTACCGGATTGCCGCGCGCCGTGGCCCAAAGTATGTGCACCAGCTTAGTAGGATCAGAATTGCGACACCAAAGGCAGCGAGCAGGTTGCGCTTAATCCGCCGTGGAACGTTGTCGATTCTGTTTTGCCACTTGACGGGGATCAGGAAGTCGTCGTCTTTGCCATAGAAGCTGTCTTCCTCATCAGAAACGTCTAAATCATGGCGGTGGTCTGGTATCAGGTCGATGAGGGGTGTGTGGGCTTTTGGCGCATACGGATTATCGCGGTAATACGTCATTGGTACGGTGACCCTCGAGAAAGCGATGCGCGGTTGGATAGCGGCTTCAAAAGCGTGTAGAGATGTTCCAGGAGGCGGTGGGACGCAGAGATGTGTATCTTGCGCCTTGAAGTATTACTAAGATAGGCAGCTTGCGTGTCGCGCTTGCTCAACGCTATTGATCAGGGACAGAGCGAATGCGGCTTTTTCTGGCCGCCAAAGTTTCCCTGGGAGTCGCGGGTACGGGGGTCATGTGATGTGTGATGCAGCGAAGGAGTCACTGGAGTGCCGATGAGTGTGAAGAAGTCCGGAGCAGCCACGGCGCGTGCCTTCACTGTACGCCCCTGCCCTTTCATGGTGTCGTCGCTCTTCTAGGCAGAGACGATCAGCAAAAGGCTTGGCCGGGGTTGGCGGCCACGTGCCGTTAGTTCCGGGGTCAAGGTTACCTAGCGCGCGGAGCCTCATCGCTTGTGCGTCCGTCCCATCTACCTTACTCTCTAACCTCTAAAAGAAATTGGGCGATTCATGAGCTCAGCCCCTCCTTACGGACCTCCTCGTAAAATTTGGACGTTCTGGATTTTTCACCAGGTGTTAACGGCAATCATCCTGCCTGCACCCTGATAATCAGGCCTTGTACAGCCTCAAGTTTTTACAATCATGATTAACGCTTATCGTCTCGCCTCTTCGACGAGCAATGTCAGAGCTATGGGTGAAGTAGCAGTCTTTGGCGAAGCTCAAGTAGGCAAAACATGCTTCATAGATATGGTAGGTCACTCGTCTGAATCTACCTTCATCCCGAAATGTGCGTCACTTTAGCTAGTGCATCACCCATGCTGTCACGCTAACATTTTCGACATAGCTCACCAAAGGCCACCACTTTGCTCAATACATGGGAGTAGGATTTGAAGAAGGTGTACACCGCATGAACATCGATGGCGAAGCCATCGAGGCCTACTTCACAGATCTCAGTTCTACCACGCTCAGAACAGCGGATGCAAACTTCAGCACGGAACTGTTCATACAAAGTCTCACGGGTTCCGTCGGTATCATATTGCTGTACGACATCACATGTCTTGTAAGCTTCGAGCACATCACAGAAAAGAGCTATGCTTATGCTTGCATGTGTAACAATTACATGGGCGAGAATGCTGGCGAAAGAATCCGCGAGTGGATCTTGGTCGGGAACAAAAAAGACGTCATTGAGAAAGAGCCAGAGAAAAGGCAGGTCGATGAAGAACTAGCAGCAGAATGGGCACAGAGTCAGGGCATGCGACATGTAGAGCTGACCACGCACAACAGAGAGGACATAGAGAAAGCGGTCCATGATCTGATGCGATCCATCTTGCGGGCGAAAAGGTTTGCTGAAAAGGAAGAGTCCAGAGGCAGAGCACTGAAATCTGAAAATGACGGCGAGATCAGTACCAAAGCGAAGATCAAGCAAGCTTTGGGTATGCGCAAGAACGACACTTGAGAGTTGGTGGGCATCCAGAATAGCCGCAGCAGTACCCACCACACGAACCCCACCTTTACCCCACAACCTCCCGTTCCTGCATACAGATCCACTGTTCGAGATCGCCAATCAGTCCAGAAAATTGCGCTCGAGTCGAGCGAAGCAGAATCTCAAATACCCTCGAGCATCCAAGACTTCATCGATGACGTAGCACAGACATATCTCCGCGACATGATTACATCAATCCTCCAACGACCACACTCTACGAAGATGCAGTTGACGCTCATATCTCACCTAAAAGACTATACTGTTTCATTCTCATATTATCCCGAAGCTTCGCAGCAATGTCTACCCCTGCAATGGAACCTCTCACCCTCATCTCCGCCACGCCCTCCCCCTTCGCACGCATGAACCGCATCGCGCTCTCCCTAAAATCCATCCCCTTCACGCTCAAGAACGAAATTCCATGGGAATCCGCCACCGAAACGCCCAAATACAACCCCCTCGAAAAACTCCCCATCTTGCTCTTTCCCGACAATCGAACGCCGGTGTACGACTCCGCACATATTCAGGAATACATCGTAGCGAAATATGCAGACCTGCCGCCGCGCTTGATCACAGGCAACGTCGACCAGGACCTGGAGATCCGCCAGATCGTCGTCCTGGGCGAGGGCTGCTTGGACGCTATCGTGCTGAATCGCTGGGAAGGCCGGCGAGATGAAGACAAACAAAGCAAATTGTGGATGGATAGGCAGAACCGTAAGATTGACGGGGCGCTGCGCGCATTCAACGAAATGGTTGTTGCGCGCGTCGATGCGGGTAAGGAATATCTCGTCGGCGAGGAATTGACGATTGCGGATATCGCGGCTGTGTGTACAGTGGGATGGATTGGGTGGGCGGGGATCAGGGAGGGCTGGGAAGAAAAGTATCCTGTGCTGGCGAAGTGGGTGTGGGAATTGGATGCGAGGAAAGAGTTCTGGAAGAGGAGGCCGGTTATGTTTGATCTGACGGAGACAATTGTATAGACTGGTTCAAT
>Ga0265780_10003621_pt1 | contig 20221 bp, 12 predicted proteins | sample P1T30metagenome_FD_192432 | JGI IMG/M metagenome (GOLD analysis project Ga0265780, IMG submission 192432) | Plant litter microbial communities from East Loma Ridge, Irvine, California - P1 T30 | ecosystem: Environmental > Terrestrial > Plant litter > Unclassified | place: USA: California...
TGTGGATGCTGCAGGATACCAATCGAGGGTTGACGTGGACGAGAATCTGGTTGTCTATCACGCGGTTCACCGTCTAGATCCGTTGTGATATTGAGCGGTCGAAGTCCTTCGGGGCGACTCTTATCTAGACCACTATTAGGCACACCAGGACCGTCATATGATGGTGGGGCTTCATTTTGAGCTTTCACATCATACTGGGATCCATTCCCGTGTGACGAGGCATAGACGTAGTTTGGCGACGATGGGCTATGGGAATGCGGCCGTTGACCCTCAAATGAAAAAGGCTGGGCGTTAGAAAGTCCGGGTCGCATAGGACTATGGGCTATTTTTGGTGGTGGAGGTGGGGCAAATCCGCTTGCAATGAAATTCTGGGGACTATTGATCACCGTGGGGTCGGGAGACATGGGCAGAGGATACGCAGCGGGTGGCGGGGATTGTCCCGGATGTATCGGTGTTGGTTGTACAGGTGTCGCGTCGCGGCGGATAATGGGCTGAAGATTTTGACTTGATCGTGCTGCCTGCGAGGTCGCATAGGGCTGCGTGAAACTTCGCGGCAGAATTTCCCTGAATCCACCGCCGTGTGCTTGAGCATGTGGAGGTACAGTATTTAGCGTAGTCTGCTCGGGCGATAAACGAGGCGATGGTGATCCGGCAGCTCTCTCGTCCTGCTGTTGTTGTTGGGCGGTAAAGCGTTCTTGCATGTATTGTCCCTGTCGTGCTCGAACAATGTCTTGTTCGGTTGCTCCCGCTGGGAAGTCGAGATGCCATGGAAGATCCTGCTGATGTACTTCTGATATGCTGCTCATTCTTGGCTTCTGGTACCGTTGGCCACTAGGGGCTGGAGAGTAGCTAGGCATTGCTGGAGAGTTTGATATTGGCGACACGAGGGACATTGTGCTAGCATCCGAGTGCATTCGACCGTTTGGAGGTACTTGTGAGTGTGCAGACACTTGCGGCGACACAGCCTGCATTATTGGCTCCGAAAGCGGACGATTGTGTTGATCCACTGAAAGTTGCACGAGCGCATCCGTCTGACTGAGTGACAACGACTGCTGTTGCCGATCAAGCGGCGATACAAATGCCCCAGATACATGACTATACGCCGCAGGTATTGGAGGTGCGTCATACCTCGGCTCTTGCGTAGGGGACACTGCAGGTGGAGATATCGGCTCATCATCTTGAGAAGCAAAAAGAGGTCTTGAGTCGTGCGCATTGTGGTACGGAAGCTGAGGTTGATAGTCGTTCGGTCGCAACTCTACCAAAGATTGGTGTTGTTGCTGCTGACGCGGTCGTTGCACCCACGCATCGTCGTTCGGCCATGGCCTATTGTGCTCTGGTGCAGATCGCTCCTGTCGTAGTAGTTCCTCCCGTTGTGCTCGCCAGGTATGATGGGCAAGGTGGTCCTGGGATGTCTCGGGGTGTGCTTGTTGTTCTAGTTGTTGCTCATATTGATGGTCCCTCTGAACACTCTGCTCGTACTCAGACTGCTGTTTTTCGGGGGGTTGCTGCTGTCGCTCAGCCTGTGGGACCGTATAAACTCCTTGGTGAGCTGTTTGCTGTTGATTACGTTGATCTACCTGTTCCCGCGCGGCTAAAGAAGCTGCGTAGGCTCCACTCCCAGCTGGAGCTGGCTCAGCACGATGATTATAGTATCCTCCAGGAGGTGGATCCGAATCTTGATCTCGCGTGTGTGCAAGAGTGTTCTGGAATGGTGCACTAGAGGGCTGTGCTTCAATCCCAGGATTGGAAGCTTGGGATTGATTCAATTGTAAGCTGCTTTGCCGAGCTTGGTGTTCCATCGCTAGCTGCTTTGTTTTAAGGAATGCAGACGCTTCCTCTGAATGCAAACTAGAGATTGGCTCTCGTGATGACAGAACTTGCTGCGTCTGTTGCTGATACGGCTGAGGTAGCTTTTGAGGATGCATGTTGGGTGCTGGTTGCGATGGCCCAAGCTTTTGACCCAGGGGTGGCCTACTTTGTATGGTATGAGGCGGAAGTTGTCCGGGAGGATAGTATGCTAACCCAGACTGCTGTGGCTTATTCTGCTGATGCTGAGGTACTCTATGAGAGGCGTTGGGAGTAGCTGGAGTAGCGATCGCCTGTATACTCTTCTGTGCCTTCTTTCCTTCTTTTGACATCTTGTATTTCATAGCCGATCCATCACCATTCACACCACCTCGAATGAACAGAGCGCCCAACGCAGAAAATCTCTTCTTCTTGCCAGATTCTGGTCTTTTCGAGTATGATACTTGATGGGCCTGGACTTGAACATTGAATATTGACGGTGGCTGCTGGGATGAAAAGTCGTTGGGAAGGTCGGATGCAATGCGCGCTCTCGAATCGACACGCGGTTCTACCGAATGTACCTGTAACGAAGCCTGCCCAAAATCCGGTGGCTGGCCCATGTTTGGGCGACTATGCGGCAGAAAAGAATGTTGCTGGTCGATAAGCTTTTCTGCCGATGCCTCCCTAGGGCGCATAAATCTGTCCATTACAGAGTGAAGCGGAGTACCAGAACTAGGATCCGGCGGAAGTGGCTTGGACTGGGAGATTATGGCTGTATTGCCAGAGTTGGTCGTATGCTGGAGGTTCGCCTGTGTCTTACCACCAAAGCTCTTGAACATTGATGTAAGCCGAGGTTTCGAAGATGACTTCTCCTGGTTTCTTGATGTTTGCTCGGCAGGTTGAGACGAAGAATTGGCGGGTGGTCTAAACGCGGCAACTTGGTATTGCCCTTGCCTCTGCAACAATTGCTGTTGCAGTTCAAATTGATTTCTCGGTCCATGAGATTCCATCTGCCCTTGTGCGCGATTCGGGTTGCTCTGCGGCCCCGAAATTGCTGGCCTCTCTTGTTCTGCTAGCGGAACCCGACCCGAAGCTTGAGTGGCCTGTGGTAACTGACAGTTAAGATCAGGACTTCCGGAAACTGCTTGCTGGGAAGCTTGATGGCCCGCAGGACGCCAAGAACTGACGGTAATCTGAGTGGTTTTGTTACTGGGATCGATTGACTTTACCGCCTGGAAGATATTCTTGGATGGAGATGGGCCAGATGCAAGCATTGGCTGGTGCCTCAATGCGCTCCGATCCGAGGGCGGTACGACGTTTGCTGGCGGGTTCGGTAAGTACACTGTGTCCATGTGTAGTGATTGCTGGGACTGATTACGATGCTGCATAGCGACAGGGGAAGATTGCGTTGCATTTGCAGATGCGGTCTGGTTGATCTGATCTTGAGGTTTGCCGTCTTGGTCTTCAGGTCCTGAGACGAAGCTCATTGGCCTTTCAAAACTGTATCTTGGGCGATCACCATCGCGAGATGATGGCGCTGTCGCAATACCGGAAGTTGAAGGCTGTGATGGCTGTTGTTGGGTAGTTGCCCCTCGCACCTGGAGATGTCCAAGTCGCAAAGGCTGGCCATGCTCGTCTTGCACATCCTTGACGACTCCGTTATGATCTGCGTAAAGATCAAAACCATCGTCTCCACCATACGACATCAAAATCTCCTCTGGAATCTGTGGTGGGACTGCCGAAGGCTTCACGGTGGACTCTGGCTGCATGCGACGAATTGTTGACGGGGTTGATCTTCCAGTAGATGTTTGAGAGTAAGGGTTGCTTCCCTCGTCAGAAACCATGGCAGATATCTGCGAGAGCATGGATCTTGACCGTTCTGGAGCCGCCGTAGCGCTATTTGAAACCTGCAGTTGCTGTGCTTGGTGCTTGAAGTCCGGAAAGCTGGCCTGGCCATGGGAGTGGCTGTTTGACATGGCGGGACGTGAATGCTCGCTGTACGGTTGTCCAGCCTTGGGTGTCTCCGGACCGTTCTGGGTGGTAATGCGCGGAACCTGCCCGGCGGGCGTGACGAGGTTGCTTTCGTCCCCCATCTCATCGGAAGCGCGCTCAGCCACGCGTGGATCAATGATGCTGTGTCCGCGGCCCCATGATGGACTAAGTGATCCGGAGGCGGTATGCTTTTCAGCGGCGTCGACAACTAAGGAGGGCGGCGCGGAGCGCGTCGAGGTGTCGCTGTCAGCCGCCGCAGCACTGGCCCCCGCAAGGGTATGGCTAAGCGAAGGCTCCTGGTCCCCATGTCTTCGTATCTCCTGCTGGGCTGGGGCTGCAATCGCGCCAACGGCCATTACTCGACTGCCTGCGTCCGCGTCGCGTTCTTCTCCAGATGTTGTCGCGCGGATTTCTGCGCTTCCATCTGCATTCCCGAGATCCCGAGTGCTTGTCGGAAGCTGCAAGTCACTCTTAGCAAACCACACAGGACTGAAAGCGCGTTCCGCATCCGCCTTTTCATCTCTCGACATGCCCTCGTCGTCTTTGACATCAAAAGGCGCCTCGGATACAGGTACACTAGCTTCGAGCGACGATACTCGCCAGACTTTGCCAGTACGAAAGGCATCATCAAGAAGACCGAGAGTAGGCGATTCAACATTAGATGCACGTTCTCCGTGGCGGATCGTTTGTTCTGCGCTGGCGAGCTCGTTGACTGTGTGGTGCTGCGGAACCGAAGCGCTGCCGTAAACAAACGTCTCGTGTCCGATGTCCAGGAACGAGTGTTCTGCAGACTCCCGGGGCCTTTCTTTCGAACTTAGGGTACTGAGAGGATTCATAGACGGCCATTCTATAGCAGCGACATTGTCTGGTGACTGTCGCGCCAGCACAAAGGGTGTGTCTTCATACCTGATGACCCGGGCTCCACGCATTCGGTCATCGCGCTCGACATCCCCCACATCCCCGTCCTTATCTGATGTAGTACTGGCAGATTTGCCCACAGGAGCTAGTACAGGGCTGACACTGTCAGATTCCTGTTTCGCATTCAGTGCTGTCACTGGTGCCAAGCTTCTTCCACGAACAAGCTCCCTGTCGCTGTCTTCATCGCTCACATCCATGTGTCTGTTAGTGTACATAGGCGGCGGTTGCTGGCCATGTCGCAAGGATGTTGGTAATGGATCGTGATTCAACTGTGGCGGTTGATCGTCGTCATCGATGCGATCATCTCTGACCCTCTTTGGCGATTCGTCACTGAACCCGAATTGAAACCCATCGCGTCGGAGATCATCAGATTCTGCTGTAGGTAGGTCTGGTTGGAAAGATCCCTCTGGGGCACGAAGCATTGTCTTATAGTCATTCGCTCTTTCTTGCGCACCAGAGATGTTATTGTCGTCAGCAAAAACTGGGTGATAATCGAGGCTTTTTGGATCTCTCGTAATTGCTGCTGGCATCGAATGTCTGTTGAAAACAACAGGAGGGGTTGAATGCCGAATAACAGATTGCAACATCCGATGGCTGGCACTGTCCTGACTAGACCTACGTCGATAATGCTTGATGGCAACCTCGTTTGGAATGGGTGGAACGGGAGGAACATAGTCTTCAGCGTCCTTGTCCTGATTTGAAAAGGCACTCTTTGCTGGCGACGGCAATATGCCCAAATGCGCCTGCGAAGAGCTTCTTCGCATCGCTGTAGTATTGAAGTACTCGTTGAGAGCAGCCGGTGGAGTGCCGACCCAAGAGTCTGGAGCATGGAAAGAATGCGGCCGACGTTCCCCCATCAGGTAGTGATGGAGCTCGCGGGGAGGCGAGGTCTTAGGTGTCGAGTCAAGGACGGATGGAGTAGTTTTCGGCAGCGCCACACTACTCGGTCTGGTTCTGGAGCGACTGGCACGCCGAAATTGGGACGAGAATGAAAATCGACGCTTCTTCTTCTCTTCGTTCGAGACTTCCTCCTTCTTTTCCTTTTCCGTCATGGAGCGTAGCAGTTGCACTCCTGACGATGCTCTCGATCTTCGTGTAACGAGCTCGGGCTCTTGAGAAGCTTCGCGCGAAGAAGGAGCAGAGTCGGCCCGGTTATACGAGGAGGTCTGAATCACGCATCACATCAGCAAACAACACCGTCGTAAGGAAGCTGAGCCGCCTCAGTCAGACTTGGCATTACGTTGAGATGATTATGAAGCTACAGGCGAGGACTACGATCGTAGATGGCGAAAGAATGAAAACGCCCAAAGCAAGGTCAGAAACGCCACATTCAATGTCCATACGATTACATCCAATCACCCGCTGTAGTCCATGGACCAAGGAAAATGGTAGTCGTGACATACGATGAGAATGCCAAGCAAAGAAAATGGGTAGAAGAGATCATTTATCTACCTTTTCGCGGCCGAAACGGCTCTTGCCTTTCGCAAACAATCCCTTGGCACTGGTCATGCCTTTCCCTCCTAACACATTAGCAGTATGAAGCAAGTCCTTGCCTTTCAATTGCATCTGCTGATTTGCAATTCGTCCGCCAAATCCTGAACCAGATGATGCAGGATTAGTGGGAGAGCCTGAGCTCGCGGGGACTGGTACGCTAGCATTGTTATTTTGGTCGGCGCTCACGTCGTAGCTACTCGAACCACCAAGCTTGCCAAACAGTGCAAGAGAGCCAGTGTGCCTGTGACGTGCCGAGCTTGTAGGCACACGCTGTACTGGGTACGTCTGCGTAGCCAGCTCGGGGTTTGCTTCGAGCGCAGAGCGTAGCCAGTCATTAAGGCCATGATCAACTGTCGCCCAGTACTCGCGTGTCTTGTTGTAGGTGTCAATTCGCTCAGCAGCAGTGTTAAGCGTTGCTATTTCCCGAGCGCCCAGAGGCTTGTCCGTAATTGGCGACTTCGGCGAAGGCTCCTCCTGTACGGCAATGGGTGTTTTCGGCTCGTCGTCAGATGGTACAATTGCGGGATGTTCCGCAGGCTGCTCTATCTGTTGCTTCTCGTTCAAGCTGGATCCTCCGAGTCCCGAAGTCTGCTCATGCTCCGCACTGAAACGTGGTGGGAGATCCACGGCTTCGGGATTGAGCTCTGTGTTGACAACATGAAGTCCCGGGGAGCGTGTTTCTTCTCGAGCAGGGCTAGTTACGGAGCGCGCAGTATCGACGGTTGGAGAAGCAGATCGTTGCGGCATATCACTGCTACTACTAGGGTCAGGTTTAGTGACCGTGAAAGTGTGCTCTGGGCCAAAGTACGAGTCTGGAAGGCCTTCTGACCACTCCTGTCGTTCTTGATCTGCAGCTCGTTCCACAGTGGGAAGGCGACTCTCCGTTGCCTGTGAGGCTTTTGTAGGCTCAACAGCGGCTACACCCTGCGCTTGCTGGTCTGGTGTTTGCGATTGCGGGTTGCTTGCCTCCCAGCTAAATCGATTGAGTATCACAGGCTTGGTCGGTTCTTCCGATTGTGGGAGAAAAGACATGGCCGCATCGGATGGCTGATCTTGAGCATAGCGCTCAGTATCCTGCGAAGATCGACGAGAAGCCCGATCTTCATCTGCCCAGTAGGTATCATACTCACTGGGCAGAATAGAGCTAGCACGATTTGTGCCTGGGCTGGCGGGGTGGAGCGAGGCTTGATTAGACTCGCTGGCCGGCGACGCTGGAGCCTTGAAAGGGCTGAGACTGGCGACAATCTCCTTGCGAAGACGGTCACTTTCCTGGTCTTCAGCAGAAGGGTCAGTACTTAACTGAGGATCAAGACTCGGCCGTTTAGGCTGACTCTTGAAGGGCTGTGAGGGCCTCTCTTTCAAAGGCGGGGGTGGCGGAAATTCTGATTCCGGGGTGTCTTTCGCGGGAGGAGTTGGCGGCACGCTTGAGCCGGAAGTGCCAGTACGATCTAGCTGAAGAGGCCTTGGTAAATAGATATTTCCGTGGTCAGTACGACGTGCTTGCTGCTGTTGAGTCTCGGATGTTTGGTCATCGGCACCCAAGGTTGTGCGGATAGAATTGACCATTGCAGCTCCAGCATCTCTAAGAGCGGCGAGCGGATCCGGAGTGTCCGTCTCTGCCGACAATGCCCCGGCAAGTGGCTTCTTATCTGTTGTAGCCGTCAGATCGGATCTGTTGAGCGCACTCGGACCATTGTTCGCGAAACTCAATCGACGGTCTTGCTCGCCCGGATCCGAAGGTGTCATAGCGGTAGTAGCATAAGACTCCCACTGGCCTGGAAGATGGGGACGAAATTCTTTGACAGGACTGCTGGGTTTCGAAGGGCTAGCTTTCGTTGGAGACGCCGCACGTGAATTATCGTTGCTCCGTTCCCACGATTGAACACTGTTCCTCGAGCGATTGGACTGTGTAGAGCCACGTCTCGACGATGCCACCTCTCCAAATTTGCCAGCCAACGCCTGCACACGACCCTTGCTTGGAGACTCTGAGCGATCGCGCGGCAAGCCATCATCGAGAGGGCTTTGCGCGTTATGCGACTCGAGGAAGTTGTTCTGTGATTGAAGCTCTGAAGCGCCCAGTCCGGGTGCGCCATTGTCTGGACCATCCCTGACAGCAGTAGCAATATCAGCCTCGCGAGTAGCATATGCAGGGGATGGACCATTAAGGCCGCCTTCCATTGCGCCCGGAGTTTCGTTGCTTTCCATCGTAACAAGGGCGGAGGAGGGTTCGGGTACGTCTCTGCTCGGTGCTAAGATAGGGGATCGTGCAGGACTGTCACCGCGTGTGGGCGTAGCGAGGCCGCTGCGCGGTAGAGAAGAGTTGGAGAAGTTGCGATTGTGACCTGGGGACGGTTTTCGTGGAACGTGGTGTATGGGCTCGACGATCTTCGCAGAGGTTGGCTGGGTAACGGGCGTCGTGACTTCACTTGGTTCTTCTGCGATGGCGGGTGTGGTGCTTTCTGCTTGATCACGGTTTCTCAGTGCTGAGGCTGCTGAACTGGGCACGCGGCTCATGATTGGGCTGATTCCGGAAGTGCTTCCAGTATTGCTCCTCAGAAGGTCTGAAGTTGAATCGTTGTCATTTGATATGGGCGTTGGCGGAACGGAACGCGATTCGTCAGCGCGAGTAAATGCCTGATCAACAACGGAGCGCAGACCCTTGTCATCCTGTGGTGACGCAAGGGATTGATTTTGCTGGGGTTGTTGTTTGTCGTGCGGGGCTGCTGCATCATAATCAGGCAGATACTCGCTCTTGCGCTCAGCGACGGTTTCCATAGGCTGCAGCGATCGCCCGCCTTCTTGAGCAGAGAGCACGTTGTCCTGTATCGGAGAAGAAAGAGAGTCCAGGCTTGGTCGCGATGATTCCATTGACGCCCGCTCCCGCTCCTCTTGGTGCCGCTTGTAGATGTCGGCTGGTCTGATGAAGGGTAGCGGCTTGTCAGATGCCTGACTGCCATTGCGTGATCGTGGCGAAGTAGACATTGGCATGTCTCCCTGGCCTATGCTACTCTTGCGCGGGGGAAACTGTGTGTTGAGCGGCGGGGTGAAATCGGCAGGGACCTGCGATATGCGAGTCTGGAGAGGCGGGGGCATGGCAGAGTAGCCCTGCTCATGCTCGTGGCCGTGTCCATGTTGGGGTTGCGGTATTGTTGAGGAGAAGGCGCGCTGTTCCTCGCCGTGCTCGAAGGAATTTCTTCGGGGTCGTGGGAGGGGCGCCTGCTGGGAGGGGTCGGTGAAGCTGCGCGATGGTTGCTCCGTCCGCTGGGCATAGTATCGTTGCGCCAGAGGCTGTGGCTGCTCGGGCTCCTGGTTGACGCCGTATTCGTCGTACTCGTCGTAGCCGCCCCAATCGTCGCCGTCGTAGGCGTTCTTCTTCGCCTGGACCCATTTCTTCGTTTTGGCACGGTTGACATTGGTCTTGAACGACACAGGCTGGCCGGCGGAGAAGGGCGACGCGGTCCGATCGCTAACACGAGTCAGTTCAGGACAGCAGGCGACATGCGCGTGCAGAGGTGGTACGTACAGCGGCGACCTGGCTTCCTCTTGCTGGAAGCGGAAGGGGCCAGACATGATGGCGTAGGAGGGTCCGGAGATGGCTAGGATGCACCGCTCTCGCTCTACTAGGGCCGAGCCCAACGCCAGCTATGTCCTGCAGCGCATGCAACCGGGAGACACGAGGGGCAGCCTGCCGAGATGGAGTCTGCGACAACGGTGGGGGCCGGGGGAGCGAGGCAGTGGTGGTGCAGGTGGCCGGAGTGGTGATAGACAGCGTGGCTGGAGCCGGGCGGGAGGGTTGATGAGGGCTCGACCAAGCTTCCGGGGGATACGTCACCTGCCTGCGCGTGCGAAAGGCCCGACGTGATCACGACAACGACGCACTCGACGGGAGCAGCTGGGCAGGCGAGGATGGGCGCAGAGGACGCGGTGGAGGAGTAAGGAGAGCTAGCAATCAACTCCCCTTGACGCAGCTGCTCCGCGCGGTCTGACGGGTCTACGGCCAGTATGGCGCCACTGCTGGTCATCGCCGGCGCCGTCGAGGTGTGGCGCAGGGCGTCCAAGTTTGGCCGACGCGGAACTAACTACGTTTCCCCATTCCCCATTTCGCCCCGACCCTCAACACATTCCGCTTTTCTCTGCCCGACTCGCCAGGAACACGCCGCTTCCGATCCACCGCCGCGCACGACTGCATCCCGCGTCTCTCGTCACTCCTCCAGGCCAAACCCCGCCGCCGCCGCCGCCGCCAGCTCTCGCACGCCCCGTCTACGAACCGCGTGTCGCGCGCCATCACCTCACAATTGCATCTCGCCCGTAGTTGCCTTGAATCCTCGAGCAAACGGGGCCTGAGCAAATCCGCGACTGCACACGAATCTGCCACCCGCCTCAGCGCAACTTCCACGTCCCCTGTGCATCCGCAGCGCCTGCTGTCCTGCCCACAGGTGGTGCGCCTCCCCTTTTCCGCCCTCGCCCTCCCTCCCACCACAACGAATCGTCAACATGGCTGTGTCGATACAGGACCGCACCGACGAGTTCCGCTCTATTCTTGCACAGGCTCGTCGGCGGCAAGCGCAATCCAAGACGGGCGCGCAACGGCAGTCGCTCCTCACAGCACAAGAGAAGACACAAGCAGATGTCAACCCCCGGCGTCAGCGCTCTGAATTTGCGCGCAATGCGGCCGACGTCGCGCGGGGTGTTGCGAGCACCATGCAGAAGCTCGAGCGCCTTTCACAGCTGGCCAAGCGCAAGACGCTGTTTGACGATCGGCCAGTCGAGTTTGACGAGCTCACCTTTGTCATCAAGCAGGACATGACTGCACTGTCAGGCCAGGTGCGGGCACTGCAGCAGATGAACTCGAAGCAACACCCCAAGGCGAAACCCGGTGTGGACCAAGAAGGAGAGCACAACGGCCAAGTCGTCAAGCTGTTGTCCGACAAACTAACCAACGTGGGGACCAACTTCAAGGACGTATTGGAGGTGCGAACAAAGAACATGCAGGCATCGCGATCCCGCACGGAGCAATTCCTGTCAACAGCTGCGCAGCAATCCCACAGCAACCTCGAGCCAGGCCGGACAGATTCTCCACTTTACCAAACACCCCAGCGGGGTCGATCACCAGGAGGCTTCGCCCGGAATACCAATGCAGCGCAGCAAGACCTGCTCTCGCTCGAACCTTCTGGGTCGTCAGCTCTGACGCGAGGCGCACCGCAATCGGACGCACAACTACTGCTCATGGAAGAGGCCCAGCCCCAGAACGCATACATCCAAGAGAGAGGGCGAGCAATTGAGTCGATAGAGTCTACTATTCAAGAACTAGGAGGCATCTTCAGCCAGCTCGCCCAGATGGTGTCCGAACAAGGAGAACAAATCCAGCGCATTGATGCCAACACCGAAGACGTTGTAGACAACGTCGAGGGTGCCCAGCGTGAGCTGATGAAGTACTGGAGCCGCGTGCAAGGCAACAGGTGGCTTGTCGCAAAGATGTTTGGTGTGCTGATGATTTGTACGTATACCCGCACACTCGTACATTGACAACATACTAACAAGTCTTAGTTTTCTTGCTTTGGGTCCTTATCTCTGGGTAGATTTGCGCTTCATGGTTACGGCATTTTCAGGCGTTTCTACCAGCTCGGTCTGGCATCGAACTAGACGAGCAGCCATTGCATACGAGGCTGCGCACTTCTCACTTGTATCTATATATATTTCTTTTGTCGCATGTTTCACTTTTGGGCCTGGCTTATGATCACCATTACGTCATATGAGCGAGCCGTTATAAGCTACTATTAATGAATTCAACTCGTCTTTTCACTTACGACATCAGGACGATTTGCTGGGGTGTGGAAGGCTTCCCGGTAGCTCGGTCCATGTCTGTTGTGTACTGTACCATATTTGCTTGCGTGCCTTGGCTGCATATGTACAACATGCGATTTGGTAGTCGCTTAGGACAGTAGAGTAGTGCCCATCACGAAGCTTGCAATACAAATGCGTGTACTCTGGGTCAAATTCGTACACGCAGGTGGAGCATACGCCAACGACCACCACCTGCGTCATCAAGGCGGCCGTGTGATCGACGACTACAGGCTGAAACCAAATTGTACAGTTGTGCGTACCCGACCGCTTCTTATTCTCGATAGCCCCTGCGCAGTATCACCAACGTCGCAACCGAATTATCATTTTCACATGCTCCAGGATGACCCCGACACGGACGGCTACCACCTAGGTGGAACATCAGAACATCGGAAATCATGGCAACTAAGCGGCAATGCCGAAGCTATCCTCCAACCACCTAGTGGGCTCCCGGCACAGTATTCCGGCTACACCACTACGAGTCGTAGATGGAGAACTGACAGGCGCCGAACTATGCACGTCACCGCCATGACAGCCGAAGTGATATCAACGGTACTTAGGTCGTCACTAAGCGGGCCTGATTGGCGGCGCGAAACATGTAAAGTGCGACATGACGAAAAGGACGGCGCAACGTCGGTCGGATAGCCGCGTTCGACGGGCGCGCGCAAACTCATTAGCGGGCCATGGACAGATGTCATATCGGCGTTTGGCGGGTGGGATGGCTTGCAGGCGACATGCTGAATGCAGCATCAGCAGATGATCCACCTGCTGCAGAGTGGGCGTGTGGGCGCCCGTCTTCCATGCTCTAGCGCCCACTCCTTCCATCCGTATGTCAACCACACTTCCAAGGTTCTCACACCGTCGTGCGTCCTCGACACCTGACCCGCCCTCTGTTTGCTGCACCCCTCTGTTAGTCGCCCAAGCTTGTGTGCCGCCCTCCCAACGGTGCCGCCTGTCCTGCGCAAGAAGAGACAACCCTTGCGCCGCTCGCATGTCTTGGTAGCGACCTCTTGACATCAGTCAACAGCCAAGTGCATGCGCGCTCCGGCGCAATGCCTGACCGTATATGGGACGAAACCGTTGCGCTCGGCACGGCTCCCATATTCGACGATGCTATATATCTGGCCGAAGCCTTGGGTCTGCCTATGAATCAGAATGAGGACCATCTCGACGCCGAGGTGGCGCTGCTTGCTCGCGAATCTGGTATCCCCGATCCTTATCGTTTCGTACCCCCGCCAGAAACCATCTCTCGCGCAATCTCGACTATGACGCTGGATAGCGATCAGAGAAGTTCCAGATCAATTCACTCTCAAGAAACGCAGTCAACAAGCTTCACGTCCGCGCCTTCCCGAACTTCCAGAGACCTCATTTTCTCCACTGACGGCTCAACCACAAGAAGGGTACCTCCAGCACGCTCACAGATTACGTCACCTGTTGAGAAGTCTCGAGACTTTGTTGACCGTCCCGAATCTGATTTCCAGTCAAGACAATCATCGACACTGTCCATCACACCTTCCGCCATCTCCAGCTCAGCCTCGTCACAGCAAGCGCAACCAAGGAAGAAACGGGGCTCCGTCATTTTCTCCATGTTCAGAAGGGATTCAGGGTACGTTATGGACAGTGACTTATGACAGCTTCCTACTAAGTCTTTTTAGTAGTACTTGCACCACGTCCGCGCCGCACCACGGATATCACAGCAGGCCTCGAGGAGCAAAGCTGGTATGCGGTCACATATCGTCTGACGCCGACTTTCGCGCACATATACAAGAGTCATTAAAGAGAGGCGCACACGTAGCGCCCGATTGCTGTGGAAGCGCATTGCCGCAATCCATTCTGGAGCGCGTCCCAGCAAAAGACGACCCGAGGCTCGCTATGGAGACTGCTACCGAGCTGCCTGAGCCTCTTTCCCGTGACTCTGACTATTGCGAAATTGTGACCTCAACTGCTGACAGTTCCCATCCCATAATTGACTCTCTAGTTTCAGACATTTCCTCCGCTTTGCCACAATCTCCAATGAGGCGCACCCGACACGAGGCGATCAGCATCGGCTTGGCGTTAGCTAAAGAGGCTTTCGCAAGTTACAGGACACAACAGAAGGAAGAGCTTGCACGTGTCTCGCTGTTCGAGTGCAGCCAAAGAAAAGCCTTGTCAGCGTACCAATATTGTTCAATGCAACAATTGGGAGAACAGCTTGAGATTGATAAGAACGAACGGATCGGACAGGTAAGTATAATTCGTGTTGATGTGATATACGTCAGCTGACTCAAGCGATGTAGCACAATGAGGACCTGGAGCGATTAGAAGAACGACAACTTCTCGCTGAACACGACCTGTTGAAAGCACAAGCTCAAGAGACACAGAACGTAGCAACAGCCCTAAAGTATATTGAGGCGTATTGCCTACGTACGAGAAGCAACCAAGAGCGTGTGCATGCTGTGTCGGAGGAAGACTTGAAGAAGCTGGACCACCAAAGATTGATCCAACAGGATCTTCCCAGACGACACGCGAGTGCAATCAACGTCTTACGAGCAAGGCAAGAGATGGACACCGCACGAAGACTAGAAGCACAAGAAGCAGAGCTACAGCAATTAGGCATTGAGCACGAGAAAAAGAAGTTTGCAAAAGAAGCGGAATATCAGAAGGAGCTGGCAAGGCTTGAAACCGTTATCGAATTAAGAAGAAAGAGGCTTCTACAAAGGTGGGATCTCAGGTTTGAAATATGGCGGCGAGACTGGGAAGCGCAGCACAACACGACTCTGACGGTAGAACTCGAACACGAAGACTGGCCACCTCGCAAAGCAGATCACACGATTTCCATACCCGAAGCAAGTTTGCTAGCTCAGTACATCAAGGCCGCGGCATGATGCGACGGCCTTGGCTGCTCTTGATTTCTGAAACATCGCACCTCCCGTCTGTGCGATATCTGTTCGTTCCACTGACGTCGATTTGGGCAGCACCACCATTTTCGTCAGCATCTTACAGCGTAGCGAGGCGTTTACTTGAACACAAATGCTCAGACGCGCAGTCATTCTCCATCCTTTGCGGCATCGGCGGGTTTCCATCTTCGCGACTTTATACCCTTTTTGTACCTTTGCGAAGACGCATTTTCTTCACACGGTTTTTAGATGTTGTTATCACGAGAGATGCTCCGCTTATATGTAACAGACCAATCTTGTTTGATTGGATAACTAGATATACGTTATATTGTAATGAGATGATTTACAATGAAGTCTGCAGCCACTGAACCCACCGTCTCTGGAAAGCCAAAATATAAATGTAACGATACTCCCATAGATCTGGTCTGGCCCAGGCGCCCACACTAGAATAAGGTCTCTGCCAATACAATCTCATCGACTAGTGAACCATAGCTTTGGGCGTGAAGAAAAGGTGTGGCAGACTAGGACTAGCAGCCCGATCGCCTGGATCCTACGGAGCTTTTCCCCGCCCCTACGGCGATCGAGTAGCGACCGAACGCCGTTCGCTAGAATCGACGGCTTGGCATGATTGACAGGCCGAATGGGGAAGTTTGCGATCTGGGGTTCATGGCAGAAGTATCGGACGCTCCCGTATTTGACATGATTTAATTACTATTTGGGTATCTTGCTGACTCGTGAAACTCGTGAAACTCGTGAAAACATCATTGACGGCCATCACATCGGGCATGGGAAAACCTCCACCAACTTCCACAGACGATTGCATTCGGCAGCTCTGACAGGCATCGCTGTCTTAGCCACGAGAGAGATCGCTGTTGTACTGCTCAACGGGAGCTAGCATGTCCCATTGTAAACTCTCTTGGGCGTCTGTGGCTGGTGGCAGGTGACCCAACCCCATCGCCATGTCCATCTCAGCGTCATCCTTCATGAGTGAGAGCTGGTCGAATTGCTGATCGAATAAAGCATTTTGCCCATCCATGCTCTTCAAGTCAGAATATGGTAACATCGGCATGTTGCCCTCCATTAGGTATGGAGCAGGCGTCTCTGGGATGCTGGGCGTAGCAGAGTCGAACATGCTCATTGAGTCGTCGAACCCACCAATCCAGAACTGCCCCCCACTGACAGCATCGCGCTCCTGTATCATGTCTTCGATCTCGTCCTCGGGAATATAATGCTCTGCGAGCAGATGACGGCGTAAATCACGGTCCATGTAGAAGCGGTACTCGCACGTCTTCACCAAACAGGGCACCTCGCGGCCTTGCTCATAGCCAACACCGGTAAGCATGGTAAGCATCGAAGGCTCCGGCTTCTTCTTTGACTTTGCGGCCTTCCGGAGCTGCTTGCGGTTGCCGAGACCAAGATGATTTTTCCGAACATGCTGATCGAGAGACGACTTGGCCTTGAAGGAGGCGCCACAGGCATTCTCTCCGTTCCAGGCTTGGAGATCTGGGTGTTTTGAATTCTGCAGAGCATCGGGGGTACATGAGTACCTGAACTGCTTGTCGTGGACCGTCTGAATGTGAACAGTGAGGTTGTGTTTCCGATTGAAGACACTCTCACAGCCTAGTCTGGGACAAGGGAACTGCGTTTGGTCTTGTGGGTGCCCATGGACGGTGTCGAAGTGTGTCTTGAGATTGGATGCAGTCTTGAACTTCTGACCGCACTGTGTACATACAGGTGGGTGACACTCGGCTGTGTGCACGTTCAGCTCGTCTTTTGTCGCGAAAGACGGTAAGTGTGGCGGGATGGTGGATGTGTCAACAGACTCGCTCTGCATTGTGTCCGCGTCTACTCCAGCCGTCGCACACAGCACGCAGAAGTGGCCCTGCCCTTGTATGTCTGCATGTGTCTTGCCCATATGCCGTTGTAATGCGCCCTCAGTCTGAAAGCCACTCGCGCATTTCTCGCCGGTCTCTTGATTCACGTGAGAACAAGTGAAGGGCTTGACGTCCATGTGCTGGATCTTGACATGTGCCTCCAACGCCTTCGCCTTCCTAAAAGCCTCGTTGCACGGGGGGAAGTCGGTACAGTAGAATTTGGATTCGTGGACGTCTCTGTGCCTCTGGAGCCTGCCGTTGGAGGTGAAACTCTTGCCACACCCGGTCCAATCGCATGTGAATGTCCGCTCGGTCGCAGGGTCGCTATGGGCGTTCTTGAGGTGACGCTGTAAGTGGTCTTTACGAGGGAACGTCTTGTTGCAGCCGGGCTCGGTACAGATAAATGGTCGCTCCTTGTTGTGGCTTCGCATGTGTGTCTCGAGGCGACATGGTCGGTTGAAGCGTTGCGAGCAGGTTGGGCAGACGTAGTTCCATTGGCGACGGGCCTCGCTCTCTGCCCTCAAAGTGCCGTTGTCGGTGAAATTGACCTTGTAATCAGCAGAGTCGTCTGTCGCATAGTCCTGGTCGGGTGTGTCCTCCGCAACACCTCCGAGAATGTTAGCCTTCAGGATCGACGTCACGGTGCTCGGGGTTACGGTACTGTTGCGAGACCTCTTCTGTGGCGCCACACCAGCGTCTTCGGTGTTTCTCCGCTTCGGCGCCATAGTATTGCATACAACGTGCGCGTGGTTGCAAGGCGGCTCGTGGATGCGCAGAACCATGGACGAAAGTCGAGCTCCACTGTATTTTGCGACCGCCAAGATTTCCCACGCTAGTGCAGACGCCGACCCCTGCGATTTCTGATCGCGAACTTTCTTTGCCAGTCGCATCGCACCAGGCATACACCCCATACTCCACGCGTACCTCTCCATCTCTCGGCATCCCTTCCAGAGACACACACGCGCGTATAAACCTGCTGCAAACATGTCCGACTATGGCGGTGACGACTACGACGGCGGCGCCGGTGACATGTACGTTCAGCTCCATCTCTGGGTTTCCTCCACCGGGCGCATCAGCTAGGGGAACGGTAGGAGACAGTCCCGCCGATTCTAACTTCAGTAGTGACGAGCCCCTCATCGAGTTCGACGAAGAGGCCGAACCTGATCTGATGGACGACGAAGACGACCAGCCTGGCGGCGGTGAAGACCCAGACAATGCCGAACCCAACGACGACAACGTAGTAGTATCTGGCGATGCCAACGCGGCAGCTGCTGCCAAGGAAGCCTCCAAGAACACAGTTACAAGCGAAAAGGACAAGAAGGTTCCGAACGACAAGCGCACAACCACCCCATACATGACAAAGTACGAGAAGGCACGCGTCTTGGGCACAAGAGCACTTCAGATCAGGTAGAATACCTTGAGAGTGAAGGTGTATGTACAAGGACTAATGAGATTGCAGTGGTAACGCTCCTGTGCTGATCGACGTAGAGGGAATGACGGATCCTCTGCAAATTGCTGCGAAAGAGCTCCAAGAGAAGAAAATTCCCCTTGTTGTACGGCGGTACCTCCCCGATGGTTTCTACGAGGACTGGACTTGCGAAGAGCTTCTGACATGAAGCGTGGTGTGGCTGATTGCATTTGCTATGGAGTTTTGTTTGGCTAAATATGGGGTATTTCGGCGAAAGGAGTCTCTAAGTGGTTGCGCAATTATATCCCGAGTCTCACCCGATCTCCGTTAATTCCAAGCCTTGTCCGTTGCCTGTGCGGATCCGCGGATAAGATTTCTGTAACAAGCCAAAGGTCTAGAGGGAGGTGGGGTAGCTCGACATAGCTATTCGTCCCCCGCACTAATTTCAGGCACAACGTCACTCAATGCGCCTGCTCACAAAACTTCCAAGGGCCCCTAGAACTGCGTTTGCATTCCAACCTCCTACTATTCGTTTTTCTCGCTATACCACATTGTCCAAGATGTCTTTCGAAACCACAGGCACCATTGCATCCTTCGGCGGCAAGCTTCTCAAGTTGAAGCACAAGTCCTCAAGCACAAACACCGACATGGAGCTGAACGTGTTCCTGCCTCCACAAGCACTCAAGTCCGGCGCCAAGGTCCCAGTTCTCTTCTACCTTTCCGGCCTCACATGCACCGGCAACAACTGCTCAGAGAAGGGCTTTTTCCAGCACGGCGCAGCCAAACATGGCATCGCTGTCGTGTACCCTGATACTTCACCGAGTGCGTGCCTACCGTGAGACTATACGCGGAGCATTTGACTAACCCACTCACTAGGGGGCCTACAGATCGAAGGTGAAGACGAGTCATACGACTTCGGGTCAGGCGCAGGTTTCTACGTCGATGCCACCAAGGAGCCATGGTCAAAGGGCTACAACATGTACTCATACATCACCAAAGAGCTCCCCGAAGCGCTGTTCTCGTCTTTCAAAGAGCTAGATTCCAGCAAAGTCAGCATCACAGGGCACAGTATGGGTGGACACGGGGCATTGACACTGGTTGGTCAGCTGCTTGCATACCAGGAGGACTAGACTGACCACCATTGATAGTTCCTCAAGAACCCCGGCATGTACAAGTCCGTCTCTGCATTCGCACCCATCGCCAATCCCATCAACTGCCCATGGGGCCAGAAAGCTTTCAAGGGATACTTTGGCGAGGACCAGCAACAAAAGTGGAAGGAGCATGATGCGTCAGAGCTGGTCAAGCAATGGAAGGGTCCTCTTGAGATGCTCATCGATGTGGTGCGTCTCATATGCGACAGTCTTGTATCGTTTTACTAACTGAGCTAGGGCACTGGAGACAACTTCTACAAGCAAGGCCAGCTTCTACCGGAGAACTTCGTCAAGGCAGCCAAGGAAGCTGGCAATGACAAGGGCATTCAACTGCGCATGCAGCCCGATTACGATCACAGCTACTACTTCATGGCCACATTTGCTGACGATCACGTCGAGTGGGCGGCAAAGCATCTAGGCGCATAGTAAGTAGACGTGACACCGATTGTAATAGCAGTCTGCTCACTACTACAGAAGCGGCTCGTGTATCAGAGAGAAACTATAGAACCTAATAGAATCCGTACACATCTGGAAAGACTTGACTACTCATTCGTGATTTATTGGGTTGATCAACTTTTTGCACGTGAACACCGAATTGTATCTCAGCTCTTGCCGCCGTGAATTCGCCATAGAGTGCGGGCTTCAAATGTATAAGCATGATAGAGGGACGACTGCGTTGCTGGCTCTCCATATGGGGACTCTCATACTCGACGGGCACCTGATTGCTGTCTGAAAGCAGCGTGAATGACGATTATAACTTCAGCAATGCGCGTGGCGGTGTCGAAACCAAAATCTCGTGCGCACGTGTCACACGGTCAAATTGGGCGCGAGAACATCCCACCAGGCCCGGGCTTGGCGCTGCCACTTCAGTCATTGCACAGC
>Ga0265780_10003622_pt1 | contig 20214 bp, 19 predicted proteins | sample P1T30metagenome_FD_192432 | JGI IMG/M metagenome (GOLD analysis project Ga0265780, IMG submission 192432) | Plant litter microbial communities from East Loma Ridge, Irvine, California - P1 T30 | ecosystem: Environmental > Terrestrial > Plant litter > Unclassified | place: USA: California...
GCAGGTATCGCTGGCCGCGATCTGCTGGTGTCCTCGCAAACCGGTTCGGGCAAGACCGCGGCATTCATGCTGCCGGCGCTGAACCGTTTCGCCAACCTGGAACCGGTCGCGGCTGGCCGTACCCCCGCGCAGGAAGCCCAGGGCGCCCGCGCCCGTGGCGAACGCGTACGTTTCAAGGCTGCCCAGCCGAAGATGCTGGTGCTGACCCCGACGCGCGAACTGGCCCTGCAGGTTACCGCAGCCACCGAGCAGTACACCGCCTTCATGCGCCGCATCCGCGCCGTGTCGATCCTGGGCGGCATGCCTTATCCGAAGCAGATGCAACTGCTGGCCAAGAACCCCGAGATCCTGGTCGCGACCCCGGGCCGCCTGATCGACCATATGGAATCGGGCAAGATCGATTTCTCGCAACTGGAAATCCTGGTGCTGGACGAAGCCGACCGCATGCTCGACATGGGCTTCATCGAAGACATCGAGAAGATCGTCGCGGCGACCCCGGAAACGCGCCAGACCATGCTGTTCTCGGCCACGCTGGATGGCGTCGTCGGCAACATGGCGCGCCGCATCACCAAGAACCCGCAAGTGGTGCAGATCATGAGCGCCACCAATCGCCACGAAAACATCACCCAGAAGGTGCACTTCGTCGACGACCTGTCGCACAAGAACCGCCTGCTGGACCACCTGCTGCGCGATGAATCGATGGACCAGGCCGTGGTGTTCACCGCCACCAAGCGCGATGCCGACATGATCGCCGACCGCCTGAACATCGCCGGTTTCGCGGCCGCCGCCCTGCACGGCGACATGCACCAGGGCGCGCGCAACCGCACCCTGGACAGCATGCGCCGCGGCCAGGTGCGCGTGCTGGTGGCAACCGACGTCGCCGCGCGCGGCATCGACGTGCCGACCATCACCCACGTGGTGAACTACGACCTGCCGAAGTTCCCCGAGGACTATGTGCACCGTATCGGCCGTACCGGCCGCGCCGGCCGCAACGGCACCGCCGTGTCGCTGGTGAACCACGCGGAAAACATGAACGTGCGCCGCATCGAACGCTTCACCAAGCAGACCATCCCGGTCGACGTGGTCGAGGGCTTCGAGCCGAAGCGCGCCGCGCCTGCCCGCACCGGCGCCCGTCCGGGCTGGAAGCCGGGCGATGGCCGCAATGCCAGCAAGCCGGGCCAGCGTACCTTCCACAAGGGCGCCGGCGAAGGCCAGCGTCGTGAAGGCGGCGGCGGTTTCCGCAGCGAAGGCCAGCGTCCCGAAGGCGGCTTCCGTAGCGAAAGCCCACGTCGTGAAGGCGGCTTCCGCGGCAACGACGCCGCTCCGCGTCGCGCCGGCTCGGCGCCGCGTTCGGCCGAAGGCGCCCGCCGCAGCTTCAGCCGTTAATCCCTAGTTCTTGCCGGACCCGCACCCTCACGGGTGCATCGCCGCCCCCGCCCAGGCCCTGCCTGCGCGGGGGCGGCGCTTTTGTATGCCTGCAAGGCGCTACAAGGCGCAAGTCCGGAAACCCGCAAAGATATCGTCACGTTCCGGCGTGAAGAAATTCCGGAAATGCGGCGAGCGCATGCGCGCCGGCGTCGCGAACGAAGCGCCGCGCAGGGTCTGGCGGGTACCGAACCAGGGCGCGGAATACTCGCGGTAGCGGTCGGCCTCGAAGCCGGCGAAGGGCAGGAAGCTCGACGCCGTCCATTCCCAGGCGCGCCCCCAGGAAAACACCGGCTGCGCCGGATCCACGGGGGCCGTGGCCGCGTATTCCCATTCGGTCTCGCTCGGCAGGCGCCGCCCGGCCCAGGCGCAATAGGCCTGCGCCTCGTGATAATTCACATGGCGCACCGGCTGGCGCGCATCGAGCGCGACGCGGTGGCCGAACAGCACCGTGCTCCAGCCGTCCGCCCCCTCGCGCTGCCAGTAGCGCGGCGCCGAGCGCTCCTGCGCCATCAGCCATTCGCGTCCGGCCTCGCTCCAGTAGTCGGCGCGCTGGTAGCCGCCGGCGCGCACGAAGTCGAGGAAGGCGCCGTTGCCGACGAGTTCCGCGTCGATGGCGAACGGCGCCACCCGGCAGTGGGCGGCGTCGCGCTCGTTGTCGAACACGAAACCGCGCGCCTGCTCGCCGCCGCGCAGGAAGGCGCCGCCGCCGAAGGCGATTTCGCCGCGCGCGCCGGATGCCGGGCCGGGGGCCGGCGCCACCTGGCGGAAACGGGCCGGATCGACCGTCATGCCCAGGGTCTGGATCGTGTAGAGCATGGCTTCGCCATGCATGTCCTCGTGCGCCAGCGCCAGCCGGTACGGGTACAGCGCCGCATCCTCGTCGCGCTCGCGCGCCAGCCGGTCGAGCATGCGGTCGAGCACCTCGCGGCAATAGGTCTTGATGGCGCCCGGTCCAGGCAGGTCGAGCGCCCAGCGCGTGCGGTGCGCCACGTTGCCCGAATCGAACCAGTCGTCGCCGCGCGCCAGCAGCGAATGGCCGTCGGCCTCGCCCGGCTGGCTGCCGCTGGCCCGGCGCAGCACGAACCATTCGGCGAACCAGGCCGTGTGGCCCAGCTCCCACAGCGGCGGATTGACGATGGACAGGCGCGGCACCCGTTCGGCGCGGTCGTAGCCGGCGTCGGCCAGTAAGTCGAACAAGGCCAGCGTATAATGCCGCGCATCGCGCAGCGCACCCGCCAGTTCCAGGGGTCCCGCCGTGCGGAACGATGCATGCTTTTCACTCATGGCAGCATTGTACCAACCGAAGCCCCTTCCCCCTCCGAACCGCATGCCGCGACCTTCCATCCTCATCGTCAGCCCCGCCACCGCGCGCGAAAACAACGGCAACTGGCAGACCGCCAGCCGCTGGCAGCGTTTCCTGCGGCGCCGCTACCGGGTCGGCATCGCGTCAGAATGGCATCCCGGCGACGCCGCTCCCGACCTGCTGGTGGCCCTGCATGCGCGCCGCTCGGCCGCGGCGCTGGCGGCGTTCAAGGAGGCGTTTCCAGAGCGGCCGGCCGTGCTGGCGCTGACCGGGACCGACCTGTATCGCGACATCCGCGAGGACGCCGGCGCGCGCGCCTCGCTGGTCCTGGCCGATGCGCTGGTGGTGCTGCAGCCGCGCGGCCTGGACGAACTCGATGCCGCGGCGCGCGCGAAAGCCCGGGTGATCTACCAGTCCGCGCCCAGCCAGCGGCCGCGCCGCCGTATCGACCGGAAGGCGCGCGCCGGCACGCCGCTCGATGTCGCCATGGTCGGCCACCTGCGCCAGGAAAAGGATCCGCTGACCTTCATGCGCGCCGCCACGCTGATCGCGGCGCCCGGCGTGCGCCTGCTGCATGCGGGCGCCGCGCTCGAAGCGGAACTGGGCCAGGCCGCGCGCCACACCGCCGCCGCCACGCCGGCCTACCGCTGGCTCGGCCCCCTGTCCCACACGGCCGCGCGGCGCCTGCTGCGGCGCGCGCATGTGATGGTGATCGCCTCGCGCATGGAGGGCGGGGCCAATGTGATCATCGAAGCGGCGACCTGCGGCGTGCCGGTGCTGGCCTCCGACATCTCCGGCAACCGCGGCATGCTGGGCGAGGATTACGGCGGCTATTTCCCCCTGGGCGACGCCGCCGCGCTGGCGCGCCTGATCGAACGCAGCGTCCTCGACGCGCGCTTCCACGCCCGCCTCGCACGCCAGTGCGAGGCCCGCGCGCGCCTGTTCGCGCCGAGGGTGGAGCAAGCGCGCCTGCTCGACTTGGTGGATAATCTGATGTCGCGCACGGACCTCACCCAACAACGGAATCAAGCATGAGCACTCACACCGAACAACCCCTGAAACTGACTTCGTTCTCCCATGGCGGCGGCTGCGGCTGCAAGATCGCGCCCGGCGTGCTGGCGGAGATCCTGAAGAAGTCGAGCGGCTTCCCGGTACCCAAGGAACTCATGGTCGGCATCGAGACCGCCGACGATGCCGCCGTCTACAAGCTGAACGACGAGCAGGCCCTGATCGCCACCACCGATTTCTTCATGCCGATCGTCGACGATCCTTTCGACTTCGGCCGCATCGCCGCCACCAACGCCATCTCCGACGTGTACGCCATGGGCGGCACGCCGATCATGGCGCTGGCCCTGGTCGGCATGCCGATCAACAAGCTGCCGCTGGAGACCATCGGCCAGATCATCCAGGGCGGCGAATCGATCTGCGCCGAAGCCGGCATCCCGATCGCCGGCGGCCACACCATCGACTCGGTCGAGCCGATCTACGGCCTGGTCGTGATGGGCCTGGTGCATCCCTCGAAGATCAAGCGCAATGCCGACGCGCGCGCCGGCGACGTGCTGGTGCTGGGCAAGCCGCTGGGCGTGGGCGTGCTCTCGGCCGCCCTCAAGAAGGACCAGCTCGGCCCGGACGGCTACGCCGCCATGATCGCCAACACCACCAAACTGAACAAGCCGGGCAAGGCCCTGTCCGAACTGGCGGGCGTGCATGCGCTGACCGACGTCACCGGCTTCGGCCTGCTCGGCCACCTGCTGGAGCTGGCGCGCGGCGCCAAGCTCACCGCCAGGCTCGAGATGGAACGCATCCCGCTGCTGCCGGGTGTGAAGGAACTGGCCCACGCCGGCTTCTTTACCGGCGCCTCGGGCCGCAACTGGGACGCCTACGGCAACGAGGTCACGCTGGGCGCGAACGTCGGCGACACCGGCCGCGTGCTGCTGACCGACCCGCAGACCTCGGGCGGCCTGCTGGTGTCCTGCGATCCGGCCAGCGTCGACGAGGTACTGGCGCTGTTCGCGCGCGAAGGCTTCGGCGAGGCCGCGGTCATCGGCACGATGGAAGCGGGTGCGCCGCGCGTCGTCGTCGGATGATGGCTCGGCCGATCCCTCGGCCGATTTCTTAACGACGCAGTTCGGCGACCATCTCGCCATGCTCGTCGATGCCGGTTTCGACGAAACCGAAGCCGGCATAGAAAGCCTGTGCGCGCCCGTTGCGCTTGTGGTAGCAGATCGTGATGCGGCGCAGGTCCGCCTGTGCGCGCAGCTCTTCCAGCAGCAGCGTCATCGCGCGCCGGCCGATCCCCTGGCCCTGGCGCGCATGATCGACCATGAAGCGGTAGATCGCGTAATCCCCCTCGACGTCGCCGGCGCGCCGGTCGTACAGCAGGAAGCCGGCCGGCGCCCCGTCGCAGTAGATGCCGCGCGGGATGTAGTCGGGGTAGTAGCGCGCTTGTGCGATCGAGTAGGCATTGCTGGCCAGGAGTTCGCGCTGGTGCTCTGGCAGCTCCATGTTCATGAAGTCCTCGAAATTCTCTTCGGTTATGTCCTGCAGGGTCACGTCCACGCCGGCTCCTCGTATAAAAAGAGCCATCTTACCTTCACACCAATAATAGCCCCGCCTCGTGCTGCGGATGGCTGGCCTGGGCCAGGCCCCGCGCCTCGCCCAACGACAAATTCCTGGCCGCGTTATGGCTGTAGCAGCGCAGTGCGAAATCGTAGCCCTGGCGCTTGAGCGCCTGCGCGTGGCGCGTCAGTTCCATGGTCGTGTCCGCCTCTCGTCGAATGGATGATGCTGGTACGCTCAGCCGGCCCGGGCCCGGTCGCTGACCGGCTCCCGCTGCTGCTCCTGCGCGCAGGCCAGTTCGGGTGCGCGCAGTGGCGCCGGCCGCCGCAGCGAGGCCAGCACGGCGGCCACGGCCAGGCTGACCGCAAGGGCCAGGCCCAAGGCCAATGCGACGGGAATTGGAAAGCCGAGGAACTGGTCCTGATTCATGACATCTCCCGGTCAAGTTTTTCCTGTAACCGCTTGGCGCGGCGCAAGCGTGTACTCTGCCATCGCCTGGCAAGACTGGCTTGATCGATAACAATCCTTCTCTTGAGAAATATCTCGTGGACGTCGCGGCCAAATGGCGGACCAAGAAAGGCTTGACACGCCAAACAAAATTCACTTAGAGTGAAGAAATGTTCTCCCTGCTGCCACTGTCGACTTCCCTACTGCCTGCCGGCCTGCCGGTGCCGGCCCTGCTACTACGCGCGTAAATCGCCGCCGTACCCGCCCGGCCCCCGCCGGAATCGTAGCCCAAGGAAAGTCGTCTCATGCCAGTCACCACCCAGATCGCCACACCTGACACCGCCGCAACCGTCCCGCTGCCTGCCGGCGCGCCTGCGCGTTTTCGTCTGCTGCTAAAACTAGCGATCGGTTGCCGGGCCTAGCGTCACCGTGGCCCGTCCGGCAGCCCACGCCACGACATCGAACGAACAAACCGCATTCACCAGGAGCACCGCCATGTTGACCAATCCCGCCGCCAAATACCGTCCCTTCCCCGCCGTCGACATCGCCGACCGCCAGTGGCCCAGCCGCAGCATCACCCAGCCGCCGATCTGGATGAGCACCGACCTGCGCGACGGCAACCAGGCCCTGATCGAACCGATGAGCCCGGAAAAGAAGCTGCGTTTCTTCGAGAAGCTGGTGCAGATCGGCGTCAAGGAAATCGAAGTCGGTTTCCCCTCGGCTTCGCAGACCGACTTCGACTTCGTGCGCATGCTGGTCGAGGAAAAGCGCATCCCGGACGACGTCACGATCATCGTGCTGACCCAGGCGCGCGACGAGCTGATCCGCCGCACCGTGGAATCCTGCATCGGCGCCAAGCGCGCCATCGTGCACGTGTATAACTCGGTGGCGCCGGTGTTCCGCCGCGTGGTGTTCGGCATGAGCCAGGACGAGATCGTCCAGATCGCCGTGAACGGCACGCGCCTGATCAAGGAACTGGTATCGGCCCACCCGGAAACCCGCTGGGGCCTGGAATATTCGCCGGAATCGTTCTCGACCACCGAGCTGGAGTTCTCCAAGCGCATCGTCGACGCCGTCGCCGAGGTCTGGCAGCCGACCCCGCAGGACCGCATGATCGTCAACCTGCCCTCGACGGTCGAAGCGGCCACGCCGAACGTGTACGCCGACCAGATCGAATGGATGTGCCGCCACCTGAACAATCGCGACAGCCTGGTGATCAGCGTGCACCCGCACAATGACCGCGGTACCGCCGTCGCCGCCGCGGAACTGGCCGTGATGGCCGGCGCCGACCGCGTCGAGGGCTGCCTGTTCGGCAATGGCGAACGCACCGGCAACGTCGACCTGGTGACGCTGGCGCTTAACCTGTACACCCAGGGCGTGCATCCGGGCCTGGACTTCTCCGACATCGACTCGGTGCGCCAGCTGGTCGAGGAATGCAACCAGATCCCGGTACACCCGCGCCACCCCTACGTGGGCGACCTGGTGTTCACCGCCTTCTCCGGCTCGCACCAGGACGCGATCAAGAAGGGCTTCGCCAAGCAGCAGGCCGACGCGCTGTGGGAAGTGCCCTACCTGCCGATCGACCCGGCCGACCTCGGCCGCAGCTACGACGCGGTGATCCGCGTGAACAGCCAGTCCGGCAAGGGCGGCATGGCCTACCTGCTGGAGCAGGAATACGGCCTCGAACTGCCGCGCCGCCTGCAGATCGAATTCTCGCGCGTGGTGCAGAAGTTCGCCGACGCCAGCGGCCGCGAAGTCGCCGCCGCCGACATCCACGCCCTGTTCGCGCGCGAATACCTCGAGCAGGACGGCGCCAGCTACCGCTACGTCTCGCACCGCATGACCGAGAACAGCGAGGGCGGCGACGAGCGCGTGCAGATCGAGACCGCGATCCAGCGCGAACGCATGACGGATGCGCGCCACGGCAGCGGCAACGGCCCGATCGACGCCTTCGTGAACGCGCTCGGCCTGGACATCCGCCTGATGGACTACCACGAGCACTCGATCGGCTCGGGCGCCGATGCGCGCGCCGCCTGCTATGTCGAACTGCGCGTGGGCGGCGGCCCGACCCTGTTCGGCGCCGCGATCGACAGCAATATCGTGACCGCCTCGTTCAAGGCCGTGCTGTCGGCGGTGAACCGCCAGATCGCGATGGACGCCCAGGAGCCGGCGGCCCGCGCGGCCTGATCCTGCACTTGCCGCCGTCCGGGCGGCAGCTTGGCGCGAACCCGATGCCGCGGCGGCATTCCCAATGCCCGCCGCAGCGTTTATCATGCCCGCCATGCCAGTCGACCATCCAACGCACACCCCGGCCTCGCGCCTGCCTCCCCTGCCCGACCCCATCGACGCCGCCGCGCGCAAGCAGGCGCGCGACGCACGCGACGCCCAGGCGCGCGGGGTCACGTCGATGCAGGCGCTGCGCGACGCGGTCCGCGAGGCCGCACGCAGCCTGCCGGCCATCGGCGCGGTGCCGCGCATCCGCCGGCCCGACGCCGCCGCCTTCCGCGCCCACGCGGCCAGGGGCCTGCCCTTCCTGGTGCCGGGCGCGGTGCGGCGCTGGCCGCTAATGGAAATCGACGTGGCGGCGCTGCGCGAGCGCTTCGGCCATGTGCCGGTGCGCGCCCGCGTGGGCGACTACATCAACACCGCCTTCGCGCCCGACCGCGTCATGCAGGACATGTCGATGCGCGACTATCTCGACCTGTCCGAACGCGTGGGCGAAGGCTTGCCGCCCTACGTCGGCAACCTGGAGCTGCGCGAGCTGAACGCCCTGTGCCACTGGCCGTCCTGGTTCGACAAGATGGGGCCGCCGCGCTTCTGGCTCGGGCCGGCCGGCACCGTCACGCCGCTGCATTGCGACTACGACGACAATATCTTCGCCCAGGCCTGGGGCAGCAAGCGCGTCTCCCTGGTGCCGCCCCACCACGACGAATTCCTGTACACGCGCGAGGCCAACGCCGTGCTGTTCGGCTCACCGGTGGATCCGGAAGCCCCGGATTTCGAGCGCTTCCCGCTGGCGCGCCAGGCCGGCATCATTAGCTGCGTGGTGCATCCGGGCGACATGCTGTATGTGCCGGCGGGCTGGTACCACCAGGTGCGCGCGCTGGAATTTTCGCTGTCGGCCAACCGCTGGGCGCGCGCGATGCCGCTGGCCCTGCGCGGCGATCCGGCCCTGAAGGCCTTGTAGGGTGGGCGCGGCCGGCGCAGGCACCCCGCGCCTGCCCCGCCTCTCAGGCCGCATCGGTCTGCAGCGGCTCCGGCTCCCGGCCCGGCGACTGGCCAACCCGCTCGTACTCGGCAATCACCTGCGCCCCGAACAACAGCAGCGCGGCCGCGATCTCGAGGCTGAACATGACCACGATCGCCGTGCTCATCGAGCCGTACACCAGGTTCACCTTCGACAGCGTCGTGAAATACCAGACCAGCACGTGGCGCGCCGCTTCCCACAGCAGCGCCGCGGTGATGCCGCCGATCAGGGCGTGCGAGACCGACAGGCGCCCGGCCGGCATCACCAGGTAGATCGAGGTCAGCACCAGGATCTCGCCGGCCAGGCCGAGCAGGTACAGCAGCACGCCGGAGACGCCGTGCAGCGACCAGCTGCGGCCGAACAGCTCGACGCTCTCGGTGCCGATCACCTGCAGGGTGCCGGCCACCAGGGTCACGATCATGACCCCGAAGCCGAGCGCCAGGATGTAGCAGTAAGGCAGCAGGGCCGAGATCATGAAGTGGCGCCGCCGCACCGACACGCGGTGCACGAAGATCACGCTCATGGCGTTTTCCAGCACCGTGAAGGCGAAGGAACTGAAGAACAGCATGGTGCCGACCAGCACCCAGGTGATCAGGTCGCGCGTGTCGAGGAAATGCGCGACCTCGGCGACGATCGAGGCGGACTGGCCGGGCACCAGCAGCTCCAGGTAGCGGCGCAGCGTCAGCAGCAGCTCGGCCTGGTCGATGAAATGCGACAGCGCCACCACCACCAGCATCAGGAAGGGCAGGATCGACAGCAGCGCGTAATAGGCCACGGCGCCCGCCAGCAGCAGGCCCTGGTTGGCGCGGAAGGCTTTCAGCACCGCCAGCATGAAGTCCAGCGGGTGCGCCAGGATATGGGCGTTGGCGCGCCGGTTCAGCACACGCCGGCGCTGGCCGCGCGCCACTTTCATCGGGCCAGCCTGATCCCGGTGAACTGCCAGCGCGCGCCGGAGGGGAAGAAGTTGCGGTAGCTGGCGCGCGCATGGCCTTGCGGGGTAGCGCAGGAGGAACCGCGCAGCACGTACTGGTTCACCATGAACTTGCCGTTGTACTCGCCCAGGGCGCCGGCGGCCGGCGCGAAGCCCGGGTACGGCGCGTAGCTGCTGGAGGTCCACTGCCAGCAGTCGCCGAACATCTGGACCAGGCCGTTTCCGGAAGCGGCGCGCGGATGCAGTTCGCCGCAGCCGATCGCCACGTCGCGCGCGGCGAATTCCCATTCCGCTTCAAGCGGCAGGCGCGCCCCGCGCCAGCGCGCATAGGCGTCGGCTTCGTACAGCGAGACGTGGGTGACCGGGCGCTGCGGGTCGAGCGGCTGCAGGCCGTGCAAGGTGAATTCCATCCAGCCGACGTCCGTCCTCACCCAGTACAGCGGGTGGCGCAGTTCGCCGCTGCAGACCTTGTCCCAGCCTTCGGCCAGCCACAGATCGGGGTCGCGGTAGCCGCCGGCCTCGATGAATTCGAGGTAGTCGGCATTGCTGGCCAGACGCGAAGCCAGCGAGAACGGCGCCAGGTACTGGCGGTGGCGCGGCAGTTCGTTGTCGAAGGCGAAGCCGTGGCCGTCGTGGCCGATCTCGGCCAGGCCGCCGTCGAAGTCGACCCAGGACAGCGCCGGCTGCGTGCCGGACGGTGCCAGCGCTTCCTCGCGATAGGCCGGGAAGCAGGGATTGCAGGACAGCAGGTGCTTGACGTCGGTCAGCAGCAGTTCCTGGTGCTGCTGCTCGTGCTGCAGGCCGAGCCGCAGCAGCGCCGCCAGGCCGGCGTCGCCCGGCGTTTGCTCGATCAGGCGCACGATGCGGCGGTCGACGTCGCGCCGGTAGGCCTTCACTTCATCGAGCGAGGGCCGCGTGAGCAGGCCGCGCTGCGGGCGCGGATGCTTGTCGCCGACGCCGTTGTAGTAGGAGTTGAACAGCACCCGGAACGCCGGGTCGAAGCTCTGGAAACCGGCTTCGCGCGCTTCCAGGATGAAGGTCTCGAAGAACCAGGTGGTGTGCGCGAGGTGCCACTTGACCGGGCTGGCGTCGGGCATCGACTGCGCGCAACAGTCCTCGGCGGAGAGCGGCGCGGCCAGGTCCAGCGAACGCTGGCGGACAGGCCCGAATGCCAGCTCGAGGCAATGTTCGATTGCTCCCATGTCGGCCTCGCGCTTCAATGCGACAGCGCGCGTGCGTAGATCACGGCGAAGCGGTTGTCGGCGTCGGTCCAGACGCGGGTGGCGGCAAAGCCCGACTGTTCGAGCAGGCCGACGGCGTCGCTCTGGCGGTATTTGTAGCTGTTCTCGGTGTGGATCCACTCGCCGGCCTCGAAGCGGCGCGCGCCGCCGCGCCAGCAGACCGCCTGGGCGCTGCGGGCTTCCAGGTGCATCTCGACGCGGTGCTCGGCGGCGTTGTAGAAGCCGCGGTGGCGCCACTGGCGCACGTCGAAATCGGCGCCGAGCAGGCGGTTCACGTGGTTCAGCACATTCAGGTTGAAGGCGGCGGTGACGCCCAGCGCGTCGTCGTAGGCGGCGTCCAGCACGGCGGCGTCCTTGGCCAGGTCGATGCCGATCAGGAGCGCGCCGTCGTGGCCGCACTGCGCATGCACGCGCTGCAGGAAGTCGCGCGCTTCGTCCGGGCTGAAGTTGCCGATCGAGGAGCCGGGATAGAAGAACAGGCGGCGGCTGGCGCGCACGCTGTCGGGCAGGTTGAGGGGGCCGGACAGGTCCATGCCCAGCGCCTGCATCTCGATGTGGCGGAAGCGCTGGCGCAGGCGCTCGACCGCCTCGGTGAGGAATTCGGCCGAGATATCGATCGGCACGTACTGGGCCGGCTGCAGCAGCGGGAACAGGCTGGCGGCCTTGGCGCAGTTGCCGGCGCCCAGGTCGACCAGGGTGCAGCCGGTGCCGGCGGTCTTGGCGATCTCGGCGCCGAAGGCCGAGAAAATCGCGGCTTCGGTGCGGGTTGGGTAGTACTCCGGCAATTCGCAGATCGCCTCGAACAGCTTCGAGCCCAGGGGGTCGTACAGGAACTTGGGCGAGATCCAGGCCTGGCGTTCGCGCAGGCTGGCGTCCAGCTCGGCGGGGGCGTGCAGGCCATCGCCGTCCGCGCAGGCATCGATCGGGGTTGGATTCAGCATCGAGTTTCCTTGGTGGCGCCCGGCGCACCGTGCGCGGGACTATCATGTTGCCGGTTCAACCATGATACGCGAATTGCGCAAATCCAGATGCCTGGCTTGAGTGAGGGGTGCGCGGCGGGTAGGCATGGTTTTTCCGGTACGATACGCGCTTTGATCCTGCCGCGCAGCGCGCCTTCCAGATGCTCGAACTCGTCAACCTGAGCAAGTCCTACGGCGGCCGCACCGTGCTGTCGAATCTCTCGCACCGCTTCATGGCGGGCGAATTCGTCGCCGTGATGGGCGAATCCGGCGTGGGCAAGTCCACCCTCCTGAACCTGGTCGCAGGGCTCGACGCGCCCGACGCCGGCAGCGTGGTCGTCGACGGCACGCCGATGACGGCGCTGGACGACGATGCCGCCACGCGCTTGCGGCGCAGCCGCATGGGCTTCATCTTCCAGGCCTTCCACGTGCTGCCGCACCTGAGCCTGGAGCAGAACGTCGCCCTGCCCCTGCTGCTGAACGGCGGCCCCGACCCGGCCCGCGCCAGACGCATGCTCGACGCCGTCGGCCTGCAGGGGCGCGGCGCCGATTTCCCGCGCCAGCTCTCGGGCGGCGAACTGCAGCGGGTGGCGATCGCGCGCGCGCTGGTGCACCGCCCCGCCCTGCTGCTGGCCGACGAACCGACCGGCAACCTCGACCCCGAAACCGCCGACGCCGTCCTGCAGCTGCTGCGCAGCGAGATCAAGGAGAGCGGCGCCGGCGCCATCATGGTCACGCACTCGCATGCGGCGGCGGCGCAGGCCGACCGCATCCTCATCCTGACACGTTCCGGATTGAAATTAGCGTAAATTCCCAGCAGAAAGAACGACGTTATGACGTTTTATACATGAACAGTGCGTCATATTTGTCGAAAGAGTAGTAGCATTCATACAAACCCGCCCGCACAGCGCTGTCGGGCAATAGCCGCATGTCGCGGTATTGCACCCGCGCACCATGCAGGTACAACACGAAGGAGCAGCCCCGACGACATGCCGGCGCCATGCGCGCCAGGTCGTCGGGCCATCTCGAGGTCGGATTCCGCCAAAACAGGCTGTCTTGAATGTTCACCCACTGTGGAGAAAATTCATGAGCGTACGGCAGAAAAAACAGGAGTTGCTCGACGCGATGCATCGCGCGCGAGCAATGGAACCGTCGAGCTTCGTGCCCAACAAGCTGCTCGACACTTTAATTCAACGCATGCATTTGAAAAATGACGCGGAACTGTGCCGCGTACTGGAGGTGCAGCCCCCCATCATCAGCAAGATCCGGCACCGCAAGCTGAACGTCGGCGCCACCATCCTGCTGCGCATGCATGAAAAATCGAATATCTCGATCCGCGAGCTGAAGGAGCTGACCGTCGAGGCGCGCACCGAGCAGGAGACGCCGCGCACCCATCACTAGAATCACCGGATTCAGTTGTCGTTCAGGCGACCGGCGGACGACCGGTCCTGAGCTGGGGCAGACTGTCGAGCACACCGCGCAGCGCGGCCGTGTCGAGCTGGCCCAGCAGGGCCACGCCGATGCGCAGCAGCTCGCTCTTCTTGATCTCGAAGCCAGCCTGCAGGCAAGCCTGCTTGACAGCGCCGAGCACGGCGTACTCCTGCTCGGGCATGGTGAAGCTGTCGCGCACCAGCTGCGGACGCGCATCGGCTTCCGGACGCGCCTGCACACCCTTGCCGGCCTTGGCCTTGATCGTGCCGGCCGGCGCGACCAGGCTGCGCGCGGCGTCCTTCGCCAGCCTTGCAGGAGTCGCGGCGCGCACGCGCGCAGGCGCCGTCGCGGCTGCCTTGGCGTTCGCCACGGCGGCTTTCGGCGCCTTCTTCGCGGCCGGGGCCTTCACCGCGGGCCTGGACAAGGGACTGGCTACCGTCTTCGCAGCCGTCTTTGCAGCCGTCTTTGCAGCCGTCTTTGCCGCGGGCTTTGCAAGCGCTTTCGCAGCGCCTTTCGCAGCAGGCTTTTCAGCCACCCTTGCAAGCGGCTTCGCCGGGCTTGCGGCGGCCTTCGCAGCCTTGCCGGGCAGCGCCTTCGCGGCCTTGACGGCCGGCCTGGAAACGGCCTTCGCGGCAGTCGTCCTCGCCATGATCACTCCATCGTCAAACAAACAAAACAATATATATTATTTGGCCGGTTTTCGGAAGCTTTCCTCGCCCGACAGGCGTGTTGTGCCAAATCAAATCACTCTCCACCCAGCCCGATACATTGGCCGTTTCCATCGACACGGAGGACGCATGCGCAAACGCTGCTACATCACGCTGGGCGCCGGCACCGAAGCCGGCGGCAAGGTGGTCACGGCCAGTTCGACCATCTCGCTGGACGGCCTGCCGCGCGCCCTCGAGGGCGACCTGGTCGATTGCCCCGCCTGCGGGACCGAGGGCAAGATCGCCTGCGCCGGTGCGCGCCTGGCCGCCAGCGAGAACGGCCGCATGCCGGCGCTCGAGGACGACCTGTGCGTGTGCGCCTGCCGGCCGGCGCCGCGCCTGCTCGCCAGCCAGGAGCGCTGGCGCCAGTGGGTCAGTGACGGGGTGTGAGTTCGGTGACGCGGCGTGCCCGCCGAACGGGGAAGCTTCCTATTCTTCCGTTTCCGGCAGGGCCGCCGCCGGTGCCGCCGCCACGCGGTTGCGCCCGCCCTGCTTGGCGGTGCGCAGCGCTTCGTCGGCGCGCGCCAGCAGGGTCACGGTGCTGTCGTCGGCGCGGATGGTGGTCACGCCGAAGCTGGCCGTCAGTGAAATCATGGCGCGCTCGGTCTTGACGCGCTCGGCCTCGATGGCGGCGCGCATGCGCTCGGCCACCAGCAGGGCTTCATCCAGGCCGGTGCGCGGCAGCAAAATCGCGAATTCGACGCCGACCAGGCGGCCCAGCAAATCGCTGTCGCGCAGCTGGCGCTTGCAGGTGTCGATCAGGCTGGCCAGCACCACGTCGCCGGCCGGGTGGCCATAGCCGTCGTTGAGGCGCTTGAACTGGTCGAGGTCGAACACTACCAGCGAAGTCGGCTGGCCGGGCCGGCGCGCCAGCGCCATCCACGGCACCAGCGCCTGGAAGAAGCCGCGCCGGTTCGGCACATCCGTGAGGGGGTCGAGTATTTCGCGGCGCGCCAGTTCCTCCTGCAGGCTTTCGCGCGCCAGCAGCAGCCAGCCGAAGCCGCCCAGCAGCGCCAGCAGATAGAGCGCGCCGGCGTGCAACTGGCGCAGGATGTCGTTGCTCATCCAGCCCCAGCCCGCGGGCGCCAGCAGCACCAGCGCGCCGCGCGCGCCCACCACCAGGCCCAGCAGGCCGGTCGCCAGCGCCAGGAAGCGCTGCAGCATCGAGGCCCGGGCCCAGCCGTGCGCCAGCGCCGCCGTCGCCGACAGGTAGAAGCCGCCGAGGATGATCGAGGCGGTGACGGCGCGCAGGCCGGTCTCGTCGATCAGCCAGGACAGCAGGAAGGCCGCGATGGCGAGCAGCAGCAGCGGCACGGTGACGCGGCGCCAGCGGCGCTTGCCCGCGCGTTCCCACAGCGCCCCGGATTCCCAGGCCACGCCGGCGAACAGCAGCGCATACGCGGGCGCCAGTGCCAGCGCCTCCGGCACCACGCCAGTGCCGCCCAGCGCCAGCAGCAGCCAGCCGGCGGCCTGGTACTGGCGCGCCCAGCCCCAGGTCGACAGGGCCGTCGGCCGGCCCGCGGCCTGCTCGGAGAAAAACAGGGCGGCGCACAGGGCCAGGTTGCCCAGGGCCAGCGCCAATACCGTCGTCGTAGAATCCATCGTGTTCCCGGAATGCGTGGGCGACGGTGCTGGAGCCGTCGCCACCTTGCCGGACCAGGCCCGCGTCCAGCCGTTTGTTGCGCCGCGGACGGCGGCTCGTGCCAGCACACGGCCGGCGGAAGGCGTCGCACCGGCGCCGGCCAGCTTATCAGAAACTCATCCATGGCAACAAGCGCGGGCGCAAGCCCGCTGCGTCTTCCCGTATACTCGGGCCATGCCAGGCCGAACCATTTACCAGTCGCACGACCCCGCCCCGCTGGTGCGCACCCGGCGCGGCCGACGCACGCTGGAATTCGCGCCCGGCGAGATCCAGAGCGAGATGCTGCTGGCGCGCCCGCACGCGCTGCTGCTGGCCTACCTGCGCGCGATGATGTGCTTCGTGCTGTTCGTGCCGCGTCCGCGCCATATCGTGATGGTGGGCCTGGGCGGCGGCTCGCTGCTCAAGTTCTGCCGCCGCCATTTTCCCGCGGCGCGCATTACCGTCATCGAACTGCGCGCCGACGTGATCGCGCTGCGCGCGCAATTCCAGGTGCCGCCCGACGACGAGCGCCTGCGCGTCATCCATGGCGACGCCGCCGACCAGGTGGCGGCGCTGGCGGGCCAGGCCGACGTGCTGCTGCTCGACGGCTTCGACGCCGCCGGCCTTCCGCCGCGCCTGGCCGACGCGCGCTTCTATGCCGATTGCCGGCGCGCCCTGCGCCCGGGCGGGGTGCTGGCGGCGAACGTGTTCACCTACGACCCGCGCTACGGCGCGGTGCTGGCCGCACTGGACGCGGCCTTCGACGGCCAGACCTGCTGGCTCGACAAGGTGGCCGGCAACAACCGCATCGTGTTCGCCCTGGCCGGCGCCGACCCCGACGGCGCCGGCGCGCGCCTGCAGCGGCGCCTGGCGCGACGGCACGGCCTGGGCCTGGGCTGGCTGAACCGGCTGGGAGTGCGCCTGGTCCTTGCCTGGATCGCATGGTGATCTGTCCTGCCCCAGCCACATCCGCCCGCCCCGCCGCCAGGCATTTGACAATTTGTTTGCGGAAATAAGGCCTTCTGTGACAAACTGCTGCTGCGTTTTATGCCCTTAAGCAAGTAATTTATCCCTGGGAACCTGGGCGTTTCCGCCAGCTCCCTCACCGTCAAGGAATCCACTGGATGTCGCGTCGCCGCCTGCCGTTTTCGCTCACGCCCGCGGTCGCCCTCACCCTTGGCGGCGGCCTGCTTGCCAGCGCCGTGCTGGCGGCGGCCGTCGCGCGGCTCGAATACGACAACCAGGCCCTGGTCTTCGCCCAGGGCGCGGACGTGCGGGCGGCCACCCTGCGCCAGGGCATGAACGAGGCGGTGGAGGTGCTGAACGTGACCAACCAGCTGTTCGCCACCGTGCAGCCGGTCACGCGCGCCCAGTTCCACGCCTTTACCACCCCGCTGCTGGAACGTCATCCGTATATCCGCGCCTTCAATTTCCACCGCATCGTGCCGCATGCGGGGCGCGCCGCCTTCGAGGCCGAGCTCCAGCGCCTGCGTCCCGGTACCGTGCTGCGCGAGCTCGGCAGCGAAGGCCTGGCGCCGGCGCCGCAACGCGCCGAGTACAACGTGGTCGATTATCTGGAGCCGATGCGCGGCAACGAGGAAGCCTTCGGCCTGAACGCCGGCGCCAACCGCGCAGTCGCCGAGGCCCTGGCGCGGGCGCGTGCCAGCGGCAAGGCCAGCGCCACCGCCCTGCTGCGCCTGGCCCAGGACCCGGCCCGCAAACCCAGCTTCGTGGTGCTGATGCCGGTGTCGGGCCTCGATGGCCGCCCGCTCGGCGACACCGCCGCCGTGATCGGCCTCGAACCGCTGGCCAGCATCACGCTGAAGCGCGCCGGCCTGCTGGCCGACCGCAACATCCTGCTGCGCCTGTACGCCGGCGCGCAGGCGCAACCCGCGCGGCTGGCCTGGTTCGACCACGATCCGGCCCGCGCCGGCGCGATTGCGGCGCCGCCGCGCTGGCTGGCGGGCGGCTATAACGGCATTGCGCGCCACAGCTTCACGGTGGCGGGCCAGGAATGGACCGTCGAAGCGCTGGCGGCGCGCCGTCCCTGGCTGGCCGACCACCTCGGTTCGACCCTGCTGCTGGGCGGCGGCCTGCTGGCGACGCTGCTGCTGGCCGCCTGGGCGCAGGCGGCGTCCGAACGCACGCGCAAGGTCCAGGCGCTGGTGCGCGAGCGCACCGCCGACCTGAAACTGAGCAACGAGCGCCTGATCGACGACGTGCTGGCGCGCCAGCGCACCGAGAAGGCCCTGCAGGACAGCGAGCAGCGCTTCCGCCAGCTGGTGGCGATGTCGTCCGACTGGTACTGGGAGCAGGACGAACAGTTCCGCTTCGTGTCCGTTACCGGCGACTTCACGGAAAAATCGGGCATGGGCATCGGCCGCGTGCTCGGCAAGCGGCGCTGGGACTACGTGCAGTCGCTGGCCGGCACCGAAGTCGGACGCGCGCACATCGCCACCCTGGCGGCGCACGAACCCTTCCGCAACCTCGAATACCGCGCGATCGACGACAACGGCGAAGAGCGCTGGTTCTGCATCAACGGCCAGCCGGTGTTCGACGAACAGGGGCGTTTTTCCGGCTACCGCGGCACCGGCAGCGACATCACGGCGCGCAAGATCACCGAGCAGCGCGTGCACCACGTGGCCCAGCACGATGTGCTGACCGGCCTGCCCAACCGCTCGCTGCTGCAGGACCGCCTGGAGCAGGCGGTGGCCTACGCCGACCGCAGCGGCCTGACGGTATGGGTGATGCTGATCGACCTGGACCGATTCAAGTTCGTCAACGACAGCATGGGCCACAAGGCCGGCGACGTGCTCCTGATGACGGTGGCGGCGCGCCTGCGCTCGGCGCTGCGCGACACCGACACCGTGGCGCGCCTGTCCGGCGACGAATTCGTGGTGATCCTGTCCGAGCACCCGGACGAGCCGCTGGCGCCCGAGATCGTGCAGCGCCTGATGGATTCGGTGGCACAGCCGGTCATGCTCGGCACCAGGGAATTCTTCGTCACCTGCAGCATCGGCGTGGCGGTCTATCCGAGCGAAGGCACCGTGGCCGAGAACCTGACCGAGCACGCCGACATCGCCATGTACTGCGCCAAGAAGCTGGGCCGCAACAACTTCCAGTTCTACACGCCGGCCATGAACGAGGAGTCGCTCGAGCGCGTGCGCATCGAGAGCGCGCTGCGCAATGCGCTGGAACGCAAGGAATTCGTGCTGCACTACCAGCCCCAGGTCGACCTGAAGACCGGCCACATCGTCGGCATGGAAGCGCTGATCCGCTGGCAGCATCCGGAGCTGGGCATGGTGCCGCCCTCGCGCTTCGTCAGCGTGGCCGAGGATACCGGCCTGATCGTCCCGATCGGCGCCTGGGTGATGCGCACGGCGGCGGAGCAGAACAAGGCCTGGCAGGATGCCGGCCTGGGACGGCTGAGGGTGGCGGTGAACCTGTCGGCGCGCCAGTTCGGCGCCGCCGACCTGCTGGCCGACATCGAAGCGGTACTGGCCGACACCGGCCTCGATCCGGCCTGCCTGGAACTGGAGCTGACGGAAAGCCTGTTCATGAGCGACGTCACGCCGGCGGTGGAACTGCTGCACCGCATGAAGTCGCTGGGCGTGAACCTGTCGATCGACGACTTCGGCACCGGCTATTCGAGCTTTTCCTACCTGTCGCGCTTCCCGATCGACGTGCTGAAGATCGACCGCTCCTTCGTGGCCGACATCGGCCACGACGCCAACGACGCCGCCATCGTCGCCTCCATCATCGCGCTGGCGCACAACCTGCGCATGTCGGTGATCGCCGAGGGTGTCGAGACGGCCGAGCAGCTCGACTACCTGCGCCACCAGGGCTGCGACGAAATGCAGGGTTATTATTTCTCGCGGCCGCTGCCGGCCCAGGAATTCGAACAGCTGGTGCGCCAGCGCCGCGGCCTGGCCAGCCTGGAGGCCGGGACGCGCGCGGCGGCGGCTTGAATTGCTATTAACACCTTGCCTATAGCCAAAACGATATCGTTCTTCTACAATCCGCTTTATCTATTTGCAATATACCGGGCAAAAAAACAATGAACGACTTCCATAGCGCCAGCACCATGACCCAGGCCGCTCCCCGCCTGCAGCGCAAGGACATGCGCACCCGCGACCTCGTGAACCAGGCGGTGGCATCGGTCCCGACCGTGGGCCTGCAGCGCGCCGCCGAATTCCTGGCGGCGATGAACGTGCCGGCCGAGATCGCGGTCCGCACCCTGGTCTACCCGCAGCGCCGCCGCGCCGGCTGAGCGCCGGCAGCTCGCGGGCGGCGCTCTCGGCTGGCCAGGCAGGTTGGGCATGTCGTGAACGTCTGGCGGG
>Ga0265780_10003623_pt1 | contig 20211 bp, 17 predicted proteins | sample P1T30metagenome_FD_192432 | JGI IMG/M metagenome (GOLD analysis project Ga0265780, IMG submission 192432) | Plant litter microbial communities from East Loma Ridge, Irvine, California - P1 T30 | ecosystem: Environmental > Terrestrial > Plant litter > Unclassified | place: USA: California...
CGGCGTGGCCGGCCGCCGAAAAATAGGAGCTCCGATCACGGTACCGGCTGATCACCACCCGCCAAACTGAGGAATTTTACTCCGGCACTTCTGAGGATATCGCGACCGGCATTTACAACTGGTACGCGCGGTTGCAGACGTTGCCGGTGTTGGCCAGAACGCTCGAGCAGTTCTTCGAGTGGCGAAAGGGCGAGGGGAATCGCGAAGCGTTCGACGCCGTCGGCCGCCTTTATCGGCAGACCGGTACGCTTGCCGATCGCCCTGCGATCATCGCCGCTACGGAACAAGCGATGACGCGATCCGCCACTCCGCCTAGCAGACGATACCCATGGTTGGGGGCGATGGCGGCGGCAGTTGTTGGCGTGGTTGCGATTGGCTTCACGACCTTCGCGGTGTGGTCCCCAGGCGGCGAGCAATACGCGACGAAGATCGGCGAGCAACGCAGCATCAGGCTCGCCGACGGATCGAAGGTGATGCTCGATACCGACACGGCGCTGACGGTCACCTTCGCCAAGAATGCGCGTCGCATTTCACTCGCCAGGGGCCAAGCGTATTTCACGGTGGCGCATGATGCCGCGCGACCCTTCACCGTGGATGCCGGCGGTACGCGCGTGCTGGCAACGGGAACGCAGTTCGATGTCCATCGTAGCGGCGACCGGATCGACGTTACTTTGGTCGAGGGCAGGGTGCGGATCAGTTCGCAGGAGTGGTCGGTGGCGCAGTTGCGTGCCGGGCAGCGGCTGGTCCTCGACGGCTCCCACATAAGCCCGGTCCAGGCGGTCGATACAGCGCCCACGATAGCGTGGACGCAAGGGCGTATCGTGCTCGACGGCATGACGCTTGAGCATGCGATCACCGAGGTCAATCGCTACGTGAATACGCCGGTTCGCCTCGATGCGCCGGGCTTTGCCAACGCGCGCATCAGCGGTGCTGTCGAAACCGGCGACATCGGCAGTTTCACGACGGCGGTCACCGCACTGCTGCCGCTCAAGGCGCAGACCAACAGCGACGGATCGGTAACGCTACGCCCGTAGTATGGCCTATCGCTGAGACGTCAGAAGCGGCTCGCATCACCCGACGGACGCCGGGCGATGCGAGCAAGACATCAGGCGTTTTCAGCAGCCTTGCGGCGCGTGCGCTTTGCCGGGGTAGGGGCGGGCGCGGGTGCCGCGCTCGCTTCGCTGGCAGCAGGTGCCTCAGCCGGCGTTGCTGCGCCACCTCGACCCTTGCGACCAAGGCCGATCCGCTGCGCCATTTCGCGACGGGCTAGCGAATAGTTCTCGGAGACCATCGGGTAATCGGAGCGCAGGTTATAGCGCTCGCGATACTGTACGTCGGTCAGACCATGCGTCGAAAGATGACGGCGCAGCGTCTTGTAAGGCTTGCCGTCGATCATCGAGATGATGTGGTCCTTCGAGGCAAGCGACTTGCGCACCGAGACCGCCGGCGTGAACTCTTCGGCCGGGGCAGCTTCACCACCCGACGCGTCCACTGCCGATGATCCCGATCCAAGCTCGACGATCGTGTCGTGCATCGTGCGCAGGAACGCCGGCACATCGTCGGCCGACACTCGGTTGTTCTGGTTGCCGAGCCATGCGATCGTCAGTTCGGTCGCGAGTTCAACGGGATTTGCGGTTTCTTCAGTCATATCAATAAGTCCATATGTGTTACTGCGATGTTTCGCTGCGACCAAGGGGATATCCAGTATTGGACATCGCCGCAGTGACGAAGAATCGCGATCAATGCAAAACATTGATGATAGGATCATCTTCGAACGCGCGCTTGGCGCGACGTCGCCCTAGCCTAAGCAACGATTCTTTGTCGTCCCTGCGCAGCTTCGAAACGACCTCGAAAAAGATGCCGGAGATCACGGCACCATCATCCCCAGTGAGATCGATCAGCCCGGCCTGGCGATCAGTCCGACCAGTTCAATCAACTGGCGCGAACGGTCTCGGTGCTTCACTTGCCAGTCGCGCGTATCATGGCTGGCAGGGGCTCGCGATCAACCGGTGACGATTGCTGTCAGATGCCGAAGCTGATGCAGGAGCTGGCGCAGTCGTTTCGGGCTCGCTGCTTCTGACTTTGCGTTGAAAACATCACCGCGCCAGCCTTCCACCACACATCCTGTACTGGCGCGTCATTGCTCCTGCCTGACAGCAATCCACCGGCCAGAACATCGACCGGCAGCATATCGGCCCGACACGCGATCACCAGTTCGCCGAGTTGGCTGATCATACGTTGCTTGAGCGCTCTCACCTTCTGATTGATCGCTTCCACTCCGATGCCATAGTCGCGCGGTTTGCGCCTTGGTTCGTCCTTGTTATGCAAGGAGGATCCAGTCATCGGATGGATCGCTCGGCGTCAATGTCGTGATATCGTCCGGGATGGCGCCGTTCCGAGACCGGTGAAATATTTCGAGGGCGGTCAGCATCGTGTCGACGTCGCTTGTAGCGTGTAGCCGAAGTGTCGTCATCGCGATCTATGATCTCGAGAGCCAGCGGCTCGAGTGTGCTGGCGTCTGCGCCGCATCGCTCGGCGTCGCGGCTTCGCGATCGCACCTCTATAAATGGCCATCTCAGATCTGTCGCCTGCTCAGGAACGATGACACGTGCGCCCTTTCGACCGACCGCTTTTCCCTAATGATTAGTCTCGACCTCGTGCAACGTCGGATTGCGCGCCCAGTCGTTGACGGCAGACTCCCGCCAACCTGTACAGCGGAGCGCGACACGGATTTGCTTCGGAACGTGCCCGCTTGTACTTTCCGACTTAGCGTTGCCCGGCTGAGGCCGGTACGATCGAGCACGGCTTGAGGCGGCGGATGCGCTCGGGTGTGTCGGCTCCCGTGGTATGATCCTGCTCGTGTGTGATCCAATGGCTTGCTGCGATCAGGATTGAGAGGGTGTTGGCGCGGAGCAAGGGACTCGGGACTGAGATCACCGCGTCGCCCCACACAGCGTCCCACTGTCTCCGTAAAGTCAGAGAGGATACAGGCGATAGCCGTCCTGCGCTGGCGCGTGGCATCCACCGATTTTTTAAAGAAAAGGTCCGCACGGCCTCAGGCCGCAAGCACGAACTCAAGCGGGATCTTTGAAGAATTCTATCGGCGAGACTTGGAAACACTCCGCGAGATCGTTCAATCGAAGAAGCGTGAGATTGACCCGCCCATTTTCAATCTGGCTCAGATACGACTGTGTGAAGCCCGCAACCTCGGCAAGAGGCTCTTGCTTAAGCTCCCTTTCCTTTCGGAGCCGGGCCACATTGAGACCGACAAGCCTGCGGATATCCACGATTCTTCAATCGAGGAATTCGCAACGCAAGTTTATTCGCTAGAACGAATATGCTATTATTGTGCATCGTAGAATTCAAACGGAGCGGACGAATGGCCGACGCCGAGAAGCAAATCGGTCGGCGTATTGTTAAGGCGCAGCATAGTGCATCGATGGACGACCTGTTTCGTCTTCATGCCGGCTGGCTTCGCACGTTCCTGCTGCGGCGGCTGCGCGCGCAGCCGGCCGATGTGGAAGACATCGTGCAGGACACCTATCTGCGTGCGGCACGCCAGCCGGCAACGGTGATCGTCCATCCAAAGGCGTTCCTGTCGCAGACCGCGACCAACCTGTTCCGCGACGGAAGACGGCGCGAGTCGGTGCGGGCACGACATCGCGAGTCGGTTGCGCAGGCCGGGGCAGGGACGGGATCGGTGCCGCCCGGGCTGCTGGAGCAGGAAGCCCTGCTCGAACTGGAGCGCCTCATCGTGGCGATGCCCGATGCGTATCGAGACGTCTTCGCTTTGAGTCGGTTTCGGCATATGACGAACGCGGAGATTGCCGCGCACCTCGATATCTCGGTGAAGACGGTCGAGTGGCGAATGGGCAAGGCTCTGGCATTTTGCGCGAGCAGGCTACGAGACTAGGTGGCGCCGTTCATGACTGGACCCGATCAGCACGACGAAAACGCCGTCGAGGCACAGGCGGCGCAGTGGTTCGCGCGTCTCAAGTCGTTGCCGGTGTCGCGCGAGACCCTGCAGGCGTTCTTCGAATGGCAGCGCGACGAAACCCATGCCGAAGCCTTCGCGGCGGTCGAGCGGCTGTGGTCGCGCGCCGGGGACCTCGGCGACCGGCCAGCGATCGCCACCGTCACGCAAGCAGCGCTGGCGCGCAAGGCGCGGCGCCGCTGGCTTGGGCTGGCCTGGCCCCCGCATCCGGCGTTCGCGGCGCTGGCGGTGGTCCTGCTCGTCCTGCTCGGCATCGGTGCGACCTATTGCGCGATGCGCCCCGGCGCGAACGACTATGCGACCGCGATCGGCCAACGCAGCGTCGTCGCGCTCGCGGATGGGTCGCAGGTAACGCTCGACACCGACACGCGGATCGTCACGCGCTTCGACACGGACGAACGCCGCGTCGTGCTCACGCATGGCCAGGCATATTTCACGGTCGCGCATGACACGGCGCGTCCGTTCCGGGTCGAGGCGGACGGGACCGAGGTGCTCGCCACGGGCACGCAATTCGCGGTGCGGCGGGACGGCGTGGGCGTCGACGTGACGCTGGTCGAGGGCAGCGTGCGGGTCACGCCGCCGGCCACATCGCCGACGACGTTGCGCCCCGGACAGCGGCTGGTGCTGCGCGGCGACACCGCGGCGGTGGTGCGAGGGGTGGATACCAAGGCGGCGACGGCGTGGCGGCAGGGTCGGATCGTGCTCGACGGCTGGACGCTGGCGCGCGCGGTCGCCGAGGTGAACCGCTATACGAGGCGGCCGGTGCGGCTCGAGGCGGACCGGTTTGCCGAGGCACGGTTCAGTGGCACGTTCGATGTCGGTGACATCGACAGCTTCGTCGCGGCGGCGACGGCGCTGCTGCCGTTGACCGCCGAGCGTGACGCGGATGGATCGGTTCGGCTGGTCGATCGCGCGCCTCAAGAAAAATCCGCGCAATCGACTTAGGGTCACCGCCATGCCGGCGCGTCTCTTGTCCCGAAGCCCCGACCTGGTTCGGGGCGTAGCGGAACGATAGGGGCAGCGGGGATGACAGGACTTTCAGCGCGGCGGTGGAACGCGCTGCGCGGCGGATGTGCGATCGGGGTGATGCTGGCGGCGCTGCCGTCGGTGGCGCAGGCGAAGCCGGCACCGGCGGTGTTCAGCTTCAGGATCGCGGCGGGATCGTTGCAACATGCGCTGGTCACGTTCGCGTTAGTGACGGGCGAGCAACTGCTGTATTCGACGGCGTTGGTCGCCGGCCGCCAGGCCCCCGAGCTGGAGGCGCGCTTGAGCGCGGACCAAGCCCTCCACCGCCTGCTGGACGGAACCGGGCTGGTGGCGCAGCGGGTCGGACCAAGAATGATCGTGCTGCGCCCGCCGATTGCGGCGGAGCGCGGCCCGGCCGAGACCGCCGCCAATGCGACCGCGATCGTCATGTCGCCGAGCGGTGGCGGGATGGCGGCCGCGCAGCCCGAACAGGGGCTAATGACCGCTCCGCAGAACGCACAGGCCGATGAACCGGCCCGCGACGACATCATCGTCACCGGCACGCATCTGCGCGGCGGCGCGGCAGGGTCGCCGCCGGTCGAGCGGCTGACCCGCGGCGATCTCGACCGGCGCGGGTTCGCGACCGTAGCGCAAGCCTTGCAGGCGCTGCCTGGCAATTTCGGGGGGATGGCGAACGAGCAAAGCGCGCTCGCCTTCGCCGACACGAGCGGGAGCAATGGCGGGTTCGCGACCGGGGTCAATTTGCGCGGGCTGGGGGCGGGCGCGACGCTGGTGCTGGTCAACGGCCAGCGGCTCGGCGGGTCGGGCACCAAGGGGGCGTTCGCGGATGTCACCAGCATCCCGACCGGTGCGCTCGACCGAGTCGAGGTGCTGATGGACGGCGCATCGGCGATCTACGGGTCCGACGCGGTCGGCGGCGTGGTCAACATCCTGCTCAAGCGCCATTTCAAGGGCGCGGAAACGCGGGTGCGGTTCGGTAGCGTCACCCGCGGCGGCAAGCGCGATGTGCAGATCGACCAGACGCTCGGCAAGCAATGGAGCACGGGCGGCGTGATGCTGTCCTACGAATATGACCAGTCGGGCCGGCTGGCGAGCGCCGACCGGGGGTTCGCGCGCTCGTCCGATTCGCGCAGCCTCGGTGGGACCGATCACCGCTACGTCTACAGCCTGCCGGGCAACGTGCTCGGCGTCGATCCGGCCACGGGCGCGCTGGGCGTCGCCTATGCGATCCCGTCCGGCCAAGATGGCAAATCTCTGAGCCCGGGCGACTTCGTCGCGGGCAAGACCAATCTCCAGAATGCGCGAATCGACACCGACCTGATCCCGCGCCAGGTCCGGCACAGCCTCTACGCGACGCTCGACCAGGACGTCGGCGCCGGGGTTCATGTCACCGCCGACGCCCGCTACGCGCACCGCGCGTTCGACGCGCGGCTGCCAGGATCGGCGGCGATCGTGCAGGTCACCGCTGCCAATCCCTATTTCGTGTCGCCGACCGGTGCGCGCTCCGACCTGATCGCCTATTCGCTCGCGCCCGAGCTGGGACCGATCGACACGCACGGCTATGCCGAAGCGCTGGCGACGTCGCTCGGAGTCGATGCCGATCTCGGCGCGGGCTGGAAGCTGCGCGGTTATGCGGCGTTCGCGCAGGAGCGCGAGTTCAACGAATCCAGCAACCTGGTCAACACGGCGGCGCTCGCCGAAGCGACCGGCAGCATCCCCGACACCCCGGCGACGCCGTTCAGCACCGCGCGCGACGGCTTCTTCAACCCGTACGGCACGGGGCATTCCAATTCGGCGGCGATCCTCGCCTTCGTCGGCGACGGGTATTCGCGCTCGCACACGCGCAGCCAGGTGCTCACTGCCCATGTCGATGCCGATGGCTCGCTGTTTTTGGTACCAGGCGGCGCGGTCAGGCTGGCGTTCGGCGGCGACGTGCGGCGCGAGACGTTCCGCCGTAGCGGCGAGAGCTTGCTGTCGACCGCGTTGCCGGTGGCGACCGCCAGTGTCGCGGCATCGCGCCTGATCGAAGCCGGCTTTGTCGAAGCGCAAGTGCCGATCGTCGGCCCCAGCAACGCGATGTCGTTGATTCGCCGGGTCGACGTATCGCTGGCGGCGCGAGTCGAGCATTATGACGATTTCGGCACGACCACCAATCCCAAGGTCGGGGTGGCCTGGGTACCGATCTCGGGGGTGACGCTGCGCTCGAGCTTCGGCACGTCGTTCCGCGCGCCGAACCTGCGCGAACTGCGCGACCCCGAGCAATATTCGGTGACGACGCTGACGCGTGGTGGCGCGAGCGTGCCAGTGATCCAGCTGTCGGGCGGCAATCCCGGCCTCAGGCCGGAAAAGGCGCAAAGCTGGACCGCCGGATTCGATATCGATCCGGCGGCGATTCCGCGTCTTCACCTCAATGCGACGTGGTTCAGCACGGTGTTCAAACAGCGCGTGGCGACGCCCGCAAGCGCGAACTTCGCCAATGCGCTGAGCGATCCGACACTGGCGCCGTTCGTGGAGCGCGTCTCGCCGAACAGCAATGCCGCCGATCTCGCGCGGGTGACCGCGCTGCTCGGCGACCCGGCATTCACCGGCGGCAACAGCTTCCCGCCAGCAAGCATCGCCGCGATCGTCGACACGCGCTACGTCAATACCGGCAAGGTCGAGGTGAGCGGGATCGATCTCACCGCGAATTATACGCTTCCGATCGGCGCCAACCAAGTCACGCTATCCGGCAACGGCTCCTACCTGCTCCACTACCGCGAGCAGGTGACGCCGACCGCGACTTCGGTCGACCGGGTCAACCGTGTCGGCCAACCGGTCGACCTGCGTGGCCGAGTGAGCGTCGGCTGGAGTCGGGGTCCGCTCAATGCGCTGCTCGGGTTGAACTATGTCGCGCCCTACCATGATCTGCTCGGCAACCCGATCCACGCCTGGAAGACGCTCGATCTGCAATTGGGGTACCGCGCGTCCGAAGATAGTGGCGCGCTCGCGGGACTCGCGATCGCACTGTCCGCGCAGAACCTGCTCGACCAGGCACCGCCGTTCTACGATTCGCCGGTCGGGGTGGGGTATGACGCCGCCAACGCCGATGCGCTCGGGCGTTACCTGGCGATCCAACTCACCAAGCGCTGGTAAGCATGATATCATCCTGGCTCCGCGCCGCGCTACGCCTTGCGCTGCCGTGTCTGCTGGCGGTCGCGACGCCGCTTGGCGCGCGCCCGTACAGCGTCGACGACATGCTGATGACCGAAGCCTTCGGCAGGATCGAGACCTCGCCCGGCGGGCGCTGGCTGGTGTTCGAACGGCTGGTGCCGTTCGAGACCGCCGCGCGCTTCGATCTCGACGCGATGGATGTGCTGCGGTCGCGCTTGTATGTCGTCGACCTCGCGCATCCGGCCGAGGCCAGGCCATTGCTGCCGCCCGGCTCGCATGCTGGCATGGTCATGCTCGGCTTTTCACCAGATGGCGCGCGGCTGGCGATCGGACGGCTCGATGGACCGCGCTGGACGTTGGGCGTGGTCACGCTGGCGAGCCGGGCGGTTCGCTGGTTCGCGGTCGCGCCAGACTCTTCCGAGTTCCGGCCGACACTCGGCTGGGTTTCCAACACGCAGGTGGTGATGCTGGCGCAAGCCGGCGACACGCCGCCCTGGGTGTTGCGGCGTGACCCCGAGGACCGCACCAAGGTTGCGCGATTGTGGGCGCAGGCGCAGGCCGGGCAGGTGCCGACCGTCACCGCGATCGGCAGCGGGCGCGATACCGATGTCACGCCGCCGGCACCGCCGGTGCGGCTGGTCCGCCTCGACGTGACGACCGGCGCCACAGCGCTGATCGCGCAAGGCGATTTCGAAATGCTGCGGCTGTCGCCCGACCGGCGTCACGTCGCGCTGACCGAGCAAGCCGAGGTCATCCGCGTCACCACCACGGCGCCGATCCGGCAGTCCGACGATCTCAGGCGGCGCAGGCTGCGCATCGTCGATCTCACCGATGGACACACCTGGTCGCCGTGTGCGGCGTGCGACCTGCCGTTCGATCCGCCACTCTGGTCGCCGCGCGGCGACCGGCTGCTGTTCTTCGCCCGGCGCGATGCGCAGGCCTGGTCCGCTGGCCGACCTTGGGTCGCGGATCCTGGATCGCGCCAGGCGAGCCCGGTCGCACTTTCGGGGGTGCGCTCCGAAGTGATCATGCGCCGCGGCGCCTATGATGCGGTCGGGCTGGGTTGGCTCGGTAAGCGGCCGCTGCTGTTCGGCGGCAAGGCGACACAGGGCGCGCGGGCCGATTGGTTTGCGCTCGACGCGTCGGGCGCGACCATCCTGACGGCGAACGTCGCCGCGCCGACGGCGACGCTGGCGGCGGGTACGGCCCCGATCATGCTGGCGTCAGGCGCGGCGTGGCGGCTGGGTGCGCGCAAGGCGCGGCCGCTGCTGACCGGGATGGATGGCATCGCGGCATTCGCGACCGGCGCGGAGCGGCCCGGGCAGAACGCAGCGCTGCTGGGCTGGCGGCAATCCGGCGGCGGGATCGTGATCGACGGACCGAGTGGCGGCACGCGCCGGTTCGCGGTGCGCGCCGACAGCGCGGTGCGGCCAGTGGCCGCCAGCGCCCAGAACGGCCTCGTGCTGGTAAACGAGACCGAGGCCAATGGCGTCGGGCATCTCGCCATCGTACCGGCCAGTGGGTCGCCGCTGCGCGTGGCGACAATCAACGCGCGGCTCGCCGGCGTGTCGGTGCGTGCGCCGCTGCCGGTCCGCCACCAAGTGCCCGGCGGCAAGGTCGTGACGAGCTGGCTGTATTTGCCCGCGGCTGGAGCCGTAGCGGCAAAACCGCCGCTGATCGTCATCCCCTATGCCGGCACGGTGTATGGCGAGACGCCGCCGGCTTTGTGGAACCCCGGGGTCGGGCGCACCTACACCAATGTCCCCGCGCTGGTCGGTCATGGCTATGCGGTGCTGCTGCCGAGCATGCCCGCGCTCACCGCCACCGATCATGCGCCGTTCGATGTCGCCGGCCAGGTGCTCTCGGCGGTTGACGCGGTGATCGCGCGCGGCGACATCGACTCGGCACGGCTCGGTCTGTGGGGGCATAGCTATGGCGGCTATACCGGCGCGACGATCGCCACCGAGACCGACCGGTTCAAGGCGATCATCGTGTCGAGCGGGATCTACGACCTGACCAGCTTCCAGGGCACGTTCGCGCCGACCGCGCGGCGGTCGCCGGGCTATGGGCTTGGGATCCTGCCCTGGGCGGGCTGGACCGAGACCGGGCAACCGGGCCTCGGCGCGGCACCGTGGAGCAACCCGGCGCGCTATGTCGCGAACAGCCCAATCTATCGCGCCGACCGAATCACCACGCCGCTGCTGATCATGGCGGACGACCGGGACTTCACGCCGTTGCAGCAGGGTGAGCAGCTGTTCTCCGCGCTCTATCGGCAAGGCAAGGACGCCCAACTGGTCAGCTATTGGGGCGAGAATCATGTGCTGATGAGCCCGGCCAATGTCCGCGACGCGTATGCCCGCGCCTTTGCCTGGTTCGATCGCCATTTCGCGGGCGCGGGTACGCCAAGGCGCTGAGGTCAGCTCGGCTCGGCCTGGATCACGGCGAGCCGATCGCACCACGCGCGTGCCCAATGTTCCATCAGCAGCGCGACGAAGATCTCGGTATAGCTGTTGGTCTGCATCAGATGGTCGGGATCGAGCACAGCCGCCGTACTGGCCGGATCGAGCACCTGATGCTGGACGAGCACGCCGCCGAGCAGATAGTCGCGCAGGAACGGCGTGCTGGCGGCAAGCATGCGCCCGAAAAAGGGGGTGAGACAGCCCTTGCCGCGGCGTTCGAGCAGGATCGGCGGCAGCCGGTTCCGGTACGCCGCACGGATCATCGCGCGGTCGCGCTTGCCTTGGGTGAGGTCGAGCGTGGAGAGTGGCAGGACGTGCTCGAGCAGCGGCTGCGACATTAGCGGATGGAGCACCGTCATTGCCGATGCGCACCACGATCCGCCAAACGCGGCGCGGGCTGCTGCGAGGTTGAGGATCTGCAGTTGCTTGGCGGGCGCGAGATCGGCGGTGTCGTCGAGCCAACGGAGTGGGTGCGCCTCGCGCGGCATGGCGTTCGCGACGAGATCGACACGGTATTCGGGCGTGGCGATCGGGGCGGGCGCCACGCGCGCGCGTAGCGCCGTGCCGAGTACCGACCAGACCGATCGTCCGCTCCAGGCGGCGAGATCAGTGATGGCCGCGTACCGGGCGGACCACGGGCGACGATCACGCCAGAGGTCGGCGGCGATCGAGGGACTTGCCGGCTGGAAGAACAGCGCATCGCCACCTTGGCCGGTCAGCAGGGTATCGGCGCCGAGCGCGCGACCGCGCGCGGCGAGATCGCGGTCGTGGAAGAAGCTGATGCTGGCGACATTGGGGCGCAGCGTCACCGGCACGTCGGCCATCAGCGCGGCGTCGATCCCCCGCTGGTCCTGCAGGGTTTCGTGCAGCGGCAGGTCGAGGTGCGCGGCGACTGCACGGGCGTAGGCGCGTTCGTCGCCTTCGCGGTCGTTGGTGTAATAATGGAACCAGCCAGCGACGGGGTGGTCTGACCGGGCGAGGCCGGCGGCGACGATCGCCGAGTCGAGCCCACCTGAGAGTTCGGCGATCGCGACATTCGAGCAGGAACCCCAGGCCCGAATGCAAGCATCGACCAGCGCGGGCAGCGGCGATGTGCCGGATACCGGCGATGATAGCGCGGACGCGCGCGCGAAACGCGCAGGCGCCCAGTGCCGGGTCGCGTGTCGCGTCCGTCCGGCCAGTTCCAGTCGGACACCCGGCTCAAGCGTCTCCACCCCGGTGAACGGGAGCGCATCGGCGACCGACCCCGGAAAGCGCAGCAGCCCCGCGACCCTCAGCCAATCGATCGCGAGGTCGGGCGGCGCGGCCAAGGCAAGGAAGCGCTCGGGCGCGGAGGTGACGACCCGGAGCGGACCGCAGCGCCACGTGACACATTCGGTCATCCCGATGGGATCGCGGAACATGTCGAGATGCGATGGGTCATCTCTGTCGATCGCGAGCGCGACATAGGCGCCCCAGCAGCGCGTCGTGAGTTGCTCGCACATGCTCGCGAAATCCCCAGCGTCTGCCGCGACGACACCTGCGGCAACCTCGCCGCGTTCGGCCGCTGCGCGATCGAACAGCGCGCCGATCACGATGGTGCGATCATCGAGCATCCGGTGGAGGCCCGCGTCCCCCGGCCGGGTCTCGGCCAGCACCATCCAGCCGGGCTGATCGATGATGCAATGCCAGCCCAGATAAGGCGCGCGCTGGCGAAGCACATGTGCGGTGCGGTCGGGGACGGTTGTGCCGGCAGGCCATCGCAAAGCGACGAAGCCGGTCATGCGCTGGCGCGTTCGATCTGGAGGATGGTCGCAAAGCCTTCGACCTTGCCGACACGCTCGGCGAGCAGCAGGTCGCCGTCGGCGACCCAACAATGCGCATGGAACGGAAACAGCGACACGCCGAAGATCCAGTCGGCGCTGAGGCCATAGGAACGCAGGAAGTGGAGCAGCAGGAAGGACCGGAACAGGCATTCGATGCGGAACGGCAGCCACAGGCACAGCCGCTCGAAACGGGCGGCCACGTCTGCGTGGCTGGCATGGCGGGTAGGGGCTTTGCAGTGTTGCGCGTGCCCGATCATTTGCGCCAGTGACGAGCGCCGGAACCGCCACGCGGCGTGGACCAGCGCGCGCAGGAAATAGCCGAGGTCGCGGAGACCCACGAGCGCCGGGTCCGGTCCGCAATCTTCGCGCCAAAGCCGGGTGACGGGGCGCGCGACGGAACCGGGTGCGGGGCGATCGGCGACCAAACCCTGTTCGATCAACTGGGCGCGGATCGCCGCGCGCATGGTGTTGCCGCCGTCGTCCGCTGCGACCGGCGCATACAGGCAGAAATACGCATCGCGGTCGATATCGAGAAAGACCAGGCCATCCGAGGCGCGGACGGCATGCACGCCGTCGGCCAGCGCGAGCTTGTCGAGAAGGTCTGAGTCTGACGACATGAGGAATCCCCGACCATACGGCACCGGTTCCGAAAGGAACCGGTGCCGCTGCCTACGTCAGTCGTAGAAGCCGACCATCAGCGATTCCTGCTTGGCACCGATCGGGGTGCCTTTGGTCTCGCGGCGTGCGGAGCCGAGCGCGACCAGCTTGGGCGCGGATTTTTGGTCTTTCGTCATGATAGAGCCTTTCCTTGCTTGCGTTCCCACCTCGAATCGACGGTGGCGAAGACGATTGCGCGCCCGCGCCGCCGGGTATCCAAGCTATATCTGGAATATATTCGCGCTCAGATGGCGCCCCGGCCGAACATCAGCGCAATCGCGGTGGCCGCCGCGATGCGTTGTTCGTGGAAGGCGTGGATCTGGTGGTGTGCTTCGTCGAGGTTATGCTCGAATAGTACTCGCTGAAGCGCGATCGCTGCCGATGCGGTAGCCCCGAGCAGCGCGGCATCACAGCGTCGCACCAGTCTCAGGCGGTCGTCGAGGTAGCGATGGACGTCGGATACGATCGGCTCTCCGCACGCGTCGACGATCCCGCGGAACACTGCCCAGATGTCGGCCGACTCCGTGCCGGGCGTGATCCGCAGATCGCTGCGCAGCGCCCGGTTCAAGCATATCAGGTGCAGGCTGTAGAGTTCGGCGATGTCGCGCGCGTCGAGCCGCGCCAGATAATAGCCTTCCGAGCGATGCTCGGTCACCACGTCGCGCCCGACCAGACGGGACAGGATCTCGCGCAGCGGCGTCACGCTGACATGAAGCTGGCTCGCCAGATCCTTGAGGCCGATGCGGTCGCCGGGGCGATAGCGGCCGTCCCCAAGCTGGTCCGACACCAGCGCATAAAGATCGTCGAAACGTGCGCGCTCCACCCGGTTCGGCATCGCAAAGGCTCCTTCGCGGGCGATCCTTGTTGGGCGGTTTGCCAACTGTCGATGCACCGGGCCGGAATTGATGCTCAAGGACACGTCCGCGCCGATAGCTTGCGCGGTAGCTGCAGGAACACGGCGGTCGAACCGCAATCTTTCGGCGGTCTTATCGCGAATCCGATCGGCCTGCCGCACCGGACTGGCGCGGCACTGGTGACGGTGCCGAAACGGTTTGGTGACAGGCCGCGTCGGATTGTGTCTATAATCCCGGCGCTTGCCATCCGTTTTGGCGCGACGAGGGCGAGCGCTCGTGTGATTTGGCGCCCGAGGTTGCTGGCATGAAGCATTCCTCCATCGAGGTCGACGCCGATGTGCGCATCCTCACGCAATCGTTGCGCGCGATCCGCAAGAAGCGTGGCATGACGGCGAGCGACATCGCGGCCGCGCTGGAAATGCCGCTGCGCACCTATCAGGAGTTCGAATCCGGTCGCGGACCGCTGACCCACAAGCGGATCTTCGCCTTCGCGGAAGCGACGGATTGCGATCCCTTCGCGCTGCTGCTCGGCGCAATCTTCGGGCAGGCCGATCTCGCGATCGACTGCGCGGATACGAAATTCATCATGATCATGATGATATATTTCGAGGATTTCGCACGGGATCGCGGTGGCGACATCGCCTATCTCGATCCACCCAACCTCGCTGGCGGGTTCGACCGCCTGTTCAAGGATTTTGGTGGGCTGCTCAACGACCGTGAGCGGTTCTTGCAAAACTGGCTCGCGAATCGAACAGGTTCAATCGGTCTTGACGCGCTACGTCAGCGCATGGTCAACCGTCGCGAGCGAAAGGCCGGGGAACCGCGTAAAGAGTGATTCAGCCAGCGGTTCGCCGTGATGGGGACGTTAACGGCGGACCAGATCCAGATAGCCCCCCCGCTGCTAGTTTGCGAGCCTGGGCGATCAAACGTCGCATGCGGGTGCGCAGATAGTCCGACCCCGCGCTCCAGCCCCGGCTAACGAGCGCGGCGCCGAATAGGTGTTCGGCGACCAGACGATGACGCGACGTGAGCGCGTCGAGTACGCGGAGGATATCTGACCACCGTCGCGCTTTCGCATTCGTCGGAAACAGGGCTACGGGCACGCAGCGGTTCCGCAAGAACGCCGCGAACCGGCGCGGGGCAAGCAACCGGATCTCCAGTCGGTCGGTGCCGCTCAGTTGATACGCGAGCCTGACCGGGCCGTCGAGAAGCGTGCCCTGTGCAACGCTCAGCCGGATCGACGCGGGCCTTTTCCGATCAGTACTTGTTAGCTTCCTGAGGGCAGCGAAAGATGCGTGATCGGACCCGGTGTCGCGTGAAGGTCGAAGCTTTCTCTATCGCTGCGCACGGTCAGGATGGCATCGACGACGACGGCCAGTGGATCGAGGTGCGGTTGCCATAAGAGACGGGCGCTCTCGGCCGGGCGGCCAGGGTCTTCGGCGAAACTGCAAGCCCCATTGCGAGTCGGGGGCGGTGCCGGAGAGGAATTCGATTCCCTGTGAACCTTGCTCGACGCGGTTCATTGCGGCTTCGCCGGCCTCGATCTGATAGTCGGCGCGGCGGCGCAGAATCTCCCATGCGATGCTGCCAGCGTCCCATAGACTGTCAGGTGATGGCGTACTGCGGACGACAAGTGGCAGAATCGGGCGATATGGCGCCATGACACAGTCCTGCTGTACCGCAGAAAGTCAGGCATTTTTTGGCGGAATATGTCATATATTCCTGATATATTCCGTCTATTGGAGGTCGCGTCCCGGGGCGTGGTGTAGCTGAGGGGTGGCCACCGGAGATCTTGGTAGGTTTGGGTTGCGAAACTCAACCAGCGCAGACTCCGATGACCGACGATACGATGAGCGTTCAGGCGCTGCTGGGAGAAGAATGCCGACGCCGATCAGGATGATGGATACCGCCGAGGAAGACGTGCCGACCCACATGTCGTTCCGCCCGCAACATCGCACCAAGCTGCACTCGACCAATCCGCTCGAACGCTTGAATGGCGAGATCAAGCGGCGCACCGGTGTCGTCGGCATCTTCCCCAATGAGTATGCCATCACCCCTCTCGTCGCCGCCTTGCTACTCGAGCAGAATGGCGAGGGGGCCGTCCAGCGGGGCCGCTACATGACACTGGAAAGCGTCTCGCAGTTGAGCGATGATCCCCTCGTCACGTTGTCCATGGCAGCGTGATCGACCCAGTCCTAACCGGAGATCAAAGCGGCTGCGCCGCCGAAGCTACACCGCGCGGTGGAACACGATCTCTGCCAAAGTGGTGCTAGGACTGCTACTTCGGCTCACCTGCAAGGCGGAACCCGCCGAATGGATACTCTTCGCCGAAGCTCGATCCAATACCTGTCAATCGTTTCGCAGCGGCTGGAAAAGATAGTAGCCGTTGTTCGCGCCAGACAGTTCGCGCGCGAACGCTTTGGCGACTTGCACTGCAGAGCGCGCTACGCCCCTAGCGCCGGAAAAGTCGAGCGTGGTCGAGCGCCGTCGCACCGTGCTGGTGATCCGCATGCGTCCGGCCTCTGCGAGCACCGCCATGGATTTGGGTGAGAACATGTTGAGATGTTCGAGCGGGAGGAGCGCGCCATATTGCGCGTCTTCTTTCCGCGAGGGCACGCCATCGAGCATGTCACCGAACGCCGAACGCCGTGTCATGCCCTTGGTCTTAAGCAGGGCCGCAACCGGTTCATAGCGCGGGACCGATATTTTAAAGAGCCCGTCGGTGCGAGCGGCGAGCCGGACGAAAGTCTCGCGCGGGGTGACGAGATGCTCGAACACCTGCTCGGTGTGGACAATATCGAACCGCATCGCGTCGATCTCCGCATCGTCGATCGTGCGGATGCCGAGATCAGCCATCGCGCGTAGCTTGTCGTCGCCGATTTCGGTCGCGAAGACGCTCGCGCCCAGTGCCCGCGCGACCCGGCCCCAGCGGCCGTAGCCGGAGCCGTAATCGAGAAAGCGGATATCGCTCGGGTGCTTGCCGGTCGCCCGGAACAGCAATGCCAGTTCCCCGGCGATCTTCTGAAAAGCATCGATCGTCAGCAAGCCGTTTTCGAACGTCGCCAGAAAGGAGTCGCCGATCATGCGGGTGTAGAGCGTCTCCAGCATCGCCGCGTTGGGCGCCCCCTGCTGGTAGATCAACGCGCAGGCTTTGCAGCGAACGAGCGTATAATCGGTGCCGGTCAGCATCGTCCAGTCAACGATGCCCTGACGCCGAAAATGGCTTTCGATCCAGTCCCGTACCGGCGCCGCCGTCATCGGCGCGGCGTATAGCAGATCCTGATCGGTACCTTCGCAAACCGGGCAGGCGGTTCGCACAGAAAAATAGTCTGGATTGTGTGTCATCATTCCTCCCCGACGCGCTTTCGCTGTATCACACATCGAACCAGCGCGACGAGGTGACGCGACATGTTACCGGTGGGGCGGTAGGACCCCGGCAGCCCGATCGGCTCAACACGCGCAATATGCGCTGGATATGCTCCAGCTCCTGCTGATTGTGCTCGGGCAGATGATCGGCGTCGGACTTCATCGGCGCACCCTAACCGGCTGCTGTGCATGCGCCAACCTCGCCCGATCCGGTCGGGCGAGGTTGGCCGTTTTCAGCGACGCCACCGCGGCAAATGTTCCTGCCACCAACGCTGCCACGCGGTGCGCTCATCGCCCCGCAGGTAGCGGTGGAGCCGTCGCATCGCGGCGACCATACGGCGCTCGACCTGACGCTCGCTGAGCCTGGTTACCTCGGCGATGTCCGCGTAACTGTAGCCGTCCAGACGATACGCGAGGACAATCTCTCGGCTGAGCCGTGGCAGCGATAGCAAAGCGCGTTGCATTGTCGCGAGCCGGTCGGGATGGACCGGCCTGTACATCTCGCCAGGTTCGGGCGCGATCAAGCGCTCGAAGGCGCGCGCCGCGCGCGCCTTCAGCGCTTCGGGATCGTCGGTCATAGCACGCTTTACCGGCTGGCCGACTTCGACATTCGATCGACCCGTGGAAGTCGATCTCACCAGCGCCGGGCAATCACTCGGCCAGGCGCTCGGACAGGAAGTCGACGAAGGCTCGGACGCGCGCGGGAGTTTGGCTCCCGCCGACGAAAACCGCGTGAATGAGCTCGACGTCCCCGGGATTGAAATCTTCGAGGATCGGCACCAATCGCCCGGCCGCGACGTCATCGACGACGCTGAATGCGCCCACGCGCGCCACACCGACGCCCGCGGCTGCGAGTTGGCCGAGTGTTTCGCCATTGTTAGCTTCGATGCTCCCCCTAACCGATAGGACGATGTCCTCGCCATTGCGGCGGAACGGCCAGACGGGTTCGGCACGACGGAAGTTGAAGTTGAGGCAATTGTGCGTGTGAAGGTCCTCGGGAACGCTCGGGGTACCGTGTCGTGCCAAATAGTCCGGCGCCGCGACGATCACCCGGCCGCTTTCGCCGAGTTTGCGTGCGGTGAGCGCACTGTCGGCAAGCGCGCCGAAGCGGACGGCGACATCCGCCTGTCCCGCGGCGATATCGACGATGCCATCGCTCAGCGCGATATCGATCAGGATGTGCGGGTATAGCGTGGTGAACGCTCCTAGTAGTGGCACGATACGGAGCCGCCCATGGGATAGCGCGGCGCTGATCCGCAATCGCCCGCGCGGGGCGCCCTGGTCGGCGAGTTGCCGTTCGGCATCGTCGAGGTCCGCGAGGATACGCCGCGCAGTCTGAAGATAGGCTTTCCCCTCCGCCGTCGGCGTCAGCGCCCGCGTCGATCGCAGCAGCAGGCGCACGCCCAGCCGCGCCTCGATCCGGTCGATCGATCGCGCGATGGCGGAGGGGGTCAGGCCCAGCGTTCGCCCGGCGGCGGAAAAACTGCCTGTGCGCATCACCGCCGCGAAGATCTCGAGCGCTCGCGCACGATCGGCACCCATGCCCACCTTTGCGTCCATATCATAAGTCCTTCGCGCTACCGTGGTCTTATCGGCCATCGCCAGATAGGCCATCTACGCACAGGCATAGCAGTTAGGAAGCGCGCATGGACTATCGGCAATTGGGAGCATCGGGCCTGCGCGTACCGGCGTTGAGCTTCGGCACCGGAACCTTCGGCGGCACGGGCCCCTTGTTCGGCGCATGGGGCCGAAGCGACGAGACCGAGGCACGAAGGCTGATGGATATCTGCATCGAGGCTGGAGTCACCATGTTCGACACGGCCGACGTCTATTCGAACGGCGCATCCGAAACCGTGCTGGGTGCCGCGATCAGGGGCCGGCGCGATGCGGTGCTGATCTCGACCAAGACCGGCTTGCCGATGGGCGATGGTCCGCAGGACTGGGGCGCGTCGCGCGCGCGGCTCATCCGCGCGGTCGAGGCCTCGCTGCGTCGGCTCGGCACCGATCATGTTGATTTGCTCCAGCTCCACGCGCTCGACGCCTCCACGCCCGCCGAAGAGGTGATGGGGACGCTCGACAGGCTGATCGACGCGGGGAAGGTCCGCTATGCAGGCGTGTCCAACTATCCCGGCTGGCAGCTGATGAAGGCGCAGGGCATCGCCGATCGCAACGGCTGGCCGCGCCTCGTTGCGCACCAGGTCTATTATTCGCTGATCGGCCGCGCCTACGAGGCCGATCTGATGCCGCTGGGCGTCGATCAGGGCGTGGGCGCGCTGGTGTGGAGTCCGCTCGGCTGGGGCCGACTGACGGGCAGGATTGGGCGCGACCGGCCGATCCCCGAAGGTAGCCGGCTGCACGAGACCGAGCAGTTCGCGCCGCCGGTCGGGGCGGAACATCTCTACCGCGTGATTGACGCACTGGAGGCAGTTGCTGACCAGGTGGGCAAGAGCGTGCCACAGGTCGCTATCAACTGGCTGCTGCGCCGCCCGACGGTCTCCTCGGTGATCATTGGTGCGCGCAACGAGGCGCAGTTGCGCGACAATCTGGGTGCGGTGGGCTGGGCATTGTCGCCCGATCAGATCAAGATGCTCGATGCGGCCAGCGCCGTGCTGCCACCCTATCCCCACACCCCGTATCACCAGCAAGAGGGCTTTGCCCGCCTGAACCCGCCGCTGGTCTGAGGGCGCAGATGATGAAATTCAATCCAGGCTTGCTGGCGCTCGCGATCGGCGCGTTCGGTATCGGCGTGACCGAGTTCGCGCCGATGGGGCTGCTGCCCGTCATCGCGAGTGACCTCGGCGTATCGATCCCGAGTGCTGGACTGCTCATCAGCGCCTATGCTCTGGGTGTCGTGCTCGGCGCCCCGCTGATGACGCTGACGACGGCGCGCGTGCCGCGACGGACCTTGCTGATCCTGCTGGCCGGCATCTTCACCGCCG